>Ga0170475_119076013_pt1 | contig 11154 bp, 8 predicted proteins | sample Soicark_Litter_5_FD_111474 | JGI IMG/M metagenome (GOLD analysis project Ga0170475, IMG submission 111474) | Avena fatua rhizosphere microbial communities from Hopland, California, USA. Combined Assembly of 48 SPs | reverse complement strand
GTCGTCATCAGGCGTGAGTGTCCGTCCGAGCAACGGTCTCGTCCCGAGCACCTCGAACAGGTTGCCGGACGCACCGATGACGGTGAGCGGTTCATTCGCCTCGCCGTCGGTCCGCACCGCCGGCTGCATGGTGGATGGCACAGCCGCGAGACCACTGAAGGCACTTGAGCCGTCTCGAACGTCACGGTATTCCGGGTAACTCGTCTCGGCGGGCGTCTTACCGCCCCGGAGCGCACGTCTGACGACCATGAGACGGTCAGGCTCCATAAAGGGGAGTGTGCGCAAGATCACAGTATCGACGGCGGCAAAAACCGCGGTCGTTACAGCGACACCTAACGCCAATGTCAGCGTGGCGACGAACGCAAACCCGGGGCGTCGGCGGAACTGGCTGATGGCAAGCGCCGCGTCATGACGAAGCTGAGAGGTGAATGGACGTTCCATGAGTCGCCGGGGCGCTTGGTCGACGTAACGGTATTCGAGCTGGAGGAAACCCGGGCGAGAATGGCTCGCGCGGGGCCAACCCACCAGCGATCTGTGACGAACCGACGCTTCAAACGGATCTTTTTCGAACGACAGTCATCCGTTCAGACGGCCTCTCAGGGAAAGGAGTGTGTGGTATTTCCGCATCACGACCGTGGCGACGCGGCAGCACCGGTTAGGACAGGTCGACCGAGCCAGTTAGCGGCGTCAACATTGTAACCACATGGGAGAAGGTGATATATCGGTCCAACGTAACCCGTCGGTCACCTTGGCCTTTTTAGTTTTGGACATTTTCGGCTGTGTTATTACAATGGTCGAGCAGTCGATTAAACGACGCTAACGTATTGATGCTGTGTGACCGTGTGTTTGGGTCGGACGTCCGCCAGGTCGGCGGTTTGGGTTTGGCCCGGCAGACGTGCCTCATGCAGCCTGACAGGGCGCCAGGAGCGACGACGCTGAGACTCTTCTGTCGGACGTTTGCTGTGGCGAACCGCGATAGAGGTATAGCGTGATCGCTACGAGTTCGGTCAACAGCGAGCACGGGGAGCGCATCGCTCGTCGTCGCCCGTGGGTGACTGTTGCCACGCACGTCATTTTGTTTGCGCTGGCGTATTTCGCCGCATACGCTCTGCGATTCGACTTCGAGCTCGATTCGGACCGGGCGTGGCAGTTCTTCATGACCCTGCCCCTCCTCGTGCCAGTCCGCCTCATCGTCTTCTGGCGGTGGGGGATGTTTCGACTCTACTGGCACCATGTCGGTTTCCGCGACCTGATCGGCCTTCAGAGTGCTGTCACGCTCAGCTCTCTTTTGTTCGTTGTCCTCCTGTATTTCAGCAACCTGGGATATGACATGCCTCGGTCGGTGTTCATCATCGACTGGGTGCTGACGATCTTCTTCTGTGGCGGCGCAATGTTCGCCACACGCTATGTCCGCGAATTGCGTCTGGAGCCCGCAGCCGGGAGACGCACTCTCTTGGTTGGCGCCGGGTCCGGCGCCGAACAGTTGCTGCGCCAGACGCAGCACACGCGCGGGCACGACCTCACGATTGTCGGAATCGTCGACGACGATCCGTCCACGCACACGCAGCTTCTGCATGGCGCTCCGGTGCTCGGCAGCACGCGTGACATGGCGCGGCTCGTGGCGCGGTTCCGTATTGAGCTGGTCGTCATCACCGTGCAGCACGCGACGAAGGAACAGATGCGGGACCTCGTCGATCGATGCTCCGCCACCGGCGTCGAGTACAAGATTCTGCCGTCACTCGCAGAGATGCTCTCCGGGTTTGCGCATGGCGGACGCCTCCGCGAGGTCAGAATCGAAGACCTTCTCGGTCGCCAACCCGTTTCGCTCGACCTTGGGCCGGTCGCTCGCGAAGTAACCGGTCGCACGATCCTCATCACCGGCGCCGCAGGATCCATCGGCTCGGAGTTGGCGAGGCAATTGGCCGCCTTTCGACCTGCCCGCCTGATCCTGTTCGAGCGCGCGGAAACGCCACTCTATTTCGTCAACCTCGAGATCACGCGCACCCATCCGCAGATCGACGTGATTCCGGCGCTGGGAGACGTGACGGACGGCAACCGCGTCGAACACGTCTTCGCACAGTACCGGCCCGACTATGTCTTTCACGCAGCGGCATACAAGCACGTTCCGATGCTCGAGGCGAATATCCGCGAGGCAGTGCGGAACAACGTGATCGGAACCCAGAACGTCGCGGAAAGCGCCATCCGGCATGACGTTCGGAAGTTCGTCCTGATCTCCACCGACAAGGCAGTCAACCCATCGAGCGTGATGGGCGCCACGAAGCGGATCGCCGAGCGACTCCTCCTCGGCTCAACGATGTGCCGAAAGGCAGCGACGGAATTCCGTGTCGTGCGGTTCGGCAACGTGCTCGGATCCGACGGCAGTGTCATCCCGCTCTTCCAGCGCCAGCTTACCGCGGGGCAACCACTCACGGTCACTCACCCGGAAGTGCGCCGCTACTTCATGACGATCCCGGAAGCGGTTCAGCTGGTGCTTCAGGCGGCGGTGTTGCCCGAGGCTGCCACCCGGATCTCCATGCTCGAGATGGGCGAGCCCGTCCGCATTCTGTACCTCGCAGAACAGATGATCCGATTGTCGGGGCTCACGCCATACAAGGATGTGCCCATCGTGTTCACCGGGTTGCGTCCCGGTGAAAAGCTCGACGAGGAACTGACCTCGGATGTCGAAGCGACAATGCCGACGGTCGTCGAGAAGATCCGCCTCGTCAACACCGATGAGGCGAACGCGGAGATTCTGGCGTACGGCCTCGACCGGATGGATGGGTTGGTTGCAATCGGAACCGAACAAGAGATACGCGACGCGGTTCGGACTTTGGTGCCCGAGTATTCGGAGTTCATGCCACGTGCGCCGCTCGCCGATGTCGACGTGCCAATTGGCACGACCGGCGCGACTGCGGCGATTCGTCGGGCGGCGTCGCCCGTTGTGGCACCTCTGGGCGGCAGTTCCATCGACTCCAGCAAGACGCCGGCGGTAAATGTTGCTCGTGCTTCCTGAGCGAACGCCCCTCGGCCGCGGGATGTGACACGCAAAAGCCGTTGGCGATCTTGCGGACGTCTGTGCCCGAAGCAACAATGCTCGGAGGACGCTGACGATACAGCGCGTAACCTAACGTGGCGGGAACGAGTGGTATGCAGAGGACCGCGAAGCGAGCGATCGACTTGATTGTGGCGTCGGTAGGCCTGATGGTGCTGGGCATCCCGATGGCCTGTATCGCTCTGCTCGTTCGTCTGAAGCTCGGATCGCCGGTGATCTATCGGCAGGAGCGTCCGGGCCTGCACGGCAGAACGTTCGAGATCCTCAAGTTCCGCACGATGGTCGACGGCACGGACGACGACGGCAACCCACTGCCAAACCGGGTTCGGATCACGCCCGTCGGGCACTTTCTCCGCCGGACGAGTCTCGACGAACTCCCCGAGTTGATCAACGTTGTGCGCGGCGAGATGAGCCTCGTCGGACCGCGACCACTGCGAACCTTTTATCTGGACCGCTACACGCCCGAGCAGGCACGCCGCCACGAGGTGATGCCCGGCATCACCGGCTGGGCACAGATCAACGGCCGCAACACGCTCACCTGGGACGAGCGGCTCGCGCTGGACATCTGGTACGTCGACCACGCGAGCGTATGGCTCGACCTGAAGATTTTGACGCAGACGCTTTTCGCATTGGTCCGCGGTGCGGACGACACCGACGACGGTTTGGACGTGCCCGAATTCCTGGGAACGGCGGACCCGAGCCGAGCACCTTTTACGGAGATCAAGAGATGACGACGGTCGAACACGAGGTCCGCACGTTTCTGGCTGAGAACTTTTCGCTCGGCAAAGACATCAGCCATCTGTCCAGCACCCAGTCGCTCACTGAGCGGGGATACATCGACTCCGTCGGCATCGTCGAGGTGCTCACCTTCCTCGAGAATCGATACGAGATCCAGATCAGCGACGATGAGACGGTTCCGGAGAACATCGATACGATCGACAACATCGTGCGGTTCGTTGGCGTGAAACGCGGGACGCCCGAGGCGGCCGCACAGTGACGCTGGCGCCTAACGTCTCGCCGGATCTGCTCCGCGTCGACGCGGAGCAGGTCACCGAGGAAATCACCGCGTTCATCGAGGCGACCATTGTCGGCCGCATGCGAAAGCGCGGCGTCGTGCTCGGTCTATCGGGCGGAGTGGACAGCACCGTCTGCGCTGCACTGTGCGCGCGTGCCCTTGGGCCAGACCGCGTGCTCGGTCTGCTCATGCCCGAGCGCGAGTCGTCGGACGAGACATTCGAGCTGGGCCGGCTCGCGGGCGAGAGCGCCGGCATCGCGACGATTGTCGAGGACATCACGGGTATCCTCGACGCCGCCGGCTGCTACACCCGGCGTGACGAAGCCATTCGCTCGCTCATACCCGAATACGCAGCCGGCTGGCGCTGCAAGGTTTCGCTTCCAAGCGTCGTCGAGAGCGACCAGTACCGGATCTTCACCGTCATTGCGCAGGCCCCCGACGGCACGCAGCGACGTGCGCGCGTCTCGCCGGCGGCGTACCACGAGATGGTCTCGGCGACAAACTTCAAGCAGCGCACGCGTAAGATGATGGAGTACTACCACGCCGACCGGTGCAACTACGCGGTCATCGGCACACCCAACCGACTGGAGTACGATCAGGGCTTCTTCGTCAAGAACGGGGACGGCTCGGCCGATCTCAAGCCGATCGCACACCTCTACAAGACCCAGGTCTACCAGCTCGCGGAGTATCTCGGCGTGCCGGAAACCATTCGGACACGCCCGCCTACCACCGATACGTATTCGCTGCCGCAGACGCAGGAGGAGTTCTACTTCTCGCTGCCGTACGACAAGATGGACCTCTGCCTCTACGCGCGGAACAACGGCATCGGCGGCGTCGATGTCGCGCAGGCGTTAGGCCTGAGTAAGCAGCAGATCGAGCGAGTGTTCCGTGACATCGACTCGAAGCGACGCGCGACCCGCTACCTGCACCTCAAGCCGCAGCTCGTCGCCGAGGTCATCGACGGCCGAGACTGACGGCCCGCGACATTCCGCTCGCAGCTGGCAAATTTGACGAACCCTGGAGCACCCCTCATGGGGTGATGGTGGGATACTGGCGTGTGCGGTGTGGCGGGAGTCTATGGTCGGCCGGGGGAGAACGCCTCCCGCGAACTGCTCTGTGCCATGGCGGGCGAGCTGCGTCATCGTGGCCCGGATGGGACCGGCCTTTACATCGACCGCCATTTCGGGATGGTCAACACCCGGCTGGCCATCATCGATCTCGCGGCCGGCGATCAGCCACTGTCGAACGAGAGCGGCCGCTACTGGGTGATGCAGAACGGGGAGATCTTCAACTACCCCGAGCTTCAGGACGAGCTACGGTCCCTCGGCCATCGCTTCGCGACGAATAGCGACACTGAAGTGCTCGCCCATGCCTACGAGCAATGGGGCGTCGACTGTCTCACGCGGCTCAACGGCGAGTTCGCGTTCGCCGTGTGGGATCGGGAGGCTTCCGAGCTGTTCCTCGCTCGCGACCGGTTTGGCATTCGCCCGCTCTTTCTCCTGGAACGTGGCGGACAGCTCGCGTTCGCATCGGAAGTCAAAGCGCTGCTTCGACACCCTGACGCGTCGCGGGTGCTCGACCCGGTCGCGATCGTTCAGGCGCTCACGCTGTGGGCAACCGAGCCTGCACGGTCAGCCTTCGCCGGGATTCATGAGCTCCCGGCCGGGCACTGGCTGCGCATAAGCCGAAAAGGCCTTCAGCGGAGATGCTGGTGGGACCTGCGATTCGCACTGCCATCCGAGATGCGCGCCGAGCGCGAAAGTGTCCTCGTCGAGGAGCTGGCGGCGCTGCTCGATGATGCCACCCGAATCCGATTGCGGGCTGACGTGCCCGTCGGTACCTACCTGAGTGGTGGGTTGGACTCGTCAGCGGTCACGGCGCTCGCGCAGCGCCATACGCGTCACCCAGTTCGCGCCTTCGGAATCGGGTTCACGGACGCCGCGTTCGACGAGACGGAGCAACAGGACATTGTAGCAACGCGGCTCGGCACGGAGCTGACGCGCGTTGTCATGGACGGGCCATCGATCGCGGAGCTCATGCCGCGCGTGGTGTACCTGTCCGAGAAGCCCACACTGCGTACGGCGCCGGCGCCGCTGCTCAAGCTATCGGAAACCGTGCGCGCATCGGGATACAAAGTCGTGCTCACCGGTGAGGGGGCGGACGAGATGTTCGCGGGCTACGACGTGTTCAAGCTCGACAAGGTGAGACGATTCTGGGCCCGGCGGCCGGACTCACGAACCCGACCACAACTCCTGCACAGGCTCTATCCGTACCTTGCGCAGGACCTCGGGCGTGCCGGTCGCTTGCTGCCTAACGTTTTCCGCGCCGGACTCACGAACACCGACGATCCGCTGTACAGCCATCGCCTTCGCTTCGAGCACGCGGCGCGAACGCTCCGGTTTCTCGAGCCGGGAGCGCTCGAGGCTGGCTACGCTGCTGGCGACCCGGCCGCGAGCGTGTCTGCGCGTCTGCCAGAGGATTTTCAGCGTTACAGCACCCTCGGCCGCGCGCAATACATCGAGATCATAACGTTCCTCACCGGGTACCTGCTCCACTCCCAGGGCGATCGAATGTTGATGGGCAACTCGGTGGAGGGGCGCTTCCCGTTTCTGGACCACCGCGTGGCGGAGTTCGCCGCTCGTCTTCCCGACAATGCGAAGCTGCCGGGGCTCCGGGAGAAATACGTCCTCCGCCAGGCCGTACGGCCACTCCTGCCGACCGAGATCGTTCGGCGCGAGAAGCGTCCATACCGAGCGCCTATCTTGCGCGCGTTCGTGGGCCGCGGCGCGCCGGAGTACGTCGACGAGCTGCTCGAGGATGGACGGCTGCGCCAGGCCGGGTTCTTCGCGCCGGGCGCTGTAGAGTCCCTGGTTCAGAAATGCCGGCGAAACGCCGAGAGCTTCGTGAGCGAGAGCGACGAGATGGCGCTGGTCGGGATACTGTCAGTGATGCTGCTGGATGAACTGTTCGTGCAACGCCCGGCACTGGCCGCACCTGCGCTGCCGACCAGAGTGGTCGTCGGCGCCACACCCATCGCGCCCAGCCATTCAACACCTCAAGGAGGATTACGTGAGCCCACGGCCGCAGCGCCTCTTGCATGACGCGCTTCTGGCTTCGGCCGATCGGAGTCCGGCGAAAACCGCGATCATAGCGGACGGCACGTCGTACTCGTACGCAGCGCTGCTCGACGCCGCGCTGCGGCTCGCCCGTGCGCTCCAGGACAACGGCGTCCAGCGGGGTGATCGCGTCGCCGTGTATCTGGACAACTCGTGGCACGCCGTCGTCGCCATCTACGGCACGCTGCTCGGGGGTGCCGTGCTCACGATCATCAATCCGCAAACGAAGGCGGAGAAACTGGCGTACGTCCTCGCGGACAGCGAGGCGCGTGCGCTCGTGACGGAAAAGTCGCTGGCGCCGGTATTTCTCGCGGTGCTGGACGCGGTGCCTAACGTGCAATGCGTCATCTGCAGCGGTGGCGCCCCGGAAAGCGACAGCGGATTGTCGTCGGGTCGCCCATACACCGTGCTGGGCTTCGACGAGGCGTTGGCGAGCGCCGAGCCACGGCCATCCCCTCGCGGCGTCATCGCGATCGACCTCGCGGCGCTCATTTACACCTCCGGCAGCACGGGGAATCCGAAGGGCGTAATGCTCACGCACCAGAACATGGTGTTCGCCGCAGGCAGCATCTCCGAGTACCTCCGCATCGACGCCAGCGACCGGATCATATGCGTGCTGCCGTTCGCGTTCGACTACGGGCTCTACCAGCTGCTCATGACCGTGCTGCTCGGAGCGAGCCTGGTCGTCGAGCGGTCCTTCGTGTACCCGGTGCTGGTCATGAAGCGTGCCATCGAGTACGACGTAACCGTCTTCCCGATCGTGCCCACCATCGGGGCGACACTGCTCTCACTCCATCGCAGCGGCGGGTTGACATTGCCGAATGTTCGGCGCGTGACGAACACCGCCGCGGCTCTTCCGGCCGAGTTCATCACCCGACTCCCGGCCGTGTTCCCGAACGCGCTCATTTTCGCGATGTACGGTCTCACGGAGTGTAAGCGCGTGGCGTACCTCGAGCCCGAACGCGTGCTCGAGAAGCCGACGTCGGTCGGGAAAGCGATTCCCGGAACCGAGGTGTTTCTGCTGTCTCCGGACGGCGCCCCGGTGGCGCCGGGCGAAACGGGAATACTTCACGTGCGCGGGCCGCACGTCATGCTCGGCTACTGGAACCAGCCAGAGCTCAGTGCGGCGATGCTCAAGCCGGGACGATTCCCGGGAGAGCGCGTGCTGTGCACGCACGATCTCTTCACGATGGATGCGGACGGCGACCTGTACTTCGTCGGCCGGTCCGACGACATCATCAAGACGCGCGGCGAGAAGGTGAGTCCCGTCGAGGTCGAGAACGTTCTTCACCGAATCGGCGGCGTCCGTGAGGCGGCCGTGGTGGGCGTTCCCGACGAGATGCTCGGCGAGGCAATCCGCGCCTTCGTGGTGCTTGACGACGGCTTCGCGATGACCGAGCAGCAGGTCAAGCGGGAATGCATGGAGCGGCTCGAGAGCTTCATGGTTCCGCGTGACGTCGTGTTCGTGCCCGAACTGCCGAAGACGACGACGGCGAAGGTATCGAGGCGGTTGTTGCGAAGTATGATGGACGGAATCGCGCCGCCGGACCGCACGTCGACCGCTCCGGTTACCTAGCGGAAATCGTCGGACAGATTATCGCTCGTGTACGGCAACATGCGGGCTGGCGGCGCGATATACACGCTGCCGGGCTGCGTGTCGCGAAGCAGAGTCGACCCCGCACCGATCACCGTCCGGTCACCAATCGTGAGACCGTCGCGTATGGTCGAATGGATCCCGACGAAGCAATACGAGCCAAGCTTGACGAACCCGGCAACGGCGATCATACCAACCAGAAAGCTGTGATCGCCGACGGTTGTGTCGTGGCCAATGTGAACCGACGTTCCCATGTACACGTCGTTGCCGATCGTGACCCCGGGATGGATGCTGCTGTGCTCGAGTATCCAGCAATTGTCGCCAATCGTTAGGTCCGGCCAGGTGTGCGCTCGTGAGCTGATGTGGGTGATGAGCTCGTAGCCCTTTACCTTGGCTTCCGCGTACTTGGTGGCGCGCAGCTGGTTGATGCGCCGGAAGCTCACCGAGATGTGCATCGCGTACGTATCGGGCGGATGCGACTGCTCGAGGTCCTCGAAGGGAACCACCGGTAACCCCTTCACGGTCTTCTCCGTGATGTGGGCACCATCGACGGTAAATGCGACAACCTCGTGGGGCGAGTCGTACGTCAGAACCGCCTGGGCAAACTGCGCCATCTGGCCATACCCGAACAGCACGATTTTTCGAGGCTGGGTCGTCATCGGTGGTCTGGTGGGCACGGTACCTTGCGACATTGGCTATCGACCTGCGACGTGACGTATGACTGCGACGACGCGCTCACGGTCGGCTTGAGTGAGATTGGATCCGGACGGCAGGCACAGCCCACGGCCGAACAGATCATCAGCAACACCGCCGCCGATCAGCGTCGATCCCGCGAACAACGGCTGCAAGTGCATTGGCTTCCACACCGGACGGCCTTCGATGCCCGCGGCGTCGAGCGCGGTCCGAACCGCCTCGCGATCGGCACCGAACGCGCCAGGCTCGATCGTGAGGGTCGTGAGCCATCGCGTGTGGCGGCCCCAGGACGCCTCGGGCATGAAGTCGATACCGGGCAGGTCGCCTAACGCCGCGGCGTAGAACGCAAAGTTCTCCCGGCGCGCCTGCACGCGCGCTTCGAGCATTTGGAGTTGGCCTCGCCCGATGGCGGCGAGGATGTTGCTCATGCGATAGTTGAAACCGACCTCCGAGTGCTCGTAGTGCGGTGCCGGATCACGTGCCTGGGTCGCGAGCTTGCGGGCGTGCGCGACGAACGTCGGGTCCTCCGACACCAGCATGCCGCCACCTGCGGTCGTGATGATCTTGTTCCCGTTGAACGAGAACACGCCTGCCGCGCCGACGGTACCGGGTGCCTTGCCCTTGTACGACGCGCCCAGCGCCTCTGCCGCATCCTCGATCAACGCCACGTCAAACTTCGCACACGCGGCGATGATGGGGTCGAGGTCAGCGCTCTGACCATACAGGTGCGTGATCACGACGGCCCGCGGCAACGTTCCGCGTTGGGCCCGCGCCTCCAGCGCCTCCGCCAGTAGCGCTGGATCCATATTCCACGACGCGCACTCGCTGTCGATGAAGACCGGCGTCGCCCCGAGGTACACGACCGGATTGACGCTCGCCACGAACGTCAGCGTCGATGCGAAGACGTCGTCGCCAGGGCCGACACCGGCAAGCAGGAGCGCGAGATGTAAGGCGGCCGTCCCCGAGCTCAGAGCCACCGCGTAACGGGCACCGACGGTGGCAGCAAACTCCGATTCAAACGCGTCGACGTGGGGGCCGAGGGGCGTGACCCAGTTCGAGGCGAACGCATCCGCCACAAACTGCTGCTCGAGACCCGAGAGGTGAGGAGGAGAAAGGAAAACTCTTGGCGCCGTCATTCCCGCCCACTTGCGTTAGGCGGTCGGCAACTCACGTGGCCGCGAATGGCGATCGCGCACCGGTGCCGGCGGTGGCTAGCGGCGGTAACTGGGGAAGAACTCATCGGTCGTAGTGTCGATCGGGCGCACCTGGTGTCGCGCGCGCGTGAGGTCGTCGTAACGCTCGGTATCGCAAACGATCCGGACAGTGTGAAAATCGGCCTGCGATCGTGAAAACCCCGCCTTGAATTGATACAGCGGGCCGGCCTTGCCTCCGAATCCCCCGCCGAGATTGAACAGCCGTGCGCCGTGCTCTTTCGCCCACTGCCGCGCAACGTGGAGCAGAAGCTTCGACGGCGCAAAACGAAGATGGGCGTCGGCAGTCCCACTGAGATGGTACGACACAATGTCGCCCTCCCTCATGAACAAAGCGCTCGCCGCGATATCGCCCGCAGGACCACACACGCTGCCGAGATGAAGCTGTTGAGCCATCGACGCACGCAGCCCGTCAAAATATTCGTCCGAAAAATGGTAATACTGGCTGGCCGACACAGCGCCATGGTCGTTGC
>Ga0170475_113377680_pt1 | contig 11154 bp, 12 predicted proteins | sample Soicark_Litter_5_FD_111474 | JGI IMG/M metagenome (GOLD analysis project Ga0170475, IMG submission 111474) | Avena fatua rhizosphere microbial communities from Hopland, California, USA. Combined Assembly of 48 SPs | reverse complement strand
AATATTCTGGAATTAAACGATTATGTGGGTGCACTGCTATCGAGCGCTCTGAAAATTTTGAGAGTGCATTTTCTTGTTGTTCAATAAACAAATTATAAAGTTTTATTATAACATCTATATGAACTAACAAATCCCATTTAGAAATTTTAGATTCTTTGTACGCTTCTTTGCCTTTTATTATAGTCGATAAATGTTCATGATTATTTGTTACAGTTGCATTTGGTAGTGCGTCCTCTAATATTTTATTTAACTCGTCTTGAGATATAACTTCTTTAGAGATAGGTGGTTCTGCGTTTATAACTTGCGGTTGCGTAGAGCTTTCTAGGTCTTCAGAAATTGAGGTTGTACAAAAAAAACTAAGTATAAAATCTTTTATAGGATTAAATATTTTTTTTATACCTGCATATGGTAAATTAAATAACCAACCCAAGGTAGATGTTGTAGATTCTTCAATAAGGGGACTCGTTGTGTTTTTTTCCTCCAACTTTTCACTTAAAGAATTATGCTCGCCTAATTCTTTTAATTGCGGGCATGTAATAGCATATTTTTCTGCCAAAAGTGTATTAATTGGACTTTCAAGAATTTCTATTTTGCCTGTGGGCGCTGTTGATCTAAGGGTTATATCTATAATATCTTTATTATTAGTGAATCGTATAAATGATTCTGGAATATTACTTATATCACTTGTTTTAATGATGTTTTGAATTTCATCTTCAGAGGTACTTGAAGAGATAAATAGGGTGACTAGGTTGTCAGCAACTGTTATTATTTCTTGAGGGTTCATCATTTGTTATTATAGAAAAATAGAAAAATTAATACTGTTTGATATTAATTTATAAATAAAATCAAAAGTCCATGGGCTTAATATGTTTAAAATTGTAATGCATGTTAAAACTAATGAAATATTTAACGTGAATAAATTTAAATTAACATATTGATTACTTTTATTAAAAAACATATTTTTAATAATACGAAGATAATAAAAACAAGAAATAACACTCACTGTAACAACTATTAAGCTTAATAAAAAATCTCCGTTATATAAAAGAGTTTTAATTAATAAAAATTTGGAAAAAAAAACCTAATAATGGAGGTATCCCCGCCATAGATAAAAGTATTAATGCCACAAAATATTTATAAACTTTTTTTCCTTCACTTAATGAATTTAAAATATCAATTTCTTCAAGTTCGCGAATAGTATTAATGGTAGGACTGTCTCTTAAGAATAAAAGACTCAAAAATAAACCAAAAACTAAAATAATATAAATAGTCATATAAACTAATCCTGCTTGTAATGTTTCAATAGTCATGCCGCCCAGACCCAACATTAAATAACCAAGATGTGCAATTGAACTGTAAGCAATTAATCTTTTTAATTTTTTTTGTTTTAACGCCCCTAAAGTCCCTAGCATAATTGAAAAAAGACCTATGTAAATAAATAGAGGATACCATAGAGAAACTACTGGTCCAATACAATTTAAAAAGAAAGAAACTAAAAAAAAATAAATACTTACTTTAGGGATTGTTCCTAGAAAAGTTGTAATCGATGTTGGACTCCCAAAATAAACTTCTGGTAACCAATTATGGAAAGGGGCAACCCCTAATTTAAATAAAAACCCAACTAATATAAATAAAAATCCTAAAGAAAATCCTGTAAGTACTAAAAGACTATCACTTACAGATATTACCATTTTAATATCTGTAAAATTTGTTAATCCATTATATAAATAAATTAAAGAACATCCTAATAATAATAAACCTGAAGCTAAAGAACCTAAAATAAAATATTTAAGCCCTGCTTCAACAGATTGCGTTCGGTTAAGACGAGCTGCGGCAAGTGTATAAAGACAAAAACTTTGAAGTTCTAAACTTAAAAACATTGTTAAAAAATCATTTGATGCCAGCAATAATAACATTCCTGTTACTGCGAAAAGAATTAAAAGAATAAATTCATAATCAAAAATGCCATCTTCAACAAAAAAAGGTTCCATTGTATGTAAATAAACTAAGGTTAAAAAAGCAATTAAAAATTTTCCCGTTATTATAAAACTATTTATTGAAAAAAGTCCATCAAAAGTTAAACCACTAAAATTGAAATTATAATAAAGACAAATTAAATAAAAAATATTTAAAAAAATTAAAAGTATGATAGATAAATCAATGAATAAATACAAATAATTTTTTGTATCATTTTTGTTTTTAATATAAATCAAAATAGCGAAACAATATAACACAGAAATTATAAATATAATTTCCGGTAAGTTTAAAGTAAGATTCTTAATAAAAAAGTTATTTTGTTCAATCAAGTTTAAGTAGTTTAACATTTTAAAAATTTGCAAATTTTAATGTATTAATAATATTATATAAAGGAACATTTACTAGATTAAAATAAATATTTGAGTGTATTCCGGCAGTAATAATAATTATAATTAATGGTAATAAAATAAAAAATTCGCGGGCATTTACATCTACAAAACGTTTCAAATGAGGATTTAAAGGTCCAAAAAAAATTTTATTGTATAAATAAAACGCAAAAACAGCCCCTAAAATTAAGCTGGTTGCAGCAAAAAAAATTGCTAATGAATTATAATCAAAACTTCCTAGAATTATTAAAAATTCTCCAATAAAACTACTTGTTCCTGGAAATACTACATTAGCTAATGTAAAGAATAAAAATGAAAACGATAAAATAGGCATAAAAAAATTTAAACCTCCATAGTAAGCTAATAAACGTGTATGATATCGATCATATAAAATCCCAATACATAAAAATAATGCACTTGAAACAATTCCATGACTTAACATCAAAAAATAACTACCACCAAGCCCTTGCATATTAAGACTAAATAATCCAATAATTGCAAAATTCATATGAACTACTGAAGAATAAGCGATTATTTTTTTACAATCAATCTGTCTTATTGTTGTCAAAGACCCATAGATAATACCAATAATTGCTAATGTATACATAAATGGAATAAAATATTGAGTTGCATATGCAAAAAGAGGAATAGAAAATCTTAAAAATCCATAACTACCTAATTTTAATAAAACACCCGCTAGTAGTACTGAACCCGCTGTGGGTGCTTCTACATGGGCTTCTGGTAACCAAATATGAAAAGGCAACATTGGAATTTTAACTGCAAAAGATAAAAAAAAAGCAATCCATATTAATAATTGTCTCATATAAGAAAAATTAGTATTTGATAATATTTGTAAATCAGTGGTATTAACATAGGAATGGATAAATAACAGTGAAACTAACATAATTAGTGAACCTAACAATGTATATAAAAAAAATTGATAAGCTGCATGAATACGTCGTGTACGAGACCCCCAAACACCTACAATAAAAAACATAGGGATTAAAACACTTTCAAAAAAAATATAAAAAACAATAACATCTAAAGAACTAAAAACATTTATTAAGAAAATTTCACAAACTAAAAATAAAATTAAATAATATTTTAGATTATAATTAATAGAATTACAACTAATAAGTATACAAAAAGGTATTAAAAAAGTTGTTAAGATAATAAATAATACTGAAATTCCGTCAATCCCTAAAATATATTGAATATTTAAAGCTTTAAAAAAAGGGAAGGTAATTGTGTATTGATACCCATTATAGAAAACATCCAAGCCAACCGCTAAAAATACTGAAAGAAAAAATACAATTACGCTTCCATTAAATGCTATTATTTTCAATCTATTCACAGCATAAGCATTAGTAAACATTAAAAATAGAATCGTAATTAATAGTATTATAACCAATAAATTTATAATTTGTGTTTTAATTATATAGTTAAAAAATGTAATTTCTAATATAAAATTATCTAGAAGATTGTTCATTTTTTTTTGTTAAAATTAAATCATTAATTAAAAGTAAAACAAATAACAGAATTATTTTTGCCCTTATATCAAAAAATCCTTGTAAAACTAATATTGAAATCATAAAACCTAAAAGCATCATAAAGGCGTAATTAAAAATATAGCCTGTTTGGTTTTTAATACTTAAATTGGCGATATTGTTGATAATACGAGTTAATCCCAAAGGCCCAAAAATTTCAATTAAACCTCTATCAATTAATTTAAATGTTATATTATATCCACAACTTAAAATTGGTTTAACAATGAAAAAAAAATAAATTAAGTCAAAAAACCATTTTTTGACAAAAAATTTATAAAGAGTATTTCCCAATTTAGTTAATTTTAATTTATAAATGAATTTATTATATAATGAAAAAATGGTTAAAGAAAGAATAGCCCCTGTAATACTTAAAATTACTGGTAATAATTTAAAATACAATGGAATGTATTCAATTTCTAATAATAAAAAACGTTGAGGTAAAAAGAAAATAGTGTTTTGCCAGCTATTTACTCCAAGACCTATAATAAAATCTTTTAATAAAAATCCAATAAAAATACTTCCAATAGCCAAAATTGAAAGTGGAATCCCCATATATATATCAATTTCATGGATATCTTCAATATTACGTTTAAATGCTCGTGATTTTGATAAAAATGTTAAAAAAATTAATCGAAATGAATAAAACGCTGTGAAAAAGGCTGAAATTGTTCCTAGCCAATAAGCGAATAATCCATGAATAGTATAAGTAGAAAAAGATAGTTCTAAAATAACATCTTTTGAATAAAACCCCGTTAAAAAAGGAAACCCCATTAAAGATAAAGATCCTATTAAAAACATTGTATAAACAAAAGGTAAAACTTTATAAAGTCCTCCCATACGACGCATATCTTGTTCATCTGCTAAAGCATGAATAACAGCCCCTGCACTTAAAAATAATAAAGCTTTAAAAAATCCATGGTTAATTAGATGAAATAAACCTGTTGAATAATTTGATAAACCGCAAGCAAAAACCATATAACCTAATTGACTACAAGTTGAATATGCAATCACTCGTTTAATATCATTTTGTAAAATCCCTGCCGTTGCAGCAAAAAAAGCTGTTAAAGCTCCTACTAAAGTAATGATAATTAAAGTTAGGTGTGTATATTCTAATAAGGGTGAACATCTAATAATTAAAAAAATACCTGCAGTTACCATGGTTGCTGCATGTATTAAGGCTGAAACAGGCGTGGGTCCTTCCATAGCATCTGGTAACCAAGTATGTAATCCTAATTGTGCTGATTTTCCAACAGCACCTACAAATAGTAAAATACCTATTAAGGTAAAAGCATTTATTTCATAGGTCCCTAAAAAAATTTTATTATCAGAATATAAATAAGCGCTTGAAAATACTATTGAATAATCTAAAGTTTTGAATATTGAAAAAATACCAGCTATGGCTAAAACTAAACCAAAATCTCCAATACGATTTAAAATAATAGCTTTCAAAGCTGATTTGTTAGCTTGATATCGAGTAAACCAAAAATTAATTAATAAATAAGATGCTAATCCTACCCCTTCCCATCCTAAAAACATTTGGGCAAAATTATCTGCTGTAATTAGAATTAACATAAAAAAAGTAAAGAGTGATAAGTATGACATAAATCGTGAAAAATGTGGATCGTTTTTCATATAATTTAATGAAAAAATATGTACTAATAAAGAAACTGTAATTACTAATAACATCATAACTGAAGTTAAATTATCAACTAAAATACCCCATTCTAAATTTAAATATTCACAATCAATCCAACCCCCAATTTTAAAAAAACAAATACTATTAGATAATGAGGTTTCGTAAAATACTATCAAAAATGTTATAAAAGTTAATAACATACATGAAATTGTTATAATCACTGTTCCTTTATGTCCAATCGCTTTACCACCTAGCCCACTTAAACAGGCACCTATCAAAGGAAAATATAATAATAATAAATACATTTTTCTATTTTTTTTTTTCAATTACTTTTAACCTTTTATTGTAGAAACAATTATTGTTTCAATGGAATCACGTAAACGATAGTACCCAATAAGTAATGCTAACCCGATGGCTGCCTCCGCGGCAGCGGTAGTCAAAATAAATAAAGCGAATATTTGACCAAATAAATCATCTAAGAAAAGAGAACCATTTATAAAATTAATATTAACAGCTAATAAAATCAATTCAATTGACATGAGTGTAATTATTAAATTTCGACGCGTAACAAAAATCCCAAAGGTTCCAATTACGAATAGTATAGACGACATGTCCGTGAAAGTTCCGAGATTTAAAGGAATCCATAAAATAGAAGTGTCCATTAAAAATTAATCTAAGTATGTATATTATTGTTAATATTTTAAAATTTTTAATTCTTACTAATATTTGAAGTTATTTTATTAGTCATTAAATAACTTCTTGTTATAATTTCTTGACTATTAAATACATTATTTTCTAAAAACTTATTAAGTATTTTAGAATTAAGCTCAGCGTTGCTATTGATATCTCCTATAATATTTAATAAATATTTAAATTTAAAACTAATAATAGAATCTTTACATTTTGAAAAACGTTCAACATAAACATTTTTAAAATTCATTGAAAAAAATTTATTATTTACAATTTCTAAAGCGGTAAAATTAATTGATGATTTTCTTTTTATATTCAAATTTTCTAAACTTTTATTAAAATTCGGATCAAAACAAATATTTTTTAAATAAGTTTTAATTTTATGATTTTTTATTTTTTTTGTTTTATATAAATTTAACGTCATGGGGTATTAAAAATATGCATAATATAATATACAATTAAAAAAACTTTTTATTTAAAAAATTTTTAAATAATTTGTTTTGTACACCTTTTGTTAAATGAGCTCCTTTAAAAAATACATTACTTAGCTTTTTAAAATCTAAAAAAATTTTTTCAGCTTTTATTAAACCAACGTTATTATAAGTTTTTTTTGTTGGATTTAACTTTTTTTTACTAAACACGAATTTATAGTGATTTTTTAAATTATGTTTTTTTAACTTTATTAATTTTAATTTAAAATTATGATACATTTTCTTTTTTTTAGCAAAAAAGAGTGGGCAATGCTGGAATCGAACCAACATTTTCTGTGTGTAAGACAGACACTCTACCTTTAAGTTAATTGCCCACTTATTTTATAATATAACAAGAAGCTTTTTTATTTATTTATTGTAAGCCTCATCGAAACTAAAGAAAATAGATCTAAAATCTTCAACAGAAATCGCACGAACTAAAATAGGCATAAATCCATGATTAATTCCACAAATTTCTGAACATTGCCCATAAAAAACACCAGGACGTTTAATAAAAATAGATACTTGATTTAATCTCCCTGGAACAGCATCCATTTTAATCCCTAATGAAGGCACTGCCCACGAATGTAAAACATCCGCTGCACTAATTAATAATCTAATATGAGTATGCGTTGGTAAATATAATGGGGCATCTACTTCTAATAATCGAAAATTTAATTTTGAATTGTTTAAATCTAAATCATCAGTTGGTACCATATAACTATCAAAATTATGTTCGAAGATTTGAGTTTTAATAGCGTAGTTTTGAATATCTGGGACAATTAATGAAAAATCGTAAGTCCAATACCATTGATGTCCAATAATTTTAACTGTTAATTCTGAATTAATAATTTCATCAATTGAATATAATAAAGCAAATGAAGGAATTGCAATTAATAATAAAACTAAACTTGGAAGAATAGTCCAAACAGTTTCAATTAAATAATTATGGGTAAATAAACGGCTTGTTTTAATTATTTTTTTCACATAATTAAATAATAATAAATTATTTTGATTTTTAATAGAAGCAATTATATAATTATTATTAATTCCAAAATAAATTAAAATTTTAATTAATAACCATATAACTAATGTTAAAATAAGCACTAAAAAAAAAGAAAATATGATGATGTAAATCAATAATACCTTCCATTAAAGGTGTTGCGGGATCTTGGAAATTCGTTTGCCATTGTACAGGGAAATCAAAATTATTTTGTATATTAAAAACATATACTAAATTCGAAATATAACAATAATTCATTAAATTCATTTTTTTTTATAATACGCAGTTAAAGTTTTTAAAGTTTTTATTTGGTTAACTTGTGTAGTTGAATGTTCAAGTTTTTTTCCAATCCATGGATTCATATAAATTTCACGTTTATTTATTTTAGTGGGCGATGATAAAGTTAATAAAATAGCCACAATTAAAGAAACTAATAATATAAGTCCTGAAATAATAAATGCTGCAAGATATTGGGTGAAAATTAAATCACCTAAAGCTTGAAGGCTTGTTGTATAAGAATCAATTTCTTTTAAAATTGGCATATTAAAATTATAATTCATTGTTTGAAGTTCATTAATTATAGATTCAAAAACAAGGCCTGATCCTTTTTGATATAATACAATTTGTGTATAATATAATAATGTTAAATAAAAAGTAAAACATATGATTAATCCCATAGGTACATATTTAAATTGCGATAATTTTAATTCTAGGATTTTAACATTTAACATCATGACAACAAATAAAAACATACAAGCAATATTTCCAACATAAATTAATAAAACCATCAAACACATAAATTCCATATCTAAAAGAGCGAAAAAAGTAGCGACTCCTATAAATACGAGAATAAAATGAAACATTGAAATTACAGCATTATATGTAATTACAACAAACAAAGCATTGGTTAATATAAAAAAGTCTATAATTATACAAATATATATATTTATTTCATTATGATATAAATAAGTTAACATTTTAATTTAAATTGTATTTGATATAAATAATATTTTTAAACCAGTCTAAAAGAAAGTATTCCACAGGTGAAGAATTTAATAACATAAATTTTAATACAAAAAGAAGAGCACAAAACCAACTTAATTTTCGTATTAAAAATCGGCTTAAGCTACGTTTTGGAATATAATCCAATATTGTTGACTTTCCACTATATAAAAAATGAATAATAATTGCGTATTTTAATAATAATAAAAATTTAAAAAACATTTGACTTAGATAAACATCGAAATACACATTATCATTATAATAATTTTTTAAATTTGTTGTAATTATAAAACCATCATTATAATTAAGACTTAAAAAATTATTAAATAATGATAATATTAATAATATTAAAATTACAAAAAATAAAAAAATATATAAATAGAAAAATGTAATTTTAACAGTTAGTTTTGAAATAAAATTCGATGTTTTGTCGTATAAACGACGTGCGAATCTATTTTTTTTATCTCTCATTTTTATTTGATAAGGTGTTAAAATTTTTTCTTTTGTAGTATTATTATTATTGATCATTTTTATAAAATAAAAGATAAGGTTATCCCTAACATTATGATAATCAAAAAGTAAACAATAATGTTTCGACTAAATAAAAGTTTATTTTTTAATTCATTATTTTGAATTTTTTTTTCACTTAAATTAAACATATGAGTAAATCCATAAAAAATATGAAAAATTAAAATTAAAATTGAAAAATAAATTAAAGAAGTTCTTAGAAAATTCCATAAAGGATAAAAAATAACATCCATTAAAAAGCCATGCTTAAAAAAAACAAAAAAATAAAGTAGGTAAATAATACCAATAGCAAAGAAAAAAAAATGCCCTGTAATTCTTAAGAATATAGAAATTAAAGATAATATTGTCGGTTTATAGATAGTTAAAGAAGGCCCTAATTTTCGATAGTAACTATAATAAGCACTCAAAGCAGTTATTTTATTGTCAATCAATTTAAGAAAATCATTTTGAAACTGATTAATTTGTTTAATTGTTGTGTTCATTTAAGAATAAATTAAACCTTTATTATACGGCTGGTATCGTATTCCCCCACCAATAAATAGAAATAAATAATATTAACCAAACAACATCAACGAAATGCCAATACCAAGCCGCTGACTCAAAACCTACATGATGTGTACGTGAAAAATGGTATAATAAATGACGAATTAAACAAACTAAAATAAAGATACTTCCAATTAAAACATGAAATCCATGAAACCCTGTAGCTAAAAAAAAAAGTAGAACCGTAAACCCCATCTGAAATGTTGAAAGTTGCTTCAATATATTCACATACTTGTAATAAAGTGAAAAAAATAGCTAATGTAATAGTTAAATAAATACTAGCAGTAGCTTGGTTAAAATTTCCAATAATTAAAGCATAATGAGCCCAGGTAATTGTTGCTCCAGAAAGTACTAAGATTATTGTATTTAATAAAGGAATATCCCATGCGCGGAATGGTTCAATTCCTACTGGTGGCCAAATAGCTCCAATTTCAATTGCAGGCGCAATACTAGAATGGAAAAACGCCCAGAAAAATGAAACGAAAAACATTACTTCTGATACAATAAAAAGAACTACTCCTAATTTTAATCCTTTTTGTACTACTTTAGTGTGGCGACCTTCATAAACACCTTCACGAATAACATCTCTCCACCATAAAAATGAAGTTAAAATTACAATTAAAAGCCCTAATAAAAGAATTGAGATTCCTTTTTGATAAAAATGAAAACAAAGTACAGCTCCTACAGTCATTAAAAATGAACCACTTGATGCACTTATTGGCCATGGACTTGGGTTAACTAAATGGTAATTATGTCTTTTAATATGAGACAAGTTTAATTTTTTAATAAAATTTAATAGCTAAATTATTAAGTATATTTTAATTTGTTTTTTAACAAAGGTTCGATCAATATATATTTTTTAAGAGTCATTTTTCTATTTTTTAATATAGAAAACTATACGGGTATAAAGATCGTCTTTCTTAGAGGTAATATATTATATAGAAAGAATCAAATAAAAAACTCTATTTTATTTTTACTACTTATCATCACAATTTGCAACATTTAAATTAAAAACGTCGAAACAATTTAAAATCATCCCCCTTTTTTTAATGTTATAATTTTTTTAAATGGAAATGCTAATTTTGCAATTAGGTCCGTTAAAATAAACTTATATAAATTGTTTTAAAGAGCCTAGGACTGGAATCGAACCAATATCAAAAGTTTTGCAAACTTTTGCATTGCCATTATGCTACCTAGAGGATTAAAAACGATATAATTATTAAAATGAAAAGATTTTTGAATTTGGAAAGGATGGGATTCGAACCCATGATACCTTTTAAAGCATACTAATTTAGCAAATTAGCGCTTTCAACCACTCAGCCACCTTTCCATAAAAATGCGGATTAGGCCCGGCTCGAACGGACAACATTTT
>Ga0170475_126971565_pt1 | contig 11159 bp, 11 predicted proteins | sample Soicark_Litter_5_FD_111474 | JGI IMG/M metagenome (GOLD analysis project Ga0170475, IMG submission 111474) | Avena fatua rhizosphere microbial communities from Hopland, California, USA. Combined Assembly of 48 SPs | reverse complement strand
GCCCTTGTTCCATCGTTATTATCGTTATATCATTGATATCGTTGATCTCGCTTTTGCTTGGATCGTGCTAGCTCGCTATACCCAAAGATGGGACGAAATTATGAACATAGCCGACGCGCTGTGCCATAACTTTTTGAGGACTGACCTTTTCACTTCGACTTTGCAAAATTTTCAGAAATTCCTGATAAATTTTGCAAAATCGAGTTCAGTCGAGTGACCTAATTTTTTGTTTTAATTGCTTTCGAAATGCAATCTTTTGCCATCACTGAGATTTGCTGCAGGAGGATGTGCTTGCAAATAAGCTGCAATTTGCTTAATTCTGAGATCTGGATTGGGATGGGTTTGAAAAATTTCTAACGTGCCACTGCCATGGTCTTGTGCTTTTAAAATTTGCATCACAGCAATCATAGCTTGAGGATTAAATCCCACTTGGGACATCAGTTTCAAACCCCAGATATCGGCTTGAGATTCATCTTTGCGGCCATAGCGCAGCTGGATCATTTGATTGGCCACCGAAGCTATGACCAAGGCATGATTGCTTGAATTTTGCTGATCGCTAGCCCCTGTGGCTACTGCCGTGACGAGCAATCCACCAAGTTGATTTTTTGCCATTTGTTGAGCAGAATGCCTTTCAATCACATGTCCCATTTCATGACTTAGAACTCCCGCCAGCTGTGCTTCGGTTTCAAGTTTTTTTAAGAGTCCCCACGTAATAAATATTTGCCCTCCAGGTAGAGCAAAAGCGTTCACCGTTTGGCTGTCAGCAAGCACATGGAATTTAAATTTCCATGGACTTTTTTTAGCATCTGTTTTATCGACAATAAAATTGCCGATGCGCCGGACGAGCTGAGTGCGAGGATCGGTGTCGGGAAGCTCTCCACCCATTTGATGCGCCATTTCAGGAGCCGATTCCAACCCTAACCGGATTTCTTCGCTTGGAGAAAGGGCAACATGTTGCTTTTCTCCCGTGATAGGATTGACCTCTACCTGTGACATATACATGATGATTCCTACCAGAGCCATCACGATAGCTACAATAAAGCGCGAGCCAAATCCCCCTTTCTCTCGGAATTCGCCATTTTGATCATCCATTCCCATATTTTTCTCTTAGTTTAAATTGCAGAAAGATAAAGGAGCAAAAAGAGAGAACCCACTACCATCAGAGCCGCATAGCTACGGATTTGACCATTTTGAAGTTTTTGAAATTCCTTAGCAATCCCTTGAGCACTGTGAGCAACAAGTTGCAGCATCCCCTCAAAAATTTTAGGCTCGATGCAAGAGCCTACGAACTTTGATACCCATCGTAAAGGATAGGCAATGCCATACCAAAAGATCTCATCGAGATAAAAGGCACGCTGTAAAATGGCAATTGGAGAACCCAAAAGGCCTTTAAAGCGCGTGTAGAGTAGAAAAGCTCCGCCCACTCCTAATACAGCGACAAAAATAGAAAGCCAGGTTTCGAAAGAGAAAATAAAATCTGTAGGTGGCAAAGGTTCAGAAAGAGTCACTCCGACTTCGGCTAAAAATCGCTCGAGAAACGGCTTTTTGCCAAAGGCAAAGCCCATAAATCCGGCCGTCAACGAAAGAAAGGCCAAAATGCCCACTGGCCAAAGCATCACTTGAGGGGCCTCATTTAAAGAACGTGGAGTGGAAGAATCGATTTTTAAAGGACCTAAGAAAGTGAGGCAATAGGCCCGCATCAGATAGAATCCTGTTAGCAGAGAGCTGGTGATGCCTATGTAAAATAAAGTTTTGAAACCTGCTTCATACTCCTGCTCTAAAATCAAATCTTTGCTGAAAAATGCTGCCAGCGGAGGAATGCCAGCCATTGCAAAAACACCAATCAGAAAGAAAATATGTGTTTTGGTAAAAACCTTCGACAGGCCTCCCATATCCTTCATATCAATTTTGCCGTGCAGCATGTGAATCACGTTTCCTGCAGACAAAAAGAGCAGAGCTTTCATGAAAGCATGCGTCATCAAGTGAAACATCGCAGCATAAAATGCTCCCACACCGCAAGCTAAAAACATTAATCCTAGCTGACTGATTGTCGAATAGGCCAATACGCGCTTGAGTTCGCTTTGTCCAACGGCCGCGAGAGCAGCAAAAAGGGAGGTCACCCCACCAATGACGCCGATACACATCAGTGTATCCGGAGCCAACAGAAATAAGGGATGCATCCGCACAACCAAGTAGACGCCAGCTGTCACCATAGTAGCAGCATGAATCAAGGCAGAAACAGGCGTGGGACCTTCCATAGCATCTGCTAGCCATATGTGCAAGGGCAATTGGGCCGATTTGCCCATAGCTCCAATGAATAAGAGTGCCGTCAGAATCGTCATAGTCATAGAATCGGGAGAAAATTGATGGATGGCCTGGCCAAACATCGCATCCATATTTGTCGTGCCAAAGAGATGAAAAGACAATAATATCGCAAGTAATAGCCCCAGATCCCCAATTCTATTGACAACAAATGCTTTGGTTGCTGCAGCTGCAGCCTTAGGCCGTTCATACCAAAAGCCAATCAATAGATAGGAGGCAATGCCAACTCCTTCCCATCCTACAAAGAGAAGCAACAGATCGCCAGCTAAGGCCAAAAGTAACATGGCAAAAACAAAGAAATTCAAGAAAGCAAAGTAACGGGCAAAGTCTGGTTCCTCTTCCATATAGCCAATAGAATACACGTGAATCAAAAAGCTCACCCCCGTAACGATCAAGCACATCAAAAAGGAAAGAGGATCGAGAGCCAAAGCAAAATCAGCTTTCATCTGAGCCATGGGAATCCAATTAAACAGAGTCACTTGCTCTCGATGCTGCCCCGTATACAGTGAAATCCCCAATAAGACAGCAAAAGTTAAAAACGAAAGAAATATTGTGCTGCAAGCCACAATTCCTGCGCTATGGCGTTGGATATGGCCTGAGCAGGCTACTAAAAAAAGAAAACCCAGCAAAGGGATAAAAAGTGCAAAGCACATCGCTATATCCATGGTATTATTCCCTCAACCTATTGAATTGATCGACATCGACCCGTTGCCGCGAACGAAAGAGATTGATCACGATTGCCAGACCTACAGCAGCTTCGGCAGCAGCAACGACGAGCACAAAGAAGACCCACATCTGTCCGGTGTAATTTCCCCAATGGCGTGCAAATAAGACAAATAGAAGATTGGCAGCATTGAGCATCATCTCTATCGACAAAAAGAAAATCAGCGCATTACGCCCTGTCAATATACCACAGATGCCAATTGCAAAAAGAGCTGTGCTGGCAAAAAACAAAAGATCCACTTTAAAGCTCCTCCTTTTTTCCTATATATAGAGCCCCTACCAAAGAAATCAGAAAAATTAAGATCACAATTTCAAAGGGAAAGAAAAAATCAATGTATAGCGTACGTGCCAAGCCTTCGATAGAGCCAAAATTTGTGGGAAGCTCGATGTGCAGCATGGGCAAATGAACAAATTCCCATCCATAGGCAAGCATCGCAACTAGAAAAATGGCGGCAGTGGGAATAAGAAAAACAGCTCTAGAATTGGCCTTTGAAATATCTATCTGCTGATAGGCATCCTGAAAAAGAACGACCACAAACATGAAAATCACCAAAATAGCCCCTGCATAAACCAAGACCTGCATCATAGAGATAAAAGAGGCTGAAAGTTCCAAGTAGATGCCTGCCAGTGAGAGCAATGACAGCAAAAATGACAAACTGGCATGCACAGGATTGCGCAAAGTGATCACTCCCACGGCCGAAAGCAGCAGAAGTACTGTCAAAAACGAGAGTAGCGGAGAATCTAAAGTCATTGTAATCTCATGATCCTGTGTTAAATTTCTCTATTGGGATCGCGGCCGGAATCTCCAGGAGTCTTTTCCGTGAGCATGTCTTTGGTATAAATGAGCTCACTGCGCGTATAGCTGGAAAGTTCATATTCATTGCTCAAGATAATGGCTCCAGTGGGACATGCTTCTTCACAATAACCACAGAAGATGCAGCGCAACATGTTGATCTGAAAATCGGCAGCATACCGCTCTCCATGCGAAACTGATTCTCCAGGTTTATTGGCTGCAGGCTTGACGTAGATGGCTTGAGAAGGACACACAATGGCACATAGCTCGCACCCGACACACCTTTCCGCTCCATCGTTCCATTTGGTCAGGTAATGGCGACCGCGCGATCGGGCAGGCAATTTCCGCTTTTCTTCCGGATAGCGCAAGGTGACGGGCCGCTTGAAAGCATATTTTAAGACGATGAACAAACCGCGCATCATAGTCAACAAGCGATACATCGTTTTTCTCATTTTCATCTGTAGCAAAGCTCCTAAAATTTAAATCAACGTGACAAAAGCCGTTGCGAGCAAATTGAGAGTAGCAAGAGGGATCAACACTTTCCACCCAAAGCTCATCAGCTGATCGTAGCGAAAGCGAGCCATCGTCGCGCGCACCCACATGAAAAGAAAAACAAAGACGGCGACTTTTAAGCAGAACCATAGCAGAGGGATATCGCCAGGCCCCAGCCAGCCACCAAAAAATAGCGTGACGGCAATGGAGCTGACAGCCAGAATGTTGACATACTCGGCTAAAAAGAACATAGCAAATTTCATTCCTCCATACTCGGTATGATAGCCTCCGGTGAGCTCTTGCTCGGCCTCAGGAAGATCGAAGGGAGCTCGATTGGTTTCAGCAAAGGCCGTAATCAAATAGATGATAAAGCTCAAAGGATTGCTCCAGATCAACCAATGCTCCCGTTGTGCATCGACAATGAGAGGGAGGCTCAACGTGCCTGTCATCAACACCACGCTTAAGAGCGAAAGGCCCATAGGGATTTCATAGCTGATCATCTGGGCAGTGCTGCGGAGGCCTCCTAGCAAAGAATACCGGTTGTTAGAAGCCCAGCCGGCGAGAACGACTCCATACACAGCTAACGAACCAAAAGCGAGAAAAAATATCAACCCGACGTTGATGTCTGCGATCCACAAGGTAATGCGGCGGCCCATTATCTCGACAGGGTCTCCAAAAGGGATGATGGCAAAGAGAAAAAGAGCTACGAACATCGAAATTGCCGGTGCCAGCCAATAGGTGAAAACATCGATATTGGCAGGCTGAAAGCGCTCTTTGCAAAGCAATTTTATGCCATCGGCAATCGGTTGCAGTAAGCCAAGTGGACCTACGCGATTGGGGCCCAAACGCAGCTGGACGCGTGCCATGACGATCCGTTCACAAAAAGTCATATAAGCTGCCGCACCCATCAAGATGAGGATGAGCACGAGCCCTTTGCCGATGGTGATTAAAATTTCGTCGATCACCTGATCCCTCCTGATACAATCTCAATGGTAAAACCATTTATAAGAGCGATGTTCATTTCCTCAAAAGGCATTTCTGTAAATCCCAAAGGCAACACGGCACAGCCGCGAGCTACGCGCGGATCCACTTGGGCAGTAGACAAAATGACAGTATGATCCTTTTTCACTTCTATGCGTTCACCACACTCAATTTTTAGCTCCGAAGCATCGGCAGGATTTAACCTTACGGTGGGCTCTTTGACGAGCTCTAAAAGATGAGGATTATGCTGCATTCTCGTCCCTCGATCAAACAGAGAACTCCCAAAAGTAGCCTGAAGGTGTCTCTTGGCTGGTGGAGTGGAATTTTTGACCTCCATACCGCTAGTTGCACGAGTCAAAAAGATCTTTTCTTGCTCCAGAGCAAAAAGGAACTGTGCATCGAGCTCTAAAAAAGCTCCCAATTTTTGGGCCAGCGAGCAGAAAATTTGTCCATCCGCGTAAATGCTATCGGGGAGCACTTTTCCAGCTTTAACTTTTTGCACTCTGCCTTCGATATTGATCAGGCTACCCTCTTTTTCAAAAATCGCAAGGGCAGGCAAGACGACATCAGCATCTCGAGCAGACTCCGTCAAGAAAAGATCTTGGACGACTAGAAAAGAGATATTTTGGCGCAAAATCTTCCAGGTCAAAGGTAGAAGAGCCGCAGGATTGCTGCCTGCGAGATACAAAAGATCCCATCCTGCTTGGCACCCTTTTTCGATAATCTCTCGAGCATTCAATCCCGGAGATCTTGCTTGCTCACCACCTGCCTTAAGCTCTGGGTGTACTCCTGCAAAGCGAGCTCCCATGCTATTTCCTTTGCCCTCTAAGAGATTCAGGGAAAGATGGGGAAATTCTTGCTTGAGTTGCAAAAGCACAGCTAGAACTTGCAAGCGGGAATTGGAAGCGAGGTATTGCTTGCCCACAAATACAGCACATTTTTTGCCCTCGGCTGCTTTGAGGTGAGTGCGCAAGGCGTCGAGATAGAGCTGCAGCGTCTCAAGTTCTTGGCCTGGAGCGTGGAGATGCACTTCATGCAAATGGATGTCAATTTCTGGAGCAAAGTGTCCCAAGAAGATCCCTTTTCCCCCAGAATTTAAAGCTAGCTTGATCCTTAGCCAAATGACGGGAAATTCCTCGGTGATATCGATTCCTAAAAACAAGGCTAAAGAAAGGTCCTCGCATTCGCCAATAGAGATTTCCATTCCCGCGGAGATCCCCTCAGACTCTAGAGGAAGGATGGTTTGGCCTAGGCGGTGATCGATGTTGTTGACTCCTAAGACATCGCGAAAGAGCTTTTGAAAGAGATAATTCTCCTCGACCGTTAGCGCATTACCTCCCAAAGCAGCAATGGCTCCGCGGGGTTTACTGCGTTTCAAGTGCTCCGCTACAAGGGAAAGAGCCTCATCCCAAGTCGCCTCTTCAAGGATCCCGTTGCGACGTATCAAAGGTTTTTTGAGCCTCGCTTCATGCTCCACAAACTCATAGCCAAACCACCCCTTATCGCACAGCCAAATATCGTTGACGGCTCGGTTTTCACAAGAGCGCGTGCGCATGATTTCACCATCGCGCTCATCGAGCAATAGGCTACATCCCACAGGGCAAAGCGAACAGGTCGTTTGCGTCGTTTCATTGTCCCAAGGCCTGGCTCGGAAACGATATACGGCGCTAGTCAGAGCTCCTACAGGGCAGATCATGATCGTATTGCCGATGAATTTCGATTCCGCTTCTTTGCCCTTTGGCGTGCCGACTTCAGTTTTAAAACCTCTTTCTTTAAATACCAAAGCGCTATCTCCGGCTACATGCTCTCCAAACCGCGTACAGCGAGCACAGACGATACATCTTTCGCGATCGAGGGCTAGAACGCTATTTAAAAAAAGGGGTTTTTCAAAGCGCCTTTTATCCTCAAAGAAACGGCTCTTTCCAGGACCATATTTGATGGTATTTTCTTGCAGCGGACACTCGCCCCCGCGGTCGCAAATAGGACAATCGAGAGGGTGATTGATCAGCAGCAATTCCATGATTCCTTTGCGCCCTTCGACTGCAAGATTTGATTCGGTATGGACGACCATTCCTTCGGTGGCTTCTAGTGTACAGGACGTTTGCAGCTTGTTCATTTTTTCCACCTGTACCAAACAGACGCGGCAAGCTCCAAAAGGAGGCATGCGATCGTGATAGCAAAAGATGGGAATCCCAACACCGATTTTTTGGGCTGCATTGTACACTGTCGTTCCGCGGGGAACAGTTACTTTTTGACCATTGATCGTCAGAGTGACGGAAGCTTGCTCCTCGTTCATACAGATTTGCTCAAGTAAGGATAAGAAATTTTCATTTTGGGTTCCTCTTCATATGTTGGATTGCACCTAATGCGCGCTTCAAATTCTGCGCGGAATTCTTTTAAAGTGCTCACAATTGGAAATGCCGCACCCACAGCCAAAGGACAAAATGAAGTTTCGCTCATTTGATCGCATATTTGATCGATCATCGTCAGATCGTAAAGCGTCCCCTTGCCGGCTTCAATGCGGGCTAATATTTGCACCAGCCAACGCGTCCCTTCGCGGCACGGCGTACATTTGCCACAAGATTCATTTTGATAAAATTGCATCAGGCGATGAGAAACCTTAACCATATCGGCAGAGTCATCCATGACGATCACAGAAGCTGTGCCGAGAGCACTTTTGCGTGCTTCCAAAGTTTCAAAGGCCATGGCAATATCGAGGTCTTGCTCTGTCAATATGCAGGAAGAGGATCCTCCGGGATAACAGGCTTTAAAAGTTCTTCCCTGTGGGATGCCTCCTGCAGCATCCAAGAGGGAACGCAAGGAAATGCCCATCGGAAATTCATAACACCCCGGATTTTGAATGTGCCCACTGATTTGAAAGATTTTTGTACCACTGCTTTGGGGGGTTCCGATACTTTGAAACCACTCAGCTCCTCGATCGACGATGTGCACCACATTGCAAAGCGTTTCCACGTTGTTGATGATGGTAGGTTTGCCATAGAGACCCGAAATGGCAGGAAAAGGGGGCTTTAGGCGCGGCGTGGCGCGGAAGCCTTCCAGTGAATTGAGCTGGGCAGTTTCTTCGCCTGCGATATAGGCCCCAGCTCCAGGATGCACGACGATATCCAGTGAAAATGAGCTGCCAAAAATATTTTCTCCGAGCATTCCTTTTTGCTTAGCTTCCTGCACAGCTCTTTGGAGAGTCGCCATCCCTTCATAATACTCGCCGCGACAGTAGATAAAGGCTTTCTTTGCGCCTATGGCGTAACTGGCTAAAATCATCCCTTCGATCAGCAAATGGGGATCTTTTTCAATCAGAAGTCGATCTTTGAAGGTCCCGGGTTCACTTTCATCGCAATTGCATACCAAGTACGCAATTTCTGAATTTTTGGGAATGAAGCTCCATTTTTTTCCTGTGACAAAGCCAGCACCTCCCCTTCCCCGCAGCCCAGACTTTGTGACACAGGTCACAATTTGCTCTGGGGTGATTTTTCCAATTGCATTCTTAGCAGTTTTATAGCCTCCGCCAGCGATATAGGTGTCGATAGCTGTTTGATTGGGAGTATCGATATGAGCTAAAAGGACGCGCATTTCATCCATGATTGCCTCCAGCAGACTCCATTAGAGCTGAGTGCCCCATTGGAGAAGCATGGCCAGGGCCCATTTTGCCTTTGGCCAATATCTCGTCGAGATCTTTCTCGTGCACCGGCCCAAAGACCTGATCGTCGACAAGCAGCATGGGAGCGCGATCACAGGCCCCGAGACATTCTGCAGCACTCAATGTAAATTCCCCATCTGCCGTGGTTTCCCCCGGCTCCACTTGTAACTTGTAACAGAGTTTTTTCAGCATCTCGTCGCTGCCGCGCAACATACAAGAAACGTTTTTGCAAACGTGAATGTGGTGCTTCCCAACGGGTTTATCGTAAAAGAGATCGTAAAAAGTGACGATGGCATTCACTTCATTGGCAGGAATGCCAAAAAGCTCGGCAACTTCTTCTTGTACATCGACTGGCAGATATCCCACTTCTTGCTGCACGATATGCAAGGCAGGAATTAAAGCGGACCGCTTGACGGGATACTGCTGCTGCAGCTTTAAGATTGTTTGTTTTGTCTCTTCGGTAATCATTAGCGGTCTACATCTCCTAATATGGGGTCAACGCTGGCAATGGCCACGACGATATCAGATAAAAGATGCCCAGGTAAAACTTTCCTCAAGACATCGATATGCGGAAAAGAGGGAGAACGCACTCGCAGGCGATAAGGGCGATTGCTCCCATCGCTAACGAGGTAGTATCCCAATTCTCCACGCGCCGATTCGACAGCTTGGTATAGCTCGCCAATAGGAGGATGCAGTCCTTCACTAATTAATTTAAACTGATGAATGACAGCTTCCATGCTTCTAGCCAATTCATGCCGCGGTGGCAAAGCCACTTTTCGATTGTCGCAGATGATAGGGCCCGGTTTTAATTTGCCGAGAGCTTGCTCAATCAGCGAAATACTTTCGAGCATTTCTTGCATGCGCACGAGGTACCGCGAATAAGAATCCCCCTCCATTTGAGTGGGGACATCGAATTGATAATTTTGATATCCCAAATAAGGGTAGACTTTGCGGATATCATAAGGAATCCCTGCCCCACGGATGACAGGTCCCGTGCACATATATTGTTCGCACAGCTGTTTGTCGATGACAGCCACGCCAATCAATCGTTCGCACCAGACGTAGTTATTTGTTAGCAAGTTATCCAAATCTTTCCACACGGCAGGAAATTCTTTTAAAAATTGCCTAATCTGCGCATCAAAATTCTCTGTCAGATCGCGCGATAGCCCTCCAATTCGCCAGCAGGAGGGAAACATGCGCGCGCCGGAAATTTCTTCTAGCAAGTCTAAAATTTTCTCGCGCGCTGCAAAGCAATACATGTAAATGGAGGACATATTTAGCTCTAAAGCACTCGTTCCTACCCAAAGCAAATGGCTGCCAATGCGCGCAAGCTCCAATAGAATCAGACGGATGATCTCTGCCCGCTCGGGAACTTCAATGCCCATCAGCCTTTCGACGGCAGCTGCAAAAGCTTGCTCTTCCGCCGGACCTGAAAGATAGTCGAGCCGATCGACTAATGTGAACACTTGTGTGTAGGTCCGCGTCTCGCACTCCTTTTCGACTCCTGTGTGCAGATATCCTATGACGGGCTCTGCTCCCACGACCAACTCACCATCCAACTTAAGTTTGATGCACAAAACTCCATGCGTCGAGGGATGCTGTGGGCCAAGATGAAGCTCCATCAGTTCTTCAGAGTTCTGAGAGGGCTGAAATTCTCTATTTTTTTTTGACATAGGGGATAATTTCCGATGGCACTTTGGGCTTTACGCCGTGTTTAAATTCAACGCTCTCTTCCGTCAACCGATAGTCTCGCAACAAGGGGTGCCCTTGCCAATCATCGGGCATCAAAATTCGGGTTAAATTGGGATGTCCATGGAATGTGATTCCAAAGAGGTCATACACTTCTCTTTCATAGGCTCCTGCCCCTTCCCACAGATCTGTTACAGAAGGAACACTGCCTCCTCGCTCAGCAAAAAATACAATGCGCAAGCGATGAAAATCTGCAGGATTATGTAGCCAATAGACGATTTTTGTGGTAGCTTTGGGATGCAAATAGTCGACTGCCGTTAAGTCCATAAGAACTTTATACCCAAAATCATCCTTCAGACGGCTTAAGCAAGGCTTCAGGCCGTCAAGATTTATTTCCAGAGTTGTCTCACCCAAGAAAGACTCATCTGAGACAATCCAATCTCTATTTTCGGCTCTTAATGTATCCAGAGTACTTTCTGTGCTCATCGATGTCCTTTACCT
>Ga0170475_129821181_pt1 | contig 11161 bp, 9 predicted proteins | sample Soicark_Litter_5_FD_111474 | JGI IMG/M metagenome (GOLD analysis project Ga0170475, IMG submission 111474) | Avena fatua rhizosphere microbial communities from Hopland, California, USA. Combined Assembly of 48 SPs | reverse complement strand
CGAGTGGGCCCTTGTAAGGGCCGAAAGTCTGCACTCATGCTCGCCAACCGCGTAATTCCTTGCCTGGACGTCAATCGCGGGCGGGTCGTAAAGGGAACCAACTTTCTGAACCTTCGCGACGCGGGCGATCCCGTGGAAGTTGCAGCCCGGTATGAGGCAGAAGGGGCCGACGAATTGGTGTTTCTTGACATCACGGCCAGCCACGAGGGCCGGGACATCATGCTCGAAGTGGTGCGGCGAACAGCGGAGCAGGTTTTTATGCCGTTGACTGTTGGCGGAGGCATTCGCACGATTGATGACATTCGAGCGCTACTCAATGCGGGTTGCGACAAAGTCTCGATCAACTCCGCCGCCTGCAAAAACCCGCAGTTCGTCGCGGATGCGGCCAAGCGCTTCGGCAGCCAGTACATCGTCGTCAATATCGATCCCAAGCGCGTGGACGGCAAGTTCGAGGTTCACATCAACGGCGGCCGAGTGCCGACAGGCCTGGAAGCCGTGCCCTGGGCCAAAAAGGTTGAGGAGCTTGGCGCAGGGGAAATCGTGCTGACCAGTATGGATTGCGACGGTACCAAGGATGGGTACGATTTGGAGATCACCAAGGCAGTGAGCGAGGCCGTAAGCATTCCAGTTGTCGCCAGTGGCGGGGCGGGCAGGCCGGAGCACCTGGCGGACGCAATCTTGGTCGGCAAGGCCGATGCGGCCCTCGCCGCAAGTATTTTTCACTTCGGCGAGTACACTATCCGAGGAACCAAACAGATCATGGCCGCACGAGGCATTCCGGTGCGGCTGTAGGAACCATCCAGGACGAGAAGAGAGGAATCGTTATGTCACACGGCAATGGTCAAGCGACGGCAGTTCCAGCGGGGCCGACACCTTCGACGGACGACTTGATTAACAAGATGTCCACGGAGATTCAGGACCTGGAAGTGAACAAGTTCTTCCGGGCCCTGGTGAAGCTGGAGGGTAGCGACTTGCACCTGAAGGTCGGCAAGGCGCCCTGCGTTCGCGTGCGAAACGAGCTCAAGCCGCTGAATCACCCGCCGATCGAGCGGCGCGAAATGGCGGAATACCTCGTGCCGATGATGAACGATCGCAATCGCCGTATTTTCGACGACGAAGGAGGCGCAGACTTTTCGCACACGTGCGAAGTCGATGGCGTGCGCTGGCGCTTCCGCGTGAATCTGCTGCAGCAGAACCAATGCATGGGCCTGGTCGCTCGCCGAATCAGCAACAAGATTCCCGACTTCAAGGGGTTGTTCCTGCCGGCGGCCATCGAAAACCTTTGCTTCTACGACCAGGGCATGGTACTGCTTGCCGGCGTCACTGGCTCGGGCAAGAGCACGACCATCGCATCGATGCTCGACTTTATCAATCGCCGCGAGCGCGTGCATATTCTCACGCTTGAAGATCCGATTGAATTCATTTTCACGGAAGACAAAGCGCTGATTAACCAGCGCGAGGTCGGCTTCGACGTCAAGGATTTCAAGATCGGTATGAAGCATGCGGTCCGCGAAGATCCAGACATCATGCTCGTCGGCGAAATGCGCGACGAAGAAACGTTCATGACGGCCATTCACGCCGCCGAGACAGGCCATCTCGTATTCGGCACGATCCACGCATCGAGCGCCCCTTCGACGATCGGCCGAATTCTCGATCTGTTTCCCGAGGCAATGCATAAGGCGATTCGCAGCGCGATCGCCTTCAACATGAAGGGCATCGTTGCCCAGAAGCTGCTCAAGTCGATTAAGCCCGGCGTCCCTCGTGTGCCGACATGCGAGATCATGACGTTCACCGGAATGATCAAGAAGATCATCCTGGAAGGGGCAGACAATAAGCTGCCCGACGCCATTCGCATCGGCGCGGCCGACGGCATGCAAGATTTCACCATGAGCCTGAAACAACTCATTGACGACGGACTGATCGACCGGCCCACCGCCTTTGAAGTGGCGCCAAATCCCGACGCGCTAAAGATGGCGCTGAAGGGAATCAATGTGTCGCAGCCGGGTATGATCTGATTCGGCAATTTCGTCGGTTATTGCGCCAAGCACCAGGTATCAAGCACCAAGTCGCAAACAAAATCCCAATGACCAAGGATCGAATGACCCATTTGCCTGCGCGCCGAATTCTGGTCATCGGTGCGGGGTCCTTGGCGTTTTTTTGTCTGGCCGGCACGGCTGGGGCGCAGGACGCGTGGCCTGTAAGCCCTCTTCCCGGCAATGAAATCGCACGCGGCCCCGGCTTCTACTTTGCCATCTGGAAGTTGGTCATGCTGCTCGTCCTCGTCTGGATCTGGATTAAATCGGCCGATTGGGTCGGTCGCGACACCGACGAAATCGGCGATGCCATCGGTATGCCGGCTCGGATTTGGAATCCGATACTCGTCTTCGTGCCGCTGTTCGGTTTCCTCTTGGCGATTACCATCCCCATCTTTTTCGCCGGCTGGGCGACCATGCTTGTTCTCTATGTGGCGCCGTTTGTGATCTATGTCGTGCAGCGAAACGGCAAGGTCACAAGCGACAAGAAGGTCTTCACACCCGAGCATTTGAAGAATTGGTTTGCCAATCTCGGCAAGAAGCAGCCCAAAGAGCGGGTTATCAAGCACGCTTGGCAGGCCGGACCGCCCGTGGAGTTTGTCCCCATTGGGCCGCTGCAGAACGAGAATCAGCATGCCCTGATTGAGGCTCGCCAATCACCCGGCTACGTCGCCAACAAATATCTGTTCTCGGAGGCAATCGCCCAGCGAGCCGAGCGGATCATGCTCGAATACACCGCCGATGCCGTTGCCGTGCGCTATCAGATCGACGGCGTCTGGATCAACGCCACGCCAAAAGTGGATCCGAAAAAGCCGCTCGATCGTGCGCTGGGCGACGCAATTCTGGCATCGCTCAAGCGCCTTTGCCATCTGAAGGCCCAGGAACGGCGAGCCAAGCAAGAGGGCAAGATGCGGGTCGAGCTGGAAGGCAGCAAATACGACACGACGCTCACGTCGCAAGGAACGCAGACCGGCGAGCGGGCCATCGTCCATCTCACGCTGATCACCAAGACCGTTCGCAGCCTCGAAGACCTGGGGATGCGCGATAAGCTCCGCGAGCAGCTCAACAGCATCATGGGGCCTGGCAATCATGGCCTCATCGTGTTTGCTTCCTTGCCAGGAGATGGACTGACCGCAACCTGGTCAGCCGCCCTGCGAGGCACCGACCGCTTGATGCGTGATTTCATCTCGGTCGAAGAGGTTCATAAGCGGGAGCCCGAAATCGAAAACGTCGATGTGCATAAATTCGACGCCTCGAAAGGTGAAAAGCCGGAAGACATCATCCCCAAGTTGATTCTCAGGCAACCGGAGGTGATCTGCATTCCAGAGATCAATAGCAGCGAGGCGCTGACCAAGCTCACCAAGTGGATTCAGGATGAGACTCGGCTGGGCATCATTAGCCTGCGGTCCAAAGATGCGGCCGATGCGGTGATGCGAATCATGTCGATGAAAGTCCCTCCCGATTCGCTATCCGCAACGGTGCGGGGCGTCGTCTATACGCGGCTGATCCGCCGCCTCTGCGAAACCTGTCGCCAGGCGGTGCAACCCTCGCCGGAGCTGCTGCAAAAGCTTGGCATTCCTGCAGGCCGCGTGACCGTGCTCTACCAGGAGAAGCAGCCGCTTCAGCCTGGCGAGCAGCGTAAGCGCGGCGAGCCGGAGATCTGCCCGGCCTGTCGCGGCCTCGGGTACAAGGGCCGCACGGCTATTTTTGAAATCATGGTCTTCGACGACAAGCTGAAGCAAGCGCTCCTCAAAGCGCCCAATGCGGAAACGCTGAAAAAATTATCCCGCGCCGCCGGCAATCGCACGCTCCAAGAAGAAGGCGTGCTGCTGGTCGCGCTGGGCACCACTTCGCTCGTGGAGCTGCAGCGTGTACTCAAACAATAAAATCCTCCGATGATGTTCTTATTCCTATTAGCGATCCTCGCCGCCACCGCGGCCGCGCTTTGGTTTCAAGGCCTATGGAACGCAGCCGTTACGCTGGTGAATCTGATCCTGGCGATGGCAATTGCCACCAGCTTCTACGAGCCGATCTGCATGCAGATCGAAAAACTCTCTAATGACGTCAAGACCTATACCTATCTGCTCGACTTCATCGTGCTGTGGGTGCTATTTGCGATCTCCTTCGGAATTCTGCGCACAATCACCGACTCGATCAGCAAGAAAGCCGTCGAATTTGATCTTCCGGTGGAACTTGCTGGCCGCTCGATCCTGGCCCTGTTTTGCGGCTGGGTCATGGTTTGCTTTGTCGCGTTCAGCCTGCAGATGGCCCCCCTCAACAGCGTCAATCCGCTGGGTGCCTGGGCCACTCCAACGTCCAAGACCTTTGGCCCCCTGTCGCCCGATCGCATGTGGCTCGGCTTCATGCATAGCCGAACCACTCCCGGCGCCTTCGGCCCGCCTCAGTTCGATCCGAAAGCCGATTTTCTTCTCAAATATCACGAACGACGGGAAAAATACGCCGCCCCCGGAACCAGCATGAGGTTCCAATGAGCGAAGTCTTAAGCTTTCGTTTTTAAGAACTAGATCCTTCGCCCGCGAACCCTTGGCCGTTGTGCCACGTAGTTCAACAGCGAAATTGACTCTCCGAGTTACTGCCGGTCCATGTCCGCCCCGCCCTTAACCACGCCGCATTCGCTACGGCCCGACGAACAGCCCGTGGCGCATTATCGCTCCATCGCCCCGCTGGCGGTGGTTACGCTCGTCCTTGGCTTCGCCTCAGCCTTGATTCTCACCACGCCCCTGCTCGTACCGTTTCCGGTGGCGGCAATCGTCGTTGGCATTACGGCCCTCCGCGCCATTCGCAAATCCGACGGGCAGCTTGCCGGGCGAGTGCCAGCAATCGTCGGCCTGTGCCTGGCCACGTTCTTCCTGTCTCTGGGCCTCTCACGGCAGCTGGCGCGACAGACAGCACTCGAGCAGCGGGCGCGCGAGATGGCCGATGTCTTCGTCCGCCTTCTTCAGGAGGGTCGAACTCAGGAGGCGCATCAGTTCCGTCTGTCGCCCGCCATGCGAATTACCGCGCCGGGAGCCTTGGCCGAGCACTATGAAAAGAACGTCGAGGCGGCCAAGGAGCTGCAGTCCTTCGTTACTTCGACTGGCATCAAGGAGCTTATTGCCCGTGGCCGCGATGCCGATGCGCAATTCGTTGGCGTGGCGTCCGCCGTCCGCGACACAAGCAGCGACCTGCTGATCTTGAAGTATTCTTACATCCCAGCCGGCGGCTCAGCCAATCGCCAGTTCTTGTGGCTGCATATCAACCGCAAGTACGATGAATCGACTAAGCGCCATGAGTGGGAAGTTGGAGGCATCCAAAACACGCCTCCGACCGGAATGGAATAAAGTCGCATGTCGAATCCGCTGTTGAAGCCGAACGATCCGCGGTTTCAGAAGCCCGAGATTTGCGACACCGACGGAAAGAATCGCTTCACCGACGGAAGCCCGCCGCAGAATCTGCCCGCCGGCGGCGAGGGCCTTTTTTCCCCGGCGACGACTGACGAAGAGCGGCCCTTCGTTCCAAAATACGAAACTCAGGAACACTCGCGACCTGCGCTGCTCTTCGTCTTGGCCGGAGTCGGCTGGGCCGCGGCTGGCATTGGCGGTATTTCGCTCGCCGGATGGTTCGATTTCGGCTGGATCAGCCCGATGCTCGGGGTCATCCCCGCTGGCGCCGCTTGGCTGCTGGCCCATGAAGAGCTAAAAGCGATTTCCGCTGGCGTTATCGCTAGCCAGGCCCGTGACAAATCGCGCCATGCTTATTGGCTTGGCCTGTTGGGCTTGATGATGTGTCTGGCCGTCATTGCCGCGATGATCTATCGCGGCCTGAATTTCTTGCCGGATGTCTGAAAATCCGTTGGCCGGGAGCAAACTTGCTCCCGGAGACGTTCGTTCGATGTAGATCTCCAGATCACCGGGACCAGGTTTGGTCCCGGCTAAAGGTATCGATTATTTCCCCCACCGCCGCATCAACGCATGCGGCACACCAAGCTGATCCAGAATCCGGGCGACCACAAAATCCACCAGGTCTTGCACCGACTTCACACCGTGATACCAGCCGGGCATAGCCGGCAGCATAACGGCGCCCGCTTCTGCTGCCCGCCGCATATTATCGAGTTGAATCACCGACAGCGGCGTCTCCCGCGGGACCAGAATCAGCTTCCGCCGCTCCTTCAGGTGCACATCGGCGGCCCGCTGAATCAAGTTATTGCTCGCGCCGTGGGCAATTCCGCTTAATGTGCTGCCCGAGCAAGGACAGACCACCATTCCACCCGTCAGAAACGACCCACTGGCCAGCGGCGCAAACAAATCCTCGTAATGATGATACCGGAGCCGAGTTGCCGCCTCTTCAGTAACGTTCGGCACAATCGCCCTCGGATCAAACCGCTCGAGACTCACCGTCCGGTCCAACTCCTGTTTAAGAACCGCCGCCCCCGACGGACTGATCATCAAATGCACTTCGCTGCTACCCTGCAAAAGCACCTCCAGTAGCCGCACGGCATACACCGCTCCACTTGCGCCGGTCACAGCGACCACCAGTGGCAACCCGCGCTCTGAATCGGCTTTGGCCATAACAACGACTCGCCACTCACCACTCACTCATTTCCTACCCACATACAAGGTCGCAATCCCAAACGTCAGCGGCCAGAATTTGACATTCTTCAAGCCCACCGCGCGCATCCGTTCTGCCAGCGCCTCGCCATCGGGAAACTGGGCCACCGTCGCCGGCAAATACTCATAGGCCGCCGACTTGTTGCGAGCAAAGAGCTGTCCCACCCGCGGCAGCACGTAGTGAAAGTAAAGCAGGTAGATTCCCCGCAGCGGCTGCCAGCGCGGTGTGCTGAATTCCAGAACTGCTACCTGCCCTCCCGGCCGGCAGACCCGCGTCATCTCTGCCAGGCCGAGATTCGTATTCGCAACGTTTCGCAGACCAAATGCCACTGAGACGATCGCAAAGCGGTCATCCGGCAGCGGCAAATTCTGGGCGTCGGCCTCAACAAAAGTCAGCTCGCTGCCAATCCCCAGCTTCGCCTGCTTGCGACGACCAATTTCCAGCATCTCAGGGCAAAAATCAGCCGCCACGATCTCGGATTTCCCGCCGGTCGCCCGTTGCAATGCAATCGCCAGGTCGCCCGTGCCCGTGCAGACATCCAAAATCGGCTCGCCGGGCTTCGGCGCTAGCGTCTTGACCGTCCGCCGCCGCCAGTACCGATCGATGTTCAGCGATAGCAGATGGTTCATGCGGTCGTAATGCGGCGCAATTTCGCCGAACATCCGCTGCACCCGCTCGCCCGATTTGTCGATGGTCGTACTGGACATGAGCTAGAGTTTAACTGACGCCAGCGAGCCCTGCGCCCGACCAAGCAATCGCGGCTGCATCGGCGATGTCAAGTCGCTCAGTGCAGCCGCGAAGTGCCTAACCATCTTGCTCTCAAGGACTTAGGTCTCGCCACTGGGCGTCTGGCATTTCGCGATTGTGCTGCTCGGTTCCGCCCGCTAATAGGAATCGCCGCGTCTCACTGAACTAACCGCATCCGCCGGCTGTCCGTAACCGCTGGCCATTTTATAGCCTTCATGTCACTTGCCGAGGTCGCCGAAACCAACCCGCTTCGCCCAGCTACCGAAAGTTCCTCGATCACCCTCGAGCGTCCTCGCTTGCGCCTCCGTCGTGTACGACCGCGCGACGATCTGCGTGCCAGCGTGGTTGATGGAGCCTGCGTTAGCGCCATGGTTGGTCTGGGCGAAACGTATTTCGTCGCCTACGCGCTTGCTCTTGGCACCAGCCAGACAATCTCTGGTCTGGTAGCGACGCTGCCAATGCTAGCCGGCGCATCGCTGCAGCTCGCTACACCTTGGTTCTTGAAGCGCGTCCGCTCGTACAAAAAGTGGGTCGTGCTGTTTGCCAGCCTGCAGGCCACGGCACTGCTGGGCATGCCGCTGGCCGTCGCCCTGGCGGGCAACACCGCGGCGGCCTGGATATTCTTCGCCGCGTCGGTCTATTTTGCGGCCAGCCAGGCCACCGGCCCGGCATGGAACACATGGGTCGAAGAAATCGTGCCGCGACCGATTCGGGCCAGGTTCTTTGCCGCTCGCACTCGTGTTTGCCAACTCGCCACGCTCATCGGCTTCGCCTTGGGCGGCTTGGCGTTACATGCCGGGAAAACGAGCGGTCAATTGCTGCTTGCCTTTGTCGCCGTATTTCTGCTTGGAGCCGCTTCGCGTTTTACATCCGCCTGGTTTCTGAGTCGTCAAAGCGAGCCGTCGCGCGGTCGATATCAGCCGCGGGCAGTACCCATCGTGAGTCTATTGAGACCGCAAGGCGCCGGCGGTGGCGCTCCCCTGATCGTCTATTTGTTGGCGATGCAAACCGCGGTGCAGATTTCCGGGCCTTACTTTGCGCCCTTCATGCTGGCCCAGCAAAAGATGAGCTACTTGAGCTTCATGCTGCTGATCGGCCTGGCTTACTTCGGCAAAGTCATGGCATTGCCGCTGTGGGGCCGCGTAGCGCATGCCGGCGGCGCGCGGCGGCTACTCTGGATTGGTGGCACCGCAATCATTCCGGTCGCGGCGCTCTGGATTGGGGCCGATTTATTCACGACCTGGCACGGGCACATTTCGATCCCGCTTCTGCCGAATTTCTCGATACCGTTCTCGGCCGTATTCCTGTATTTGGCGGCCGCCCAGTTTACGTCGGGCTTTGTTTGGGCTGCCTACGAGCTCGCCATGCAGCTCATGTTTTTTGAAGCCATCCCGAGGCGCGACCGGCCTTGCATGCTGACCTATTACAACTTCGGCAATTCCGCGGCTCAGTTTACCGGAGGTCTGGTCGGCGCGAGCGTCCTGTACCTGGGCGCTGAATCTCACGCCGCGTATCTCGTCCTCTTCGGCCTTTCTTCGCTCATGCGCCTCTGCACCGTGCCGCTGCTGGCGCAAATGCTTACCCGCTCCGATCAGGTGGCCGCGACTATTCCCGCGCGGCCCGATGACGGTGGCGCGCAGCCGCCGCTTGTGCCGAGTTTGGCAAAAGCCAGCTGAGCCTCGCGCGAGTGACGTTCCTCGGCTACGACTATTTCAGCGCGTCGCGCAGTGGCGACTCCGCGTTGGCTGACGGGTAATCGACCCCGGCCAGTTCAGCGACGGTGGACGCAATGGCGGCCGGGCTGACCTCTTGCACAAAGCGTCCAGCCCGAATGCCGCAGCCGATCAAGAGCAGCGGCACGTGCGTGTCGTAGTGCCATGGGCTGCCGTGTGTCGTGCCTTTGGCGCCCGGCACGGTGTAGGGCGCGAGCACGAACAGCACGTCGCCGCTGCGCTGCGGATGAAACGTCCGCTGCACCTGCTGAAACAGCTTTCCGCTTCCTGGCCGAATCAAATCCTCGCGAGTAAACGCTGCTACGACATACGGCTGCTCCAGCAGCCAGTCGCGAACGATTGTTTGCGCCGTAAAGAAACCATCGCCTGCCAGGAGCGGGTGATCCTGCTGTAAGAAGACTTGATAATCCTCGACCTTCTGAACGAGTGGCTTCTCGGCGCTGCCGGTGCTCAGCCGATCACGAAGCCGGGCTTCCAGCTTGGCTTTCACCTCGTCCGTTTTCCCGAGCGGGCTGCGCTTGGCGGGCAGGCGGAATTGCTGGGCATATTCGACCACCGGCGCCACGCCATGATCGGCCGTCAGCGCGAGCGTCCACTTGCCCGAGCCGATGTGCTCGTCCAGGAACCGCAGGAAGTCGCCAAGCTGGCGGTCCGTGCGGTACGTCATGTCCTCAACTTCCAGGCTATGTGGCCCGAAGTCATGCCCGACGAAATCATTGGCCGAAAGATTGATGCACAGCAGATCCGTAACACCATCTTTGCCCAGATTTTCACCCGCAATGATCGCCCGGGCTCCCTCCAGCGTCACCTCGTTGCCGAATGGACTACGCAACGCAAGTTCGGCGAAGTCCTGCGGCGTCAATTTTTCTTTCCCCGGCAAGACGTGCGGAAATTCGCTCGTGAACCCCTTAGGCGGGTTTTCCCAGGAGTTCTTGTCCGGGCCCGTGTTGTGATATTTTTCCTTGGGCAGCAGCAGCTCCCACGTTTGAGCGCGCAATCGCTCGGTGGGCAGGGGCGTATTGAAAACGCGCAGATAGCCCGGTAGATCCTGACGGTAATAGGTCGAGGTGGTCCAGGCGTTTTCCTTATCCTCGAGCCAAAAAGCAGCATCGGCATTGTGGCCAGCCATCAGCATCGCGACGCGGTCCTTGATCGCTACGCCAAATACCTTGCTGCGCTTGCCGCTGGCCAGCTTCATAATGTCGCCCGTCGTCTCGACCAGCAGCTTCCGCGGCGAAACTCCTTTCGCATCCGGCAAGCCGATCAGTTGCACGCTCGGGTCGTCGCAGCAATAGACGTCCTTTCCGGTGAGCCGTTCGAACCAGCTGTTCCCCACGATGCCATGTTGATTGGGATAGGCGCCGGTGAGCTGCACCGCGTGACCGGGCCCTGTGACCGTGAACGCATGGCGGTGGTGGCACTGCGCGAACGCGGCCCCTTCCTGTTCGACACGGCGAAAAAAGCCGTCGTCGGCAAAATTATCGCCGAATCGAATTAAATAATCCTGACATAACTGATCGACGCTGATCACGACGATCAGCCTCGGTCGCTCACTGGCCACCAAGGCGCCAGCCGACGTTAACAACACAAATAGCGCACCGACAACGAGCGAAATCAGACGCATGAACACGACCTTTGGAGGGATTGGCAGCAGATCACGCCCGCAGGCGGGAGCTTTTGACTTTAATTCGCTCAGCCGTCTGGCACAACCTAAGCGGCGCCGCACTTCGCAGATGTGACTCAAGCCAGCCAGCTTCGCAATTCCGTTTCCGCCGAATAATCGGTCAGCTGAACGGTTCGCGACTGCCCCGCGGAATCGTGAATTGCCTGCAGCTTGCGCATGTAATGCGACGCTTCGACAAAATCGGGACTGACATGCCATTTCTGGCCGCGTCGTGCCGCCAGCACGGCATCGATGAATTGTCGTTCCACGCGCCACTCATCGCCCGCATCATTGATCAGCTCGCCTTGATCGGGCCTCCCCGGGTTCTTGTGCAGCCACATTTGCTGGCTCAGCAGATCTACGGTGCATGTCGCGTG
>Ga0170475_112107246_pt1 | contig 11166 bp, 15 predicted proteins | sample Soicark_Litter_5_FD_111474 | JGI IMG/M metagenome (GOLD analysis project Ga0170475, IMG submission 111474) | Avena fatua rhizosphere microbial communities from Hopland, California, USA. Combined Assembly of 48 SPs | reverse complement strand
GGGAGTTGGGCGTGCTGTTCCAGGTGGCGCCACGGCTCGAGCTGGAAGACGGCATCAACGCAGCGCGGCTGCTCCTGCCCAAGTGCTGGATCGACGCCGAGAAGTGCGCCCGCGGCCTCGAGGCGCTGCAGCACTACCGCTGGGACTACAACACGCGCATCCACGAGTACAAGCCCGTGCCGGTCCACGATTGGGCGAGCCACGGGGCGGATGCGTTCCGCACGCTGGCGGTGAAGCACCGGACGCCGAAGAAGCCGAGCGAGAACGCCTCGCTGAAGCAGGCGCAGCGGGATTGGGATCCGGCTGATCGCAAGAGGGGCGGGCATTTCGTCCGCATGCGGCGGGGAGGCTACTAATGCCGGACGTACCGGGCCTGCTCGTGCCGGGGACTGTGGACCTGTTGCACCGGCCGCGCGTCAAGAACCTCGACGGCTCGATCAGCACCGTGCGTTCGATCGGCGTGAACGTAGACGGCCACGAGGTGCTAATTCCCACGGTGACGCCGGACGGTCGCATGCTGACGCCCGCGCAGGCGGTGCAGGAGTTCCGCAAGACGGGCCAGCATCTTGGCATCTTCGACACGCCGCAGCACGCCACGGCCTACGCCGAGCAGTTGCATCAACAGCAGGCGGGGAGCCTTGCGCCGTCGTGGCCGGGACCGTCGCTCGACGGGCTGGTGCAGGCGATTCAGGCGGTCGCCACACACATGGGACGGAAGGAGTAGGGCATGCCGGACGTTACGACGCCGCCGCTCGGCTTCCTGCAGAAGCCGCTGGAAGGCTCCGTCGATGCGCTGCTTGGGCTGTTCGGTCTGGACAATCCCGGCGCGCAGCAGACAAACGCGAACGGGATCGCGCAGATGTTGGCCGCGGCGCTGCCGATGGTGGCGGCTACGGTAGCGAAGGTGGCGCCCGAGGCGATACAGGGCATCAAGGCGTACCACGGGAGTCCGCACGATTTCGATCAGTTCTTGGCGAGCAAGATCGGAACAGGGGAAGGCGCGCAGGCGTACGGCCACGGGCTGTACTTCGCGGAGAAAGAAGGCACGGCTCAGGTGTACCGCGACAAGCTCGGTGGCGATGCGATCAAGTTCCCCGATGGGACGCAGAAGGTGTACCAGCACGACGCCTCACCTGAGTGGATTGCGCAGAACCATCTCAACACCTTTGCCGGGGCTACAGACATCGACCCATATCAGGCGGCTCGTCAGCAGATTCGCCAAGAAATCGATCGAGGGCTAGGGAAGAACAACGGACGGTATGCCGCCAACATCAAGGCGCTAGACGTACTTCGTGAATGGGAGGCGGCAGGCGCAACGCCGGGTCCGGCCGGCCGCATGTACGAGGTCAACATCAAGGCTGATCCGTCGCAGTTCCTTGATTGGGACAAACCGATCGGGCAGTTGTCGCCAGAGGTTCGGGCGCGATTAGAAGACGCCCTGCCGTGGATGAAGCGCGCCGATCAGGAGCGGTTGAATCGCGCACCGCTGCGTGCGGTCCTATCGGAAGCGGATACGGGATCTCCGGCGGCGACGAGCGAGGCGTTAAAGCAGGCGGGTATTCCAGGCATCAAGTATCTCGATGGCGGTTCTCGTGCGGCCGGAAACGGGACGAGCAACTATGTCGTCTTCGATGACGCCTTGATCAGCATCCTGCGCAAGTACGGGTTGTTGCCGCCGCTCGCGGCCGGCATGGCGTCGATGGCGAATCACCTGCCTGCGCCGCAGGCGAAACAGTGAGGGGCTGATGGCGAGAAACGATCACGGCACCAAGTCCGGCAATGGCGGGCACACCAAGAACAGCGGCGGCAGCGTGAAGCCGCCCGCGATGCCGTGGAAGGGCGGCAAGAAGTGCTGACCCGTTCGGTGCAGACCTCGGGCACCTTCCCAGCGCTCTCCACGCCTTCCCGCAAGCCGAAGAAGCGCGGGACGCGATGAAGCTCGACCCGAAGGATCCCTTCGCCGTCAAACTGTCCGACGAGGAACGCGGCAACCTCGGGCGCTGGCTCTCCAACGAGATTCAGGGCGCGCTCGATGCGCGGGCCTCGGTCATGGAACGTGGCGGCCTGGTCGATTACGCGCACTACCAGTACGAGCAAGGGCGCACACCGTCCGGCTCGCGCCGCTGGCCTGGCGCCGCCGATCTGCCGTCCTACCTCCCCACCGAGAAGGTGGACGCGCTGCGCTCGCGCGTGATGAAGACCATCTTCGCGGAACCGTTCTCCATCGTGGAAGGCTGGGGACCGGACGCGAAGAAAGCGCCGCTGGTCGAAGCGTTCCACGAGTGGAAGCGCCGCGAGGAACGGTTACGCCGGTATCTCTACAAGGGGCTGCACAACGCGCTGGTCGAAGGCAACGGCGTGCTCGAGGTGATCGAGCAGTCCGAGATTCGCATGCAGCGCAAGGTGGAGCAGTTCGCCGCGCAGACCGCGCCCGATGGGTCCGTGATGCTGGACGACGCCAACCGTCCCGCGCCAGTCCTGAACGAGCAGGGCGTCCCGCAGCCGGCCGAAGACCCCGAGCAGCAGCCGACGGTGCAGGCCGCGACGGCGACATACACGCGCGTCCGCAACGGCCCGTCCTACAAGGTGCATTCGCTGCGGGACTTCGTGTTCCTGCCGGGGCATGCGCCCGACATGACGGAAGTCTTCGGGATGTTCCGCCGCACGTTCCTCTCCGTCGATGCCATCAAGGAAGCGATCAAGTTCAAGGACTACGACGAGGACGCGCTGAAGGCGATCGGGGAGTCGTCCGACCGGGACGGCGCCAGTCCCTCGCTCGAGCGGCAGGGTATCTCGGTCGCGCCGCAGCAGGAAGGGACCGCGGAAAAGGAACTGTGGAGCGGCATCCTGCTCTACGACTGCGACGGCGACGGCATCCGCGAGTGGTATGTCGCCACGGTCCACCTGCCGACACGGACCCTGCTCCGCATCCGGCACGACGATCTGCACATTCCGCGGTTCATCGTGCTGACGCCATTCCCGCGGCCGGATTCCGTCTACGGCTACAGCTTCGTGCTCGACAAGCTCGGGACGACGAGCGAAGAGCACACGGCCATCCGCAACATGAACGCGGATCGCTCGACGCTCGCTACGCAGCCGCCCATAAAGCGCCGGCAGGGCGCGCTCTACGATCCCGAGCAGCAGCCGTGGGGCACGGGCGCAGTGATCGACGTCCGCGACATGGACGAGATCCAGCCGTTCGAGGTGCCGGACGTGCCGGCGAGTGCGATGCAGCGCGAGGGCATGATTCTGCAGGCCGCCGAACGGTTGACGGGCGTGAACGATACCGCCGTCGGCGTCCAGGCGCAGGAGAAGCGCACCGCGACGGAAGTGCAGAACGTGGCGATCGCCGGGGCCGTCCGCACCGAAGAGATTGTCGAGAACATCCAAGACGACCTTGAGCAGTTGGATCTCGTGCGCAACAAGCTCTGGGAACGTGCGCTGGCGGCGCAGCCCGACGGCGTGGTCCCGCCCGAGTCCGTCGTCCAGTCGCTCGAGATGAAGCAACTCGAACTGCCGAACGGGAAGTTCACGGCGGAACTGCTCCGGGGGAACCTCCGGTTCAAGCCGCACGGGTCGGTGGAGACGGCAGATCGGGAGCGGATGCGCGGGGACTTCAACGGTGCGCTGTCATCGCTGGCGAGTCTCGCCAAGATCAACCCGCTGGCCGCGGGGATGCTGCAGGATCCGGGCGTGGTCAAGAGCATCGTGGAGCAGGTGTTGCGGCTCTACAACATGCCGGACAAGCAGCCGTTCATGCAGGGGTTGCAGCGGGCGTTCGAGCAGATGCAGCAGCAGGCCCAGATGCAGCAGCAGATGGCGCAGCAGGGAATCCCGCCGGGGATGCCGCCCGGACAGCCCGGACAGCCGCAGCCGCAAGCGGGACCGCCGCAACAGGGACCGCCGCCGGGACTGCCGCAGGGCGTGCCGCCGCCGGCACCGGGCGGGCCGCATGAACTGATGGCGGCGATCGCGGCGCACTCACCGCAGTTGGCGCAGTTGCTTCAGATGCATCCGCAGGGGGGCGTGCAGTGAATCGGCGCCGCCGGTTCAAGGCCAAACGCCGCAGGGCTGAAGCGAGGCGATTCATGCGTTCCGCCATCACGACCTACACGTTCGCTGTGACGTACATTCTGAAGGCGGACGCATGAGCGATCCCGACGTCAACGAACTGGAAGCCCTCTCGGCCCTGCTCGCGTCTGACGGCTGGGCGCTATTCCTCGCGGCCGTCGAACAGACGCACGGGGACACCGCCTGTATGCAGCAGATCGACAACGCGCTGAAGGCCGTGGACCGTGGGGACCACGAGGCAGTGCAGGACACCGTGCAACAGATCCGCGCCCGCGCGAAGGCCGTGCAGGCGATGGTGCGCGTCCCCGGCGAACGGGTGAAGCAGTTGAAAGCGAAAAAGGAGAAGCCGGGGATGTTCCAAGGACTGAGGCGCGCATGAGCGTGATTCCCTTCAAACCGGTTGGCTCAGTGATCATCGTGATCCCGCACGACAATGCGCCGGCCGAAACCGCCAGCGGCATCGTCCTGGCCGACGTCACCTACGACCCATCTACCTCCGGCACGATCGTCGCAGTCGGGGACCGGTTCTGCTGCGCGTCCTGCGAAGGCGAGCGCGATGCGGAGTTCGCCATCGGAGAACGGGTGCTGTTCGGCCGCGGGGCCGGTGCGGAGATTGACGGTAGCCCGCTCGGGTTGCCGGGGGAGCGATTCCTGCTCTTGCGGGAGTCCGAAATACTGGCTGTCCTCGCCCCGGACGCCGTGTGTGAGGTGGTATGAACATTCCCGGCACGAACGTGGAGAACCCGCCGGCAGGACAAGAACTGGACCCCAACGCGCCGCAGCCGGAAGGACAGGACGATGACGCGGACCTCATCGAGACTGCCACAGTCGGTGGGCAGCGGATGGTGCCGGTCGCGGAACTGATCCGGGTCCGCAAGGAGTCGAAGGCGGCCAAGCGTGAACTGGATTCGCTGCGGCCGCAGATCGAGCGCGCGAACCAGGTGTCGGCGCAGCTCGAGCAGTTGCAGCCGGTGCTCGAGCAGTTCCAGCGCATGACCCCGCAGCAGCGGGACGCCCTCGCGTCGGGACGGCTGGAAAGCCCGTCCGGCACGCCGCACAACGCGGAGGACGTCGAGGCGCGGGAACTGGCGTCGGATTACGGCCTCATCTCGCAGGATGGCTCGCTCGACATCGCGCGGGCGCGCAAGATCCTCGACCGGAACGCCGAGAAGGTCGCGCAGGAAGTGCAGCGGCACGTCGCGCCGCTCCGGCAGTCGAGCGCGCAGCAGCAGGCGGCCGTCATCCGCCAGCAGGCGATGGCGATCACCGACAAGAATGGCGATCTGATCGCCACCCCGGAGAGCGTCAACGAAGCGTACGCGATGCTGCCGGCGGAACTGGCGGCGAATCCGAACGTGGCCGCCGTCGCGCTCGGCACGGCGATGCTGATCGACAAGATGAAAGGCCGCGTGGTCAAGCCCGCGCAGCAGTACAGCGCGCCGATGTACTCGGAACCGTCCGGGCGCCGCTCGGTGTCTGGCGTCACCGCCGAAGACCGCGCGATCGCGGCCAAGGTCGGTCTGACCGACAAGGATCTGACGGCCGCCGCATCGGCCATTTCACAAAGCGGACGCGGCGTCCGCATGGAGTAACGCATGCCTCGGAAAGCAGCAGCCGTGACCGTGGCGGACGGAGCCGTCGGCGTCGATGCCGCCCTGCTCGCCAAATACAAGGACTTCGCCGGACTCGCGGTGATCGAGCGCCGATTGCAGGATCCCGAACTGCCCGGTTCGATCGCCATCCGCCTGAAGGATGAACCGACCTACCTGCAAGACCCGCAGGGGAAAAAGCGGATCTGGTACCTGCGCTGGATCAACGCGGCGGAAGCCGGCCGGTTCGCGCTCGTCACCGACACGATGGGCTACGTGCCTGTGCGCGTCGAGGAGTTGCAGAGCGCCGAGTCCGTCATGGGCCTGGCGGAATCCAAGGACGGCATCGTGCGCCGCGGCGAGCGGGGCGCGGAGGTGCTTGTCAAGATGCCGCTCGAGCTGTATACTCGCATCAAACACGCACAGGAAACGCGCCGGACCAAACGCTCGCGGAACGTCAAAGCGATGCGCGAGGATCTGGCGAACATCGCCGGCCGGCAGTTGGGATCGGAAGCCGGCGATGCCGTGAGCGACGAGTTCACGATGGAGATCAAGCGCGGACGTCGGACGACGGTCGCGCGGGAGCTTGGCGGCGAGGACTAACGGACTCGCGCACATCGAAGGTTCCGGGGGCACCTTGAAGCCCCCGTTTCGTGGCCTCTCAGCACGCCCTCTGAGAGACGGGTCATCCGCCCGGACGGCGCGGATGCTTCGGCGGCCCGCCCCGTAGCGCGGGTGTTCGGCGTCTCGTGACGGTCGGTCGCTGAGACGCGGCACTCGTTTTCCCGACCTACATCCAACTCTTTCTCTTCGCGGGCGCTCTCGAGCGTCACGCGCGAGGTGTAGGCTATGGCAACCACTTTCGGCGTCAGCTCGGGTGATTACATCATCCCGTGGCGCAACGTCACCCTGCGGGAATACCCCGTCGCGGTGTCGCAGACCGTCCTGGTCGGATCCATCGTGAAACTGGCCGGCGCGGGCCTCGAGAATCGCGTCATCCTCTCCACGGACGCCACCACCAGCGGCATCGTGGGTGTCGCGGTCGAAGCGATCACCACGGGTGCGTCACACGTCGCCAAGACGGATCACGTGCTCGTGGCGCTGGCGACTCCCGAAGCGGAGTTCGCGGCGCGCACCGTCGCGGCGCGGGCGGTGGACTTCACCGACCTCAACGTCCGCATCGAGACGCAGATCGACGCCACCAACGGGATCACCCGGCTCAACGCCGCGGCGACCACCAACGAAACCGTCCGCACCGTGGCGTATCTCGATCCCGTCACGCGCAACACCCAGGCCACCGAAGGCGACACAAACGCCCTCGGCATCTTCAAGTTCATTCCGGGCGCGACCGTCTGGGGTGAAGGCACCGTACTCGCCTAACCGGAAGGGACTGCAAACATGGCTATTCAGAATCGCGGCCAGTTCGGCGCCCTTTACGACAACGTTGACAAAGTTGTCACGGCGCTGGTGGGCAAAAACGTCAAGGAAATCAAGCCGATCTATCCGCCGCTGTTCAAGAAGATGAGCAGCGATCGGAAGTTCGAGCGGTTCGTCACCTCCTCGCCGTTCGGGGACGTTCCCCAGAAGCCGGAAGGGACGCCGTACTCGTTCGACATCATCCAGCAGGCCAACACCAAGGACATCACGCCCGTCGAGTACGGGCTGGGGTTCGAGGTGACGGAAACGGCGGACGAGGACGATCAGTACGACGAGCTGAAGAAGAAGGCGTACTACCTAGCGTTCTCCATGCGGCAGGTGGAGGACAAGTCGGCGGCCGACGTCTTCAACAACGGCTTCACCACGCAGCTCACGGCGGACGGCATTGCGCTGTTCTCGACCGCGCACACGCTGAAGCGTGGCGGCACGGCGAAGAACCGTCCGTCCACCGATGCGGACCTGTCCGTCACCTCGCTCGGGCAGGCGTTCATCGATCTGGCGACCGACACGAAAATCGAGTCGGGTCAGCTCGGCATGCCGCCGACCGAGTACTACCTCGTCGTGCCGGCGCAGAGCGAGTTCATCGCGCACCGCGTCGTCGCCTCGACGGGCCTGCCCGGTTCGGCGGACAACGACGTCAACCCGGTCAAGGCGCGTCGGCAGATCACCATCGTCGTCAATCCGTTCCTGACGGATACCGACTCGTGGTACCTCGTGCCGGCGTCGTCGGAACGGCACGGCCTGATCTACCTCGAGCGCGTCGGGATCACGATGGTGCCGCCCGACACGGATCCCCGCACCGGCAACCGGCTCTACAAGCTGCGCTGCCGCAAGACGTGGGACTCGATGGACTGGCGCAACACCTACGGAACCGTGGGCGCGTAAGCACCCAACGGCATGCGCGCGGGCCGAGTCCTCTCCTACTCGGCCTGCGCGTATCGGCTTCTCCCTCCGAAGTCCTATTGTGCAGTGAGGAATCATGAAGAATCGTAACGACGTCTACACGCACTTCGGCGCGCTCGAGGTGTGCGGCGACAACGAACAGGCCGGCAACGGCATCCAGTTGAACCCCGGCGCGTCCGGCGCGGCCTCGGAAGTTAAGGCGGTTGGTGATGACACCAACGTGGACTTGGCGCTGACGCCGAAGGGCACCGGCAAGATCTCGAGCGCGGCTGACGGATTCGTCAACCTCGCCTCCGTCACGCTCACCAACGCGCAGATCAAAGCCCTGCGGGCCACGCCCGTTACGCTCGTCGCGGCCCCAGGCGCCGGCAAGCGGCTCAAGTTCCTCGGCGCCTGGTTCGGGCTGGTGGCGGGGGCAAACGTGCTCACCGAGTCCACCGCGAACCTCGGCATCAAGTTCACCGACGGCTCGGGCGTGCAGGTCAACGAAACGGTCGAATGCACCGGCTTCATCGATCAGGCGGCCAACACCGAGACGGAAGCGCGTCCGAAGCTGGACCCGATCGTCGCGGGGTCGGCTGCGGCGAACAAGGCGCTCGTGCTGCACAACCTCGGTGCGGGTGAGTTCGCCGGCAACGCGGCGGCCGATGCGACCCTCAAGGTCAAGGTCTGGTACGCGGTGGTGACGCAGTAATGGCGGTTACGCGCTCCGGCGCGTCGATCGCGATGACGGCCACCGCCGATGCGGTGACGGGTCGGCTCTACATCGTCGGTCTGAACTTTCAGGGGACCGGCTTGACGGCCGGTCAGCGTCTCCTGATTCAGGACACGGGCGGCTCGACCATCGCGGACTACATCACCGAGGGGACGTCCGACAACGCGGATCTCCTCGGGGGCCGCGAAGGCAAGTGGTACGACGGCATCCAGATCGCCTCCGGGACCGTGGCCGGCGCGTGGGTGCTCTCCGTCATTCTCGGATAAAGGAGCACCGTGGCCGACGGGGTACTGCTGAACGCCGGATCGGGCGGGGTCACGGCCGCGACGGATGACTGCGGCGCACCGGGGCATACGCAGATCGTCAAGTTGGCGGTGTCGGCCAATGGGGACGCCACCGTCAGCCCGAACGATGCCACGTATGGCCTCGGGGTGGACGTCAAGCGTCCGCCCAGCGGCGCGACCGCGGCGCTCACGAACGTGTCGGCCGCGGCGACGTCGGCCACGGCCTTGAGCGCCAACAGCGCGCGGCTCTCGACGGCGTTCATCAACGATGCCGACGTGCCCTGCTATCTGAAGTACGGCACGACGGCGAGCGCCACGAGCTACACCCGGAAGCTCTTTCCTGGGGAGCAGTGGGAACCGCACTGGAACTACACCGGGCGGATCGATGTCATCTGGGACGCGACTCCGACCGGCGCGCTGCGCGTGACGGAGATGTCCGCATGATGATCACCCTCGCTCTCGTGCTGATCGGCATCGGTCTGGGCGCGGTGGCGGCGCGGTGGTGGTTCAGCCGCCCGCCCGCGCCCGTGGTGCCGATCGCGCACCACGACGACTCCGCGCAACTCCTGCTCTGTTCCAAGCAGGTAGTCGAACACGAAATCGCCTGGCACGGCTCGCATGTGCCTGGACATTACAGCTACGCCGGTAAACGCTACGTGCGGCACGCGCAGCGGAAGGATGGGACGTGGGAGTTTCGACGGTGAGGCGCGCACTTGGACTTCTGATCGCGGCGCTGCTGCTCGCGCGGCCGGTGGCGGCGCAGGGGCCGGTCACGGTTCGCAATTCGGCCGGCGTCGAAGTCGGCACGACGACGAACCCGTTCTACATTCAGGCATGGGATCCGCTCAGCGTCTACGAGTTGAACGGGTCACAAACGACGGTGCTGTCTGCTGTCACCGGGAATAGCTCACAAACCGTCGCCGTCACGCAAGGGCGCCTGTTTCTGACGGTGAACTGCTCGGGGTGCGCGGGCGGAACGACGGTGTCGTGGTTCGGCTCAGCCGATCAAGTGAACTACTTCCCGCTCGACGCGCGGCAAGTGGGGATCAGCCTGCCGGTGAGCGGCATCACATGGGCGAACAGCACGACGACTGCGGGGCTGACGTACTGGGAGATGACGTCGCCTGGCGTCAACTTCAAAGCGACGGTCACGAACTACAGCAGTGGCACGATCACGGTGACCGCGATGCACCAAGCGGTCAAGGGCGACAACGTGTGGATCGCGAACGCGACGGCTACCGGGCCGTTGCAAGTGACGCTCGGGAACACCGCGACGAACGGAAACCCGCTGGCCGTCAACATCACTGGCGCAACGGGTGCGCTGGATGTCAACTTGCCGTCGGGCGCGGCGACGGCGGCGAAGCAGCCTGCGCTCGGCACGGCCGGTTCGCCGTCGGCTGACGTGATCTCTGTGCAGGGGGTGGCGTCCGGCACGGCGATTCCGATCAGCGCCGCCTCGCTGCCGCTGCCGAGCACGGCGGCCACGTCTACCAAGCAGTCTGACGGGTCGCAGAAGATGCAGATCGTCGATGGCTCCGGCAACGTGATCGGCGCCACCACGAACCCGCTCGACGTCAACATCAAGTCGGGCAACCCGACGACGATGACGGTGACGCAGGGCACCGGCACCAACCTGCACATCGTCTGCGACTCGGGCTGCTCGAGCAGTGCCGGATTCGCGGACAACGGGGCGTTCACGTTCGGGACCACGGCCGTCAACCCGATCGCGGGTGTGTTCGATGACGTCGCCACGAACAGCGCGACGGAGAACAGCGCGGCCGTGGCGCGTATCACCGCATCGAAGGCGCCGCAGCAAGGCACGATTGACGCCAGCCGGGATATCTCTGAGACGCTGACCGTGCTCGCGGAATTCCAGTTGAACCTGGGCACGCAGTGGAACGCGCTGCGCACGGGCGCTCAGCCGCCCGAGGGCCTCGCCTTCCGCCAGGCCACCTACGAGGCGATCCAGAGGCTCGACACCGGGGCGCAGATGCTGACCCAGGCCTACGTAGATGCCGGGAACGGCGACACGCGGGCTGCACACACCATTGTCGCCGCGGCGCGCGACTGGATGCACCGGGGTCGGCTCCTGCTTGGGGATGCCGCCCAGGACATCGCCGCCCTGCCGACAAATAACCCCAACTGCTGAAGCGTATGGCACGGGCGG
>Ga0170475_126479034_pt1 | contig 11168 bp, 8 predicted proteins | sample Soicark_Litter_5_FD_111474 | JGI IMG/M metagenome (GOLD analysis project Ga0170475, IMG submission 111474) | Avena fatua rhizosphere microbial communities from Hopland, California, USA. Combined Assembly of 48 SPs | reverse complement strand
GCCTTCATTCGTCAGGCATTGGGGCCAATTGCCAACAGTCACTGGATGCCGCTCGATTTGCCGTTGCACCAGAGCGTCCTTGTCCATCTGCAAGGGCAAGCGGGCCGCGGAGTAGAACCGAAATTGACATTGGCAGGCGAATATCGCGTCGATGGCGGGCTGGTCGCCAAATGGATGCAACTGGACGCGACGCCCTTGATTGCGCGCGGACAGGCGACAATTGGCCTCGATGGATTGGCGTTGGAGGGCAGCGCGCGGTCGGCGTTAAAGTCGCAGGAGCTTTTTGAAGGCGGCGCACAGGCGCATCTCTTTGTGCCATTCGATGCCCGAGAAAAAGCATCCCTTAGCGTTGGCGCTGATGTGGCTTCACCTGCTATCGGCGTTGATCTGGAGGCTAATGCTACAGTGGCTGGGAACACGGGTTGGCTGAAGGAGTCGAGTGATGCAGCTATGTCCGGTGTGCAGACGGGCTGGAATGCCATCGGCTCGGCAGCACAATCCGGCTATGCTTGGACGAGCCACGGGGTCGGAGCAGGTTGGGCCTTAACACAAGAGCAATGGTGCAGCCTAACGAAGACTTGTGCCGGCGCCACTACAGCAATGGCAGGGTCAGAAGCGAATTTGACCGCGCAGAAATAGAGCGTAAATGATCAGAGTAAGGGGCGAATAGTCTAAGGCTGTTCGCCCCTTTTTTGGTTTATAATGGGATGAAATCATCAATGTGAAGTAACTTTACATAAATAAAAGATAAAGAAACGCAATGGAGCGAAGGATGACGACTTGGATTGAGCAGGCGGCGCTCTTAAAGGGCGTAGAATCGGTCTTGCTGGATATGGATGGGGTGCTCTATGTGGGTAATCGCGGGCTGCCCGGCGTACAGGATTTTCTGAATTACCTCGATGACAGTGGGCGAGGTTGGCTGTGTGTCACCAATCATTCCAGCCGTACATCAGCCAACTTTAGTGAGAAGTTGGCGAGCATGGGTGTCAGCGTGCCGCCAGAGCGCATTTTGGGGAGCGCAGAAGCGACGGCGAGTTGGCTGGCACAGCAGGTTCCTGCCGGTACAAAGGTACTGATGATGGGGGAACAGTCGATACGCGATCAGTTGCTGAGTAAAGGCTTTGAGTTGGTGACTGACCCCTATCAAGCTGAGGTGGTGGTGGCGACTATTTTCTTTGGATTAAATTACAGTATTCTGACCGATTTAACGCTGGCGATTCGTAATGGGGCGCGCTTTATTGCCACCAATCCCGATCCGAGCCTGCCGACTGAGCGTGGACAAGTGCCGGGGACGGGTAGTTTGGTGGCACTTTTGTCAACTGCCAGTGGGCGCCAACCGGAGTATGTCGGCAAGCCCTATCCTGGCATGTACGAACAGGCGATGCAGCGCGTGGGCACACCGCCTGCTTCGACGTTGATGGTGGGCGACCGCTATGACACTGATATTGCTGGAGCGTTGGATTTGGGGCTAATGACGGTGGGGGTAACGACAGGCGTGAACTCGGCGGCGGAGTTTGCTGAGGTGGATCGCCCGCCCCATTTGATTGTGTCGAGTTTGCCGGAGTTGTTGGAGGCGTTTCACATTGCTGATGATATTGCGATGTGATTTTTAGCAAGTTCGGAGTGGCGATCCGAACTATTTTTTGACCCGGGTTGGCTGGTGAGTTACAATTAAGAGATGAACATAATTCCATTGTTGGCTCCATCGGAAGCAGAGAAGAAGGTTTCACTGCTGGAGATGGGGCTGGACGAATTAACCGACTATATCAAGGGGCTAGGGCAGCCTGCCTACCGCGCAAGGCAAATCTGGGAGTGGATTTACCAGCGATATGTCGCGGATTTCGAGCAGATGAGCAATTTGCCCGCCGTTTTGCGCGCCCAACTGCAAGAGAAGGCAACACTCCAGGTGATGACGCCGGTGGTTGAGCAAGTCTCTTTGGCCAAGGATACGCTAAAAATCTTGTTTCAATTGCACGATGGGCAGACAATTGAAGCCGTCTTGATGCTCTACGATAAGCGACGCACTCTTTGCATTAGCAGCCAGGCCGGCTGCGCGATGGGTTGCATCTTTTGTGCGACGTCGCAGGGTGGTTTGGCGCGTAACCTGACCTCCGGCGAAATTGTAGCCCAAGTGCTTTATTTTGCACGCTATTTGGCGACCCCCGGTGCGTTGCCGGTGACCGATGTGGAACCGCCCAGCACGGTGACAAATATTGTGTTGATGGGGATGGGCGAGCCGATGCACAACTATAAGAATGTGTGGACGGCGCTACGCCGGTTGACAGACCCAGACGCCTTTGGGCTGGGGGCACGCAACATCACCTTGAGCACAGTTGGGTTGGCGCCGATGATTGACCGCATGGCCGACGAGGGCTTGCAGATCGGTTTGGCAGTGAGTTTACACGCGCCCAATGATGCGCTGCGTACGCAGCTTGTGCCAATCAATAAGGGCTATCCGGTCGATGAGCTTTTGGCTGCGGTGGAGCGTTATATCGCCAAGACCAAGCGGCGTGTTACCTTTGAATATGCATTGATGCGGGGAATTAACGACAGCGCCGAATTAGCGCATGAATTGGGGCAAAAGCTGAAAAACCTGCTCTGTCATGTCAATGTGATTCCACTCAACCCGATCCCGGATAGCAAATTTCAGCCGACGAGCGACGAGGATACGAAACGCTTTGTCGAGATTCTGGGCGAATATGGCATCTCGGCGACTGTCCGCTTGCGGCGCGGTATTGAGATCAACGCCGGTTGCGGGCAGTTGCGTCGCAGCCAATTAGCGGGTACGAAAGCGCGCTCGTCGATTGCTGCCTAGCGGCGATGAGGCAAAGACAAAACGCGCCAGTCAAGCTGACTGGCGCGCATTTGTTTGTCAAGAGTCTAGGTGAAAACGCGGATGCTCGTTTACGCCGACTTTTGCAGGGTGCGGATGCAGGAGGTGCAAAGACGCTTGCTGACGACTTTGTTGCCTTCCATCACCTGCACTTTTTGGACATTGATGTCCCAGCGACGGCGGGTCGCCTTGCGCGACCACGGCCGGTTGTTACCAAATTGAGGGCCGCGGCCACAACTTTGACATTTCGCCATGATGAAGCTCCTTTTACTAACATGCTCACTGCACAACTTGATCACAGCCATTGGGCCTGCGGCGCGCGAGCGTGAATCTTTGTGACACAACTTAAATAGAATAACATAGGCCAAAAAGGATGTCAAACTGTGAGCTGTAACCGCTATGGTGTTCAGCAATCATTCGACGTTGAACATGGCACAACGAAAATTTGTGTGAACTTCAAGCGTTGGGTATGCTGAATCAGATTAGCTGGTCATCGCTGTTGCAATCAAAACATTGAATGAAGTGGTTTCATCACGGAGTTGGAGAAGTCCTTTCGGATGGGTAAAGTACGTATCGTTACAGATAGCAATGCCTATTTGTCGCCAGAAGTTCTGGCAAAATACAAAATTGAGGTAATCCCTCACCGGCTGAAAATTGGCGCTTCATTGGTGGAAGAGACTCCCGATTTTTCGGCGGATGATCTCTTTCACCAATTACAAGAATCACAGGCAAATGGCGTTGGCCGTTTGCCCGATGTTCACGCGGCAGATATTAATACCATTTTGGACGTTTATCAACGTCTGGGCAAAGAGTCAGAGCAGATTGTCTCGATTCATATGAGCAGCGAACTTAGCCCTATGTGGCAACAAGCGCGGCGCGCAGCGGAGATGCTCAAGGGACGCTATACCATACGCGTCATCGACAGCCTCAGCACCTCGTATGGGTTGGGGCTGTTGGTGGAGCAAGCAGCTGCAGCTGCAGAACGCGGGGCGTCGATCGGCGAGATTGCCCGCATTACCAATGGCTCGGTGCCCCATCTGTATGTGGCGCTCTTTGCCGAAAGTTTGAACTATCTGGAACGCAGTGCACATCTTGGCCCTTCACAAAGCGTCTTGGGAACGATGTTGGGAATCAAGGCGATGTTGATGATGGAAGATGGCAAACTCTCCCCGCTGGAAAAGGTACAGACGCGCGACGAAGTGGTCGAGAAATTACACGAATTTGTCATTGAGTTTGCTAATGTGGAAAAGGTGGGCATCATGAGCCATGCCTACGACCAAACTCAGGAAGCCTTGGCGGCGCGCTTGCATGAGACGCTGCCGCATGTGCCGGTGACGCGCGTTACATTTCCTGCCAGCCTCGCCGCTTATCTGGGACCCAATATGATAGGTGTCGTCGTCTACGAAGGAGCATACTAACTCGTGGCAGCTTCGGCCTTTGAGCGTTTATTGCGTGTATTGGAATTGGAAGAACGGCAAGGATGGCGGAATCGCGCCGTCATCGGTGGCTTGCAGGCAATGGCCGCGCGCTGGCAAAAGGATGCTGTCCAAGAGGAGGCCGACCCGCAGATCATTTCTACGGTGATTATCTTGATGGAACGCTATCAGGCCGGAGCACTTGAGGTGCGTCTTCTCTGTGCGGAGAGCATCCGCAAGGCATTGGCCGGCGAGCCGGTTGTGCTGGTTGAAGAGGCCGCTGAAGCGGACGAGATGGATAACGCTCCACAGTTGGAACGCGAGGAGAAGAGCGAAGAGGTTGATGTAACAAGTGAGCGACCTGTCAAGCCCCCTAGTCAAAAGTGGCGCAAAGAGCCACAGGGCGACAAGTGGGCGCAACCACCGGCAGCACAGCCCATCACAGAGAGCTATCAAGAAAGCGACTTGATAGCCATGCCGCCGCCGGAGGCGACCCATGTTGCACGCGAGCGCATCCGTCGCCAGCAGGTAGCTAGCCAACGCAGCCCCGAAGATTTGTTGGCGCCGGTGACGGCGCTAGCAGGGGTGGGGTCGTCGACGGCAGAGACATTGGGGCGGCTGGGAATTGAGCGTGTCGTTGACCTGCTCTGGCATCTGCCGAACCGCCATGACGATTATAGCCAGCAGCGCACGATTGCCCAGATGAATCCGGGAGAACAAGTAACGGTCATCGCTAACTTGTGGGAAGTGCAAGAGCGTAAGATCAGCATGAAGCGCCAGATGATCCAGGCGGTCTTGTCAGACGGCACGGGGACGTTGAACGCGCATTGGTGGAGTAAGTACGTCCGCAGCCAGTTGAAGCCTGGCACCACGATGCGCTTTAGTGGCAAAGTGGGTCTCTTCTTGGGACGCAAGACGCTGGAGAATCCTGCCTTTGAGGACGTGGATGAAGAGATGGTGGCGACTGGGCGGTTGACCCCTGTTTACCCGTTGACCGAAGGGTTGAGCAACAAGAAGCTACGCACGCTGGTCAAGCAGGCGCTCGACGATTATGCCGATCTGGTGGTTGATCCCCTGCCGGAGTTTGTGATAGAAGAACATCAGTTGATAGAGCTGGCGCAGGCGTTGCGCCAAACGCACTTCCCCGCCGACCATGATGAGCTAAAAGCCGGATTGCGGCGACTGGCCTTTGATGAATTACTCTACGTGCAACTGGGGGTGCTACAACGGCGTCGTGAGTTACAGTCGGCTATAGCGCCGGCGTTGGTGAGCGATGACGAAATGCTGGCGCATTATCGCGAGGGATTACCCTTTGCCCTTACCAATGCCCAAGGCCGCGTCTTAGAGGAGATTCGACGCGACCTGGCGCGTACTGTGCCGATGACGCGCATGGTGCAAGGCGATGTGGGAAGTGGCAAGACGGCGATTGCGGCTGCGGGCATGTATGTGGCTGCTGCCAATGGCGCACAATCGGCGTTGTTGGCCCCCACACAAATCCTGGCGGAGCAACACTACCGCACTCTGAGCAAATTGCTTGGCACGTTGATGCGCCCGGATGGCCGTCCCTTGTCAACGGCGTTGCTGACGGGGCGGGTGACCGGCAATGAACGCGAATCGATCCTGGCGGGTGTGGCGGCAGGCGAGATTGATATTTTGGTCGGTACCACTGCCTTGATTCAAGGCGCTGTGGAATTCGCCAACCTGGGCTTGGTGATTGTCGATGAGCAACACCGCTTTGGCGTCGAACAACGGGGCGCCTTGCGCAGCAAGGGCTTGCAGCCACATCTTTTAGTCATGAGCGCAACGCCGATCCCGCGCAGTTTGTCTTTGACCATTTATGGCGATTTGGACTTGAGCATCATTGACGAGATGCCACCGGGGCGTGAGCCGATTCAGACCAAGTGGTTCCGTCCGCGCGAGCGCGAACGCGTTTATGCCTTTATTCGCCACGAAGCGCGTGACGGTCGCCAAGCCTTTATCGTCTATCCTCTGGTCGAGGAGAGTGAGAAGCTGGACGCCGGCGCCGCCGTAAGCGAAGTGGAACGTTTGCAAAGCGAGGTCTATCCCGATCTGCGTTTGGCGCTTTTGCATGGTCGCATGAGTGGGCAGGAGAAGGACGAAGTGATGTCCGCCTTTGCAGCAGGCGCCTATGATGTTTTGGTTAGCACAACCGTCATCGAAGTGGGGATTGATGTGCCGAACGCGTCCGTCATCCTGATTGAGGACGCCGAACGCTTTGGCTTGGCGCAACTGCACCAACTACGCGGGCGCGTTGGTCGTGGTCGCCACAAGAGCTATTGCGCCTTGGTTAGCAAGGCCGAAGGGGGTGAGGCTGCCGAGCGTTTGTACGCATTAGAGTCTACGCAGAGTGGCTTTGTGCTTGCCGAGAAAGATTTGGAATTGCGTGGGCCTGGTGATTTTTTGGGGACGCGTCAAAGCGGGCTACCCGATTTACGGATTGCCCAATTGACCGATATGGAGACCTTGGCGACTGCGCGCGCTGCCGCGCAATCTCTCTTCGCCAAAGACCCCACCTTAATCAGTTATCCGCAATTGGCGCGCCGCGTCGAGCAATTCTGGCGTGGAGACGGCGATGTCAATTAGCAGGTATTGCTATTGAGGTGCAGTTGATGTGATAGCGTTTGGCTTTACAGTGTAGGAAAAATTTATGCAATCACAGGTCATCATCGTGGGGGGCGGTTTCGGCGGATTATACGCCGCCAAACGACTGGCAAAGGCACCAGTGCAGGTAACGTTGGTTGACCGGCGGAACCACCATCTCTTCCAGCCTCTCCTCTATCAAGTCGCTACCGCCGGACTCTCTCCAGGCAATATCGCGGCCCCTCTGCGTGGAATCTTGCACCGCCAAGCCAACGTGCGCGTCTTGATGGGTGAAATGCGCGACTTGGATGCCAAAGGCAATGCTATTATCCTTGCCGATAATTCCCGGCTCAACTTTGACTACTTAATTCTCGCTACGGGCGCGTCCCACTCCTATTTTGGTAACGATCAATGGGCTCCCTTTGCGCCTGGATTGAAAACACTCGAGGATGCCTTGGTTATACGGAGGCGAGTGTTGTTGGCCTATGAACGGGCCGAACGTAGCGTGGATGCCAATGAGCGGGCGGCGTTGCTGACCTTTGTAGTGATCGGCGGCGGGCCAACTGGTGTTGAACTGGCCGGGGCTTTGGGTGAAATGGCCCATCTAACTTTGCGTGGTAACTTCCGTTCAATTGACCCTGCTGAGGCCAAGGTTATCTTGGTTGAAGCGGCTGACCACATACTTCCTCCCTTTCCAACTGACCTTTCTGCCAAGGCCAAGGAGAGCTTGCAGCGGCTGGGCGTGACGGTGTGGACGCACATGAGGGTAACCGAAGTGGACGACCATCAAGTGACGGTGCAGACGTCTGATGGCACGCAGATTATTCCTACATACACCGTACTTTGGGGGGCTGGGGTACAAGCCTCCCCATTGGGCAAGGTTGTGCAGGCGCAGACTGGCGTCGAATTGGATCGGGCGGGCCGGGTGATGGTTGAGCCTGACTTGAGCGTTGCCGGCTACCCTAACATCTACGTCATTGGCGATCTGGCTCACTTTGAACATGGAGTCGAGCGACCTCTGCCTGGTGTGGCGCCAGTTGCGATGCAGGAGGGACGCTATGTTGCAATGACAATTGAGCATCGACTGCAAGGCGGCTCGCCCACTCTCTTTCGCTATTTCGACAAAGGAAGTCTGGCGACCATTGGGCGGGCGTCAGCGGTGGCGCTCATTGGTAAGTGGAAACTGAGCGGCTTCTTAGCGTGGCTGACTTGGCTATTTGTCCATTTACTATACTTGGCTGAGTTTGATAATCGAATCCTGGTCTTTTTGCAGTGGATGTGGAATTATGTCACCTACCAGCGCGGCGTTCGACTGATCCTGAATATCCGCCAATCGCCGGCGGACAAGTAGCACCCTCATTTCGCAATTACGATAACTAAGATGTACCAAATTTAAGCAAAACGTCACAAAGTCGAATGTGAGGGCGCAAGATGAGTCCTGACGATATGAACGCGGGCATTGAAGAGAACCACTTACGAAGCAGGCCGGATGAAACGCAATTTAGCGAACTGCTAATGCTTTTGATTCATGTCAGCAACCAACTAGCGTCAGCGCCAACGGTAGATGAGCTTTGCTGCCAAGCCGTTGCCAGTGGATTGACGCAGTTGGGCTTTGAACGCTTGTCGATTTGGCTCACCGATAACCAACGCCGGCTGATCCAAGGTACTTATGGAACCAGCGAGGATGGCTTGCTCCGCGACGAGCGCGCCTACACGCATCCATGGACCGAGGACATGAATGAATTGGAATTACTGGAAAAACCGAAACTCCTCCATAAACGTACAGAGGCGCCACTCTTTAACGCAGAGCAGGAAAGTGTAGGGTTGGGCGAATTTGGCGCGGCTGCCTTGTGGAATGAGGAAGAGGTGGTCGGTCTGCTCTACATGGACAATTTGATCTCGATGAAACCGATTAGTGAGGGGCGCTGGCGTCTCTTTCAGCTATATGCTTCGACCATCGGCCATCTTTTTTTCTTAAAGCGCACAGAGTCTGCTTTGCGAAGCAAAGAAGAATTGCTAAACCAGATTCTAGAAATTTTGCCGGTGGGTGTCTTTGTTCTGAATCACGATGATAAGATTGCTCGCTATAATAGCGCGGCTCAGGAGATGTGGGAACTTGACAAAGCCGATATGGATGCTTGGTATCCAAAGGCAGTTTGGCTCCACAATGGGCAGCAGGTTGGAAACCATGAGTGGGCGGGAGCACAAGCGTTGGTGACCGGTAAGAGCGTGCTGAACCAAGAGATTCAAACGACACGTTTCGATGGGTCACGACTCGTTCTATTAAACTCAGGCGTGCCATTACGCGACGCGGCGGGTACATTGACCGGCGCGGTCGTTGTCAATCAGGACATTACAGAGAGCAAGAGGCGAGAGGAGCAATTTGAGGCGCTGGCGATTCAACGCGGGCAACTCTATGACGAGGTGATGACTCAGGCCAAGCGACTTGACCGGGTGATGGAATCGATCGATTTTGGCCTCATCCTGCTTGATCCCCAGCGAAAAGTCGTATTAGCCAATCAACATGCCCAAATCAACCTGCGCGAGATCGCACCGTTAGTGATAGGCGAGGAGTTGCACGAAATTGCTGGGGAAAGAATCGGCTATTATCTGCTGCCGCGTGGCAACCAATTATGCTTGCAGGAGGTAAAAGCCAACGGCCATATTTATGAGATCAGCACAGCCACAGTTGGCGCGACAGAGGCCGACGAAGGATGGCTGTTGGTGATTCATGATGTGACCCAGGAGCGCGCCAACCAAGCGAGCATGCAGCAACATCAACGGCTTGCGTCAGTAGGACAACTGGCAGCCGGGATCGCCCATGATTTCAACAATATCATTGCCGTCATCTTGCTCTACGTGCGAATGTTGCAAAACAACGAGAAGTTACCAGCCATCGACCATGCGCGCCTCAACGTCATTCGCGAGCAGGCGCAGAATGCCGGCAAGTTGATCCGCCAGATTCTGGATTTTAGCCGCCAAACGGTGATTTAGCGTGAGCCAACCGACCTCAAGAAGTTGATTCAAGGAAGTATGGCCCTATGGGAGCGTACACTGCCTGAGTCGATCGCATTCCGCTTTGGCGCGAGGAATGTGGGAGCGGCCTGGATCATGGCAGAGGCAAGCTCGTTGCAACAAGCGTTCACCAACTTGGCCGTCAACGCGCGGGATTCGATGCCAAATGGGGGCGACCTTTCGATCTATCTTTCCAAGTTGCGCGTGAAAAAGGACGACTTGGCTCCTGTGGCGGGGTTGGCAAGCGGTGACTGGTACAAAGTTGAGGTGGTGGACAGTGGAAGCGGCATCGCCCCAGAGCACTTAATCCATATTTTTGACCCCTTCTTCACCACCAAGGGAATCGGCAAGGGAACCGGGCTAGGATTGGCGCAGGTCTATGGCATTGTCCAGCAACATGGTGGCGTGGTTGTCGCCGAGAGTGAAGTGGGGAAGGGCACAACCGTTTCAATCTATTTCCAGGCCATAGCGAAGAACCAGACGGTTGCTAACGAGGTCGAGGAGATGAACTTACAGGAAGGCGCCAGCGAGACGATTCTGTTGGTGGAAGACAATGCGCCGGCGTGCGAGGCGACAAAGGCCCTCTTGGAGATGATCGGCTACCGCGTCTTTACGGCGGGAGAGGGGCGCACAGCCCTTGCCCTTTTTGAGCGCCATCAGGAAGCCATTGATTTGATTCTAAGCGACCTGGTTATGCCGGAGATGGGTGGGCTGGAGCTTTTTCGGGAAGTGCGGCGGATCAACAGCGAAGTCCGCCTACTGGTCATGACCGGTTATCCACTCGAGGGCGAAAAGCCATTGAGCCATGAAGCAGGCGTTGAATGGCTGCGAAAACCTTTTACGGTTAAGGAGTTGACACAAGCAGTGCGACGGCTGTTGGAAAGTGCGTAGCCTCAGAAAATCAAGAAAACTTAGACTACGGTGGAGGGCTGGTCGAGCACTCCTTGCACCGCGGCCAGCAACTCTTCCCAAGAGAATGGCTTCATGAGGGCGCGTTGAGCGCCCATTTTTCTTGCTACTGAAAGCAGTTCGACCAGGCCGCGGCTTCCCCCGCCGGAGACTGCAATAATTTTGACTTCCGGAAATTGTTGACGAAATTGATTGATGATTTCCAGCCCGTCTGTATCCGGCATGAAGAGGTCGGTAATAATGAGATCGACCGGGGTGTCGAGATGAACTTGCAGGGCAAGCCGGCCATTTTCGACAGCGACGGTCTCATAGCCGACTTGTTGCAAAATTTCAGAAACAGCCTCGCGCATGGATGTATTGTCGTCGACGACCAGGATGCGAGACATGATTGTAGG
>Ga0170475_101484123_pt1 | contig 11168 bp, 9 predicted proteins | sample Soicark_Litter_5_FD_111474 | JGI IMG/M metagenome (GOLD analysis project Ga0170475, IMG submission 111474) | Avena fatua rhizosphere microbial communities from Hopland, California, USA. Combined Assembly of 48 SPs | reverse complement strand
TGCATCGGTGGATGAAGAATCACGAACATAAGAATTTCTGGTTTAGCATGTTCCCAGAAAGAAGATACTTTTTTTCCATTCGAGAAACGAGGAGCACGACTGAAGTGGCTATACATACAAATCCATTTACGGATCTATATGCTCCGATTGGAACTGGAAGTTCCAGAACTGGCGGCTGGTATACCACCATAATGAAATTGCCTTTTATTTTTAGTATTCGGATAGGATTTCTGTTGGCTTCATCGGGAGGCTCGCGTAGTTTGTTACGTCAACTCCAAAAGGATAAGTTGCATTGGAATCGAGAAAGTTTCGTTCATAATTGCATAAAAGGAGTCAAAATAGTGGCTGCGGCGCGTCGAGGGTCAACCTTGATATCGAATAACCTTTCGAGCCTTCCCCAATGGATCTCTATCCTCCTTTGAAACCAATAGAAGTTCACTGACCATCCCTGTCAAACATAACCCAAGGTAGGATCGAGAGGAGAAGAATAGGACTCTTGCTAGTATTATAACCTCTCGATGGGAGAATGAAACCATTAGATTAGTGGAAAGAAGAAAGAATGGGAAGAAAGCAGCCATGGGCAAGCTTTAATTAATATAAATAAGTAGGAGTTACAGCCTTTAAATTCGAGTGAAACGAGCCTTTGACGTAGTCACAAATTTTGCACTATTATTATTATTGCGAGTAATAGCGGAAGGAGTGCCAAAGCCCATTTTAGTAGAAAGCAGCTGCCCTTTTCTAGTAATGCGGAGTGACATAATCAATCGAATTCGAGGTTCCCCTTATTAGTCAATTGCTTTTGACGTATCAGGTGGGAATGGGAAAGCCTCTTTTCTTTCCGCAATGGAATAAAAAAAGCTCGACCTTTTCTTTCATTTCCTATCATAGGGATATCAAAATCAATCAAATTGCGTTTTTATTAGTTTCTAATATCAAAAGACATCCCACAACCCGGTCTTAGGTTCAGAGTCGCTTTGTGGGAACTTCAAGAGAGAGAAGAGAGATCATAGCTTAATATCAAAGGTCAGGTATACCTGCCTACGTTCGGCATACACATTCACTAGTTCCATTTGGAACCTTTCTCTAGATGGAATCCTGATTCGACTTTCAAATGCAAGAGCTAGAATGCCGTGAGGGAGCCCTATCTCAAAAATGCAAGGCCAGATCCCACTTTCTTTAATCGAGCGGGCAAGGGATCGCAAACATCTTTTCTTTTCAGAGAAAAGGTTTTCAAAAGATATCCCGAAGGGGTCTTAGGTAAGGTAAGGAGTGACAGCTCTATTCAATAAGCTGGCTCTTTAAGGGAGGGCATCTCCTAAAATGTGGAAGTTTGGTGCTTTAGAGATAGGGCCGGCACGCTTTGCTGGAAAGCAATAAGTCAACAAAACAAGGTAGGTCTACCCCCTAATAAAGGTTTCGCTCGACGACCCTGTATCCATTCTCGATTAAAGCACGGAGAGTTAGGTTTATTATCTCCAGTTTGATGCTATCTTCTCCACGACTTGGTTCTTATGGATCTCCTCCAGGTCCTAGGCATCTTGTCTCTAGCTCTGCTCTCTATCGGTAGTCAAATCAGTACTTTGTCTTTGCCTGTCTCTGTCCATTCCTTCAACACTGATGGACTCGGAGTGGCATAACCCCTTTAATAAGAAGCATAAGACCTAAAGCGAGGAGATAGAATAGAAAGAATGATAGCCAGTTCTTTTAAAGTGGGAAGAAAGCCAAGGATACGGTGGTGTGTAGGGTCTTTCAAATCAATCAGGAAAGCGTGAGCTGAGAAGGAACACGGCTTTCCGCGCCTTGACAAGTGGATCTACCAAGTTTCAGCCGTTACTTATTATATAATAGCTCGATCCGCTCACGCATGTGATTGATTTCTCCCCTCTCTTTCGAAAATCTTCCATTCGAACAGGAAGATTCCCTTCTCGCTGTGTATCCAGAACCTGAGGATGATGAGGATCTATAAAGGTTCTTTGATCGAGCTCTCGCTTCGGCTTCTTTTGTTGCCGAAGACCAGGACCCTATTTGCTGAAAACCTGTCTGTTTAGGGACTCTTTCCTTTCAATGGACATACTTGCCTGGAACTGATTCTACCTTGAGAGCGCTTCCCTCTTTTCTGATTCCTTCCCTTTGACCACCGAAAATACAACTTCTAATAGTTTTTGTTTCAAAAGTGATTTGACACTTTTCTCCTTCCTGTCTTTCCCCGATAGAGGAGTTTGACCCTTCCACTTCTGCCTTTGCCCTTTGTACTTCTTCCCGCAATTGAGATCCCTGTTAAGGAATAATATCTCGCTCGTGCTTTTTTTGCGAGGAAATCGCTCTACTTTTTCCAGCGATGAGTGATTGAGTAAGGTCTAATTCAATCTGTGTTATGACCTACCTTTTTTGATTGAAGTAAACGAGAGCTTTACTTCTTCTTTTCAAACCCTAAGGTTTGAGCTCGTCCTCGGGTCGGATCCTTTTCTCTCTTTTGAAATTCCATAGATATAGATGTCTCGACTGCCGAATCCTTAGAACAACTCGATTCCGTTGATTCACTGTCCATTTGTCCTTCAACCGGATTAATGGTCAACGACTTTGACAGCCTTTCCTTCACACAAGGTTTTTAATCCATCTCCCCCGCTTAGGGCAGTAAGGGGAAGTAGCGATATTCCGATTCCTTCGTGGGGAATCAACGAAGTTTTTTCTCCAGCAGCTTTAGTACTTAAGTGAACGCCCCAGCCCTTATCCCGCGATGAGAAGGTAGATGCGGTAAGCCAACTCCTATCCTTCTTGCGGAAAGGGCATTCAATGCCATCTTCATTCCCTTCCTTGCTTCGAGGAGCAGGTCGAATTCCGATCAACGATTCCAGGAATAGAGTAGCATTCTCAAGCACTACCCTCAGTTGCAGCCTCAGTCCATATAAAACAGTCAATCTACCAGCAGCAGAGGCTGCAGATACATGTCCGCCACCTGTTTATCTACTACCATAAGCGGGAGCAGTTGCAGGTAAAGAGTGTTGTGAGGGCTTTCATTTGCGCGTTAAGGGCAGTTTCTGTTATAGCACTCGAAATCTGTGCCGTTAGTCTCAGCTAGAACAGAGGTTTAGCATCGACTAAATTCCGTATTCCGTACGTTAGGAAGGCGATCTGCACTTTCATCATAGCCTTGAACCGAAGAGAGCAATGCGAACAGTTCAGGAGGTCGCAAATCAAACCCTTAGTTCAGTGCCGGGTTTCATAAGTACTATCGGTCAATCATATCATTTTCTAGACGGAATGGGGTGTAGGCACGTTTATTGGAGCAGTTGGGAAGAACATTTTTTTTTTTTGGCAATCGTTAGAAAAAGGAGCTTGGTCAGCCATGTTCCCTACGTACCCTCTCGTTATTCCCATGATTTTCCGTTGTACCTATTCTATTCTCCGCAACCGTCGGTTCAGATCTATCTCGGGTACGGTCACTGCACTCCAATCGTAGTATCTCCAATCTCTGCCTTGGTTGGTGCACCTATGGTTCTTTTTGTTATTGATGCCAAGAAAGAGAAATAAAGGAATACAATCTTCATTGCCTCTAGTTGCGAAGGTAGCAAAGCTACAGATTCGAGTGAAATGGTTGGTGGTAATGATGGTCGCTGCTAATGAATGGTGGGTGCGTGGAGAATGCTATGGATTCGAGCTCTATTTTCCTCTCGGTACTTAGATTTCTTTCTTATCTCTCATTCCTGTTTCCTTTGTTCTGCCGACTACATTGATTGGATACCGTTGGGCCTGCCTACGCACTAAGTATACCGATTATCCATTGAATTGCCTTTGGTTGTCCTACCCATTTTGGAGATCTTATTCTCATGCTCTTTCTCGATGGTATTTCGGAGTGCTAGACCTCATTCTCTTTGATACGCGGGTGGGCTCACCTACGACCACTCTTCGATTATTGAAGTTCTGAATTTCTCCGTTCCTTTAGTCGGGTGGGCTCACTTTTTTGCCCCCACGATTTAAGGATTGGCTCAAGCAACCTATCTGACTTAATAATAATAATAAAGGGGCAGGTTTGGAAAGTGGAAGTCTGTCTTTTTCAATGGATAAGAAGCTCGACGAAGAGCTTCCCTTGCCTTTAGGCTTACGGAAAAAGGTGAATCCAAGGGCTCTTTACTATGATATAATATCATAGGGACGGACACTTCCTTTAAGAAAGCCGTACTCTCATCTTAAAGTAGATAAAGAAGTTAAGGCTAGTCAGCTATCGGCTATTGGCCTTTGTGAAAGCTTCTCTTCAATATGTTTTATCCTTTTCCAAGCCTTCTTCGCCAATGATTATGGGTCGTTCCTGTCCTGTAGTTCAATACACTATTCTAAGGCCAGTTGCCTATACAGGATCTCAAGTTTCTAGTACAGTCAGCTTTGGTTATCGCTATACCCTCTCTAGACAAACGATTTGATTCAAGCCACTCTACTACTGGTACAGTAGCACCCTGCCTTAATAATCGCATAGGCACCCGGGAACCTTACTCCGTAAAGAAGGCCCTAAACAAGACTGCTAGCTGGTATGGAGGGACTTGCTTTGCTTGCTTCCTAGTCAAATATGCCCTATCCGTCTTACTTGAATATGAATGTGCTTTCTAACAGTCTTAGTCGATTGAAAGAAAGGATTGCTATCCAAGCACGATAAAAAGAATATAGAGAGAGCCTCTATAACTCGAGCAAATGCCATGAGTGAGACTCTAGGACTTTCAGCGTTCATCCTATTTATGATAAAGCGTGTACTGATGTAGTCGGCGAGCATCCCATGCTAGAGCAGAAGAGGTTCTTTCTAAATCGGAGTATCGGGACTCATTGAACTTCTTGCACATAAGATTCAAATTAGAGTGTTGAATTCAGATACCGTTTTTGGGATCGATCTTCCGCTACTTCTGAACGGATAGATGCCTACATAACCCTGGTTCAATCTTTTCGAGGGTGTCGGAATCAGACCTAATGTAGTTCTCGGTCCTTTTTCTAAAGGTGCTTTTGTAGCTTCTTCACTCCGGCACCTTATTCTGTCTGAAACATTTCTTAACCCAATGCTAACGATTGATTGGATCATCCGATCCCTTTCTTAAAGAAAAGAATTATTACTACTTTCACATGGAGTGAAAGTTCAGAAAGCAGGAAAAAAACGCCTTTCTACGTCTGCGCCCTGCTAGAAGCTGAAGCTATCACACCAGGTAGAACAGAGACACTCGACAAAAGACGAGCAGCAGCCCCTGACTGCGCCCGTGACTGCAGCCTCTGTTCCCTTTCGTACTCGATCTTCTAGCGTTCTCCCTGGATCCAGGGATGACGGTATCGATTGAACCCGGGGTGGGTTCAAAATGGCAGGGTCTTGCACTGCAGGAGCAAGGGGTGTGTCCGCTGCTGCTTTGATCTGTTAAGAATGCAATTCGACTGCGTCAGCTTCTTTTATTGAACCAGTACGGTGCCATTGTTCTTTTTGAGGAAACAGATTCCATTGTTATAAATCACACGTACCTCCTCCAGCTGCATGATGGACTGGGATGCACTGGCAGCATCGAGAGGGAGGATGTTGAACGGCGCATAGATGTCTTTCTTCTCTTGCACATCCTTGTGCAAGCGAATAATCTGTGAAGCAGAATATCAGAGGAAGTCGTCGCGTTCGAGAGTCCTAGATTTCAATTGAGCTAATTAGAGTAGACAGTGAGCACGAACCTCTGGGTTGACTTCTTCAACCTTCTCATTCTTGTTGACGGCGCGGAGCACCCCGAAGAGGACTCCGGCGGTCTGGTAGGCCTTCCCAAGTTGGGCCCTGAAGGCGACATTGGCATGGGACAGGGTGTGTCATGGCTAGGATTAGATTTATAACGAGATAGAGCTCTGGTTTGGAGCTTCAGAATTACCGGTCAGCTTGTTCCCCTTTGTCAAGTGCACGGACGTAGTTCTCGTAGTACTGCTGATAAAAACTCTCAATTTCACGGGCATCGCTCTTCTTCACGCGCTTCGCGAGACTGGGGCTATTATCCTGTGGTGTTGCATAAGAGCAAAAACATAAAATTATGTAGTGGCATCTTTGGATTCGAGAGGGTAGTTATGCAAAATCCGATAAAAAAATCCCCCAATCTTCCTGCTCCTAGACCCTATTTTGCTCTGGCTTTTAGGTTAGATTCAATCTTATTTTCTTTCAATCTTTCTCACCGTGTCTATTTCCCCGCTTCTTTTCCAAACTAGTAAAATGGAATCATTTCAAAAGGACGTCCAGAAAATAAGGCTAACCCAATTTGCCTCTCCAAAACAAACATTTTTGAAAAAGATAAATGCTAGCGCACGAAACTGATTGATCGAAATGAATCATGAAGAGGATATTAGAACCTCGAATTGGTTTACCATAATGTCCAAATTAATTCGAAACTCTACATTTCATCAGGCATAAATTACACAAAGATTGGCCATGACTTAAGGACTAAATAATCTAAACATGTTTGTTTTTGTGGATCCTGAATAAAAGGAGATGCAGTGGATTTCCCTCGGTCAATAAACAACTGGAACTTAGCACATGTACATATAAAATAGAAAGGAGCAAAGGATGCAGCATATCATTCTATTGCAGTATTACACTACTTCTGGAACAACATAATTAATAAATTCAGCTTGCATGCTTGTTTCATGACATCTCCTGACAAGTACCAATTTGACCACCTTGGGCATATAAAAATGAGAATCTTATCACACAATTACCATTTTATTGAATTGGAAATCAAATGAACTGAGGATTCATAAAACATCATCTAAACTGCAAATACAAACTACAAGTAGGCAGACACCATAACAATTCAACCGCATTTATTTTCTATGAGCATTTTACAATAACAGATCACTCATACGTTGAGATATCAATTAAGCTACTGGTTCTCTTATATTAGCTTGTTTTCCAGCATAGTGTAACTTGAATTCTGAGACTTATAGCCAATCATAGCGATACACTTATCCACCTAGCAATTTATTAAAGCTTTATCAAGCAAGTAATGAAAGCTACTAGCTATATACATTGGTTTCACAGCAGGGTGAAAATTGCAAACCATGCAAGGCAAATAAAGGCACGGGGCAAGCCAAAAACAGCAAGCAACTAGAAACGAACTGAAATGAATGAAACTAACGAAGGAAACACCACATACGCTAGAGCATGCAAAATACATGGAGCCATGGAGATTGCGTCTCACCTTCTCAAGTCGTTGGAGCAGAGCCGTCTTAAACTGCCTGACTCCGCGACCGATAGAATTCTGATCCAGCCGGTGTGCCTTCTCGAATGCGTAAAACCGACCTATGTTCGCAGCAAAAAAAAAATCGAAAAATAAAGCGAGCAAAACGCTAGAAACTTCCATTTACTTTGCAGGATGTAGTAGAAACTAGAAACCAATTACCCGAGTCCCATTCGAGATACGTGAAACTATTCTAGCCAAACCAATTGACCATAACTATCCGATTGCAACATGATTTCAACAAAACGAGGAAAGTATCGGAAATACCACTATCTAGTACATCTAATCTGCTCCCTCAAGTGTGAAACACAAAGGTGCTCCGAAATGAACAAGTAATACGTATGGATGATCGCCGAAAGCAAAATCTAATGCGGACGCTTACGAACATACTCAAAAATGAGCTCTCCAAAGCAAGGCAAAATGGCAAAGCCAGAAAAGTTCTCCAGGAAATCACACTAACTGTTTTTCTGCATAGACTCGTATGATTATGAATCAAAAGCAAAACATCCTCGAAAACCACGAATCGAGGCGTGCATGTGCCCCAAAAAAATATAAGAACAAACATTTTTGAACGTGGGAACACAAAACTTTTCCAAGTACACACAGCCTACGCGGCATTGATCCGACGCCAAAAAAATTCACCAGGAGCGCTCGCTCTGCCACAAAATCCAAACCCAAACGCATCAAAACAGCATGCGAAATGCACCATACGTATCCCCGCGAAAACGAATGCACGTACAGAGGTAAGCGACTCGGGGGCGCTCGGGCTCGATCTCGGCGGCGACGCGCAGGATGGGCGCGATGCTGCTGAGCGTGGACGGGACGACCTCGTTGTCGAACACCTCCATGGAGAAGGTCGCCATGCCCAGGTGGGAGGGGAGGCAGGTGAAGAAATAGAGGTCCGGCCTTGCGTGCCCGTGGCTATTTATACGTCGATCCAACGGCCAAGATCAGCTGCTTCTCGGGAAAGGGAACCGCGGGGGAGACCGGAGGCGTCGGTGTGGTGGAAATGCTGAGCTCCGCTGCTTGGTGAGGGGTTTCTCTGTCTGGACGGTGGGGCGAGCGTCGTGGCTGGCCGCTGGAACACTTCGCTGCCTTTTTATCACCTTTCAATTTGCTTACACACTAGGAAATGTTCTGCTGACAGCAGTGCCCCACAACGTTCAGCTTCGAAGAGGGTCTGTTTTTCTGTATAGAAAAGATTACAAGGTTCACACCTTTTGCTTTCTGCCGTTTCTCGGGCCCAGTGTCAGTGAGATGCAAGAATGACGTGTGAGTTAGTGGGGGTGCTTGCTGGTAGGAAATATGAAGGCCCTTTTCATGTAGCGCAAAAGGACATCTTGTTAACAAACAGAGAATGTGGCTTGAACTAACAATCCCCGCTTGGAATGCGCTTTGCCGGCTGCATCCGTGAAAAATTGATCCATATATGGTTTGTTTGTGTCGCGTATTTGACTGAAGCAGCAAGTCTTTCCAGTAATCTGGTACAGCAAAGCTGCTTTGTGCACAAGGATCAATCGTCAACCATATATTATGATTCAACTCATTAGGCTCAGACGTGGATTTCCGCACAAAGACGTTGGTCAGTCAAGACAGACATTCATTCGTAAATACTACGAGCGATGTTCGGTCCTCAAAAACGAAGAAGGAAGACAGTACTGGGGCGGGCCGTCGTCGCCAATATAGCTAGCTTGCCGGAAGTCACCTAGCAGGGCCACTGCCTGGATACATTACTAAAGCTATTCTCTGGTTTTGCTTTTCCTTATTCCCGATTCCCATAATGGAATTTTTTATGAACGATTCAAGCTTTCTTCACATCTCCTCCTGGGCCGAATTTAGCAGCTCCTACCCGTAGTGGCCCCCTACGTTGAAACTGTAGTTGAAACTGCGGGGAGTGTACCGATGCCACAAAGGCCTTAGGTTTGATTCGACTTCTTTTCCAATTGTCTTTATCTAAAGGCAGAATTCGCTTGTTTATAGGTCTCCAGCGCAGGCATAGACTTTTTGGAACATGGATCAAAAGCTAGCCCGAAAGCAGCTTACCCTGATTCCCTTAGCGATTTGACTAAAAGCCGAGTTAGCTAAGAATGCAGGAAAGAGAGATGATCTTAAAGAAGATAACCAAGTGGTGTATCAGCCTGATAGCTTGCTTGGCTCCTTTACCCTTCTGGGTTAGAATGGGTACCTCGCGGTTCTACAGGGATCCATTCCATCATCCATCACTCTCTGGATCCAGGCTCGCCTTCACTCGGTCAAGGGGTAGCCCTTTACCTCGTTCCGGTGTGATGAACCCTTTCATTCCTAGAGCTGGGTATCTCCAATTTTAGTAACCAGCTTGCCATCCTTCTCAACCCACAATTGGAATGAATCCCGATAATCCTTAGAAAAAACCAGAAGGCGATCCAAACAAGAGCTGTATCAGCTCATGGGGATGACCCTGAATCTCTTTCTCTGGTCTGTCGAACCAACCAGCTACCATGTAAACAACTATACCATGACTAGTTGACCCACCCAGTGAGTAACAACTATCGTAGCGAACCTAAAGCATTCAGGCTTACCTCTTGGTAAACTTTGACTTGACTTTTCTATTACGCATAACCTTCCATCCAGTGGCCTTCCACCAGATCTTTCTACATCCGTGGTTATTAGACAGGATTCACTGCTTCTACTTTTAGGCTTGCGTTCATAGACTGAATTCCACTATCTTAGCTCGCTTATGGTTGGAGTGTTCACTCGCTATCCTTGGGTAGGATCTTCTTACCGAGGGTATGACTACAAGAGCACAGCCAGCTGTATTCATGCTCTTCGAAGTACCCCTTTCTTGTCCACAGCTAGACAGCTCGTACTCATTTGCCCAGCAGTGGTCGGGTTCTCCCATTCTTTGAACCTACCTATCTGCTTAACCCTAATGACACCTTCCTTCATATCAGAATGGAACAGTAAACTATATTGTTAGATGCTATGTTTCTAGGATGGAATTCCCTGTACTCGACAGTCAAAATACAAATAGTATCCATGGGATAACCCTGATCGATAGAAGTCACCGCTAAACAAGTTTTGACAAGAGGAATGCTTATTGAAAGAGAGGTTCCACGTAATTCCCTTATCACTCTAAGGCCATGAACTTGTGGACAGCAACTCTTTTTCTATTGATCAGAAAGTCAAGTAAGAAAGTAGCTATTCAGAGATGTAGTTTATTCTTCTCATTCTTGTGTTTTCACCTATTATTTACCTTAGCTTCAGATCTTTACTCACTTCAACCCACACGCTTAGCTATTACAATGATCTCAAACCCTCAGATAGCGAGCTCGACACAAGAAGACATCAAAACCATAGTAGCATTGCTAATGATAAGAAGATCAATAAATCAAAGAATAGTTAGGGGTTGCAGCCATGCTTCGCGTTGATGAACGCTAGGAAGAGTCTGGACTCACTAGAACTCACTCTCAGGTGCCTTTCCGCTAATAGCTTTCTAGCCTAGCACTAAAGTTTTCTTGCTCGGAGCAAGAGAGGAAGACAGACAAGGAAAGGGGATTAAGATTTCAAGATAGAAAGAAGCTGATAGGAGAAGGAAGCCATTTCCATTGTTGATGGAATCAACGCATGGACAGATTGAGGAAATCTCTCACCAGAAGAATATACGGCTTTCGATCGAGTAAAAGAGCGTGCGCTTTCCTTGACATGCTGCTAATTATTGATGACTTATTGGAGTCAGAACCAACTCTGCTTACCAAGATAGAAGGTGGTCCCTTGGTCCGATCCGGTCATTGCCAAGTTGTGTACTCCCGCATGCGGGTAAATCTCTGACCAGTTCGCGTTGCTGACTGCGCGGTCCAGTCGCTCGCGTATTCCCGTACTGCTTTGTTGGGGTATGTCACCTTTCCACTTCCCAATTGATTCTCATAAAAGGCTAGGCTACCTCTTCACATCGCACCTGAT
>Ga0170475_103369430_pt1 | contig 11177 bp, 4 predicted proteins | sample Soicark_Litter_5_FD_111474 | JGI IMG/M metagenome (GOLD analysis project Ga0170475, IMG submission 111474) | Avena fatua rhizosphere microbial communities from Hopland, California, USA. Combined Assembly of 48 SPs | reverse complement strand
GCACCAGAAAACCATGTGTACGCTTGCGACGGATAACCGACGGTTGATATGTACGCTTCATTTGATACGCCCCTGAAATCTGTGCTGAAAAACGAAAAGCGTTCGATTAGATCAGAAACTACCATGATCGTCAAGGCTATTTTTTTCCACAGCCTGTCGATAAGCCCTGTGGAAAGGGGCTAGAATGTTCACCCAGCCATACATATCCAGCTTTGTCGGCGCATTTTGCATCCCGCAGCTAAAGACTTGTTTGTGCTGCAGAAGTTCCATTGTATTTGCCGTGTGTCCGTATAGATGACGGGCACGGCGGCAAGGCAAAGGTACGCAGACGAAGATGCAGCATGTGCCTGTGGGTATTTCTCCCAGTACGTGCGCATCGCTGGCAGCTTGTTGAGACCAACTGATCCGACAGCAACAGCTTGCTGACCTGGGGAGGATGCAGTTTTACTGCCACGCAGTCGTTCTTAAACGGCCTGCTGGTCGGGTAAGTGGTTGTGAAGAAATCGTCGCGAGCGCCTTGAGGTCGTCCCCATGTGGAGACAAGATCGGGGCGCGCAGCAGATTTATTCACAACCTCTAAGTTCATGAATCTTATCCCGGTCAGGCAGATATCCCATCGGTTCCAGTTTCCCGTAGCGAAAACACTTAGCTCTTATACAATGACATCAACTGCTGAAACCTTTTGGCCGGATTGCCTCGCCCGTTTTTCCGACGAGCTGTCTGCCCAGCAATTCAATACCTGGATCAAACCGCTGCGCTGTGAAGACAACGCCGGCACGCTCACGCTGTACGCGCCCAACCAGTTCACCCTGCAGTTCGTCAAGGACCGCTTTTTCGGGCGCATTGAAAAATTCGCCGCCGAGCATTTCGGCGCCGCCACCGTCCTGGAACTGCGTGTGGGCAGTGCCGCCCCTAAACCAGCGCCGGCCGCCGCCAGCGAAGACAACACCCCCAGCAGCGAAGCCGCCCCGGCAGCGCCCGCCAAACCCAGTGGCTTCAGGCAGATCGCCGCTGCCAACGAGGTCACGCGCCTCAACCCCGCGTTTACCTTCGATACGCTGGTAACAGGGAAAGCCAACCAGCTCGCCCGCGCCGCCGCCATGCAGATCGCCGAAAACCCCGGACAGGCCTACAACCCGCTGTTTGTCTACGGCAGCACCGGCCTTGGCAAGACGCACATGATCCAGGCCATCGGCAACGCCGTGCAGCAGCATAAGCCCAAGGCCAAGATCCGCTATATACAGGCCGAGCGCTACGTGCACGACATGGTGCGCGCCTACCGCCACAAGGCCTTCGACGAATTCAAGCAATACTACCAGTCGCTGGATGTGCTGCTGATCGACGATATCCAGTTCTTCTCCGGCAAGAAGGGCACCCAGGAAGAATTCTTCTATGCCTACAACGCGCTGATCGACGGCCATCGCCAGGTAGTCATCACCTCTGACCGCTATCCGAAGGAGATAGAAGGCATAGAAGACCGCCTGATCTCGCGCTTCGGCTGGGGGCTGACCGTGGCCATCGAGCCGCCGGAACTGGAGATGCGTGTCGCCATCTTGCAGAAGAAGGCAGAATCGGAAGGCTTCCACCTTGACGCCAACGTCGCCTTCTTCATCGCCAAGCATATCCGCGCCAATGTGCGCGAGCTGGAAGGCGCGCTGAAGAAGGTGCTGGCCTACTCGCGCTTCACCGGCGAGCAGATCAACCTGGAAGTCACCAAGGAAGCGCTGAAAGACATCCTTGCCGCCAGCAACAAGCTGATCACCGTCGAATTCATCCAGAAGACCGTCGCCGACTTCTACAAGATCAAGGTCGCCGACATGCATTCCAAGAAACGGACGCGTGATATCGCCCGGCCACGGCAGATCGCCATGGCCATCGCCAAGGATCTCACCCAGCTCAGCCTACCCGCCATCGGCGATGCCTTTGGGGGCCGTGACCACACTACCGTACTTCATGCCTGCAGAACGATCGCAACGATGCGACAATCGGACAGCACCATGAATCACGATTACAACGTACTGACGCAGGTCATACGCAATTGACAAACTAGGCGGCGACAGTTGTAGCCGCCAGGAAAAATGATGAAACAGGCAGCACCGGCATGCGATACATCTGTGCGCCTTTTGGAAGATAATTTGTGGATAAACAGGCTGCGTGGATGAATGGAATTTTTCCTACACAAACCTTCCACGAAGCAAAGGACAAGTGGTCCACAGGCAAAAAATTCTGCAAAACGCTGAAGTAAAACAGAATTTTGACTTATGCACAGAAAAACACGGCGCTAATTACCTACTACCAGGAATATACAGACAATGCTGCTAACTACTCTGCCACGCGATACCCTGCTCAACCCGCTGACCACCGTGACCGGCATCGTAGAGCGTCGCCACACGCTTCCCATCCTTTCCAACGTGCTGGTGACCAAGATAGGCAGCAACCTGTCCTTCCTCGCCACCGACCTGGAAATCCAGATCGAATGCGCAACGGTGGCCGACAACGGCAATGACTTCACCCTCACGGTAAGCGCCAAGAAGATGCTCGACATCCTGAAAGCCGTCTCGCCCAGCGCCAACGTATCTGTGGAACAAGACGACCAGCGCCTCACCATCAAAAGCGGCAAGAGCAAATTCAACGTGCACAGCCTGCCAGCCGGCGACTTCCCCACGCTCACGCTGGAAGCAGAAGTAAGCGCCGAATTCAGCATGTCGCAAAAGGTGCTGAAAGACCTGATCTCGCAAGTGCAATACGCCATGGGCCACCAGGACATCCGCTACTACTTGAACGGCCTGTTGATGATCACCCAGGGCCATACCATCAAACTGGTCACGACCGACGGCCACCGCCTCGCCTTTGTGCAATCCGAAATCAGCAGCGATATCGAGAAAAACGACTCCATCATTCCTCGCAAGACGGTGCTGGAACTCTTCAAGCTGCTGCAGAACACCGATGACGAAGTACATATCCAGATCCGCAAAAGCCAGATCAGCTTCAACTTCAATGGCATCAACCTGCACAGCAAGCTGATAGACGGCAAATTTCCCGACTACAACCGCGTTATTCCTACGACCAACCAGAAAATCGTTCCCTTGAACCGCGAACAGTTGCTGCACGCGCTGCAACGCGCCGCCATTCTCTCCAACGAGAAATTCCGCGGCGTGCGCCTGCTACTGGAAAATGGCCTGCTGAAGATCATCTGTTCCAATAGCGAACAGGAAGAAGCGGAAGAAGAGCTGGAAATCGTCTACGACGCCGAGAAGCTGGACGTAGGCTTCAACATCAATTACCTGCTGGATATGCTGACTAATATCGACGTGCAAGACCTGGTGTTCTCATTTGGCGACCACGCCACCAGCAGCACACTGATCACCATTCCCGGCAATACGAATTTCAGCTATGTCGTCATGCCGATGCGCATCTAACGATTGGTTTTAAATATGAACTCCGCACTACAACACAGCAAGACAGGCGAACACATAATGAGCGAACAAGAATACGGCGCAGACAGTATCAAAGTACTGAAGGGTCTTGATGCCGTACGCAAACGTCCCGGTATGTATATAGGAGATACTTCAGACGGCACCGGTCTGCACCACATGGTGTTCGAAGTCCTGGACAACGCAATCGATGAAGCCCTGGCTGGCCATTGCGACCAGATCACCGTCATCATCCACCCAGATAATTCAATCTCCGTGGAAGACAACGGCCGTGGCGTGCCCACCGACATCCACGCCGAAGAAGGCCGCTCTGCCGCCGAAGTGATCATGACGGTGCTGCATGCGGGTGGTAAATTCGACAGCAACAGCTACAAGATCTCCGGCGGCCTGCATGGCGTAGGCGTATCTGTCGTCAATGCGCTATCCGACTGGTTAAGGCTCACCATCCGTCGCGATGGCCACGTACACCAGATGGAATTCCGCCGTGGCGAACCTGTCGCACCGCTCAAGGTAATTGGCGACACACCACATCGCGGTACCGAAGTGCATTTCATGGCCGCTACGGAAACCTTCGGCAATATTGAATTCCACTATGAAATCCTCGCCAAGCGTATTCGCGAGCTGAGCTTCCTGAATAATGGCGTGCGCATCCTGCTGGTAGACCGGCGCAGCGGCAAGGAAGAAAATTTCTCTTACTCTGGCGGCGTAAAAGGTTTTGTCGATTACATGAATCGCAATAAAAGCCCGCTACACCCCAAGGTATTCCATGCCGTCGGCGAAAAAGAAGGCATGACCGTAGAAGTCGCCATGCAATGGAACGATTCCTACCAGGAATCCGTGCAGTGCTTCACCAATAACATTCCGCAACGCGATGGTGGCACGCACTTGACCTCATTGCGCCAAGCCATGACGCGCACGCTCAACAACTACATTGAGCAAAGCGAGCAAGCCAAGAAAGCCAAGATCGAAACCGGTGGCGACGACATGCGCGAAGGCCTGACCTGCGTGCTCTCAGTGAAGCTGCCCGACCCGAAATTCAGCTCGCAGACCAAGGACAAACTGGTGTCCAGCGAGATCGGCCCAGTGGTCAACGAAGTGATCAGCCAGATGCTCAACAGCTTCCTGCTGGAGAACCCCCTCGATGCCAAAACCATCATCGCCAAGATCATCGACGCTGCCCGCGCTCGGGAAGCCGCAAGAAAGGCCCGAGACCTCACGCGACGCAAAGGGGTGATGGACGGTATGGGACTGCCTGGCAAACTCGCTGACTGCCAGGAAAAGGACCCTGCGCTGTCAGAAATCTACCTCGTCGAGGGCGATTCTGCAGGCGGCTCCGCAAAACAGGGCCGCGATCGCAAATTTCAGGCCATCCTGCCACTCAAGGGCAAGATCCTCAACGTGGAAAAAGCCCGCTTCGACAAGCTGCTCTCCAGCCAGGAAATCGCCACCCTCGTCACCGCCCTCGGCTGTGGCATCGGCAAGGACGAATTCAACATGGAGAAGCTGCGCTACCACCGCATCATCATCATGACCGATGCCGACGTCGACGGCGCCCACATCCGCACCCTGCTGCTCACCTTCTTCTACCGGCAAATGCCGGAACTGGTGGAACGCGGCTTCATCTACATCGCCCAGCCACCGCTCTACAAGGTCAAACAAGGTAAAAACGAGCGCTACCTGAAGGACGAACAGGAGCTGAAGCAATACCAGCTACAACTGGCCCTCAACGGCGCCCAGCTGATCCCCACGCAAGGTGCCGCCATCATCGAAGGCGACGCACTGGATACACTCGCCCGCGAATACATTCTCACCCAAACCGTGATTGACCGCGAAAGCCGCATCATCGACCCGGTAGTGCTTTACGCAATGCTGGAAACGCCACCGCTCAACGTAAAAACCGCCGCCGCCGCTACGCTGGCCGCAGAGCAACTACAAGCCGCTATTACTCTGCCCGGCTATGAACTGGATACCATCCATGACGATAAAAACGACGCCTATATCCTGCGCGTAAAGAAAACCATACACGGCAATATTGCTTACCAATACCTGGATATCGACTTCTTCCTGTCTGGCGATTACTACCAGTTGCGTAAAACAGCGGAAGTGATGCAAGGCTTGCTGGGCAAAGATGCAGTCATCATCCGTGGTGAACATCAAAAAGCCGGTGTGGAATTCAAGGAAGCACTGGCTTGGCTGCTAAACGAAGTGCAGCGCAATATGAATATCCAGCGCTATAAAGGGCTGGGCGAAATGAATCCTGAACAGCTTTGGGAAACGACCATGGATAGCACCGTGCGGCGTTTGCTGAAGGTGCAGATAGAGGATGCCATGGCGGCGGATGATATCTTTACTACGCTGATGGGGGATAATGTGGAGCCTAGACGGGCGTTTATTGAGAAGAATGCGCTGATTGCAAGGAATATTGATGTTTAGTTAAATTTTTTCCGTATAAGATAAAACGGAAAATAAAAAAATATCGGAAAGTAGTTTGGCAATAGCATCAAGTATGAAAAGCCGAAATTGTATTTATACTTAGAACGTGCTTAGCCAACCTGCTTACCGTCATGGGAGATAAGATGACCCAGAAACTGTTGATTCTTCACCTGAGCGATATTCATATTGATAACGAAAACGCAGCCATTCTTTTGCGAACTGAGGCGATTGCGAAGACGACATTTCAACGCCTCCCAGAAGTGACGTCGGTGGTAATTGTTATTTCAGGTGATATTGCTGCAAGGGGCAAGGCTACCGAATATGAACTTGCTATCGAATTTTTAAAAAAAATTCAAGCAGGCATTACAAAAGAAGCTCCAAGCGTTACGGTTAAAATCTTTGTTTGTCCGGGAAATCATGATTGTGATTTTGGGAAGAACAATGACACCCGAGAGGCCGTGCTCGCACGTATTCGTACACTAAACAATACCCACCCTTCGGACTCTTTAATAGATACCGCTGTCAGCATTCAATCTGAATTTTTCTCTTTTAGAGAAAATTTGTCGAAAATAAATTGGTCACATGAATCTAAGCTCTCATGGCAAACCGAATTCGAGGTCGGTGAAAAGAAGATTGGTGTACGCTGCTTAAATCTTGCTTGGATGTCTGATATTAAGGAGAGGCAGGGGGCGCTTATATTTCCGCCTACTGCAGTAATTCCATTTGAGACTGAGCCTGATATATCAGTATCAATTCTGCACCACCCTTTTAATTGGTTGGGACAATCAACGTATCGCTCATTTCAAACTGCTCTTCGGCACCAAAGCCACTTAATATTTACTGGGCATGAACATTTCCAAAATATTATTGAAACGTCTGATTTACATTCTACACCAACAGTCACTGTTGAAGGAGGCGTACTCTTTGAATCGCACGATCCGTCATTTTCTTCATTGAATGTAGTGATGATTGATCTGGATAGCAAGCAATATCTTACAGAACTCTATAGTTGGAACGGAAAGAAGTATCTGGCAGAGGTAGATGCTGAAGAATGGGGTTCTCTGCGCCCACTTCCTACAAAGGGAGGGCAAGAATTTCGGTTGATGGATGACTATAAAAAGGAACTCAGCGACCCTGGTGCCAATTTTAGCCACAGCGCAAAAAAAAATCTTTTAATAGATGACATTTTTGTATGGCCAGAGCTGCGCCTTCTTGATGATCCGGCATTGGTTAAAAAGCAAGTTTCAGCAGCATACCTTGAAGATATTGCAAACTTAAACACAGGGGTATTTCTTCGAGGAGATGAAAAAACGGGAAAAAGTACCCTACTACGTAGATACTTCCATAGCTACTACAATCGCGGCTATATGCCACTTTATTTTAGCGCAAATTGGTTTACAAACGTGCATCAAACTGAACCACTAAAAGCAATAAAGCTTGCCCTGGACCGTCAATATCTGCGTAAAGATCACGCAGCGTGGCTACAAGAGTCAAAAGAAAAGCGCATTTTGCTTCTTGATGACATTGATATGGTCAAACTATTGCCTGAAGCACTTTCATACTGCTTGCATAAAATTTTCCCATTTTTTGCTGGGGTAATTGTCACTATGACCGATAGTGTAGCAGCAACGGACTTGCTCTCCATCGATCGAGTTGGCGCCTTAAAAAGGTTTACGAACTACGAAGTGAAAGAATTTGGTCACAAGAAGCGGTTTGAACTTGTATGTAAATGGGCCGAGATCGGTGATATCCAAGAGGAAAGTTCTCATAAATGGATGGAAACGATTGATCGCTGGGAGAAAGACTTAACAGCAGCAATTGGCAAGCAATTTGTTCCGTCCGTTCCAATTTTTCTTTTAACTCTTCTCCAAAGTATTGAATCTGGTAGAACAGCCGATCTTCAGAACAGCGCATTTGGACATTATTATCAATTTTTGGTGACTTCGGCCCTTCAGAACGTTGGAATCGAAAGAGAACAATGGGCAGAGGTAATGAATTACTGTGCTAATTTGGCTTGGTTTATTCATTCTACTGGTAGAAAATCTACAGCGGTTAAAGAATTTATACAATTTAACGATGCCTTCAGTCGTGAATTTACATTTGTTCAATTTGAAAAACGCCAACGTGATCTAATTAATTCTGGAATGATATCGGAAGTAGATGAAAATATTGAATTCAAGTATCCATATCTTTTCTATTATTTTTTGGGTCAGTATTTTGCCGACAGAATTCACGAGCAAGATATAGAGCTAGCTATCGGTGCTCTCTGTGATGATCTCTACTTGAAAGATAACGCCAATATACTTCTTTTCACGAGCCACCATACGAAAAGCCCTATAATATATCAGCGTATTTCCGAAGCTCTCAGCAGGTGCTTTGAAGGAGAACCTTCATTCAATTTTACAACGGACGCACAGCTTCTGAATCAACTTGTAGATTCTGCCCCACAACTGATCTATCAAGAAGATCGGTCCACACGCGAGAGTCGAGCGGAACTTAGAGAAAGTGAAGATCGGGCAAACGATCATGTCAATTTTGAATCAATTAGAGAGGGCGATCACACTAATTCAGCGGAAAATAGTGCTGATATTGCAAGTGCCGTGACGCGCCTCTTTCGTGGAATGGAGATTCTAGGACAGTTTTTAAAAAACCACTATGGAACTACCAAGAATCCTGACAAAGAAGTGCTTATTAAGGTACTAATTGAAAGCGCGCTTCGCGGCCTGCGTGGCACGACTAAAATATTGATTGAGAATTCCGAAATTTTGGCTAACTACATAGAAGGCGTTCTGGCTGAGCGTTGGCCAGATTTGAACTCGGACGTGCGTAAGGTACAAGCGCGACGAATTGTTTTTGACTTAGTTGGTATAGTAACGTTTGCCTTCGTTCAAAAAGCTGGGTCCGCTGTAGGTTCACCTTACCTGAAGAGCAACTTAGAAAATGTTGTTAGCGGTGACAATTCATTAGCGTATGCTCTTATTGAGATGGGGTATTTATTCGACTTACCACATAAGGTGCCACTCGTTGCTTTGAAAAAGCTGAGCAAACAGGTTGAGAAGAATGTCTTCTGTCAAGCTCTTCTGCAGTCGATGGCCCTTCGGCATCTTCATCTTTTTAAAATTGACTATAAGGAAAAGCAACGTCTCTGCGAAGAACTGGGCATTACTATGTACAAAGGAAAAGGAGGCCATCGGCGGCGTTCAGAAGGACCGGCTTGGCTTCCTGCTACATGAACCTTGTCTTGATCAACTATGAGTCAAGTGGTGGAGGCATCAGTTCGAGAAACATCCAAGCGGACGGCCCCTAATTTTGCGGAGCGCTCGCTGATGGTATCGGTCAGGAGGAAAAATGTCCGACGCGATGGAACTGATTGAACTTCGCGCCGAAAATCGCCGCTTGATCCAGCTACTTGAAGCGCATGGTATCGCCTGGCAACGGCCTGAACCACCGCCCCCGCCACCGTTGGCGGCAACGACAATGGTGGCATCTACAGCGACCCCCGATGAAAAACTCGCCATCTTCCAGCGCCTGTTTCGTGGCAGGTCGGATGTCTACCCTGTGCGCTGGGAGAACAAAGCAGGCAAGGCGGGCTACTCGCCAGCGTGCGCCAATGAATGGGCACTCGGTATTTGCGAAAAGCCCCGCATCAAGTGTTCAGATTGTGGCAATCGCCAGTTCCTGCCGGTCAACGAGCAAATCTTGTATGGTCATTTGACCGGACGTAAAACCATTGGTGTTTATCCACTGCTGGTCGACGATACCTGCTATTTCCTCGCCGTTGACTTTGACGAGGCAGAATGGCGAGACGATGCGATGGCGTTCGTGCAGTCGTGCCGTGAGCTGGACGTCCCGGTTGCGCTGGAAATTTCTCGCTCTGGTAATGGCGCCCATGCCTGGATATTCTTCAACAGCCCGGCACAAGCCCGCGATGCCAGGCGACTGGGTGCCGCGCTGCTGAGCCATACCTGCAACCGTACCCGGCAGTTGAAGCTGACTTCTTACGATCGCCTATTCCCCAATCAGGACACCATGCCCAAGGGTGGTTTTGGCAATTTGATCGCCTTGCCCTTACAGAAGCAACCGCGCGAGCAGGGCTTCAGTGTATTTGTCGACGATCAACTTGAGGCGTGGCCCGATCAATGGGCATTTCTGGCATCCATCCGATTGCTCGCGCCGGCCGATATCGACAATATCGTTTTCCTGGCGACTGGCGATGCCCATCCGCTGGATGTCGGGTTGATAGGAGAGGACGAGCAGGATGAACCGTGGAAAAGTCCTCCCGCCGCGAAAAGGAAGTTGCCTGCGCCACTTCCTCAGTCGTTAACTATCACCTTGGCGAACCAGCTCTACTTTGCCAAGGAAAGCCTGACACAACCCCTGACAAACCGCCTGATTCGCCTTGCCGCCTTTCAGAACCCCGAGTTCTACAAAGCGCAGGCCATGCGTTTTACGGTTTGGGATAAGCCGCGCCTCATCGGCTGCGCAGAAAATTATCCCAAATATATTGCGCTACCTCGTGGCTGCCTGGATGCCGTACAAAACCTGCTGAGCGATAACGGCATCACCTGCGAGCTGGTGGATGAACGTTATGTTGGTGAGCCGCTGGAGGTGACTTTTCAGGGGACACTGCGTCGTGACCAGGAAAAGGCGGTCAGCGAGATGTTGCGGCATGATATAGGCGTGCTGAGCGCGCCAACTGCGTTTGGAAAAACAGTTACTGCCGCTGCCATGGTCGCCCGGCGGCGTGTGAACACCTTGATTCTGGTGCATCGGACAGAATTGCTTACGCAATGGAAGGAGCGATTGCAAAGCTTCCTCGGCGTCGGCAAGGAGGTCGTTGGCACCATCGGTGCCAGCCGCAACAAACCCACTGGGCGAATTGACATCGCCGTCATGCAGTCACTATCACGGCAAGGTGAGGTCAAGGAAATCGTCGAGCAGTATGGGCAAGTGATAGTCGACGAATGCCACCATCTCTCGGCGGCCTCTTTCGAGTCCATTCTGAAGCGGGTCAAGGCCAAATATGTCCTTGGCCTTACTGCGACGCCTAGTCGCCGCGATGGCCAGCAGCCGATCATTTTCATGCAGTGCGGGCCTATTCGTTATACGGCGCCGCAGTCGAGCACGGCGCCGAAAGAGCTTGAAGTCATTCCGCGTATTCTGGATTGCCAAGTCGATGTTGCGGAGGATGCGGGTATCCAGGAAGTTTTCCGCGTGTTGACCCAAGACGCCATGCGTAATTCGCGCATTGGCGAAGAGGCCCTTGCCGCTTACAGGGCTGGACGTAAGGTGCTGGTACTGACGGAACGT
>Ga0170475_129654226_pt1 | contig 11182 bp, 10 predicted proteins | sample Soicark_Litter_5_FD_111474 | JGI IMG/M metagenome (GOLD analysis project Ga0170475, IMG submission 111474) | Avena fatua rhizosphere microbial communities from Hopland, California, USA. Combined Assembly of 48 SPs | reverse complement strand
CCGTAGGCCAAATCAATGCGCTGCATGGCAGGTTCCTTGTACTACGGCTAAGCTCTGGTCGTGACCCAGACGCAGATGCGGCCAGCGGCGATTGATGGCGACGCCGCGGGGGCGCTCGAATCGAGCACCATCGACGCGCTCCAGACGGCCTTCAGCACCAATGGCAACTACCGCCTGGCGCAGAACGCGGTCACGCGCAACAGCCTCGACGACATTGCGCTCGACCAGCGCATCGTCTTCGGCGCCGATCACTCGTTTTCAATCACGCTGGACGATTGGGGTGTCACCGACCAGAAGCAGACGGGGCGCTGCTGGATGTTCGCGGGTCTGAACCTGCTGCGCTTTTCGGCCAGGCAGGTGCTGGGGGTTAAGGAATTCGAGTTCAGCCAGAACTACCTGATGTTCTGGGACAAGCTCGAGCGCGCCAACTACTTCTTCGAAGCGATCATCGAAACGGCCGACCGCGACGTGGACGATCGGACCGTCGCGTTTCTGCTCGACCAGCCGGTGTCGGACGGCGGTCAGTGGAACATGTTCATCAGTCTGGTGGACAAGCACGGCCTGGTGCCGAAGGCGTTCATGCCCGAGACGAACAGCTCGTCGAACTCGCGGCGAATGAACGGCGTGCTGCGGAGCAAGCTGCGCGAGGGTGCCCGCCGTGTGCGTGAGATGCGCCGTCACGGGGCGGGGTTAGATGCCTTACGCCAACTCAAAGACGAGTACCTCGAGATCGTCCATCGCATCCTGAGCATCCACCTCGGAACTCCGCCGCGACGCTTCGCCTGGCAGTGGCGGACGACTTCTGGCGCGTTCGAGCGCACCGAGCAGATGACGCCCCAGGAATTCGCCAACCGTTTCGTTGCGCTGCCACGGGACGACTATGTCTGCCTGGTGCACGATCCACGACCGGCGAATCCATACGGGCGGACGTACACGGTCGAGCACCTCGGCAACGTCATCGGTGGCCGGCGCGTCACCTACCTGAATGTCGAGATGGCGCTGATGAAGCAGGTCGCTCAGCGCACGCTGGAGGCGGGCGAGCCGGTGTGGTTTGGCTGCGACGTGGGTAAGCAGATGCGGCGCGACCTCGGACTCATGGACCGCGACCTGTACGACCTGGACTCGGTCTACGACACCACCTTCGAGCTCGACAAGGCAGCTCGCCTGGAGTACGGCGAGACGCGCATGACCCACGCGATGCTGTTCACCGGCGCGGACATCGTGGACGGCCACGCGCGACGCTGGCGAGTGGAAAACTCGTGGGGCTCGGACCCCGGTCAGAAGGGCTTTTTCACCATGAACGACTCGTGGTTCGACGAGTTCATGTTCGAGATTGCCGCGCGCCGCGAGTATTTACCCGCGAACCTCCAGGAGGCCCTCGATCTCGAGCCAACGGTGCTGCCGCCGTGGGATCCGATGGGAGCGCTGGCGCGCTAGCTACTTCAGTTCCAGCTGAATTCCCGCCAGGCCCAGTTCAGCAGGGCAGTGGTGTCGGCTTCGATGTCGTCGCTGTGCATGACCACGGCGTAGACGCGATGGCCGTTGCGGGTGGCCGAACCGACGAGCACCTTGCCGGCGTCGTCGGTGGTGCCGGTTTTGACGCCGTCCGCGCCGGGGTAGACGCCGATCAGCGGGTTATGGCCGACGAGCACGAAGCCCTCGGCGCGGATCCTCGGCGTGGCCACGATCTCGCGAAAGGTGTCGTCGCGCATAGCTCGCCGCGCGAGTTGGGCGAGATCGTACGCGCTCGAGTAGTGCCCGTCGGCGTCCAGGCCACTCGGATTGACGAAGTGGGTATCGCGCAACCCCAGCTCGTCCGTAGCCACCGAGTTCATCCAACCGACGAAGCCAGCGCGTGACTCGCCCACGCTGACGGCCAGTTGCTCGGCCGCGTCGTTGCCACTTGGCAGCAGCAAACCGCCGAGGAGGGTCTCGAGCGTCAGGTGCTGACCTGGCGACAGGCCCATGATCGAGCTGCCATCGGCCGCGGCCATGGCAAATCCGTCGACGCTGACCCTGACCATCTGATCGAGATTGGCGGCGTGCTCCAGCGTGACGATGGCCGTAGCGATCTTGGTGGTGCTGGCCGGTGCCGCGTGAGCGTGTGGATTGGCGCCATACAGCAACAGGCCGGAGTCGTCGTCGACGACTGCCAGCTCGGAGGCCGTCACGCGCGGCGGAGCCAGGGGCAGCGTTCGACGTGGTGCGGACTGGTCGGCCGGTAGGGGTTCCGCGTTGTCGCCGTCGAGCTCGGAGCTGACGATCCAGGGTGGAGGACCGCTGGGTGCGACGTCCTGGACCGCTACCCAGGCCATACCCGCCTGGCGTGTGCCGCTGTCGCCCGGGTAGTAGACCAGCAGCCGACCCGTCTCGCTGCCCGCGCGCGGCTGCAGGAACGAGCCAAGCGGTAGGCGGGTGAACTGTACGGCCGCCGCGTCCGCGCCTGACCATAGCGGCGTCTCCCGAACGGTGCGCAGCCAGTCAGCCGAGCGGGCGTCCTGGGCATGCGCGCCCGGCACCGCCACCAGCCAGACGGCCAGACAGAGCGGCAACAGGCGGCGCAGCATCCGCGGGGATCTACGGTACGTACGGCAGGCTCATCTGCTGAGCCCGACTGTCGACCATCTGACCGATGGCCACCAGCGTCTCTGGCCGATCGTTGCCGGGCACGTCCGCGTACGCCACCGAGAGCACGACTCGTCCACGCCGCCAGACGAGCGCCGTCGAGCCCGCGGCGAACCATGCGCCGCGATACGCGACCGTTTCGTCGCCCAGCTGCGTCGGGGCGTCCACAGGCACCTGGATGTGCGGCAGGTCGTCGGTGGCGGCGGCCGAGTGCGCCCCGTCGGCCGTGGCGTACAGGTCGAGGTTGATGCTCACCGCCGGGAGATCGCCGGGGACTCCACCGTAGCTGGCGACAACGGAGCCCTGGTAGCCGCGGTTCTTCACCGTCTGCTGGAGGGCGAGCGGATCGGGGGCGCCGCCGTTCTGGTCGATCATCTCGTTGGGGTGCGTGTAGTTCAGGCGCTGCCAGCGCGTCGTGTTCGTCAGACGATCGTTGGTCGGAAGCTCTTGGCTCCCCGGCAGGACGCCAGCGAGCAGTTGCTCCAGGTCGTCCGAGGTGATGGCCGCCGCGGTCGTCGGCGCCGTGGGTGGCGGCGGAGCGGATGCCATGGCGCTGATGGCGGCCTCAATCTGCGGATCGCGCCCAGTGCGATAGTCGGCGAGCGTGCGCGGCTGGGCGACCACGACGTCCGGTGTGACGCCGACCTCGTCCACACTCGCATTGGTCTCGCCGGTCGCCGCGGCAGCCACGGCGACCTGCAGGCCAGCACCGCCAGGCAGCGGCAGCAACTCGGACGAGGCGAGCGCGCCCGCCGTACGTTGCCCCACCAGAAGCGCTCGATGCGCATCCCGCAGCGCGCTGGCCGTGATCTCCGATGCCGAAGCGGAGCCGCCATTGATCAGCACCACCATGGGCAGTTGTCGAGCGTGCATGTGTCCAGCCGCGAGTTCGTAGCTCACGTGGCCGCGCTCGTCGGACTCACGGACCGAGCGTGTCGTCTCGGGCAGGAAGCGTCCGAGGATCTCGTCCGCGGTCTGGACGCTGCCACCGCCGTTGTTGCGCAAATCGAGTATCAGGCTCTGCGCGCCCTGGGCATCCAGATCCGCCAGCCGCCGATCGAGGTCGGCCAGGATCTCGGTGCCGTCCGGCAGCGTCGCTCCGGTCAGGACAAAGTCCGCCAGTCTCACGTATCCGACGCCGCCAGGCAGCACCCTGGAGCTCAGCGGCGGAAAGTAGAACGGACCGCGGGTGATTGTCACACTGCGCGGCCCTTGCCCGTGATCGACGGTCAACTGCACGACCGAACCGGCCGAACCCGCGAGGGCGGCTTGAAGGGCGGGCGTATCGGCGTGGGACAGGTCTTTACCGTCGGCGGCCAGGATGACGTCCCCCGGCTGGACGCCCGCCGTCTCGGCCGGACCGCCGGGCGCCACCTCCGTCACCAGACCTTGCGGATCGCTCCCCAGGCGGACGCCGAGACCGACCGACGATTGCCCGCCACCCACCGTCGACAGGAACGCGCGCATGACGCCGGGTGATAGGAAATGCGTGTGCTGTTCCTGGAGGCTGTTGGCCATGGCCGTTTCGACGGACGCGGCAGCCGCCGACACGGGCATTGACGGCGGCAGATTGGCGACATACTCGGAGTAGGCCGCGGCAAAGGTGGCGAATGCGCCATCCGCATCGGCCGGCAGTTCGGGTAACGCCTTCGGCGCGGGTGCGCCGCGGCGCGTCGCGTCCGCTTCGAGCGCAGACCAACCCGCCTGGAGCAATGAGTGCGGATCGACCGGCCGATAGAACAGGTCGATCAAGTAGTGGTATTCGGCCTGGATGGTGTCCAGCCCGGATGCGTCCTGGGCGTAGGCGGCGGGCGAGAGTACGCTCGCGCACAGCAGCATCAGGCTCAGGCTGATGGCGAAGAGGGATCGGGACAGGTGGCGCACGGAAGTCAGGGGGCATTGTGGTACATGGTCGGGCAAGGGGTCGAGGTATCTTCGCTGTTCGGCCTCCTGCAGCGCCTACACTTAAATTGAGCATTTGAGAACCTGACCATGACCTCTCAGTCTCTGGATCAGCTGGCGGTCGACACGATCCGCACGCTGTCGATCGATGCCGTGCAGAAGGCCAACAGCGGCCACCCTGGCTTGCCCCTCGGCGCGGCGCCCATGGCCTACGTCCTGTGGACGCGCTTTTTGCACCACAATCCCGCGAATCCGAAGTGGCCCGACCGCGACCGCTTCGCGTTCTCCGCCGGCCACGGCAGCATGCTGCTGTACAGCCTGCTGTACCTGACGGGCTATGACCTGTCTCTCGACGACATCAAGAATTTTCGACAGTGGGGCAGCCGCACGCCCGGGCACCCTGAGTACCGCCTGACGCCCGGCGTCGAGCTCACCACCGGCCCGCTCGGCCAGGGCTTCGCCAACGGCGTCGGTCTGGCCATCGCCGAGGCGCACCTGGGCGCCACGTACAACCGGGCGGGCCATTCCATCGTCGATCACCACACGTTCGGCATCGTCTCGGACGGTGACCTGATGGAAGGCGTCGCCTACGAAGCCGCTAGCATCGCCGGCCACCTGCGGCTCGGCAAGCTGGTGTACCTGTATGACGCCAACCAGGTGACGCTCGCTGGCTCGACGGGTCTGATCTTCACCGAGGACGTGGGCAAACGTTTCGAGGCGCTCGAGTGGCACGTGCTGCACGTCGACGACGGCAACGATCTGGGCTCGCTACAACAGGCGATCCAGACGGGCGTCGACGAAACTCGGCGACCGTCATTGGTCATCGTCCACACGACACTTGGCTATGGCAGCCCCAACAAGGCTGGCAAATTTCAGGCGCACGGCAGTCCGCTCGGTGCGGAGGAGGTCGATGCGACCAAGCGCAATCTCGGCTGGCCGACGACCGAGACATTTTTCGTTCCAGACGAATCGCTCGCGCACTTTCGCACTGCCCTCGATACAGGTGCGGCTCACGAAGCCGACTGGCAACGACGCTTTGACGCCTACGCCCGAGAGTTCCCCGACCTGGCGGCGCAATTCCAACGCACGCAGGCCGGCGAGTTGCCCGATGGCTGGGACCACGATCTGCCGAGCTTCAAGGCCGAGGACGTCAAGGGTGGCCAGTTGGCGACCCGCTCCGCCGGCGGCACGGTCATCAACGCGATCGCCAGCATCTTGCCCGAACTGGTTGGCGGCAGTGCCGACCTCAACCCTTCGACCGACACCGCCCTCAAAGACCAGGGCAACTTCGAGTGCGCCGACAACGTGGCCAGCGATCGTCAGGGAGCCGTCGGGGACGACTGGAGCTATGCCGGCCGCAACATCTTTTATGGCGTGCGCGAACACGCGATGGGCGCCATCACCAATGGCCTGGTCTATCACGGCGGCCTGCGCGGCTTCTCGGCGACCTTCCTCGTCTTCAGCGACTACATGCGCCCGCCGTTGCGCCTGGCGGCGTTGAGCGAGCTACCGTCGATCTTCGTCTACACGCACGACTCGATTGGCCTGGGCGAGGACGGTCCGACGCACCAGCCGGTCGAGCACCTCGCCGCGCTGCGCGCGATCCCGCACATGGTGGTGTTTCGGCCGGCCGACGCTAACGAAGTCACCGAGGGCTGGCGTACCGCCATCGAGCGCCGTGACGGGCCGACCATCCTGGTGTTCAGTCGGCAGGCATTGCCGATCTTCGACCGCTCGGCCTGCGGCTCCGCGAGCGGTGCACGCAAGGGCGCCTACGTTCTTATGGACGCATCGCGCGGAACGCCCGAGGTGATCCTGATCGCGACTGGTTCTGAAGTGGCCCTGGCTATGTCTGCGCGCGACATCCTCGAGAGTGAGGGCCACGCTACGCGAGTCGTGAGCATGCCCTCGTGGGAGCTGTTCGCCGCGCAGCCGCAGGGCTATCGCGACGAAGTCTTGCCGCCGTCGATCGTGGCGCGAGTTGGCATCGAAGCGGCTTCGCCGCTGGGCTGGGAACGCTGGGTCGGGCAAAGCGGCGACGTCATCGGCCTGGATCGCTTTGGCGCTTCGGCGCCGATTGCCGACGTCTACAAACACCTGAACTTCACGCCCGAGTATGTTGCCGAGCGCGCGCGGAACCTGTTGCAGGGTGGCGCTACTCGCGACGGCGCGGGCGTGCCATCTGGAACTAGAACTGCCGACCGAGCAAGCTTCTCGAAGGCTGCCGGCGACGATCGGAGCTAGCGGAGACCTCGAACGGAGACGAAGGACGTATGCGAATTGCCATTGCTTCGGACCACGCCGGATTCCAGCTCAAGGAGCTGCTGATCTCTCGATTGTCGGCGGAGCCTGACCTCTCGATTGTCGACCTCGGTACGCACGCCGCGACGCCGCCAGTGGACTACCCGGACTTCGCTCGCGCGGCTGCCGATGCGGTCGTGCGTGGTGAGGTCGACCGCGCGATCGTCGTGTGCGGCTCCGGCGCCGGGGCGTGCATCGCGGCTAGCAAGGTCCCGGGCGCGCGAGCCTTCTTTGCCGGCGACACCTACACGGCGCACCAGGGCGTCGAGCACGACGACGGCAACGTGCTCTGCCTCGGCGAGCGCGTGACGGGTCCGGAGCTCGCCATCGAGATCGCTCGGGCGTACCTGCGCGCCCAGTTCAGCGAACAGGAGCGCCACCGTCGGCGCGTGGGCAAGATCGCAAGCATCGAGGCGGAGAGCACTTTCCCGACCGAGGCGCTCCTGCGGCAGGGTCAGAGCATCTGGATCGACATCATCGCCAGGAGCATGCTCGAGTCGGGCGAGCTGCGCAGGCTGGCCTGGAACGAGCGCGTCGCCGGCGTCACCTCGAATCCGACGATCTTTGAAAAGGCGATGGGCCATGAGCCCGAGTACGAGGCCCCCGCGCGCAAGCTGGCGGAGCAGGGCAAATCGGCCGAGGACATCTACTGGGCGCTGGCCGTCGAAGATATTCAGGCCGCCGCGGACGTCCTGCGCTCCGTGTATGACCTGACCGACGGCCTCGACGGCTATGTCAGCCTGGAGTGCGCGCCAGCCGTCGCCAACGATACAGACGCCACGATCGCCCAGACCGCGGAGCTGTTCCAGCGCGTCGATCGGCCGAACGTGATGATCAAGATCCCGGCGACGGCCGAAGGGGTACCGGCGATCGAGGAATCGATTGCGCACGGCATCAACGTCAACGTCACACTGATGTTCTCGGTGGAACTGTACGAGCAAGTTGCGCGGGCCTATATCAAGGGCCTCGAGCGCTACTTCGGCGAGCACGAACCGCTCAACCTGCACCGTGCGGACTCACGGCGTCCAGCGCCGATGTCGGTTGCCAGCTTTTTCGTCAGTCGCGTCGACACGCTCGTCGACAAGCTGTTGGCCGACAAGATCGGCGCCAATGGCAAGGACGACGAATACGAATCACTCCTGGGCACCGCGGCCATTGCCAACGCGCGGCTTGCCTACGAGCGCTTCAAGACCGTCTTCGCGGGCAGTCAATGGAGCGCGCTGGCCGACAAGGGCGCGCGGGTCCAGCGACCGCTCTTGGCCAGCACGTCGACCAAGAATCCGCGCTATCGCGACGTACGCTACGTCGAGGAGCTCGTCGGACCGGACACAGTTAACACCATGCCGCCGGCCACGCTGGAAGCCGTGAAGGACCACGGTCGCATCAGCCGCACGGTCGACACTCCCGAAGCGATCGAAGCAGCGCACCAGACGATGCGCGACCTGGCGGCTGCCGGCATCGACATACAAGCCGTGACGCGGCAGCTCGAGTTGGAGGGCGTCAGTTCGTTCGCGGACTCGTATGGGCAGCTACTGGAAACGCTCGAAACGCGGCGCCGCGCGCTGACGACAGCGTAGAACTGCCGGGTATCATCCGAGCATGCAATCGTCGCTGCACGGCATGATCGACAAGGCGCATCGCTATGCCGAAGAGCCGGAGCGGATCCATCTGGCTGGGCTCGAGGCGGTGGTGCGAGGGGACAACAGCGATCACACCGTCAAGCTGCTCGAGGGTCGTCTGAGCTGCGACTGCGACCACTACCAGCACGAGCGCCTGTGCGCGCACGTGCTGACGGTGGAGCGCCTGCTGAAGGCGTACATCCCGGCGAACGCGGCGCCGTTTCCGGGCAGTTAGCTCAATTTCGGCCCGCAGGCCTTGTGATAGAAGAGCGTGCGGCGGCGAGGCGCCACCGTGACGACCGGGTAGAGCTCCTTCTGAATGATGCGCTCGCCCGGGCTCGGACAATTCGGCGAGGCACACACGTGATCGGTCAGCTGCGCGCCCAGCGCTTCTTTGATGCGGGCGCGCTCCGCGGCGGTCTGGTTCTTGTTGCTTTCAGCCATGGCAGTTCCTGATTGTACTCAACGACTCGTCGAGATCCCGAACGTTCGGCGCAGACGATCGGCGCTATACGGGACCAGGTCTTCGCGCGTCACCCGCAGCGTGATCGGCTCGAGCGAGCCCACATCGACGACCTTCACCGTCTCCAACGCGTCGAGCTCCGAAAGAATTCCTTCGGCGAGCGCGACCAGGTCGGCCGACCTGAACGCCGCCAGGCCGATCACCTCGGCAGCGTCTGGCCGATACGCGATCAGCGGTCGATCGTCCTGTAAGACGTAGACGTCGTGCAGCTCGCGGTCGGTCAAACCGTTCGAAAACTCACGCGCGTTGCGCTCGCGCGACTGAAAAACGAGCGCGGTGAAGGGCACGTGGATGCCCAGCTCCTCTTCGATCTCGCGCGCGGCCTGGGCAGCCGACTCGCCAAACCTCCAGTGGCCCGCGGCGGCGGCGTCCCACTTGCCCGCGAAGGTGTCCTTCACGAGCGAGCGCCGCTGCAGGACGACCTCGCGGCCGCCGTCGCGCACGATCCAGCAGTGAAACGCCAGGTGCCAGTCGCCGTCGAGGTGAATCGCAGCGCGCGTTTTCGCGATGCCCGTCGGCTGGCCATCCGCTGTGAAGACTTCGAGAAGCTCGGTGGGATCGTTCTGCTGAACCGCCATTGCCTTCCAATTCTGAGATGCAAACGAGAGTAGACAGCGTTACAAGCCGTAACTCAGACTAAAACGCGCACGAGTATGCCGAATCTTGGACTGACGCGTCGAAGCTTCATGCGATTAGCTGGCGGCAGCGCGGCGCTGGCCGGACTCCTCAGCACGGGTGCGGCGCATGCCGAGCCACACAACCAGGATGCGATCTGGGTCGCCAATCACGAAGAGACTCGCCTGCTCGGCGCGGACGGTCAACCACTCGTGGGCCTCCCCCGCTGGACCCACATGCGCATCATGCGCAGCTTCGCGAGTGGCCAGCTCGAGGTCTGGGTGCCACGTTTCGCGCTGGTCGGACGTGTGCCTGCCAGCGCTATCGGCCCGGTGGCCATGCCGACCGTGGCCGAGCTCGCATCAGAAGAATCGAACGGTGCGCCGCTCTACGCCGGCAAGGTCGGCCTGCCTGGCCGCACGGTCGGCGGCGCCAATCTGCGCACCTGGCCTGTCGTCGGCGACAACCTGCTGCGCACGCTAGGCCACAACGCACCCGTGCGCGTCCTCACCAGCGTGGAAGGCGACGACGGCGAGGAGTGGTACAGCGTCAACGGGTTGGACCCCAAGTCCTACGAGCCAAGTGCCCTGGGCTACGTCCACAACTCGGTCGTGCGCCTGCCGCGACTGCGCTACACGCCGATTTCGGCCGACCATACGGACGCATCCGGGCGGCACTTCGAGGCCGACCTCAAGGTTCCGGCCATGTTGACCGCGTTCGAAGACGGCGGCGCGGTGTGGTCGACGCTCACACTCAAGGGCACTTCGACGCACACCACTCCGCTCGGCGCCCACAAGCTGCTGTGGCGCGTTCCCAACGAGACGATGTCCAGCGAGCGCGTTTACCCGCCCATAGCCCGCGATGCGCCTGGCGGCTATTACCTGACCGGCGTGCGGTGGACGCAGTACTTCACCAACGACGGCGCCAGCATTCACTACAACTACTGGAGCAGCAACTGGGGCTACGCCGGCTCGCACGGCTGTCTGGGGATTGGCTACAGCGAGGCCAAGTTCGCCTGGGACTGGGCCGAGATCGGCACACGCGTGTTCGTCTTCACCTGACGCCACTAGGTAGTTTGCGGTGCGAAACGGGCTTGCGGATGCCAACTCGCGCAGGCCGAAGAACTTCTTCTCTTGCAAGAGAAGCAGAACTGCCAGACTGGTTTAGCTAGCCAGCGGTAGTTGAGCGCGGACCGCGGCGAGTAGCTCGTCCAGGTCGAACGGCTTGCTCAGGATGGCGGCGGTTTCGAGTTCGGCGCATTCCTGGGTCGCATTCAGCGCCGCGACGAACGCCACGATCGGCGCGTGCGGGCCAGGCAGCATGCGGTAGCGCCGCGCGAACTCCCAGCCGTCCATGACCGGCATGCGCAGATCCAACAGGATCAGCTCGGGACTGACCGCGTCCAGGACCTCGAGTGCCGCCTCGCCGTTGGGCGCCTCGCTGACGCGATAGCCCTCGTCCGACAGGCAGAAGCGGACGATCTGACGAATGCTTTCGTCGTCGTCCACAACCAGGATGCGGTCGCCGGCCACGGAGCCCATATACCTCGCGCGGGGCGCATCCTACGTCTTGCGGCAGTGCGCGTCCAGCGGCGCGG
>Ga0170475_134400622_pt1 | contig 11183 bp, 5 predicted proteins | sample Soicark_Litter_5_FD_111474 | JGI IMG/M metagenome (GOLD analysis project Ga0170475, IMG submission 111474) | Avena fatua rhizosphere microbial communities from Hopland, California, USA. Combined Assembly of 48 SPs | reverse complement strand
GATCGTCTGCGGCAAGACCAAAATCCAGATGAAAAAGGATGGCACCTTTGCCATTACCGGCAGCAAGATCAATATCTCGGCGGTGGGCGACAATGTCGAGATCAATGGCAAAAATGTCTTTCTCAACCCGCAGGGTGGTGCCTCCGCCACCACGCCGGACCCCAGCCTGGGAGGCGGCGGCGCGGATGGCGCTGGCGGCGAGGGTGCAGGTGGCGGCGCCCCACCGGGCGCATCGGGCTTCGTAGCGGGAGAATCTGGCGGCATGCCGGGTGGTATGGGCGGCGGTCTGCCGGGTGGAATGGGTGGTTTGGGCGGTTTGGCTCAGCAAGCCGCCGGACTCGGCAAGATGGCTGGCAGCATACCGGGCGTGGCGGGCAAGGCCGGTGGTGCGCTTGGCATTGTCGGCGGATTACTGGGTGGTGGCAAGCCGGGCGGTGGTGGGTTGCCGGGAGTCGGTGGCGGCCTTTCAGGCGCTGGCAAGACACCCGGCATCAGTGGTCTGGGCGACGGCTCGCCAGGGAATATCTGAGCATGTTCCGTACTGAGATAGCCCCTTGGCGGCTCACAGCCGCCGAGGTGCCGAATATGCTCCTGCAGGTGCTCGCCAACCCCACCCCTTTCAAGGCTGGCCAGTTTGTACGCATGGGCAAGCAGCACCAGTTTTGCGACGTGATCGTCCTCAAAGGCAGCTTCGAGCTAGCGGGCGACGAATTGCACCCCTGCGCCAAACAGACCGACCTCGTCTGGGCCGACGAGTACTGGGATGCCGCCCAGCCCGAACTGTCCAGCCTCAAGGCTGCTGCCGACATTGAGCTGGGCAAGCCCAGTAGCGACGTCTTCATCACCGGCACGGTCCGCCACTATGGCGGCAAACCAGCAAAGGAATGGAGCGGCACGCTGCGTGTCGTCAACCGCCAAGGCAAAGCCATGCTGGACAAGACCTTGCGCTTCACCGGTCCCCGCTACTGGCGGCACAGCCTGCTGGGCGGCTGGACCCTGAGTCCGCCCGAACCCGCCGCCGCCGTCGCACTGCGCTATGAACTGGCCTATGGCGGCTGGTGGACCGACCCCAAAGCAGCGGACCCTGTTGCTGCACGGCAAGTCTATCTACCCAATCCCAGCGGCAGCGGCTACTTCGGTAAAAGCCACGACACCCGCCAGGACTACCCTGGCCCGCAGATCGAATCCGGCTTTTTTGGCATCGGCGCCGCCGACCGCGACTATCCTCCGGTCGGCTTCGGCCCCATCGCCCGCTTCTGGCCGGACCGCGCCCGCTACGCCGGCACCTACGACGACACCTGGCTGCGCCTGTTTGAAGACGCAGCCAGCCGGGATTGCATCCCAGACTACCCGCAAGACTTTGACTATCGGCATTTCCAGGCCGCGCCACCGGACCAGATCACGCCCACCCTGCTGGGCGGCGATGAAACCATCCAGTTGCTGGGTTTCTCCGAAGCATCCCGCATGCAGTCGATCAATTTGCCCCGGCTCGCCATCCATGCCGATCTGTTCACCGGCAACGGCACAATTATCGAGGAAACCCTGCGGCTCGATACCGTGCATATCGACCTGGACGGCGACCGCGTGCATCTGACCTGGCGGCTTACGCTGCCGCATACCTTGGGCATCCACTACGCCGAATTGTATAGCCAGCCACTTGAGGGCAAACCATGAGCCAGATTCCCCACGTCGCCGATGCCGAAAACGAATTCCGCGTCGTCACCATCACCCCTGACTTCTGCCGGGTCGGCAAGGCGATCATTCCCTTCTTCCCGACCCGCGTCCTTAAAAAAGAGCACAACTCCTACGCCCAGACGGTATTCGCCCGCAGCGAAAAGATCCTGATGGTAGACAGCATCGTGCAAGGCACCACCGGCAATGCCGGCAGCGGCATCAAGTCCGGCGTCTCGGGTGAAAGCGGCCATGTCCAGATCATCGAAGGCGCCGACACGGTGCTTATCGAAGGACGCAGGGTCGCCCGTGAAGACGATAAGTGCTGGATGAACTGCAAATCCTGACCGGCCAATAGCGATGCTGAAGCGAGCGCCACGGCCAAAGACACACCTATTCTTCTAAAGAAAATGACATATGAGCGAGGATAAAAAGCCTGCCACACCCCCAGCAGCACCTGCTGCGCCAGCCGCGCCGGGCAACGGCGGGCAGAGCGCTTCCGGCTTTTTTGGCACCAAGGTCGGTCAGGCAGTGAACAACCTCTCCCTCGGCATGCTGAAAACGCTGAAGGAGGCGTTTAGAAAGCCCACAAAGGAAGAAGAGCAGGTTTGCAAGGAAATCGCCGATGAGCGACGCACCAATGCGCTCAGGGTGCGCGCCCTTGACGATAAGAGCCGCAAAGGCGACCTGCCTATTTCCAAAGAGGACTTCAGCGCAGCTTGCGATGCAATCAAAGCCCATGACGACAAAGTCGCCGCCTTGCGCGCGAAATACGATGCCTCGGGTCAGCCCAGGCCTAACTGCATTATGGGTGACGAACCGCCAAGCCGGGGTTCCGCCTCCCAATCGACGCTGAACAGACTTTCCCTTAAGCGTGATATCGCGGAAAGAGGCGTAATGGCTGGCGTATCAGGCCGTGGCACATTCGGCCAGATATACCAGGGGACGTTCGGTGGCAATGCCACCATGGATGCTATTCAACCAACGGCCCCCACCAATCCCATCGCAGGCCTGCTCAGCCTGCCACAACTGGGCGGCATCTCTTTAGGTCTGGGCCGGGGGAGAGGCCGGGGCAAAGGTAAAACAACCCGCACGCCGGCGCCTGCCCCAACCTCAAAAAATACCGCCAAAACCACGCAAAACCAAAAACAAGGCGGCACCGCCAAAGCCAAGGAGCAGCCCAAGGCCGAACCCAACTGCCAAAGCTGTCCCAAGGCCCCCGGCACCAAGCCGGTCAACCCCGTCTACGGCACCAAGGTTCTGGAAGACGAACAGGATCTCGACTTCCTGCTCGGCGGCCCCTTACCCCTGGCCTGGCAACGCACCTATGTCTCCGGCAACGCTGAAACCGGCTGGCTCGGCCAGGGCTGGACCCTGCCCATCTCCTTTCATCTGGACATCGAAGACGATGCGACCGTCTTCGTCGACACCCAGGGCCGGCGTACGCCCTTCCTGGCGCTCGATATCGGCGAGGAACAGTTCTCACCCTATGAGCACACCACGCTTAAGCGCCACGCCCGCAATGAATACGAACTGCTCACCCCCGACCGCACCCGCCTGATCTTCGGCCCTGCCGATGCCGGCCAGGAACAGGAGGACGACCAGGACGCGCCGCAGATCAGCCGGCTGCTGCTGCGCGCCATTGCCGACAGCAACGGCAATCGCGTCAAGATTTACTGGCATGCCAATGGTCAGCCCGGCTTCGTCGTCGGCAGCGACGGCCGCTGCATTGGCCTGCGTTTCGACGGAGAGCGCCTGACGCAGGTGCTGGATATCATCGGCCCGCCCGATGGCCAGAACCGCTACCCGCCCAGCTCCCTCGCCACTCTTATTGAATACCGCTACAACGACGAAGGCGATCTCATCGCCGTCGTCGATGCCGACGGCAAGACCGTCCGCACTTTCGCCTACCGGCAGCACATGATGGTGGAACATGCCGAGCCGGACGGCATCGTCTCGCACTACGAATGGGATCAGTACACGCCCAAGGGCCGCGTCCTGCGCAACAGCCTCAGCACGGGCGAAGCCTGGACCTTTGTCTATGACGATATCGCCATGCAGACCCTCGTCACCGACGGCGGTGGGCGACGTACCATCTACCACTTCGACGCCGAGCGTAACTTCACGGGCTTCACCGATGCCGAAGGCAGCCACACCCAGCGCCAGCTCGACCTCTACGGCAAGCTCGCCGCCTTGGTCGATCCGGCGGGTAACGTTACCCGCTACGGTTACGATCTCCACGGCAACCTGATCCGCCTGACCCAACCGGACGGTGCCGTCACTGAAATCCGCTACGATACGCAGTGTAACAAGCCCACAGCCATTACCGATGCGCAAGGCGGCACCACCGAATACGCCTACGACGAACGCGGTAACCTGATGTGGGAGGTTGGCCCGGACGGGGCCATGACGGAGTTTCGCTACAATGCCCAAGGCCAGCCTGTCGAAATCATCGACCCGCGCGGCGGCATCGTACGCCTAGCCTACGACAACGCTGGCCGCCTTGCCAGCCACACTGACTGCAGCGGCAACACCGCCCGCTATGCCTACGACAGGCAAGGCAACCTGCTGCAAGTCACCGACGCCATTGGCGCTCGCACCGAATACACCTACCAGCGCATCAACCGCCGTGACCGGCTCGTCGCCGTCAAGCAGCCGGCCACCAGCCTGGAACGCTTCGGCTATGACCCACTCGGCCGCCTGATCGCCCACCAGGACGCGAACGGTTATGTCACCCGCTACCAGCTCGATCCTGCCGGCCGCCCTACCCAGCGCATCGACGCCCTTGGCCATCACCTGCGCTACGATTACGATCTGCATGGCCGCCCCATCGCCCTGCATAACGAAAACCACGCCACTACCCGCTTCGCTTATGACAACGGTGATCGGCTGACCGCCGAACAAGGCTTCGACGGCAAGCGCATCACCTACCGTTACGACGCTGCTGGTAACCTGATTGAAAGCATAGACGGCCCAGACACTGACACTCCGATCCGCACCCGCTACCGCCGTGACCGCTCAGGTCGCCTACTCGCCAAAATCGCCCTGCAGCGCCGCAACGGCCCCCTGTCGCCCGGCCAGTCCCGCTTCGTCACCGCTCGCAACCGCTACGTCTATGATCGGCTCGGGCAACTGACCCACGCTCGCAACCCATCGGCCCGCATCGACCTGCATTACCACCCCAGCGGCCAGCTCTACCAGGAAGCCACCACCACCGCCGATGGCCGGCAATACACCCTCGAACACCATTACGACCGCCTCGGCAATCGCACACAGACCATCCTGCCCGACGGCCGCAAGCTCAACCTGCTCACCTACGGCAGTGGCCATGTCCACCAGATCAACCTCGACGGCCAACTGATCAGCGATATCGAGCGCGATGCCGCCCACCGGGAAATCCGCCGCAGCCAGGGCTCGCTCGAAACCCGCTATATCAAGGACAGTCTCGGCCGCCTCATTGGCAGCCAGACCGGCCTCGCCGGGCAAAGCAACGATCCCTTCCACCCGGTCAACAACGCCGCCCCCGGCCCCAACGGCGCCCGCATCGCCCGCCGCTATGAATACGATGCCGCTGGCCAGCTCGAACAACTACTCGACAACCGCCACGGCACCACCCGCTATCGCTACGACCCCATCGGCCGCCTGCTCGCCGCCCAGCAGCCGGCCCTCACCGAAACCTTCGCCTTCGATCCCGCCCACAACCTGCTCGACCCGGAACAGGCCCAACAGGCAAATCGTCCGAAGAAGACCAGCTTCACTCAGGAGGAATGGGCTGCCCTCGTCAAAGCGAACATGGACAACCCCCGGTTCAACCCACTCCAAGCGCTTGATGACTACAACAACGATCCTGCTACGTGGGGCAAGGGCAAAACCAATCAGATCACCGTCCACGAGGACAAACGCTACGCCTATGACGAGCATGGCAATACCACCGAAAAAAGGATAGGCGCCCATACCGTCCAGCACTACCAATGGGATGCCGAACAGCAATTGACTCAGGCCACCGTTATCCGCAACGGTAGCACCCAGGTCTTCCGCTATCAATACGACCCTTTCGGAAGACGCATCGCCAAGCAGGACGCCTTCGGCACCACCCACTTCACCTGGGATGGCAACCGCATCCTGCTTGAGCAGCGCGGCCAGCAACAGCGGCTTTACGTCTACGAACCGGATAGCTTCGTCCCTTTGGCACAGGTCAACCTCAGCCAGATAAGCGAACTACCCGAAGCCTACGAATATATCCCGCAAGTCCCTGTCGAATGGATAGGCATGATGGGCATGTATCCCGCCGAGTGGAAACGGCGGATGAAGATGGAAGGACTCACGCCGCAGCAACTGTGGCAGGAAGAAGAAGACCGGCGCCGCGCTGCGCAGCGTAAACGAGAAGAGGAGCGCGAAGCCGCCCGGAGGCAGGCCAAGCTGTCGGTTTACTACTACCACACCGACCACCTCGGCACACCGAGAGAGCTGACGGACAGCCAGGGGACTATTCGCTGGTCAGCCGTCTACAAAGCCTGGGGAAATACGCTCAGGGTGGAGATGGTAGAAGAGACCACGGCAACTGATACAGGGCTGGTTGAACAGGCTATCCGCTTCCAGGGGCAGTGGTATGATGCTGAGACGGGTCTGCATTACAATCGGTTTCGGTATTATGATCCGGATATTGGGAGGTTTATATCGCAAGATCCGATTGGGTTAATGGGAGGCGCGAATTTATACCAGTATGCTCCTAACCCGCTTGAGTGGATTGATCCTTTTGGATTGGAGAAATGTAGTGCAAAGGCCAAATTACAAGAGCTTGAAAGGCGAATAGGCCATACAAATGTACATGCACTTCGTAGGCATGGTGCAGGAACCACACTTAGTCAGCAGCAATATCGCGCAAAAACAGGTACAACTCCCGATGGTGTACAAGGGTTGCGCGTAGACTCGACCAGATTTTTAACTCATGCTGATCAGGTGGCTGCCTTAAGCAAGGCTTGGGATAAGTACTGCGCAGAGTTCAAAGGAAAAGGCAGCGCGGCATTTAGTGTTGACATGGGAAAGACAGTGGCCGAAGGCTATAAAAAAGGCGGCGTAACCTATGGAAGCACGTCAAGTGTAAAGGTCGTCTTTAGGGACGGAAAATTACTCACGATGTACGGGACACTTTAATTATGAAAAAGGAAAAGATCAGCAGTGGCTATCTTGAGTCGCTGTGGTGCTCTATTGGTGAAGGGCAGTCACTAAATGGGGTGCCGCAAGGATTGAACTTCAACAACCATAACAGCGTAAAGATTCTTGCAGAAAAAATATTGCGCCCATATATTGAAGAGCATAACGAAAAGTGGCAAAGGCGTGTGAAGGGGAGCATGAGATTTGCAATTGCTTGTTACTCATCAACTAAGCTGATGGATCTTTATTACGCGGCACTCCCTCAACTGGAGCCGCCACCGGAAAATTTAATCCGCGACTTTTATTTGGATGTGTACAAAAATCTTTTTTTTGAAGATCCATTGGTTGGATTTGACATCGCCAATTACGAGGAAATGCCTCATCACTTTCACGAGATATATTAAAATAATCCGCCATGGATATTTGCATGTCAAAAGCGAGCTGACGTATTTTTATCTATCAAGTCTCGAATAGATGTGTGTCTATTGGAGGGGCTGTCAAGCCTTCACAAGGCAAGCTATGATCCTTTACTGTGGCAATGGGTACTAGCGATTAGACCATGCGCGGCAATCACACCCAAAGGGCACGCTTGGCATGACAACCGACGGGGGGAACAACATTGTGCTTCGGTTTCTACCCACGAAACAATTTTTGTTTGCTGATGTGCAATAGAGGTCAATTATATGCATAAACTAAATTATTGCAGGGTGGTTTGGGCAGCGGTTATGATCTTTCTCTCGGCTGTGGTAGACGCTCAGGAATGTAAATATCAGGATGGTGTAGATGCGCCTGATCTTGCCAAGGCCATGTCGACCTGGAAGCCCCTGGCGGAGAAGGGTGACCTCTGTTCGCAAATTGCGATGGGCGATGTGCATTTCCTCGGTGCAACAGCTATGGAGAATAGAGGAAGTACTATTTATTTGTACGGGCCAGAAAAGAGGCGGCCAAATTTTACCGCCGCTATACATTATTATGAAATGTGCTCAAATGCCTATGCCTGTTCTTGCGATTTGAATTTGGGGGAAATATATGACGACGATCCACATGTAAAAATAGGAAGGTTTAGAGGCCAAAATCCAAAAAAGGCTGACACCTATTATCAAAATGCGATAGATCTCTGTTACGTAGGCCTCACGCCCGAAGAGCATGAAAAAATTGTCGCGGAAGCAAAATATCTGTTGGGTAGTCTTTATGTCAGAAAATTTGATGGGCCTTTGTATAAGGAGCAAGGTATTAGAATGATAGTTGAAGCTGCCAATATGGGCTGGACTGCCGCGCAAGTGATGTCTGGCAATCTGTTCGCACGTAGTGCCGCCTCTGTTACCACCCCCTCTGCGGTCATGATAGAGGGCGATAAATGGTATCTTATCGCTGCTCCAAACGATAGTGCTGCCAAAACATACAGCGAGTTGCTTGAAAAGAAGATGGCCCCGGCAGATATTGCAAATGCCCGGCAACTTGCATCTGATTGGAAGCCTTACTCAAGCATTAAAAAGTAAAGCTGCAGGGGGTTAGGCTAGCTGGTACTGCTGCCTATCACGCTCCATCGTATCACCAGTCAAATTATTTAATTGCAGATTTTAAAGCGATTTTAGCTTTTTTCAAATGCTCTTCGCGTGCAAAAATAATTGAGCCAAATTGCCAGCGTGGCATGAGATGGAATTTATTGTTAGCCCCTTTGGTTAGGCCTAAATGATCGAAGTGCGAAAGTAGTGCTGATTATATTTCTTAATTCGCTTGGAGGCCCTGCATGACTAATGATGAAAAACTCCTTGTTGAGGCATTTCTTGATTTTGAATATTCTGTGCGATCTAATATTGGTTTTGATGAAGAAAAATTCGACTGTCTTTGTATGCGTTTGAGTGCCAATCTTTCGTGAGCGTCAAGCAGTTTCGCTGGAGGTTGCCAATGTATTCATTGACTTGTACAGTTCAATCGAAAGCGATTCTTATCGCTACAATGAGAAGCTAGGTCAAAAGATTCGGTATGCCGCAGATACATTAAGCCAAATTGCACGCAGTATAACATCAACTGAGTAATGGATTAGGGCTTGGTGATGGCAGTAAGGCCTATGTCGTTGGAGTAAAGTCAATAAGGGGCACTACGCATTTTTTACTTGTGCTGCTTGGCTTGCCTAAGAATTATGGAATCCAAGATATTACGTGTCAAGATGCCAAGTAGCTATGCGTGCCGGTAGAAACTGATCAGGTGGATTGGAAGTGGGACATGTCCAGAATTTTTTTAGAGGGAAAAGGGGCCAGGGTCAATTAATTTTGCGGAGTAAGTGTTGCGTACCACATTCCCATCGTATCGCCAGCCAAATTATCTATCACAGAATTTAGCAAGATTCGACCTTTTTTCCCACATTCCCATCGCACGCAAAATGCGCCAAGCCAAATTGCCAGCGTAGCGTCAGCCAAATTCTGATCGAAGCCGATGAAGAAGAGAGCCCGGCGCGGACAGCCATAAAAAGGGGGCAAATGCCCCCAATCAATGATGCACTGCGCTTTGCGAAAATGTGCGCTCACCATTATCGATCAATAGTAAGCGCAAGAACGGGAGATGCCCAGGAGAAGTGCTCCAGCCATCAAGCAGCCGCCACCCCAAACCCAAACCTGAATTCCCCTCCCTCCGCACTCAGCCGTACCTCACCCAAACTCTCTCCCTCCAACGTACGCGCCAGATAGGCATGGCTGATTTCCGGCAGGATGGTATTCGTCAAGATGGCATCGATCATGCGCCCACCCGATTCCAGCTCGGTGCAGCGGGCGATGATCAGGCTGACGGCGGCGTCGTCATAGCTGAACGGTACATTGTGGTTGCGCGCAATACGCTCGCGTATGCGCTCCAGTTGCAGGCGCACCACGCGGCCGAGCATGCTTTCCGAGAGGGGGTAGTAAGGGATCACCACCAGCCGCCCGAGTAGTGCAGGCGGGAAGACCTTGAGCAGAGGGGCACGCAGGGATTTGGCGAGGCCTTCCGGGTCCGGCATCAGTTCTGGGTCCTGGCACAGGCTCATCATCAGGTCGCTGCCCACATTCGAGGTGAGGATGATGATGGTGTTCTTGAAGTCGATATAGCGGCCTTCGCCGTCTTCCATGAAGCCTTTGTCGAAGACCTGGAAGAAGATTTCGTGCACGTCCGGGTGGGCTTTTTCCACTTCGTCGAGCAGCACCACGCTGTAGGGTTTGCGGCGCACGGCTTCCGTCAGTACGCCGCCTTCGCCGTAGCCGACATAGCCGGGTGGGGCGCCTTTCAGGGTGGAGACGGTGTGCGCTTCCTGGAATTCGCTCATGTTGATGGTGATGACGTTTTGCTCGCCGCCATACAGCGTTTCCGCCAGCGCCAGCGCCGTTTCCGTCTTGCCGACGCCGGAGGGGCCGCACAGCATGAATACGCCGATGGGCTTGTTCGGATTGTCGAGACGCGCGCGCGAGGTCTGTACGCGGCGGGCGATCATCTGCAGGCCGTGTTCCTGGCCGATGACGCGGGCGTTGAGGGTGTCGGCGAGTTTGAGCACGGCGGCCAGCTCGTTCTTCACCATGCGTCCTACCGGGATGCCGGTCCAGTCGGCGACTACGGCGGCGACGGCATGCGCGTCTACTGACGGCAGCATCAGCGGGCGGTCGCCTTGTATCTCGGCGAGCGCATCCTGCAGGTTCTGCAGTTGCGTGAGCAGGGTTTGCCGGTCCAGTGGCTGCGCGGTGATGAGGGGTGCGTCCGCTGGTGGATTGCGCAGGTCACGCAATTGCTGGCGCAAGGTGAGGATCTGTTCGATCAGTTCCTTTTCCTGCGTCCATCTGCCATCTAGCGCCTTGCGTTGCACCTCGGCGGCGGCCAGCTTGTCTACCACCTGCTGCGCCCGGTCCTGCACAGCGATGCCTACCGTGTCTTCCTGATCGATGATGGCCTGTTCCGTCTGCAGGGCTTCGATGCGGCGGATGCAGTCTTCCAGCTCCGGCGGCGTGGCATGCTGGCTGACGGCGACGCGTGCGCAGGCGGTATCCAGCAGGCTGACCGCCTTGTCCGGCAGTTGCCGCGCCGGGATGTAGCGGTGGGAGAGCTTGACGGCGGCTTCAATGGCTTCATCGAGCAGTAGCACTTTGTGGTGGCGCTCCAGCACGGCGGCGACGCCGCGCAACATGATGGTGGCTTTCTCTTCCGATGGCTCGCCGATCTGCACTACCTGGAAGCGCCGTGTCAGCGCCGGGTCTTTTTCGATGTATTTCTTGTATTCGCCCCAGGTGGTGGCGCCGATGGTGCGCAGGGTGCCGCGCGCCAGGGCTGGCTTCAGCAGGTTGGCGGCGTCGCCGGTGCCGGCTGCGCCGCCAGCGCCGACCAGGGTATGCACTTCGTCG
>Ga0170475_106762015_pt1 | contig 11187 bp, 21 predicted proteins | sample Soicark_Litter_5_FD_111474 | JGI IMG/M metagenome (GOLD analysis project Ga0170475, IMG submission 111474) | Avena fatua rhizosphere microbial communities from Hopland, California, USA. Combined Assembly of 48 SPs | reverse complement strand
GGTGGATACGGTGGAGACCGAGGCGGATACGCTGGCAGCCGTCCGCCGCAACAGTCGGAAGGTCAGGGTGGCACACCCGTGCAGTCAGCCCCTGACGTTCGCCAGAATCAGCCCATCCTGCCGCCGCTGGCTAACCCCCAACCTGCTTGGAAGAGCGAAGGTGGGGATGTGAAGCCCGAAGGCGAAAAGGGCAACGAGTAACTGCAGTAGAGGAGAGCAAACGCCATGTTGATGCCGAAGAAGGTCAAATACCGGAAACAGCAGCGCGGCCGTATGACAGGCAAGGCCTGGCGCGGTTCTTCGCTTGCGTTCGGCGAGTACGGTTTGAAGGCGTTGGAATGCGGCTGGATCACGGCCCGGCAGATTGAAGCTGCTCGTATCGCGATGACGAGGTTCATCAAGCGCGGCGGCAAGGTCTGGATCCGGATGTTCCCCGATAAGCCGATCACCAAAAAGCCTGCTGAAACTCGTATGGGTAAAGGTAAAGGTGCGCCGGAAGAGTGGGTTGCGGTAATCAAGCCGGGCAAGATCCTATTCGAGATGGAAGGCGTACCGCTCGATATAGCGACCGAGGCCATGCGTCTGGCGGCGATGAAGTTGGCCATTCCGACGAAACTGGTCCGCCGCGAATTCGAGGGAATGTAAGCGATGCCGAACAAGTTTCGTGAAGTAGACACAGCCGAACTCGCCGGCCAGGCGCGGGAAACCGAAGAGCAGTTGTTCCGTCTCCGATTCCAAATTGGAATGGGCCAGGCCGACGGCGTGAAGCGATATCGCGAGCTTCGCAAGGACCGTGCGCGGATGTTGGGCGTTCTGCGTGAGCGGGAAATCGATCCGGCAAAGGCGCAGGCGGCGGCAAACGCTGCTCAGGCCGCCAAGAAATCGGGCGGAAAGAAAAAGGGCAAGTAAGCGATGGCAGAGCAGCAGACCGCAAACGTTAAAAGAAATGAGAAGGTCGGCACCGTTGTGTCGACCAAGATGGCGAAGACCATCGTTGTAGAGGTTAGCCGTCGGGTACCGCACCCGATCTACAAACGGATCGTTACGCGCCGTAAGAAGTTTTATGCGCACGACGAAGAGGCGACCGCGAAGCTGGGCGACACGGTTCGGATCGTTGAACACCGGCCGCTGAGCAAGCTGAAGCGGTGGGCTCTGGGCGATATCGTGCGGCGTGCAATTCAGGTGGGCGTCGAGCCCGAGCAGGTTGACCCCGCGGCGGAAGCAAGCACCGGCGCGCGCGGAAAAGCGAAGAAGTAAGAACAGACCCGAGACTGAAACGGACTCGAGAGTAAGGGGATTACGTCATGATCGGAATGCGGACAATTCTGGAGGTCGCTGACAACAGCGGCGCCCGTCGACTCCAGGCCATACTACCGCGCGGCGGAGACAAAGGGCTTCGCGCAGGGCTCGGCGACATTGTCACAGCATCGGTGAAGGAAGCCGCTCCGGATTCCAGCATCAAAAAGGGCAAGGTTGTGAAGTGCGTTATCGTGCGCATGCGGAAAGAAACGCGCCGCAAGGATGGCACCTACATCCGCTTCGATACGAACGCGGCGGTGCTGGTGAACGATTTGGGCGAACCGGTCGGCACGCGCGTGTTCGGACCTGTGGCTCGCGAATTGCGCGACAAGCGATTCATGAAGATCGTTTCGCTCGCCCCGGAGGTTATCTAAATGGCAGAGCGTAAAGCCGCCGTGCATGGCAAGAAGAAATTGGCGGAGCCCGTCCGTATCCGCATCAAGAAGAACGACACCGTAAAGGTGATCGCGGGTAAGGACAAGGGCAAAACCGGCCGAGTCCTCGAAGTGAATCGCGAAACCGGACGCATCCTGGTAGAAGGCGTACAGATGATCAAGCGTCACACGCGCCCGAATCCGCAGCAGCAAATCAAGGGTGGTATCGCCGAGAAGGAGAGCACGATTCACGCTTCGAATGTGATGGTGCTGACTCCCGGCGGCGTGCCCACGCGCATTGGTTACAAAGTCGAGAAAGAAGGCGGTGTTACCCGCCGGACGCGCATCGCGCGCAAAACGGGTGAGGCGCTGAAGTAAACCATGGCGACGAAGGCAAGATTAAGAGAGCATTACACGTCGGCGGTTCTGCCGGCGCTGGTGAAAGAGTTCGGCTATAAGAACGTCATGGCCGTGCCGAAAATCGAGAAAATCTCGATCAACCTGGGTATGGGCGAGGCAACATCGAATTCGAAGGTGATTGACGGTGCTGTGGCCGAGTTGACCGCGATCACCGGTCAGAAGCCTATCATTACTAAGGCGAAGAAATCCATCGCCGCGTTCAAGCTCCGTGAAGGTATGCCGATCGGTGTCGCTGTGACGCTGCGGGGCGACCGGATGTACGAGTTCTTCGACCGTCTGGTCAGCGTGGCTCTGCCTCGCGTCCGTGACTTCCGCGGTGTTTCCGCGAAGTCCTTCGATGGGCGCGGCAACTACACCCTGGGAATCAAAGACCAGCTCATCTTCCCGGAAATCGACTACAACAAGGTCGATAAGGCCCGCGGGATGAATATCAATATCACCACGACCGCGAAATCGGATTCCGAGGGATTGGCTTTGCTTCGTCAGATGGGCATGCCGTTTGCCGGTTCCGGTGGCGGTCGTCAACAGTAGTTAGTTCAGGTACAAGGAAAAGGGCGAATGGCAACAACCGCGAAAATCGCGAGAGATGAAAAACTGGCCACTGCCAAGGCGAACAAGACGCCGAAACTCGGCGTGCGTCATCGCAATCGGTGCAAGCAGTGCGGAAGGCCCCGCGGCTACATCCGCAAGTTCACGCTATGCCGCATCTGTTTCCGAAAGCTCGCTCTTGCCGGGGAGATCCCCGGCGTGACGAAGTCGAGCTGGTAACAGGTTGGATACGAGGGAAAGAAACTGAGGGGAAGAACAGTAGCATGACATCATCCGATCCCATCGCCGACATGCTGACCCGAGTGCGAAACGCGCTCAGGGCGAAGCATCAGAAGGTCGACGTCCCTGCGTCCAAGCTGAAGATGGAAATTGCGCGAATCCTCAAGGAAGAGGGTTACATTATCAACTTCAAGCTGGCGGAAGACGGTACGCAGAAGTCCATTCGTCTGTATCTTAAATACACTCCCACCAACGAGCCGGCGATCGCCGCCATCGAGCGTGTCTCGCGACCGGGCTGCCGCGTATATGTCGGCAGCAACGATATCCCGCGTGTGCTCGGTGGTCTGGGTGTAAATATTCTGACTACGCCTCGCGGTGTAATGACCGGCCGGGATGCCCGTAAAGAGGGTGTAGGCGGCGAGTTGCTTTGTCAGGTCTGGTAAGAAGGATTCTCCATGTCTCGAGTAGGTAAGAAGCCCATTCCACTGCCGTCCGGTGTGAAGATTAACATCGGCGATCAGTTGCAGGTAGAAGGACCGAAGGGCAAGTTGACGGTCCCCATTCCCCCGGGCGTTCGTGTCGAGCAGAACAACGGCACGTTGAACATTGTCCGCGAAAACGACAGCTACGCCGCAGCGCATGGTTTGACCCGCGCGCTGACGGCCAACGCGGTCACAGGTGTGAGCGCGACATGGAAGCGCGAACTCGACATCGTCGGGATTGGCTATCGCGTCGAGATGAAGGGTCGCGTCGCCATCTTTACACTCGGTTATTCGCATACGATCGAGTTCCTCCTGCCGGAGGGTGTCGACATGACGATCGATAAGCAGACGCACATCGTGCTGTCCAGCCATGATCGCCAACTGGTCGGTCAGACGGCGGCAAACATGCGTGCGCTGCGTCCGCCAGATCCTTATAAGAACAAGGGCGTCCGTTACACGAATGAAGTGTTGCGCAAGAAGGTCGGCAAGACCGGGTCGGGAGGTAAGTAATCGATGCCGAGAGTAGATAAAAACGAAGCCCGGTTGCGAGTGCATAGGCGCATCCGCCGGCGTGTTGCGGGTGATGCCGAGCGTCCCCGCCTGGCTGTATATCGCTCGCTTGCGCACATTTACGCTCAGGTCATCGACGATCGGTCCGGCCGCACGATCGTTTCGGCGTCCTCCAACGACAAAGGCGCATCGATGAACGGCGGCAATGTCGCCGGCGCGAAAGAGATCGGCCGATTAGTGGCTGAGCGCGCAAAGGAAAAGGGTATCACCAAGGTGGTTTTCGATCGCGGCGGCTACCTGTACCACGGGCGTATCAAAGCGCTCGCCGATGCCGCGCGTGAAGCAGGATTGGAGTTCTAGAGAATGCCCGCTGTCCCGGTAAAAAGAATCGACTCGTCGCAGTTCAACTTGAAAGAGCAGGTGGTCTCGATCAATCGAGTCACCAAGGTCGTCAAGGGTGGTAAGAACATGAGCTTCTCGGCTCTGGTCGTCGTTGGCGATCCCACCGCGAAGGTGGTTGGCTACGGCACCGGCAAGGCTAAGGAAGTTCCCGCTGCCATCAAGAAGGGCATTGAAGCGGCGAAAAAGAACCTGAAGAAAATCAATCTGCTCGAAACCACAATCAAGCACCAGGTGCTTGGCCGTTTCGGTTCGGGACAGGTCCTGCTCAAGCCCGCTCCGGCTGGTAAGGGTGTAATCGCGGGTGGTCCGGTTCGCGCCGTCATTCAGGCCGTCGGCATTCCCAACGTACTCACCAAGTCAATTGGATCGCGGAATCCGCATAACGTGGTGAAGGCGACCATCAACGCTCTCGAGCAACTGCGGGATCAGAATGCGGTCGGTGAAGTTCGCGGCGTGGGCGAGGACAAATTCTTCAGTAAGGCAGGGTCGTAACATGACCGGCATGATCAAGATTAAACTGGTTAAGAGCCCGATTTGCACGCCTGAGAAGCATAAGGTAATCATCCGGAGCCTCGGTCTGAGAAAGATCAATCAGGTGGTGGAGCGGCCGGACACGCCATCGTTCCGTGGGATGGTGGCCAAGGTGCCGCATCTGCTGGCGGTCGTGGAGTAAAGCGATGAATCTCAGTGATCTTAAAGCGCCGGAGGGCCAGAATCGGCCCCAGAAGCGGATCGGTCGCGGTATGGGCAGCCGCCGGGGAAAAACCTCCGGTCGCGGACATAAGGGCGCTCGCTCGGTTTCCGGCTATTCGAAGATGCGCGGTTTTGAAGGCGGACAGATGCCGATGCATCGCCGTCTTCCCAAGCGCGGCTTCACGAACATTTTCCGTAAGGAATACGTAGTCGTGAACCTCGATCGCCTGAATGAGCTTCAAGGCGATACGTTCGATTTCGACACGCTGAAGCAACTCGGCGTCGTGAAAAAATTGAAAGGTGGCCTCAAGATTCTCGGTACTGGAGAGTTGACGCGCGCTCTGACGATCACCGCGCACAACTTTTCGGGGGCCGCGAAGGAAAAGATTGAGGCGGCCGGCGGCAAGGCTGTGTTGGTGGGCGAGTCCCAGGGCGCATAGCACAAGAGACGTATAAGCAATTCCATGAATAAGTTCTTCGAAGCCATCGCCAACGTCTTCCGTGTTCCGGACCTCCGGAACCGTATCCTGTTCACTCTTGCGATGCTGGCGATCTACCGCTTGGGCGGCCACATTCCGACGCCCGGAGTGGACGCTCTTCGGTTTGAGGCGTTTGTCAAACAAAACGCCGGCTCCTTTCTTGGCTTCATCGATCTTTTCTCAGGCGGCACGTTCCGGCGCTTGACGATCTTCGCGTTGGGCATCATGCCCTACATCACCGCGTCAATCATTCTGCAGCTATTGACAGTCGTTATTCCGACGCTGGAGAAATTGCAGAAGGAAGGTGAACTCGGACGGCGGAAGATCACGCAGTGGACGCGATATCTGACGATCGGCCTGGCGGTGATGCAGTCGATGGGCATTGCGACGATGCTCCAGGCATCCGAAGGCAATTTTGTACTGAACCCGGGTGTCGGTTTCGTTTTGATGACGATCCTGAGTTTGACGACGGGTACGGCGTTCATCATGTGGTTGGGTGAGCAGATAACCGAACGAGGTATCGGCAACGGAATGTCGCTGATTATCTTTGCCGGGATTGTGGTAGGCCTGCCTTCCGCAATCGAGCAGATTTATACGAACGTGTTCGTCACGCGGCAATGGAACGCGTTTCAGTTAATCATCATTCTGGCGATGATGATCGCGGTGGTAGCCTTCATTATCCTCGTCGAGCGCGGCGAGCGCCGGATTCCGGTGCAATACGCGAAACGCGTTGTCGGTCGGCGCATGATGGGCGGCCAGTCGACGCACCTCCCGTTGAAAGTGAATGCCGGCGGCGTGATTCCGGTGATCTTTGCTAGTTCGTTCCTCGCGTTCCCGCAAACGCTGAACCAAGTGGCATTTGTGCGGAACAGTCCATATCTGACCGGGATGCTGAATGCGATTTCAGGCTCATCGCCGTTGTACTTCGTGCTGTTCACCGCCCTGATCATTTTCTTCTGCTTCTTCTACGTTTCGATCATTTTCAATCCGAACGAGGCGGCAGACAACATGCGTAAGTACGGCGGCTTCATCCCGGGGATTCGCCCTGGAAAGAACACTGCCGAATACATGAACAAGATTCTGACCCGGATCACGGTGGTCGGCGGTTTATACCTGGCGCTTCTGTCGTTGATTCCGCAGATCATGATCTCGGGGATTAAGCTGCAGAGGCTGCCTTTGGTCGGAAATTGGATCGACCAGTACTTCCCGCGTTGGCTGCTGGATGGCCTGGGCGTGAACTTCTACTTCGGTGGTACATCTTTGCTGATCGTGGTCGGCGTGGCGATGGATACCGTCAACCAGATCGAGGCTCAGTTGATTATGCGGCACTACGAGGGATTCACTCCGCGGGCCGGCCGCATCCGTGGCCGACGAAGCGGTATGTAAGCATGATCGTTCGTAAGAGTCCCGCCGAGCTCGAGAAAATGCGGCGAAGCGGGCTGTTGGTTCACGAGATTCTTCACAAGCTGGCCGGAATGGTTCAGGTGGGTGTTTCCACTTTGGACTTGGAAGTTGAGGCCGAAAAGATGATTCGCGACGCGGGCGCACGACCCGCGTTCAAGGGTTACTACACACAGTCGGCGGGGACAAAATACCCGTTTGTCCTGTGTACGTCGGTGAATAGTGAAATCGTCCATGGCATGCCGTCCGCGAAGCGGGCGTTGAAGCTCGGGGATATTGTTTCCATCGACACCGGGGTTGAACTGGGCGGATATTTCGGAGATTCCGCGATAACCGTTCCGGTAGGTGAGATCAACGATAGTGCCAGACGCCTTCTGAGGGTCACCGAGGAATCGTTGGAGTTGGCTATCGACAAAGTGCGACCGGGAAACCGGCTGTTCGACATCTGCGGTACTGTCGAGCAACACGTCGTTAAGAATGGCTTTTCGATCGTGCGTGAGTTTGTGGGGCACGGTATCGGGACGTCGCTCCACGAGGAACCGCAGGTTCCGAACTATGTGGACCGAAAAAACGAGAATCCCCGGTTGAAAGAGGGTATGGTTCTCGCCATTGAGCCGATGGTGAACGCCGGCAAGCCGGAATCGAAGGTTTTATCGGACAAGTGGACTGCGGTGACGGTTGATGGATCGTACTCGGCCCATTTTGAACACTGCGTGGCGGTCACGGACAATGGCCCGTGGGTTTTGACGAGGCCGTGATCTGCACAGGTCGGGGCTCATCGACGGCCAACTAGCACTTAGATGGAAAGTGGCAAAGGTAAAGGAGTTCCTGCTACAATAGTAGAACTTTTGCCTTCGGCGACTTACCGTCTTAAGTTAGAAAGCGAACAGGAAGTTACGGCGCACACTGCCGGCTCTGTGGTTACCAATTTCGTAAGGCTGCGACCGGGAGATCGGGTAGAAGTTGAGCTTTCGCCATACGACCGGACACGTGGACGGATCGTGAAGCTGTTGACGAAGGAATAAGGATCGAGACATGAAAGTTCGGGCATCCGTTAAGAAAATGTGCGACAAGTGCAAGGTCATCCACCGCGAAGGTGTCGTCCGCGTGATCTGCGTAAATCCCAAGCACAAGCAGCGTCAGGGTTAGGCGCTGAAGCAAGTTAGGCGCTGAGCGAGAGCGCTAAAGTGAAAAATCGAGGAGTAAAGGGCATATGGCGCGTATTGCAGGCGTAGATCTGCCGCCGAGAAAGCGGGCCGAAATCGGTCTGACCTACATTTATGGCATCGGGCGCACCCGGTCCAAATCAATCCTCCACCGTGTGGGCGTCGATCCGGATCGTAAGATCCAGGACCTCAGCGAAGAGGAAGTGAACAACATTCGTACGCTGCTCGAAAACGAAGGCGCGGTCGAAGGCGATCTGCGCAAAGAGATTTCGATGAATATCAAGCGTCTCATCGAAATGGGTTCGTATCGAGGGTTGCGTCACCGTCGCGGTCTTCCGGTTCGAGGTCAACGCACGCACACGAATGCGCGCACGCGCAAGGGACCTCGCCGCGGCACCGTGGCTGGCAAAAAGAAAGCTGGCGTGAAGTAAACAGACATGGCGAAAGCACCTGCGAAGAGTACGAAAAAGAAAGCTTTCAAGAAGAAAGAAAAGAAGCACATTCCTGTCGGCGTCATGCACGTGCAGGCCACGTTCAACAACACGATTGTGACCTTCACTGATCCGATTGGAAACGTGGTTTCGTGGTCGAGTTCAGGTTCGCTCGGCTTCCGCGGATCGCGTAAGGGAACCCCGTTTGCCGCGCAGCAGGCCTCTCTGACGGCGGCGAATAAAGCAAAAGAAGCTGGAATGCGGTCGGTAGAAGTAAAGGTCGCAGGCCCTGGTTCGGGTCGCGAGTCTGCAGTCCGTGCGTTGTCGACGGTCGGCATCGAAGTTCGCGCCATCCGCGACACGACGCCGATTCCGCACAACGGCTGCCGTCCCCCAAAGCGCCGCCGCGTCTGACTCGTTGTTTTTAGGCCCGGTTGGAGACAACCGGGCATTGGTGTGTCAAGACATACGGGCAGGACGAAGGCCTCTCCGGCCGTAAACTGCGCCACTGAAGCGCCTGTCACTTCGGGCGTTTCAGAACCGCGAACGATAGTGAGCGGGAATTGAAGGAGAAAGAATGGCTCGTTATAGTGGTCCCGTGTGCCGGTTGTGCCGGCGTGAGGGCATGAAACTCTTCCTGAAGGGAGAGCGGTGTCACACAGAAAAGTGCGCGATTGAGCGCCGCAATTTCGTACCCGGTCAGCATGGCAAGGATCGTAAGCCGAAGATCGTCGGCTACGGCCTGCAGCTTCGCGAGAAGCAGAAGACGCGCCGGTATTACCGCCTGCTTGAAACGCAGTTCCGGAACTTGTTCGAGAAAGCCAGTGCGATGCCCGGCATCACAGGCGAGAACCTTCTGGGCATGCTCGAGAAGCGTCTCGACAATGTCGTGTACCGAATGGGTCTTGGAACCAGCCGTGCCCAGGCACGTCAAATGGTTCGTCACGGTCATTTTCAGGTCAACGGCCGAAAGACAAATATTCCATCTTTCCAGGTGAAGCCCAACGATGTGGTGGAAGTCCGCGAGAAGAGCCGCAATAACCCTGCGATTCTCGGCGCCCGCGACACGACGGCGCATGCGCCGACGCCGAACTGGATGGAAGTCGATAAAGATAACCTGCGAGCCCGAGTGCTTGCTCAACCCAAGCGCGAAGAGCTGGTTCAGATTCAGATCAACGAACAGCTCATCGTCGAACTCTACTCGAAGTAGTCGCAGCCAGCAGTCTGAGGTCAGGACCAGAGGAGAGCAATTGATGTTTAAAGGATTTCAAAAGCCCAAACGGCTTGTAGCCAATACTGAAACGCTCACGGATCGCTTCGGCCAGTTCACGGCCCAGCCGTTTGAGCGTGGATTCGGGTCCACAATCGGCAACGGATTGCGCCGCGTGCTCTTGAGCTCGATCGAAGGCGCCGCCATCACGGCCGTGCGCATCGAAGGTGTTGCCCACGAGTTCAGCCCGATTCCGAGTGTCGCGGAGGATGCGACCGATATCATCCTCAATTTAAAGCAGGTTCCGTTCAAGATGATGGGCGAAGGCGCCCGCACCGTCCGGTTGCGCGTCGACCAGCCGGGTGAGGTCAGCTCCGGTCAGATCGAAACGGATCAGGACGTGGAAGTTCTCGATCGCAATATGCACATTGCGACTGTTGGAGAGGGCGGCAAACTAAACATCGAGATGCGGTTGAAGTCGGGCCGCGGCTATGTCAGCGCCGATCGAAATTTCGATGAAGATCTGCCCCTCGGGTATATCCCGATCGACTCGATCCACTCGCCCGTTCGTAAGGTCAACTACACGGTTGAGGCTGCGCGTCTTGGTCAGATGACCGATTACGACAAGCTGACGATTGAAGTCTGGACCAACGGCGCGATCTCACCTCAGGATTCGATCGGGCAGGCGGCGAAGTTGCTGAAAGATCACATGTCGATCTTTATTAACTTCGAGGAACTGCCGGAGTCGGTCGAAGAGCCGGCGGAGCGCGGTACGGGCCAGATGAATGAAGTTCTCAACCGGTCGGTGGAAGAACTCGAGTTGTCTGTTCGCTCGTACAACTGCCTGAAGAACGCCAATATTCAGTCGATAGGCGACCTGGTTCAGAAGACCGAGGCGGAAATGCTCCGGACGAAGAACTTCGGCCGCAAGTCGCTGAACGAGATCAAGGAAATCCTGGGCAATCTTGGCCTCGGATTCGGAATGAAAATCGATGCGCAAGGCCGCCTGGTCATGCCGCCTCCCGGCTCTGCTGCCGCGATTGGCGACATGGAAGGCGTGGGGGATGTAAACGAATGAGACACCGTAAAGCCGGATTTAAACTCAAGCGCGATACGGATCAGCGGGTTGGGCTGCTCCGGACAATGGTGACCAACGTCATCGAGCAGGAGCGCATCATCACTACGACCGCCAAGGCCAAAGCCGTAAAGCCGTTGGTCGACAAGATGGTGACGCTTGCCAAGCGTGACACTCTACACACCCGGCGTCAGGCGGCCGCTTTCCTGCGGACGCAAGACGCTGTGAAGAAGCTGTTCGACAAGTTGGGCGCTCGATTTGGACAACGCAACGGTGGATACACTCGCATTGTTAAGCTGGGCTTCCGCAAGGGTGACGGCGCCGAGCAGGTCATGCTCGAACTCGTCGGGTCTGAACTGGTGAAGCGCGCTGCTGATCGTGCCAAGCGCCGCGAAGAGCGCCTCCGTGCGATGCGCGAAGGCAAAGAAGGCGAAGAGGGCGGCGACGAGAAAGATTAGTCGTGAACGCAAGTTGTTG
>Ga0170475_131552391_pt1 | contig 11188 bp, 1 predicted proteins | sample Soicark_Litter_5_FD_111474 | JGI IMG/M metagenome (GOLD analysis project Ga0170475, IMG submission 111474) | Avena fatua rhizosphere microbial communities from Hopland, California, USA. Combined Assembly of 48 SPs | reverse complement strand
GGGATTCATCTATTGTTATTTACAAGTAATTATTTATCGAGTACAGACATATCGAGATTATTTTTCATATGATTTACAGCCAAGGAAACCAGGAAGGATCCATTTGGCTGATGTTTCTTGGATTTTGAGCTTTGTTGATTAACTCAGCCACTTTAGAATCAGTTGGGATAATGACAGTTGCCTCAGCAGAAGGAGGTAACAAGGAAGTGACCCTTTCAAGACAAGAGTTGGTATTGGTTTCAATGGCACTACGCAAGGTCTTTTTCCACTCAGGTTCTGTTTTTCGTGAATCTGAAGTTGTGTCCATTGCGTCTTCAGAAGAGGGAGGAACTCCTTTCCAAGCGATTAAATCACTATGGAAATAAATGGCAAGATGATGCCTCAATTGGTCCTTGTATTGGGACAAACAGACAGCAGTTGCGGTCATTACTGAAGTAAACGTTGAGTCTATGGCAATTGGATTGAAGTATGTTTGAAGATTTCTAGTAAGGCGAAGTGGGACTAATTCATTGTTTTTCAAAATTCCTTCTTCAGTGTATTCTGGATGGAAATTTGATTGCAGGATGTTACCAGTACTCTTGGAGAATGAAATGTTATTTGGGTTTCTGTTTCCGATTCCCATCATGTAGCCAAGCATCGAAGTTAAGGCAAGTTGATTGATGAATTGTTTCTTGAACGTAAAGAAATGTACACAAGAAGGCACCAAAGATGTCATATACTTCAATACGACGTCATCTGGGACTGTGCTGCATATTTCGTTGTAAATTTGTAATCTCTGCTCTTCATTATTGTTGTTGTTGGCGTTGATTTTTGAAATCTTTGCCCTGAAAGCATCAAGAGGGATGTAAGGATCACGGTCGCCATCCGAACTATCTTCATTATGAATTTGAAGCAATCCGATATAATCGGGATCCATTTGAACCAAACGAGTGCGGGGGGATAAGGGAACAATAGCAGGTACGTTGAAGAAAACATTTCTTTTCCTTGTTTCTTTTTGTTTCTTCAAAAAGTAGGCAAACACCCGGAAGAGTTGTGTTATCCGCTCTTCAGCATACTCATCCTCTACTGGTTGTCCGTCAACTTTCAGAGAGGGAGTCTGTTGAACTTGGAATGGATATAATTTGCCATTATTACCACGCATTTGAAGGTAACGTTGTCTTCCATTCATAACTACTTCACAATGAAATCGTTCAAAGCGCACATGATGATCGGGAGCAGGTTCAGTGTCATCCAAATATTGGCCAGGAATCTCAATGCCAGAATTCTGGAACTCCACCAAGAAAGGAGAAACCTCTTCTAAAGGTAACTTCTTTGGTAACCGTTGTAGTATCACTTGGAGTTTGTTGATCCAACGTTTTAATTTCTCAATCAGGGAAGATAATTTCGTTTCTTTCACAAAATCTTGCTCCAACGAGACCTTATATTTCTTCATGAATTCAACCGACTTGGGGGTCGGATAACTTGACAAGAAATGAATTTGGCAAAGAGTTTGCAATTTTGATCTCAAATGGTCTGGAACAGTTTCTGAAGCACAAGTAGGAAACTCATAGCACTGAGTGAGCAGTGATTTGAGAATCACAGAAAGTGCATCTTCTGGCTCAGGGAGCAATGAGGTTGATATTTCTTTGACCATAGATTCCAGATCTGAAGCAAGAGCAGGATGACTTGCTTTCAAACAAGCCATGACCTCCTCTGCATGTTTGGTTGCTGATTGACGTGTTGTCCTTGGAGGACTTGCCATGGAGATTGGGGTAGTCTGAGGACCCTCAGATTTGACTACTTTTGCAGGAGATTGTTCAATTTCCATTGCCAAAGACGCACTGTAATTTGGGAATTGCGAAACATCTCGTCTTTCTGAAAAACCTTTCAGTTGGAAATACAATGCTTGAGGATGAATAGAGGCAATCTTTAACAGAATATTCTTCATTTGAGATGGTTCAGGACGTGAAAGAAAACCCAAAAGCTGAGGTATCCACTTGAGCCACATCCATACAGGAAAGCAATCATTGTATCGCTCCAATGTCTTCATCAAACGGTCGTTTTCGTCTTCGAAATTGAGGATCCATAATACTCTAGCTAACATTCTCCTTCCTCGATTGCTACCACAACGAACAGCTTGCAAATAGCAATTAATTGCATATTCGGCCCAAGTTAGATCTTTTCCTTCACCACTGATAAATTGTTGGTCACAGAATTGTGCCCAAGAAAGCCATCCTTGGGGTAAGCTATCGTAGACAGAGACACTAGTGGAGAATGCAGTATGAGCTTCTTCATTCTGACCCATTCTACTTAGAAATTCTCCTTTCAACTGGAAGAACTCAGCTCTTTGAGGATCCCCAAAATAGTCAAGATTGGTGCTATTGATGATATCCAGCCCACTCCGCAGGCTTTGGGATGGTTGGAAGTAGCACTTTACTTGTTCTCTTAATTTGATAAAGGCATCTTGGATTTCAATGTTGGGAAGTGTGTAGATTTTGCTCAGTGAGCTCAAACAAACATCCACTTGCTCGTGTTTGCGAGCCACATGAGAAAATTTGTTGATGGTCCACGCAGTCTCATGATGACCAATGTATGTAGCAGGAGTGTTCACCTCTGTCATAGAAAGGAATGCGGTATTGATCATTGAAAATACATGATGACGCCAAGTGAGTAAATCACTCCACACGGATAGGTCATCCCAAAGCTTTGGAAGGCGCTCTCTCCAAGTGCTAAGAATACCCTTGATATCAGGTAGAGCTTGTTGTTTGTTCGGACCATTGATCTCCTTGATAATTTGAGCAGATTCTTTCAATTCCACGATTTTCTGGAAAGACTGCAAGATAGGGACATGGGAAACAGATGGCACTTCCGGCATAGTTTGATGTTGTTTCAGAATCAATTGGGTTGCTTGATTACAAATACTCTCAATGTCTTGCGGTTTCCCATCATGAACCGCCAGATAGCATTGATATATCTTTAGTTGAGGTGTCTCTCCTGCAACATGTTTGGAAATGGCCTCCTTCATTGCCGCCCAATCTGATACTTTCCAGGCACAATCAGCCAATAAATCAGTGTGGGAATGTGTTTTGGCAAAATCTGTAAGCAGGTCATATTGTGATAACCGTTTGGCGCAATTCAGCCATTGTTCCTCCCAAAGAGTGGTTTCGGTAGTAGATACAATTCCAATTACCGGGATCGCTCCGTTCTGCGCCTTTGTCATTACATTGAAAAATCCATCTTGAGCCTTTTGCCACATTCCATATTGCTCCCAAGAGAGGCATGCTTTTGTATCTTCAACAGCAGCTTTCCGTTTCCAGATTGATAAGACAGCGTCATCCTCAGAGAGCAATTGATACAGTTCTGCTAATGCAAGATCGTATGAAGCAGCCATCGAATCATTACTTGATAAGTTGGTACTGAGGATGTGGCGTTCGAGAATTTTGATCGCAATATGCCAGGCATTGTATGTTTTTCCAAGGAATTTTATCAATTCCATCGGAAGTTGTAACCCTGGTTCACAGAGAGCAATCCCGTCCAATAGTGCTTGAATTGCATTAGGTTGGTTCCGTTGTTGTTTGTTGTGATATTCTTTTGCTAAGAAAGTTGATAAGGCTTGGGTAAGTTTGTCGTGATCTTCTTTCGTCAGAGTAGACCATAGCAAAGGAAACAGCTGAACCCATAGGTGATAGGCCAAATCAACATCATAATGCAGGAGTTCTCGCCACGGTAAGATAAGATCAGCGAATTGATAATTCGACAATGAGGATAAGAATGCCTTGTGTTTGGTAAAGATCTCCGAGTTGCTTTCCGTAATACGGAATGATGACAAGAATTGAGGTTCTACTTCCATTGTCGAAATGTCAGAATCGTTCAAGAAGGATTGAATCCTGAGGGGACTATTTTGCAGACTGATAGCAAGCAACAAATCCAATGCCTGCTTGATCCAAAATACATTCCCCATTGATTCCCAGTTCTGATTTGTGAAGATATGATCCAATCTTCCTGTCAGGGTCTTACTGATGGAGCGATGGAATATCTCGAAGAAGTTGTTGCGAATGGAGCTATCCTTTGTCCGGAGACCCATCATGAAAGCTGGTTCAAGTTGAGATAGTTCGGTGCGTGGAGTATTTGGATCATTGAAGACATGCTGAACAATCTCCAAATATGATGCTTGCAGAATAGGATGCGGGGCAAGCTGTTCAAAACGCGTCATCTTTTGCAATAGGGCAACTCTATCTTTGGATGTGATTAATTGTTGAGATTCACTCTCTTCTTTGGTCTCGACAGCCATTGGCGTTGCTAGAATCCAAGCACTTATCATCTTGGTAATTTCAGCTAACAGGTCAAGATCAGATGATTTCTCAATAATTTGCAAGAGAGCAGAGATGAAACCCTTTCGATTTTCTCCCAATTGAACGACTCTGGTGTTGACCAACTGAAGAGCTAGAAGGAGTGTGGATCCGTTATCTTTGGTGAGTTTTTTGTTGGCGTTCGAAAGATTGATCCGAGCTACCGCCAGATGGTCTACTTCACCGGGAACCCCAAGATTAGAAACAGCGGCGGCATTTGCACCATCACGTTCACTTCTTGAAGCAGGTGAAACATGATCTTTTGCAAGTTTCTGAATCATTTTGACCAATAACTGTAAATATCGATCCACATAATCGGGTTTCTCCTCAGATATGATTTTGAGGATTAAGACAATGCTGTGTACATTAATCTTTTCATAATTGTTCAAACTATTCTCGATCACATCTCCAATGTGAGCATAAAAGGGAGCAATTTCGGGAGTCGGAGTAATAACAGGGAATGCTTTCATGATTTTGGTTAGTAGAGTACAGAGGCCAGACACCACCCGAGGATCAGATGAGTTCATACTTGGAGTGAGAGCAGTTTGAAGCTGAACAATATTTTCTGATACAAACTTGTGCAGTTGGAATTCTAAGACAACATTGAGAATTCCTAAGCCACTACAAACCAGCCCAGGTTGGTCCGCAGCTGGAGTCAACAGCTTTTCAAAGTAAACAAATTTGATATAAGCGTCTGGCCACAGTGTGACAGCTTCTTTTAACAAATCCAATGCTTTGCTAGCCAAACTTCCTCCTTGTCCACTAGTTGATGAAGTGGTGGAATCAGATGTCCCTGTTGGATTTGTAGGAGCTGCTGGAGTTGGATCATTTTGAGTGCTTGCAATGCGAATTAGGAAGTTGACAATCATTTCCGCAATAGTAATAGTTGCTTTGAAGTCCGGTGTATCGGAAGGCCCTTTTGTGCCTTCTGGTGGCTTCTTTTCTCCCTCAATTTCCATAGAAGTCGGGTCCTGAGGGAACGGTTTCTTGTCTTGGCTAACTTCGGTGTTGATTGCAGTATTATTATTATTATTATTGTTGTCTTTGTCAATTGGGAGAGTATTCTCGGCTGATGGTTTGTCTATTTCTGTTACCCGCTGTTTTTCCCAATTGATAATCAATTCGGTTAAATCAACAGCAAGTTTGCGGTTTTCGTGTGCTGAATTAGGAAGTAGACCAATCCGAGCGAGAGAGTTCACCATGTGAGGAATAAATTGACCTCGGCTCTGGTAGAAAAGTTGAGGGTGTCGAACTATCAACTGCAGAATATGAATTAGCTGAGGAAGAGAGTGGCCCTCTTCAAGGATAATCTTCTTTGTCCATTTGATCCAGGTTGGATACTTGGTGTCCGTTGAGGGTAGTCTCTTTTGCAATGCCGGTGTCAAAATATCAAGTGCTTGTTTAACTAAAGAACGTGCCTCTGGTTGAAAAGCTCGAAGGAGTGCGACGTACACTTGCAAAATAATTTTCGGTGGTGTTTCATAGGCTTCAATAAACCGGCAAACCAAGACATAAGCAGATTGCCTAGTCGTAAGGTCATCACTCTTGAGATGGTTCCAAGCAAATTTGATCAACTCCTTCCTATGTTCAACAAGTTCGGTTGGCATGAAACGAACTAAGAGGGTAGCTAGTTGAAGCAACTCAATATTTAACGATTCCTCATATGTTTCTCCAGGACGGGGATCTAGAATTTCTGCAAAGATAGCAGCAATAATCTTTTGGTCGACGGTATCCTTATATTCGTTCTTTGCAAAACAGGCATTGAGCATTGGGATGATTAACGTTTGGAGCGATTGCACTTTGTGATCTTGCGAGAAGGAATTGTCTCTGAAGAATTGCAAAAAGCGGTAGAAAATGGCCTTCTTTTCAGCTTGACTGTAATTCTCGGCTACTTCTTGTTGATAGTAATCCTTCAGGAATGTGTAATCAATAGTAGTTCTGATGGTGAAGATGGATAGCATGTAGAAGAGCAGGTCTACTTCTTCTCTATGATTCTTGCAATAATTCAAGAAGCACTTAATCAGTAGTTTGGGTTCGCGAACATGATACAATGGGAGGGATTCATCGTCTACTACTCGTGAAAGACGACCAGCAGTTTGCCAGATTTGGATCAAGCAGTCTAATACTGGCCTATTCTGACTCAGCCACTCGGGTAAAAACTTGGCGAGTGTACGAACAATTAAGATACCCTGGAACTGTACCTCAATGGGAGGTGATTGATTGTTGAAATGGAAGGTAGCATTGATTAGTCTCTGAGGATTTTTTGCTAGTTCTTCACGGAGTGAGGTGGCAATATCTTCACGGATCAGAAAACGGAATAATTTACTGCAAGGAGGCTGGGATAATCGTTGCAAGAAAAATTCAACACTTTCCACAGGATAACGATTGAGAAACTTGATTAATGGAGCACGGTAGGGACTTGACACTTCTCGTGGTAATTGTTGCTCCAGCTGAATTGTCAGGGCAACGAGAGATTCAAGAAATTTGCCAGCTGCAGGCGGAAGGAGATGGAATATATCAATAATTGAAGCAGCAATTTTGGTCTCTTCACCATCCTTCCATATCTTAGTTGCTGCGATCTTTTGAGGTTCTGTCCACTTATTTAAATGCTCCAACAACTTTTCCCCAAGAGTTACATTAAAACAATTGGTAAGCAATTCTAAGAGTCGAGATAGGCCTTGCAGAAGAGGAACTGATAGTTTTCTATAGTCCGCCAAGTTCAGCAAAACAGGTCGTAAGCTCGTTTGTAACAATTCCTTGGGCAATTTTTGATGAGCAATCACTTGAGCAAGACCTTTTTTCGAAACATGCACAATTTCCTTCGACCTCAAAGTCAAGGCTTTGAAAAATACTCCAATTATTCGATTTCTAAATTCCTGATGTTCTGCTCCTTGAAAGTCTGGAGATGCCATGGCTGCTGATAACAATTCTATACAAACCATTCGCAGGGAGGTAAGTAATTGCAGGCTCTTTTGTGTGATCGTTTTTGTGGAACTTATGTCATCTTTTTCAGCGATTGTGAGAGCTCCTTGCAACAACCGAATAAGCTCGGGAGAAAATGAAACAAAATTAGGTCGTAGATTCAAGCAGAAGGTAAGTGCATCGATATATCCAGTTTGGACTAAAACAGCAAGGGAACGAAGTGGTTTGGTGAAGATCGGGTTCAATAAAGCTGCTTTGAAAGGTTCCAGAAGTTCTGTCATCTTCGTTCCGGTCAAGTCAGATAGCAACAGCAAACTGTTTTGGACTTCACTTCTCACTATGGGATTTGCACTAGATAGCTCCAATGCAAGAAGGCCGACAACCTCACTCGTTGTAGATCGGATTGATCGGTATCTTGCAATATCGTTATTGTTATCGCTATCTTCATTGGGAGTATTGCATTTCATAAGGACGCGTTTCAGAGTTTCAGAAGCCTCTTCTACTGTTACAACTGAAACCTCTGGAGATAAATCCTTCAAAACAAAGAGTAATGCTTTTACAAAGCTCACTTGTTGATTCCCAATCCAATGTGCTGGCATCTTCGAATTCAGGTAGGAAATACCCATACATCCTCCACTTTTGTAATACCATTCTTGCCGATAACAACAATGACAAATACGTCGAGAAATCTCCCCAAAGCAAGCACTAGCTGCATCCAATGAGCCACACAGCGATGACGAGATGGCAATGATAGTGTCAAGTGCTTTTAGAGCAGAGGTTGAGCAAGTTCGGTTTTCAGCACAAAGAGATTCCATCAAAGCTTCCAAGAACACACTTAGGGTCAATTCCAGAATTGAAGAGGTTCCTGAGGAGGTTTTACGAGTCAAAGAAACTAACACTATTGCGAAATGAGTGCACAAATTCTGAAAATACTCTCCCACAGTTTCCTGTAGTTTTTCGATCGATGCTGCAATAAATATCGATTCGAGAAGGACTCTGAATCTTGTAGAAGAAGCCTCAATTCTTCGGGAAGAACTCATTGAATTATTTTCCTTTGTGGGCTCCCTAAGGCAATTTTGCATAATTGAATCGAGACAAACTTTGAGAAATTTGAAGGCCTGTTTCTTTACTTCAATATCGGGATAAGTAGAGAGTTTCTGCTTCGCTAATAATATCGATCGATCCAACGTGAGAGTGATATTGACATTAGGCTCAAAAGTGATTACTGTTTTCACACCAGAATGCAAGAGCTCTTCGTTTTTCACTTTAAACGGTAATTGCAAGAAATCCCTTCCCCGACCTGCAAGTTTTCCCAATATCCGTAACACTTGTGAACCATGAGGATAAGGTGCAGGTTTCAAGTGCTTCCAAAGAGCTAACATTAACTCAGTTTTCACATCGGTTAGGATTGTGTCCAAGAAGTCGGGAGTGAGATTGTCAATGCAAAGCTCAAGCGTTCGTAATCCCTGTATTACGAGTTCTGTGGCCGACTCCAAAGCAAGTACAAGAGGTCGCATCAGTGAGCGGAGGCATGGTAACAAAGTGCTCAATCGAACAGGAATCGTGAGTGCTAGTTCGACGAACAATTCTCTCATAGTTTGAGAATGAGAACTAGTTTGTAAGCGGTTCAATCCTTCAAGTAAACCGGGAAGGAGAGGTAAAAATTCTTTGAAGGAGAGGTCAAATTTTCCTCCTCCAATGCTCCTAAATAATGCGCGCAATAAAACGAAGTAGTTGATTGAATCCTTCACTTCTGTTGCATGTTTCATTGAGGTTGTAATGATTGTTGCAAGATGAGGTTGTAACACAGGCTCATTTTCTGCAAATAAGGTGACAGATCCAAAGACCAATTTGAAGAGACGAACTAATACAGCAGCCACTGTTTTATCACCACTTGCAAGATTCCTCATTCGATCAATCAGGAAGTTTAACAAGATATCTGCAAATATGCGAGATACACCAGGATTTGCCAAAAAGTGTTGCGGAATCGTAAGCATCCCCTGATTTTCAAGCATGTTGTCAAATAGGAATGGCATTTGCAAACTGAACACATCTTGGAATACTTTCGGATCGACCATAGTAAACACAGCTGCAAAGTGATCAAGAAGTTCTTTTTCTTCTTGTGGAGCAGGATTTGGTCCGGCAGAATAGATAGTAAAGCATTTGATTCCATTCCTCAATAAACAAGTAAATATCAGCCCCTCTTCAACAGACATAGTTTTCATGAAAGGACCGGTGGCGTTCATGTTCATGTGTGTGCGAAGAGAAGGTGTACAAGAGTTGATACCCCACACAATATTCTTCAGTCCCAGTACTAGAGTCTTCATCAATAGCCGACAATCTTTGATGTTATCATTGTTCTTTGCACTATTCTTTGTCTGTTTACTAATTAACTTAGGAATCTGTTTCTTCAGACTGCAAAATTTGTTCACAAATGTATCCAAAATTCGCACAAGTAATGTTCGACCTTTTCCCTCAGCATCATTCTTTCGGGCTGTACATTCCACCAAATTGAGAAGTAGCTTGGCAGACATCGTCTGGATTGTAAAGGGTAACGATGGATCATGAATATTCCGGGAGTAAAGATGTACAACCCGCGATAATTGTACAAGGCCCAGTTCTGTACGAATATGATGTACCAAATCTGCTAGTGTGCTATAAGCAAGGGGCCTTAATGTCTCTTGAGATGTTCGTCCTGACCCAATTAACACTTTCTCGTCTAAGAGTGTATCAATTTGAGTAATAAATCCAACACGAAAATCTGTGGCCAAGATGTGTCTTGTAGCAATGAGTAATTCCTTCCGAATGGCAGCAGATTCACTTGGGCAGTTTAAGAAGAGCTGGATTACATGTTTGGGAATATTTTCTTGATATGGGCGCAAATGATCTGCATAACCACGAAGCATATAAGCCAAGAATGAAAGTGTCTTCACTTGAGCAGCTATAAAGTCAATGTAGGCAGCTCGATGTGCACCCGTTCTTGCATTTGGTGGAGCTTGCAGTGCCAATGTGTTTACAATCAAAGGCATAAACTTAGGTATATTGGATGATAGAAAGCGTGGATATAGCTGAAATAAGAGAACCACAATGATAGGGCACTCGGTCAAAACTTTGAAAGATTGCATACTCCGAATGAGTGTGGTAGGTCGTGTTTGTGTAGTATTATCTGGAATTGATCCTGTAGTACTAGGAGGTTGAGGAACAGAGATTGGAGGGCCTTGAGATGGCGGAGCAGTGGGAGGAGGAGCTTTGAAAGTGATGTTTACAGTTTTGGGGAGTTCAGTATATATTTTGTGAACAATGTCCAAAAAAGGTTGCACTTCTCCTTCCAAAGAAGGGCGATAGCTCTTATGGAGGTCAATGATGATCCTCAAACAAATAACAGCATTTTCCTCATTCTCCACTTCCAATAGGAACATCGTGAGTTTCAGGAGGTTAGGAACATAGGATCGCAGCAACTCATTGTTGGGAAGTCTATTGAGTATTTCCAGGAGGATGTTTCTGAGCTTCTGTTCGGGTCCATCATTGAATTGAGGGGGAGTCGATCTTAGCAAGTTATAGAAGATGGGAAATAAGTAATGGAGAAAGTTCTTATATTCAGAAGTGTGAACTATCTCTATTCCATCCCTGATTTCCACAGCCAATTGTAGTTTTGAATTCACATCTGTAGCTCCAGTGAACTTGATTCCATAAGTTTCAAAGTTAACTCCCGCTCCAAACATCTTTGCAATCCTTCCCTCCACAGACGAAGCACTAGATGCAGATGATGCTTGTCGTTTTCCCTTTCAATCAGAAAACTCAGATATATCTCTTAGATATGCACTGCAAAAACCGGGAAAAAGAGGCAGCAAGAGAAGGATGCTAGTGTAGGGAGGTTGGATATTAGGATTTCTAGAATACAAAGATCATCTGCAAGCTTCTTCTGCTGTGTTTTGCAG
>Ga0170475_133982826_pt1 | contig 11190 bp, 6 predicted proteins | sample Soicark_Litter_5_FD_111474 | JGI IMG/M metagenome (GOLD analysis project Ga0170475, IMG submission 111474) | Avena fatua rhizosphere microbial communities from Hopland, California, USA. Combined Assembly of 48 SPs | reverse complement strand
TTTTGCGTGTATATTACAGCAGGTTGGCCGGGCTTAACCAGCGGCGCCTGCACGGCCTTTCTTCTCGCCACGGCCACGGGAGGCTGATTTACCAGCTTCGATCGCCGTGACGTTATCGCCTTCAGCAACAGCCGGAGCTTTGGCGGCATTGGCTGCAAGAGCCACTGCATCGCGTTCAGCCGCAAAGCGTTTCAGCTTGTGGACGAAAGCACCCGTACCCGCCGGGATCAGACGACCGACGATGACGTTTTCTTTCAGGCCGATCAGCTTGTCTACCTTGCCGTTGATCGCCGCTTCTGTCAGGACACGTGTAGTCTCCTGGAAGGACGCAGCAGAGATGAAGGAGCGTGTCTGCAGAGAAGCCTTGGTGATACCCTGCAGGAGCGACGCACCTTTCGCAGGGCGCTTGCCGGCAGCAACCGCCTTGATATTGACATCATCCAGTTCTTCGCGGTCGGACTGTTCGCCGTTGACGAAGGTGGTTTCACCTGCATCAACGATTTCAACCTTCTGCAGCATCTGGCGGATGATCACTTCAATATGCTTGTCGTTGATCTTCACACCCTGCAGGCGGTAGACGTCCTGAACCTCGTTGATGAGGTAGTCGGCCAGAGCTTCAACACCCATCACGGAGAGGATATCGTGCGGCACCATGGAACCGTCGAGCAGCGGATCGCCCTTGCGGACATAGTCGCCCTCGTTAACAGCAACGTGCTTGCCTTTCGGAATGAGATATTCCTTGGGCTCGCCCTTGCCGTCTGTCGGCTTCACAATGATGCGGCGCTTGGACTTGTAGTCTTTGCCGAATTCCACCTGTCCGTCGATCTCGGAGATGATCGCGAAATCTTTCGGACGGCGTGCTTCGAACAATTCAGCCACGCGCGGCAGACCACCCGTAATATCGCGGGTTTTAGACGTCTCGCGCGGGATACGTGCGATAATGTCGCCGGCCTTCACATGTGCGCCGTTCTCCACGTTCAGGAGAGCGCCGACAGGCATGTAATAGTTGGCTTCAAGGTTGTTCGGCAGCTTGATCACCTTGCCATTGGCATCGGTCAGCATGATGCGCGGCTTCAGCGATGTGCCTTTCGGCTGCTGTCTCCAGTCGGTCACGACACGTGAGGAGATACCGGTTGCCTCATCCATTTCCTCGCGCACGGAGGTGCCTTCCACGAGGTCGCCGTAGAAGACGATACCGTCTTTTTCGGTGATGATTGGCACTGTATACGGATCCCACTCGGCCAGTTTTGTGCCGCGTTTGACCTTGTCACCGCTGTTCACCAGCAGTTTGGCGCCATATGGCATACGGTGGTTCGCTTTTTCGCGGCCCTGCTTGTCGAGCAAGACCACTTCCGTGTTGCGGCCCATAATGATCTGGACGCCTTCGGAGTTTTGAACCACGTTCTTGTTGCGGATATCAACGGTTGCTTCAAACGCTGCTTCAGCGGATGACTGCGCCGCACCCCTCTGCGCCGCACCACCGATGTGGAACGTACGCATGGTGAGCTGGGTACCCGGTTCACCGATGGACTGAGCTGCCATAACACCGACAGCCTCGCCCGTGTTCACCGCTGTACCGCGCGCCAGGTCACGGCCATAGCACTTGGAGCAGATACCATTGTTCTTTGCCTTACAGGTCAGGACGGAACGGACTTCGACAGAGTCGATACCCGCTGTCTCGATCTGTTCGGACATGAACTCGTCGATAATCGTGCTTGCTTTCACAATCACGCTGCCGGAGAGCGGATCACGCACATCCTTCGCCGTTGTGCGGCCAAGGATACGCTCGGAGAGGCTCACAATCACATCACCGCCTTCAATGACGGGGCGGACTGTAAAGCCGTTGTCAACGCCGCAATCATCTTCAGTGATGATCGCGTCCTGAGCAACGTCCACCAGACGGCGTGTCAGGTAACCTGAGTTCGCTGTCTTCAGGGCGGTATCGGCAAGACCTTTACGCGCACCGTGAGTGGAGTTGAAGTACTCAAGAACGGTCAGACCCTCTTTGAAGTTAGAGATAATCGGCGTCTCGATAATTTCGCCTGACGGCTTCGCCATCAGACCGCGCATACCGGCAAGCTGGCGGATCTGCATGGTAGAGCCGCGGGCGCCGGAGTGCGCCATCATGTATACCGAGTTCATGTACCCGCCTTCGCGTGGCTTGGAGATGACTTCCATCATCTCTTTCGTCACATCGTCGGTGCAGGCAGACCAGATATCGATGACCTTGTTGTATTTTTCACCTTTGGTGATGAGGCCGTCCTGATACTGCTGCTCGAATTCCTTCACACGGGCATTGGCTTGGGAAACCAGCTTGACTTTTGCATCCGGAATAATGAGATCGTCCTTACCGAAGGAGAGGCCGGCTTTGCACGCGTGGGTGAAACCGAGCGCCATCATGCGGTCGCAGAAAATGACGGTCTCTTTCTGGCCGCAGTGGCGGTAAACCACATCGATCAGGGTAGAAACGTCTTTTTTGGTCAGGATGCGGTTGATCACATCAAAAGGCACTTTCGGGTGGCGCGGCAGGATCTGGGAGATCAGCATGCGGCCCGGGGTCGTGTCGACAACAACGGAGATCGGCTTGCCGTTCTCGTCAACTGTCTTGTAACGCGCCTTGATCTTGGTATGGAGCGTTACAGCCTTAGCGAAGAGCGCCATTTCGATCTCGGCAACATCGCCAAACATGGATCCCTCACCCTTCAGGCCTTCAAAAGCCATGGAGAGATAATAGAGACCCAGAACGATATCCTGAGAAGGAACGATGATTGGCTTACCATCGGCCGGGCGCAGGATGTTGTTGGTGGACATCATCAATACGCGGGCTTCGATCTGCGATTCGATGGAGAGCGGAACGTGCACGGCCATCTGGTCACCGTCGAAGTCAGCGTTAAACGCCGTACAGACGAGCGGATGCAGCTGGATCGCTTTACCTTCAATCAGCACAGGCTCAAACGCCTGGATGCCGAGACGGTGCAGCGTCGGTGCGCGGTTCAGGAGTACGGGATGCTCGCGGATAACTTCCTCGAGGATATCCCACACTTCAGGACGCTCTTTTTCGACCATGCGCTTCGCCGCTTTCACGGTGGAAGCAAGCCCATAGAGGGAGAGCTTGTTATAGATGAACGGCTTGAAGAGCTCGAGCGCCATTTTCTTCGGCAGGCCGCATTGGTGTAGCTTCAGTTCAGGACCCACAACGATAACGGAACGGCCGGAGTAGTCGACGCGTTTACCGAGGAGGTTCTGGCGGAAGCGACCCTGCTTGCCTTTCAGCATATCGGCGAGCGATTTCAGCGGGCGCTTGTTGGCGCCCGTGATCACGCGGCCGCGGCGGCCGTTGTCGAAGAGCGCGTCCACAGCTTCCTGCAGCATACGCTTTTCGTTACGCACGATGATGTCCGGCGCGCGCAGTTCGATCAGGCGGCGGAGACGGTTGTTACGGTTGATCACGCGACGATAGAGGTCGTTGAGGTCGGAGGTCGCAAAACGGCCGCCATCGAGCGGAACGAGCGGGCGCAGTTCAGGTGGAATAACCGGAACGACATCCAAAATCATCCACTCAGGGCGCGTGCCGGAAGAAAGGAACGCATCCACCAGCTTCAGGCGCTTGACGACTTTCTTGCGCTTAGCATCGGAGATGACACCGGCCAGCTCCTCTTCCATCTTCGCTTTTTCTTCGTCGAGTTTGAGGTTGGATAGCAGCTCTTTCAACGCTTCAGCGCCGATACCGCAGCGGAAAGCATCTTCGCCGAACTTGTCAACGGCGTCAGCATATTCTTCTTCCGTCAGCAGTTGCAGCGGCTTCAGCGTGGTCATGCCGGCTTCGAGAACGATGTATGATTCGAAATAGAGCACCTTTTCGAGATCTTTCAGCGTCATGTCCATCATCAGGCCGATACGGCATGGAAGGGACTTCAGGAACCAGATATGCGCAACCGGCGATGCCAGCTGGATATGGCCCATGCGGTCGCGGCGCACCTTGGAGAGCGTGACTTCAACGCCGCACTTCTCGCAGATGATGCCCTTGTACTTCATGCGCTTGTACTTGCCGCACAAACATTCGTAATCCTTCACCGGGCCAAAGATACGGGCGCAGAAGAGGCCATCTTTCTCCGGCTTGAAGGTACGGTAGTTGATGGTTTCAGGTTTTTTGATCTCACCAAAGGACCAGCTGAGGATCTGTTCCGGGCTGGCGATGGCGATACGGATCTGGTCAAAGCTTTGTGGGCCGCTGACTTGTCCGAAAAGGTTCATTACTTCATTCATTGTTTATACTCCCCTTCTTAGGAATTCAGCGTTTGTTTCAGGTCGACGTTCAAGCCCAGCGACCGCAGTTCCTTCACCAATACGTTGAAGGACTCAGGGATACCGATCTCGAATACATCATCGCCGCGCACCACGGACTCATAAGCCTTGGTACGACCAGCCACGTCGTCGGACTTAACGGTGAGCATTTCCTGCAGCGTGTAGGCAGCGCCATACGCCTGCAGCGCCCAGACCTCCATCTCCCCGAAGCGCTGGCCGCCGAACTGGGCTTTACCGCCGAGAGGCTGCTGCGTGACGAGGGAATACGGACCGATGGAACGGGCGTGGATCTTGTCGTCAACCAGGTGGTGGAGTTTCAGCATATAAATGTAACCGACGGTTACCTTACGCTCGAATGCCTCGCCTGTACGGCCATCGATCAGGATGACCTGACCGGCCCTGTCGAGGCCAGCGGCGCCGAGAAGGTCGTTGATGTCAGCTTCTACGGCACCATCGAATACCGGTGTTGCCATCGGCACGCCGGCACGGATGTTACCGCACATTTCCATCAATTCGCCCTCTTTCAGAGTCGCGACGTCTTCTTTATAGGCTTTTTCGCCGTACACAACTTTGAGGCGCTGATGCAGATCTTTGCTCAGCTTGTCGCGGTCGCCGGCGTTGTGTGCCGCCTGCATGCGGTCAACAACTTCGCCAATTTGCTTGCCGAGTGTCGCCGATGCCCAGCCGAGGTGGGTCTCAAGGATCTGACCCACGTTCATACGGGACGGAACGCCAAGCGGGTTCAGCACGATGTCGACAGACGTACCATCTTCCAGATACGGCATGTTTTCAACCGGCATAATCTTGGAGACAACCCCTTTGTTACCGTGGCGGCCGGCCATTTTATCGCCGGGCTGGAGTTTACGCTTCACGGCCACGAAGACTTTAACCATCTTCATGACACCGGGGAGCATCTCGTCGCCGCGCTGGAGTTTTTCAACCTTGTTTTCGAAACGCTGTGTAAGGTCTTCGATCGCGCGGTCAAAGGTCTGGCCCATGCTTTCGATCGCTTCCATCGTCTTCTCGTCAGAGACAACAATTTCGCGCCATTCGGTTTTCTTGAGGGCTTCAAGGTTTTCAGACGTGATCTTGTCGCCTTTCTTGAGTTCGCCCACAGCCTTCGCTGAGGTTTTGCCGAGCAGCATGTCTTTCATACGACCGTAGTAGCCGCGCTCATAAATGCGGCGCTCGTCATCGCGGTCTTTCGCCAGACGCTCAATCTCGGAACGCTCGATGGACATTGCACGCTGGTCTTTATCCACGCCGCGGCGGGAGAAGACGCGCACTTCAACGATCGTACCGCTCACGCCCGGAGGCAGGCGGAGAGAGCTGTCTTTTACGTCAGATGCTTTTTCACCGAAGATGGCGCGGAGGAGTTTTTCTTCCGGCGTCATGGGCGACTCACCCTTCGGCGTCACTTTACCGACAAGGATATCGCCCGCTTTCACTTCAGCGCCGATATACACGATGCCGGCTTCATCGAGGTGCTTGAGGCCCTCTTCGCCGACGTTCGGGATATCACGTGTGATTTCTTCCTGGCCGAGCTTGGTATCACGCGCCATGACTTCGAATTCCTCGATGTGGATCGAGGTGAAAACGTCATCGCGCACGATACGTTCGGAAATCAGGATGGAGTCTTCGAAGTTGTAGCCGTTCCATGGCATGAAAGCACAGAGAACGTTACGGCCAAGCGCGAGTTCGCCTAACTCCGTCGACGGGCCGTCGCCGATGATGTCGCCGGCTTCAACCTTGTCGCCCACTTTCACAAGCGGACGCTGCGTAATGCAGGTAGACTGGTTGGAGCGGGAGAATTTCTTCAGCTTGAAGATATCAACGGTGGATTTGCCAGCGTCTTTTTCTTCGGTTGCATGAACAACGATACGGTTTGCATCGACCTGGTCGATGATACCGCTGCGGGTCGCCACGATAGCAGCGCCGGAGTCACGCGCCACAGCAGCTTCCATACCTGTACCGACCAGCGGCGCATCGACGCGCAGCAGAGGAACAGCCTGACGTTGCATGTTCGAGCCCATCAGCGCGCGGTTCGCGTCATCATTCTCAAGGAACGGGATGAGCGCCGCGGCAACGGACACGATCTGCTTCGGAGAAACGTCGATCAGTTCGATCTGGCCTGGAGGGGACAAGAGATAATCGCCACCCTTGCGGCAGGAAACGAGATCGCTCACGAAGGCGCCTTTGGCATCCAGCTCGGCGTTCGCCTGGGCAATCATGTACTTGCCCTCTTCCATCGCGGACATATAAACAACTTCGTCCGTCACTTTGCCGTTGATGATCTTGCGGTACGGAGATTCAATAAAGCCGTACTGGTTGATGCGGGCATAGGTAGAGAGAGAGTTGATCAGACCAATGTTCGGACCTTCCGGCGTTTCAATCGGGCAGATACGGCCGTAGTGTGTCGGGTGAACGTCGCGGACTTCAAAGCCAGCACGCTCGCGTGTCAGACCGCCTGGTCCAAGGGCCGACATACGGCGCTTGTGGGTGATCTCGGAGAGCGGGTTAGTCTGATCCATAAACTGGGACAACTGGGAGGAACCGAAGAACTCGCGCACAGCGGCAGCAGCCGGCTTGGCGTTGATGAGGTCATGCGGCATCGCGGTGTCGATATCGACAGAACCCATACGTTCCTTGATGGCACGTTCCATGCGCATCAGGCCGACGCGGAACTGGTTTTCCATCAGTTCACCGACAGAGCGGACGCGGCGGTTGCCGAGGTGGTCAATATCATCTACTTCGCCACGGCCATCTTTCAGCTCGACGAGGATTTTCAGGATCGCGAAGATGTCTTCCTTGCGCAGTACACGCACCTGATCGTCTGTCTTGAAATCAAGGCGGGAGTTCATTTTTACGCGGCCGACAGGAGACAGGTCATAGCGCTCCTGATCGAAGAACAGGCCACGGAACAGCGCATCGCCGGATTCCAGCGTTGGCGGTTCACCCGGGCGCATGACGCGGTAGATGTCCACCAGCGCATCGGCGCGGTTGCGGCACTTGTCAGCAGCCAGCGTGTTGCGGATGTAAGGACCGACGTTAATATTGTCGATCGCCAGCACATCGATAGTCTTGAGGCCGAGCTTCTCGAACTTGTCGATCGCCTTGTTATCAATCTCGTCACCCGCTTCGAAGTTCACTTCGCCGGTTTTGGAATCGATCACATTACGCGCGAGATAGGAACCAAAGAGTTCCTCTTTCGTCACGAGCTGCTCTTTCAGGCCGTCTTCTTCGAGTTTCTTCGCCTGACGCGCGGTAATTTTCGTACCGGCAGTTACTTTTACCTTGCCGGTTTTGGCGTCAATGAGGTCAAAGCGGATCTTGATGCCGCGATAACGGTCAGGGGAATAATTGGTCTTCCAGCCTTCCTTGACTTTTTCGTAGGTGACGGTCTGGTAGAAGTAGTTGAGTATTTCTTCCGGAGAAACACCCTGGATCTTGGTCGGGTCAACGGCCTTATGCGCCTTGATCTGGCGCTCGCGGTATTTGCCGGACTCGTCGTTATCCAGCGCCAGCAACAGTGTTGTTACCGGCAGCTTGCGGCGGCGGTCGATACGGACGTAGAGGATGTCCTTCGCATCGAATTCGAAATCCAGCCATGAGCCGCGGTATGGGATCACGCGGGCAGCAAAGAGATATTTGCCGGAGGAGTGAGTCTTGCCGCTGTCGTGGTCAAAGAACACGCCCGGGCTGCGGTGCATCTGGGAGACAATCACGCGCTCGGTGCCGTTAACAACGAAGGTACCGTTGTTGGTCATGAGCGGCATATCGACCATATACACATCCTGCTCCTTAATGTCGCGGATGGAACGCAGGCCGGTTGCCTCATGAATATCAAAAGTGGAAAGGCGCAATGTGACACGCAGAGGAGCCGCGTAGGTCATGCCGCGCTGCTGGCACTCTTCAACGTCATACTTCGGCTCTTCCAGCTCATAGCGCACAAAGTCGATCTCGGCGCGGCCGGAGAAATCTTTAATCGGAAATACGGAAGAAAAAACTTCCTGCAGACCCTCAAACAGGCGCTCGGTATGCTTGGTCTCGCGCTGAAGGAATTTTTCGTAGGAGTTGCGCTGAACCTCGATCAGGTTCGGCATTTCGCAGACTTCCGGAATTTTTCCGAAGCTGCGGCGGATGCGTTTGCGTCCGGTGAAACTTTTGCTGTCATTGAGTGTGCGAAGTGCTTTTTTTGCGCTCATGGCGAATTCCTTGTACCCGTATCTATTACCCATGGGATTTTAAAGACATCCCAAACCGACGATGAAGACCCGATACCTATGCACCCGAATATCGTGGCCTTTTAAGAAATTTTATGCAGTCCGTTCAGTACCCATTTAGTTCCATTAGTTTCGATATCAATCCTTAGTCTTTCTCAACAGAAAGGGGCGATGGGGAAAATTCACCCATCGCCAGCCTTCCTATCAAGGATAGTCCTTATTTCAGTTCGACTTTCGCGCCGACTTCTTCGAGCTTCTTCTTCATTGCTTCAGCATCTGCTTTAGCAACGCCAGCCTTGAGAGGCTTCGGAGCAGCTTCAACGAGGTCTTTTGCTTCTTTCAGGCCGAGACCTGTCAGTTCGCGAACGACTTTGATGACTTCGATTTTCTTGTCGCCGGCAGCAGCAAGAACAACGTCGAAATCAGTTTTAGCTTCAGCGCCAGCAGCAGCGCCGCCCGCAGCGCCGCCAACAGCTGCAACAGCAACTGGAGCAGCGGCGGAAACGCCCCACTTTTCTTCGAGCAACTTGGACAGTTCAGCTGCTTCGAGTACGGTCAGTGCGGACAGATCGTCCACGATTTTAGCGAGATTGGTAGCCATTTTAGTTCTCCTTTGTAAATAAAGTTATTTTTTATCAGCGTATGCCTGAATAACACGGGCCAGTTGCGAAGCTGGTGCCTGAGACAATGTCGCCAAACGTGTCGCGGGTGTTTGAAGCATCCCGAGAAGTTTGGAGCGCAATGCGTCAAGCGACGGCAGTTTCGACAATGCTTCAATAGCCGCTTTATCGAGCAGTTTATCGCCGAGAGCGCCACCGATGATGATGGCTTTCTCGTTATCTTTGGCGAATTCTGCGGCGATCCTTGCTGCAGCGACCGGGTCTTTCGACGTTGCCAGTCCTACAGGGCCTTTGAGCATTGGGCCGATGCCTTCAAAGCGTGTGCCTTTCAGGGCGCGTAAAACGAGCCTGTTTTTTGACACTTTGTAGTTGACGCCAGCTGTACGCATCTTGACGCGAAGGTCAGTAACCTGCGCTGCTGTCATACCAAGGTTCTGGATGACAACGACAGATTCGACCTCTTTCAAGGCTGCATGGCGCTGTTCGACAACCACTGCTTTTTTTGCACGATCCACGGATAGTCTCCGTTCTTTCAGTTATGGCGAGCCTTCCTTTTAAGGGGAAAAACTCTACCGGGTTACAGTTTGGATACATCTGCTTTCGCATTTGTCTCCGCTTAGTCCCCGCCCCGAAGCTCAAGCCATAACAATAGTACTGCTATAAACTCTTTCCTTCGTCTGTACAGGCCTCTTTAGAAGTTACGCTCCGTAGTGGGGCACCTGTAGTCTCGGACAGGGATTCTGAAGACCGGCCGAAGCCGGTCTCCAAAATTTAGTTAGGCCGCGTCTTTTGCGAGGCTGGAGAGATCCAGCTTCACGCCCGGGCCCATGGTGGAAGACAAGGACGCTTTCTTCATGTAGTTGCCCTTGGTTCCAGCCGGTTTTGCTTTCATCACCGCGTCATAGAGAGCGCGGACGTTTTCAACGAGTTTCTTCTCATCGAAGCTGGCTTTGCCAACACCGACGTGAACGATGCCCGCCTTCTCCGCACGGAATTCAACGGAGCCGCCCTTTGCACCCTTAACCGCAGCCGTGACATCCATTGTCACTGTGCCCAGTTTCGGGTTCGGCATCAGGCCTTTCGGACCCAGGATCTGACCCAGCTTACCGACAACGCCCATCATGTCAGGGGTTGCGACAACGCGGTCAAAAGGCATGTCGCCTTTCTGGATACGCTGCGCGAGGTCTTCATCACCGACGATATCAGCGCCAGCCTTTTTAGCCTCTTCGGCTTTCGGGCCTTTGGCGAAAACGGCAACGCGGATCGTTTTACCGGTGCCGTTCGGCAGCGTGCACATACCGCGCACATTCTGGTCGGACTGCTTGGTATCGATACCGAGGTTGAGCGCGAGTTCGATCGTCTCGTCAAACTTCGCATTTGCGTTTTGCTTGATAAACTTCACGGCGTCAGCCAGCTTCCAGATCTTGGTGCGGTCCTGTGATTTACGGACATCACGCAGACGCTTTGTATAAAGCTGCTTTTCGCCTTTTGCTTTTTTCGCTTTTGCTTTTTTCTCAGCCATGATTAACCCTCCACCTTGATGCCCATGGAGCGCGCGGTACCCGCGATGGATTTCATCGCAGATTCAATGTTCGCCGCGTTCATGTCTTTAAATTTCGCTTTTGCGATCTCTTCCAGCTGTTTCTTGGTCACTTTGCCAATAACGGTATCTTTGCTGGTGGTGCCGCTTCCCTTCTCGACTTTTGCCGCTTTCAGCAAGTAATAGCTTGCCGGAGGTGTCTTCATGACGAAGGTGAAGGAACGGTCCTGATAAACTGTAATAACGCATGGGATCGGCATGCCTGGTTCCATACCCTGTGTCTGGGCGTTGAAACCTTTGCAGAACTCCATGATGTTCACGCCCGCCTGACCCAGTGCTGGACCAATCGGCGGAGATGGGTTTGCTTTACCAGCTGGAACAACCAGCTTGATATAGCCTTGTACTTTCTTTGCCATTTCTGACTCCTAAAATAGAGTGTCGTGGTACGGCCTCCCTCATGGTCTTACGAAGGCTGCCTCCCACAATTACATTGCTCGGTTAC
>Ga0170475_106500235_pt1 | contig 11191 bp, 7 predicted proteins | sample Soicark_Litter_5_FD_111474 | JGI IMG/M metagenome (GOLD analysis project Ga0170475, IMG submission 111474) | Avena fatua rhizosphere microbial communities from Hopland, California, USA. Combined Assembly of 48 SPs | reverse complement strand
GTCGTTGAGGAACCGCGCGGCGGTTGCACCATCGACCAGGCGATGATCGTACGCCAGCGACAGCGGCATCATCAGTCGCACAGCCACCTCGTCCCCGACGATGACCGGCATCTTGCGTGACCGACCCACGAGCAGGATCGCGACTTCTGGTGTGTTGATGATCGGCGTGCTGTAAGTGCCACCGATTGCGCCCAGATTGCTGATCGTAAACGTCGAGCCCTGGAGATCACCCGTGGAAAAATTGCCGTCTCGAACATTGTCCGACAACTGGGACAGCGCTCTGGAAATGTCGGGAATGCTCAGTTCGTCGGCGCCGCGCAAGCTGGGCACCACGAGCCCGCGATCGGTATCGACGGCAATCCCAATATTCACGTAATCCTTGTAAATGATCTGATCATGTTCTTCATCGATCGACGCATTGATCAGCGGATGGTGCTTGAGCGCCCCCGCTACCGCCTTGATCACGAACGGCAGGCTCGTGAGCTTGATGCCTTTCTTCGCATAGTCGTCCTTGCTGCTCACACGCAGCCGCTCCAGCTCCGTCACGTCGGCGTCGTCGAAATTGGTGACCCGTGGCACGGTCGTCCACGACTCGTGCATCTTGGCCGCAATCACCTTACGGATTTTCGGCATCTTCTCCGGCCGGATTGGTCCCCACGCATCTCGGGCCGTGGCTTGCACCTGTTTGGCCGCCGCCGTTTGACTCGATTGCCGCACGACCGCCAGCACATCGTCGCGTGTAATCCGCCCACTGGGACCGCTGCCTGTAACACGCGCCAAATCGACACCCACCTCGCGGGCGAAGCGGCGCACGGCCGGACCCGCAGCCACCCCGCCGCCATCGTGCGTCGGCTCGGGGACGGAGGCGGCAGACTCGGCCCTCTCTGCCATTTGCTCGGACGTTGGACGTTGGACTTTGGACCTTGGACTTTCGGCCGGAACCGGCGGAACGAGCGCGGATTCCTGTTTTGGAGGTGTGGTTGCGGCGGGCGCGGCTTTCGCCGGGGCGGGTTTGGCAGCTACATCCTTCTTTTCGGGCTCTTGACGTTTGGCGGCCTTTTGCGGCTCCGCTTTCGGCGCTTCAGGCTTCGGAAACGCAGATTTGCTCGGCGCTTCAGCACCCTCAAGCGTCATGAGCAACGTGCCCGGTGGAATCGTTTGCCCTGGATGAACGTGAATTTTGGATACTTTGCCCGCGGCAGAGCTGGGCACCTGCAGCGTGGCCTTACCCGTTTCCAGCTCGATGATTCCCTGGTCCTTGGCGACGATATCGCCCTCTTTCACGAGCAACTCAAGGACGTCGCCCGTGTCCACGCCATCGCCGAGGTTCGGAAGCTTGACTTCGATTGCCATGGCCGCTGCTTATGCGAAATACGGGTCGATCTTGTCCGGATTCACGCCAAGGTCTCGGATCGCCTTTGCCACGAACGCCGGTCAAGCTGAGCCTGCTTGTTCAGTCGATAAAGAGTTGCCAGAGCGATCGATTCGGCATCGATCTCAAAGTGCCGCCGCAGTGCTTCGCGCGTTTCGCTGCGGCCCATGCCGTCGGTACCCAATGCGTAGAAATCGCCGGGCACCCAGCGGCTGATTTGCTCGGGCAATGCCCGCACATAGTCCGACGCCGCGACAAACACGCCCTTTTCTCCGGCGAGGGCCCGCTCGACATAACTCAACCGCTGCTGATCCCCCGGATGCAACATGTTCCATCGCTCGCAGGCATGTGCATCACGGCGAAGCTGCGTATAGCTCGTTACGCTCCAGACGGTGGAAGCGATTCTATATCGCTCGGCAAGCAGCTCTTGCGCCAGCAGCGCGTGCCGCAGAATCGCACCGCTGCCAAACAGGTTCACCTTGGCAACCGCGCCGGTCAGCTCGGTCGATTTCAGCTTGTACATCCCGCGGACGATACCTTCCTCCACGCCTTGCGGCATCGCCGAATGAACGTAGTTCTCGTTGCCGGCCATCAGATAGTAAATCGCTGTATCGCCTTCTTCGTACAGCCGTCGCATGCCATCGAGCACAATGACCGCCATTTCGTAGGCGTAAGCCGGGTCGTAGGCGCGAACATTTGGAAACGCGATTGCGTTCAGCAGGCTGTGGCCGTCCTGATGCTGCAGTCCTTCGCCGTTGAGCGTCGTGCGGCCTGCCGTTCCTCCGACGAGGAAGCCCTTCGCCCGCATGTCCTGAGCCGCCCAGATCAGATCTCCAATCCGCTGGAAGCCGAACATCGAATAGTAAATGAAGAACGGGATCATGTTGATCCCGTGCGAGCTGTACGCGGTGCCGGCTGCGCAGAAGCTCGACATCGAGCCGGCCTCAGTGATGCCCTCTTCCAGAATCTGGCCATTCACCGATTCCTTATACTTCGCGAGTTGCTCCGAATCGACTGGCTCGTAGAGCTGGCCGACGTGCGAGTAGATGCCAATCTCAGCGAACATGCCTTCCATGCCGAAAGTGCGCGATTCATCGGGCACAATCGGCACGACGAACTTGCCAATCTTTTTATCGCGGCAGAGTTTTCGGAGCAGACGCACGAAGGCCATGGTCGTGGACATCTCCTTGCCCTGGCTGCCGCCGAGAAACTCCTTGTAGTCATCGATCCGCGGCACTTCCGTCCGCGGCTGCTTGGTCGGACGACTGGGGATGCTGCCGCCCAGCGCTTCGCGCCGCTCACGCAAGTACTTCATCTCGGCGCTGTTTTCCGGCGGCTTATAGAACGGCGCATTGGCGACTTCCTCGTCGGAAATCGGAATGCCGAACCGCGTGCGAAACTCGTACAACTCCTCTTCATTGAGCTTCTTATTGTTGTGCGCGATGTTGCGGCCTTCACCGGCTTCGCCCAGACCATAGCCTTTGATTGTTTTGGCCAGGATCACCGTTGGCTGGCCTTTGTGCTCAATAGCAGCCTGAAAGGCCGCAAAAACCTTCTCCGGATCGTGGCCGCCGCGGCGGAGTTTCCGCAGCTTTTCGTCGGACAAGTTCTCAACGAGCTTCAGGAGCTCCGGATACTTGCCGAAGAAGTGCTCGCGAATGTATTTGCCGTCGCTGGCCTTGTACTTTTGGAATTGGCCATCAACGCACTCACCCATGCGCTTTACAAGCAGCCCGCTTTCGTCCTTGTCGAGCAGCGGGTCCCAGTCATCGCCCCAGATGACCTTGATCACGTTCCAACCGGCGCCGATGAAAAGACCTTCCAGCTCTTGAATGATCTTGCCGTTTCCGCGGACCGGCCCATCGAGCCGCTGCAGGTTGCAGTTCACCACGAAGATCAGGTTGTCGAGCAGCTCTCGGCCGGCGAGCGTAATTGCACCAAGCGTTTCGGGCTCGTCGCATTCGCCGTCGCCGACAAAGCACCAGACCTTACGGCCGCTGGTGTCCTTGATGCCGCGGTCTTTGATGTACTCGTTGAATCGGGCCTGATAGATGGCCATCAATGGCCCCAGGCCCATCGAGACCGTTGGAAACTCCCAAAAGTCGGGCATCAACCAAGGGTGCGGATAGCTCGACAAGCCGCGCACGGGCTCCAGCTCACGGCGGAAGTGTTCAAGATTTTCTTCCGTCAGCCGGCCTTCGAGAAACGCGCGGGCGTACATTCCCGGCGAGGCGTGCCCCTGAAAGTAAATCAGGTCGCCGCTATAGCCGTCTTCGCCGCGGCCGCGAAAGAAATGATTGAACCCGACCTCGTACAGCGTCGCCGACGAAGCGAACGTGGAAATGTGACCACCCAGGCTATCGAAATGCTTGTTTGCTTTATGCACCATCGCCATCGCGTTCCAGCGAATGATGCTCTTGATTCGCCGCTCCAACTCGCGGTTGCCCGGATACCGCGGCTGATGGCTGTGATGGATGGTGTTGATGTAGGGCGTATTGAGGGCGTACGGCAGCTCGACGCCCTCCTGCCGGGCCTTACGATCGAGCACGGCCAAAAGCTGCTTGCCCCGCTCGGGGCCTTTTGTGTTCAGCACATATTCGAGCGAATCAAGCCATTCCTTAGTCTCAATCGGATCGAGATCCTGCGGTGGAACCGGCGTCACGTGCGGCCCGTCGCCGTTGGCCAAGGCGGTTGTCGCGGCAGTGGCTTCTTCGTCGGACCTTGTTTCGGGATCGGTCATTGAGCGTATTGCGCTTAGGTGATTTCAAATCACGATCGTCGGTCAAAAATCATCGCTTATGTGTAATTCTACGCCGCTGTCGAGATTGCGGTAGGTCATCTGTGGGGCAGACATTCCTGTCTGCCAGGTTTCCGTCCAGCGGTGTTCCAATCGTGGCAGGCAAGAATGCCTGCCCCACTCAACTAGCCGATTCAGCCGATTTCCGCTTCGGCTTGTAGATTTCGGTCGCGGTGCCGAAAAAGGCTTCGGCGGCGTTCATTACCGTCTCGCTGAGCGTCGGATGCGGATGAATCGTCTGGGCAATGTCGGTCACTTCGCAGCCCATCTCGATCGCCAGCGCGGCCTCCGCGATCAACTCTCCCGCACCGGCGCCAACGATGCCGACGCCGAGAACACGCTCGGTGTCAGGATCGAGGAGGATTTTGGTCAGACCTTCGGTGCGACCCAGGGCAATCGCGCGACCGCTGGCAGCCCAGGGATAAATGGCCACTTCATGTTTGCGATCGTCCTTTTTTGCCTGTTCCTCAGTCAATCCGCACCAGGCGATCTCCGGGTCGGTGAAGATCACCGCCGGTATGGCCAGTCGATCGAAGACAACCGACTTGCCGGCGAGCACCTCGGCAGCGACCCGGCCTTCGTGAGTCGCCTTGTGCGCAAGCATCGGCTCCCCGGCTACATCACCGATTGCCAGGATGTGCGGATCGGTTGTCCGCATTTGCTCGTTGACTTTGACAAAGCCTTTGCCGTCAATTTCGACTTGAGTATTCTCCAGACCAAAGCCGCGGCTATTCGGGCGGCGACCCACCGAAACCAGAACGCGGTCGAATTGCTCCGCACCGAATTTGCCTGGGCCTTCGAAAGCGACCTCGATCTTGTTACCGCGCAGGCCCAGCGAGCCGACCTTGGTGTTCAGGAAGATTCGTTCGTGGAAGAGCGTGTTCAGCCGTTTATGAAGCGGCTTGACCAGATCGCGGTCCGCGCCCGGCAAGAGGCCGTCGAGCAACTCCACCACGCTGACCTTCGAGCCGAGCTGGGCATAGACGCTGCCCATTTCCAGGCCGATGTAGCCGCCGCCGATCACCAGCAGCGACTCAGGCAAATCCGCCAAGGAGAGAGCGCCGGTCGAATCCATCACGCGATCGGAGCCAATGTTGAACGCCGGTGGCATGGCGGGGGTCGAGCCCGTTGCGAGAACGCAGTGATCGAACGTCAGCGTTTTTTCCGATCCAATTGATGGATGTCGCCTTCGAGGCGCAGCGTGGTGCTGTTCTCGAACACGCCGCGCGCGTGGATCACTTTGACATTGCGGCGCTTTGCGAGCTGCTTCAGTCCGCCCGTAAGCGTCGTGATGACCTTTTCTTTCCGCTCGCGGACTTTGTTGATGTCGAGCTTGGGCGGCGGATAAACGACGCCCCAGTCGTGACGCAGTTCATCGACTTCGGCAATCACGCGGGCCACGTGCAGCAGAGCTTTCGATGGAATGCAGCCGCGCAAGAGGCACGTGCCGCCCAGTCGCGGATCAGCCTCGACCATGGTGACTTCCAGTCCCTCATCAGCTGCCAGAAACGCCGCGGCATAACCACCTGGACCGCCGCCAAGAACCACGATGGATGAGTGCATAACAAAGCCGCGACCGGTGGTCGCGGTTCAAAGGCATCGATCGCCAAGAAACACAAAGCGACGCCTCGAAAAGAGGCGTCGCTTGGATTGTACCGAGGGACAGCCCGTCCGAATGGCAGGTTTGGAAACCTGCCCCACTTACCGCGCCAGGAACTCGACGACGATATTCACATCGACCGGCAGGCTAAAATCGCCGGGGCCGGGCAGGCCGACCATCGTGGCTCTCAGCGTTTCGGAATCAAACGTGATCCAATCGGGTGTCTGCTGGTTGCTGCCATCGCCGACCGCGGCTTTGTATAGGCTGTAAATCGCCTCTTTAGGCCGGATCGTGATCACGTCGCCCGGACGGAGTTGATAGCTAGGGCTCGTGACCTTGATGCCGTTGACGTAAAAATGGCCGTGTACGATTCCCTGCCGGGCTTGAGGCCGGGTTTTGGTCAGGCCGGAGCGGCGAATGACGTTGTCTAGCCGCCGCTCACAAAGGGAGAGAACCTGTTCGCCCGTGTTGCCCTTTTTCGAAGCCACCTGGTGATAGTAGCGCCGGAGCTGCTTCTCAAGCAGACCGTAGTAATGCTTGATTTTCTGCTTTTCCTGCGAGGCCAAGCCCCAGTTCGAGAGCTTGCGGCCCTTAACATGCATGCCGGGGGGGTTATCGCGGCGCTCCAGCGCCCGGGCCGCGCCGGCGGTTTCATAAATGAGCGTGCCCAGGCGGCGATTGATCCGCGCCTTGGGACCGTTGTAACGGGCCATGCGAAAACTAACTCCAGGACTGAAAACGCCTTCCGCGGCTGCCAACAGCCGCCACAATTTCGGGGAAGCTCCTTATAATGGCGAAACGTGGCAGGTGCTGCAAGTGGTGCAATTGACGGTTCCTTGACAGCCGCCGGCCACTCGACTAATTAGGACCGTCTTTTAGCAAATCGTTTTTCGCCTGCCGGGCGGGCGTTTCGGGGGGGAATTTGTGAAGAGTAGTTCCGGCGCTGGCAGCCATGACGATGACGATGACGCCGACGAGAGTCTTGAGCCGCGTCAAGAGGTTCCGCGCCCGCCGGCCAAGCCGGAGCGTGGGCCCGGCGAAATGGACGATTTCGACGAAGAGGATTTTGACGACGAGTTCGACGACGACTTCGAGGAGGAGCTCGAGGACGAGTACGAGTTGTCGGAGTTCGAGGAGCTGACGGACGAAGACCTGGCCGAGGATGAAGAGGCCGACGTCACGGCGATGGGCGATTTCGTCGATGAGGATGCCGAGCCCGAAGAGCCGCCGGTCGAGGAAGTCGAGGCCGAGGCAGAGCCGGAAGAAGGCGGCAAGAAGAAAAAGAAGGGTAAGAAGAAAGCGGGCGACGATGAGGACTAGGAATTAGGTTCAAGTTACAAGTTCCAAGTTTCACGTTAAGGACGTCCAACTTGAAACTTGGAACGTGGAACTTGAAACGTTCTGGAACATGTTTCAACCCGTTAGCGCTTCCGCGAATCTGCCGCGTCAAGAAGAAGAGGTGCTGCGCTTTTGGAAAGAGCGCGGCATTTTTGACAAATCGGTTGAGCAGCGGCGCGGCAAGAATGTCGGTCGGTTCGTCTTCTATGAAGGCCCGCCGACGGCCAACGGCATGCCGCATCCGGGCCACTGCCTGACGCGGGCGATCAAGGACCTCTTTCCGCGCTACAAGACGATGCGCGGTTATCTATGCGAACGCAAAGCCGGCTGGGACACGCACGGCTTGCCGGTCGAGGTCGAGGTTTGCAAAGAGCTGGGCATTCATTCCAAGGAAGAGATCGAAAAATTCGGCATCGAGCCGTTCATTCATCGCTGCCAGGAATCGGTCTGGCGGTACATGAAGGAGTGGGAGCGACTCACCGAACGCCTCGGCTTCTGGATTCACCTCGACGACGCTTACGTCACATATCACCAGAGCTACGTCGAAAGCGTCTGGTGGTCGCTGAAGAATCTGTTCGATCGTGGGCTGTTGTATCAAGGACACAAAATCGTCTGGTGGTGGGCGCAAGGCGGCACGGCACTATCGAGCGGCGAAGTCGGGCAAGGCTATCGCGAGGTGGCCGATCCGAGTGTGTATGTGTTGTTTCCGCTAATCGAAGAAACACAAGCCCGAAGCGCAAGCGAGGGGGCCGGCAGCAAAAACGCGCCGACTTCACTGCTTGTCTGGACCACCACGCCTTGGACGTTGCCGAGCAATCAGTTCGCCGCCGTCCATCCCGACCTTGACTATGCCACCGTTGTCGATAAGGAGACGGGCCAGCGAATCATCATGGCCGCGGCGCTGGTGGAGACAATTGCGGGGAAACTGAAACGCGAGCTGAAGGTTGAATCGACGTGTAAAGGGGCGCAACTCGTTGGGCACAAATACAAACCACCGTTTGACTATTTCTACCGGCCCGGAAACAAAGGCACGAGTTGGTCTATCAAATTAGCAATGTTTGTTACTACGGATTCCGGTTCTGGAGTCGTCCACATCGCGCCGGCTTTTGGCGAGGTGGATTACGACCTCTGGCATAATGAATACGACCAAAGCGACGACGATAGCGAACCGCCATTCTTAAATCCAGTTAGAGACGATGGCACGTTCTCAGACCAAGTCCCCGAATATGCTGGCCGCTGGGTCAAAGACTGCGACAAGGACATCACTCGCGATCTGAAACAGCGGGGGTTGCTCTATCACCAAGAGCAATACATCCACGACTATCCGTTCTGCTGGCGGGCGGAAGAAGATCCGCTGATCCAGTATCCGCGGAAGAGCTGGTTCATTCGCACGACGCAGTTCAAGGACGAAATGCTCGCGAATAATGAGCAGATCAACTGGCTGCCGGAGCATATCAAGCATGGGCGGTTCGGCAATTTTCTGGAGAGCAACGTCGATTGGGCTCTTAGCCGCGAGCGCTACTGGGGCACTCCTCTGCCGATTTGGGTTTGCGAGCAGACGGGGAAGATGGAAGCGGTCGCGAGCTACGCAGAGTTACTGGGGAAACCGGGCGTCAAAGGCCAAGAGATATGGGCTGCGGCCAAAAAGGCGAAACCTTCACTACCGGACGATTTGCGCGTCCATAAGCCTTATATCGACGAGATCAGTTACGACTCACCGTTCGCCGCGGGGGCACGGATGAAGCGCGTCAGCGAGGTGATCGACTGCTGGTACGACAGTGGCGCAATGCCATTCGCTCAATGGGGCTATCCGCATGACGGTCAAGAGCGATTCAATGAGCAATTTCCGGCAGATTTCATTAGTGAGGCGCTCGATCAGACGCGGGGCTGGTTCTACAGCCAACTGGCAATCAGCACGATGCTCTTCGGTCCCAAAGCCGCGACCGGTGGTCGCGGTCCGATGGCTCCTTATCCTCATCCGTTCCGCACCTGCATCGTCCTCGGCCTGATGCTCGGCGAGGATGGGCAGAAGATGAGCAAGAGCAAGCGGAATTACCGCGAGCCGAGCGAAATCTTCGATAAGTACGGCGCCGATGCGCTGCGGTGGTTTTTCTTTGCCAATCAGCCGCCGTGGACGACGATTCGCTATGCCGAGCGGGCGATTAAAGACACGATCCCCGAATTCATCCTGCGGTTATGGAACTGCTATTCGTTCTTCGTGAACTATGCGAATTCGAACGATCGATTCGAGCCGGAGAAGTCATTGACTGGCAACGTCGATCAGCTTGCTGCGGCTGACCTGGCGAAGGGCAAAGGTTTTCGTCCCGCTGCCCAGCGCGGCGAGCTCGACCGCTGGATACTCAGTGAACTGAATCGGACGGCAGCGGCCGTTGTTGAGCGGATGGATGCCTACGACAATTACGAAGCCAGTAAACGACTGCACGCCTTTGTCGATGGCCTTTCCAACTGGTACGTCCGCCGCAGCCGCGACCGTTTTTGGGCGGCTATGGACGCGGCGCATCAGCAAGACAAGCTCGATGCCTATTGGACGCTGTATGAAGTGCTGCTGACGACGACCAAGCTGATCGCGCCGTTCACGCCGTTTTTGGCGGAAGCTCTGTGGCAGAATTTGGCGGGCGTTTTCGGCGACCGTGCGGTCGCGTCGGTTCACGTTTGCGATTTTCCGATTGGCGAGCGATCGGCCATTGACGAGACCCTGTCGGAGCAAATGAAGTTGCTGCGGGAGATTGCTTCGCTCGGTTTATCGGCGCGGATGGCGAATAAGCTCAAAGTGCGCCAGCCGTTGGCAAAGGTCGAGGTGATCCTTTCCGACCTCACGCATCAAAAATGGCTGGAAGAGCACGATGAGCTGCTGCGGGACGAGCTGAACGTCAAGAAGATTGATTACACGAAGGAAGCCGACAAATACATCACGTACCAGGTGCAGCCGAATTTCAAGCGGCTCGGTCCGCGGATTGGCAAGTTGCTGCCGGGCTGCAAAGCGGCACTTGGCCAAGCTGACGGCGGCAAGCTCCTGGCGGAGTTAACCGCCACCGGCAAGGTGGCTCTCGATATTAGCGGCGAAAAGATCGAGCTCGATAACGAAGACATCCAGGTCCGGCTGCAGGCCAAGCCCGGCTGGGCTGCGGCTCAAGGCTCGAACGTCGTTGTGGTCCTTGCGACCGAATTGACGCCCGAGCTAATTGCCGAAGGCTTGGCGCGCGATTTTGTGCGGATCGTGCAGGACCGCCGCAAGGATTTGGCGCTGGAATTTACGGACCGAATTGAAATCGGCGCTGCCGGCGCATCAGTGGAGTTACAAACGGCCATTGAGCAATTTCGCGATTACATCTGCGGCGAGACACTGGCGATCAAGCTGGCGTTCGAAGCGGTGGGCGGCGTCGATCCGGTCGAAGCGGAGATTGGTGATGACAAGGTGAAGTTGCACGTCAGGCGGGCCTAGCCAACATGTCCGCGCCGCTGCCTATTGCAGTTCTCATCTCCGGCGGCGGCACGACGCTGCGCAATCTGATCGAGCAGATTTGGGATGGGAGCTTGCCGATAGAAATTCGCCTAGTGATTTCCAGCAATCCGGCCGCTAGGGGATTGGAGTTCGCGGAGGCGGCGGGCCTGAAGTCTTTGGTCGTCGAAAAGAAAAAAGAATTGAGCAACGAGGAGTTCAGCAACGCGATCTTTGCACCCTGCCGCGCGGCCGGCGTGCAGTACGTCGTGATGGGTGGGTTCTTGAAGCATGTGCTGATTCCGTCCGACTTTCAGAATCGATTTATCAACATCCATCCGGCGCTGCTGCCCAAATTCGGGGGCAAAGGAATGTATGGACTGAAAGTCCACGAAGCGGTGATCGCTGCGGGCGAAAAAATCACAGGCTGTACGGTCCATTTCGTGGACAACGAATACGACCACGGGCCCACCATCTTGAAACGGCAGGTGGAGGTTCTTCCGGCTGACACGCCGGAAACGCTCCAGGCACGCGTCTTTGCTGCCGAGTGTGAGGCCTATCCACAGATTCTGCGCAGTTTAGCGGCGGAATTCAACCGCGTGTAAGCCGTTCTGTAGACACGTC
>Ga0170475_103188573_pt1 | contig 11197 bp, 2 predicted proteins | sample Soicark_Litter_5_FD_111474 | JGI IMG/M metagenome (GOLD analysis project Ga0170475, IMG submission 111474) | Avena fatua rhizosphere microbial communities from Hopland, California, USA. Combined Assembly of 48 SPs | reverse complement strand
CTCCGCAATAACGTTCTTTCCTTCTTTATGTGTTGTTATAAACTAACATTCCTCATCACATCAGCGCACAATCACACGGACACATACTCGAGTCAGCTCGCTCAGGATTATTAATCAGCGGAGTAGTTTCTTTTGGCTTATCTGCAGAAGAGGAGCTCTCTGCTGTCATATTCTCTGTCGAAGGTTTCTTCCTTTGGATCAGCTGAGAGGTCGCAGTGGGCTCATCAACGCCACCAACTGCGCTATGAGCACCACCAGCTCGAAAAAAGGTCTTCGTTTCGTCTTCCCCAATTGCCTCTTTGTGTGGAGCAGGCTCAGAGAGAGACCTTCTATTCCTCTCGAGGAAGAAGAGGAAGAGGAGGAGGAGGAGTTCGCTGGTGGCTCTGCAACTCGCACAGGCGTCGCAGGGGCTGATGGAATCGGCTCCTTGGTCTCCTCTGCCTTCTTTTCTTCCTCTTTCGCTTGAGGAGGAACGACAGGAGATTCAGGAGCAGTAGTGGAGACTGATGGAGCAGGTGCTGGAGGAGGCACCGGAGAAAGTACAGGCGGCTTCTCCGCTTCTGCCTTTGTGGGAGGAGAGGCTGGCGGAGTAGTTGCCTCTTTCTTCTCCTCGACCTCTGCCTCCTCTTCAGCCTCTGCTTCTTCTCTTTCCTCCGGCACGTAAGTGGTCACAGCGATTCCCGCTGCCTTATCTGCTAAGCGCTTCTTCTGAGCAGCTTTTGCAGCAGAGAGACGTTCTCGTTCTCCTCTGCGTCTCACAACGAGCTGCTGACGAGCGGATTTGATTTTCTCTTCGCGTTCGCGCCATCGACGCTGTTGCTCTGCGTATTGTTTCTGTCTGAGCTCTTCGCGTTCGCGTTTCTGTCTCTGCTGCTCGTCCCACTCTTTTCTGATCATCTCCTCGACACGTTTCTGCTCTGCTTCTTTCTGAGCCAACAGTGCCTCTTGTCTCGCCTGCTGATCCGCTTCCCACTTTGCACGCAGAGACTGATAGTCGGCGTTGGTGAGCGGATGGTCCCACGAGAGAGAAATCTCCAACGGTCGGAGTGCAACAGTCTGCAGAGTGACCTTAATGCTTTCCTGGAAATCGAGAAGCTTTCGCGAAGTTTCGGTGAGCTGCTGAGGCGACTCGAGCGGAAGAACACGTTCGGCTTTGTCGTTTGGATTTGGACCGGTAAAGAGCATTCTAATCTGCGAGAGATACTGGTCGAGATTGACTGTCTTCAACCACGGGAACGGGAACACCCACTGCAGCTTCGATTCGAGCTGATCGACGCGATCGACATCTGCCACTGCCTCAGCCTTCAGAGTCGACACAGCCATGACGTGCTGTGGTGAGACAATGAACCACAGTGTTTGATGAGGCTGGACGATGCGAGAAGAGAGCGCATACTCTTCCTTCTGATACGCAGCATCGTTAATTGTCTTGAGGAGGTACTGCCCAGCGGCTCGATGCATCGAGTATGGGTGCAGACCTTGACCGACACAGAAGTGACGCGGAAGACGAACACGACGACGCTCTTTCTCATCAAAGTAAGTTGCGGTGTTCCGAATGCCCTCTGTTGTCTTTGCGACGAGATCGACAGTTCCAATGACAGGTTTCACAACAACGCCGGCAAGACCTTGGCCAATTCCCTTGAGCAGGCCAAGTCCGCCCTCTTTCTTCAGACCCTCTGATGGCTTCTCCACGATACCAGTCGCCGCTTTTACAAAACCCATTCCAAAGCCCTTCACACCCTCAAGAACTCCTTGTCCGGCGTGTTTGGGTCTGTTTGTGACCCGAGAGACTTCTCGCTCTTGCTTATAGGTATCGTCAAAGGTGGCAAGCTCAGCCACCTTAGTGATGGACGTTGTCACCTTTGTGGCGGTATTGAAGATACCAAAGACCGATTTCTTCAGCAGCGATGAAGAGCCCTTAGCGATCGCGTCGCCAAAGTCCTTTGGAGAAGACACGAGCGCTTGACCGGGCTCGTAGAAGAAGTCATAGACGCCCGTGCCCAGATTGCTGACAAGCGATACAGGCGCTCCTAAGAAGTCCGCTGCGCCCAAAATCTTATACAGCTGCGACATCACCTGAGCCATATAGTGCTGAGTGATACGCGAGGTGAGATCGGGCAGAGAGACAAATGGGTGTTTCAGAATGAGTGCGTTGATCGACAGCTCGGCGCCTTCGATGTTTGCAAAGATTCCAGTGTTTGCGAGCAGATTCTCCAGAGTTGCCACCTGAGAATCGCGTTCGAGCGAAGACGACGCCGTTGTGTTGTCATATCTCGCAGTGAGTGCAGGGACAGTCATAAAACTGAGCCGAAGTTTGATCGGATTCAGTGTCAGTAACTCGAAGTAGTACATCTTTGCAGGTCCCGTTGTGTCCATCTCAGCGCCGCTGTCAGAGAAAGCGGCACCAGCGTTGAAACTTCTCATCCATCTCTCTTCCTCATTCATGGCCTGTCTTCGATTCATAAAAGCCATAATGGTTTGAGTGAAATTGAGCGTGTTGAGCAGAAGAACTTCGTCCATTCGAATGTCAATCTCTTGCATCTGAAGAGCCATATAGCGAATGTACATGAACGTGTCCCACTCTTTTGCGTGCACCACTGTCAGCTCTAAGCACTTTCGCTTCTGCGCCGGCAGCGGATAGAGCAAAATCGGATATGGAGTGTTATAGAGCGAATTGTCAATCTGTATGCGCTCGATCGAGAATTCGACAGACTGCTCCTTTGCAGACATCCCATACTCTAAGTACATCTGAGACAGAGAGAGGAAGAAGAGCTCTTGTGGTCGATTATCGATAAAGGACATTCCCAATCCTGGTAAGCTGAACTGGAAGCGGAAGGTCTGATGAGCGGCGGACTGTTTCTTCGCTTTCTCGTCGGCGTCACCAAGGACATGTGATAGCTGTGTGTCTTGTGTCACTTCTAAGCACTTGGTTGGTCCCACGGGGCGCACCGCGACGCCCAAAATCTTATCAGTGGAAATCTGTTTCTGTTCGACTGGTTTGAATTTGTCGAGCGTATAGGTGTCTTCGAGAACCACAGCATTCGTTTGCATGCTGAGCACTTGCAGTTTCACTTTCTTCTTCTCGCTCATTTGGTTCTCCCATGCGAAGCCAATTTCGTCTCGTGGCATCACTCGTACTGACTCCTTCTCTCCGTCTTGGCTCGCAACAACGATGAAGTCGGTGCACTTGTTCGAGATACGGTATTGAGGAAGTTCAGCGTTGTATGTAAACGTTACGAGCGTAGTGGCTTTGTCGAGATGGATAGTCACGCGGAGGAGGTTCGATGCCGATGAGCCTCTCTTCCTCAGACGAACATCGAACCCGCCGACAGACGCGAGAGGAAATCCTCTGCTCCACATCGAGTCCTCTTCGCGAAGCGATAGCAGTCGCGAGAGCTGATGGTTTGTCCAGACGAGAGGAATTCGCGCACCGGGCGCGAGAGCGTACTCGGGCGATGTGAGAAGACCAGCGCTCGAGGCCTTACGAACCGACTGATCCGCGTCCGACTGTACCGCTGACGGATCTTGTCGATAGTACAGTGGCAGCGGAGTCTTATTGACGAGAACATATCGCGCCGAGAAGGTGACGAGTTTCGTGCGCCAGAACTTTCCAGGCGCTGGACGGACGTAGACAGCGACCTCGTAGACAGTTGAGGGAGTGCCAGGAGGAGCTCTCGGAGGCAACGTGTCCATAATGGAAAGAGCGCCAGTGGATCTCTGTGCCTTCAGCGGCATCACATCGCTGTACTGTGAATTTGCTACCCGAATGCTCGCTTGATCGTACGAGAACATATACGGCTTGAGAAGGTCCTCAGAGCCGAAATCGAACCACTGCTGTGGCGCTGTGCCGATCTTTCCGACGTGTTTCCATTTCTCGTCTTCGTTGGCGGCGCGTGACTGACCAAAGAGCACGTGACCATCTGGGCTCTTCTTGTAAAGCATCCGAAGACCAGTCTTATTGAGCATCCAACACGCCGTGTACAGCGAAACAGAACGAGAGCCGTTAGGGTGCAGCTGGTTATCAATGCGGATGTGCAAAGTGCCCTTGTTCGCGTCGCGCACGATCACTTCCTGAGCAACGTCTTTGCCCGATGGTGTGCTGATGAGCTGTCGATCAGACCATTGTCCCTCTTCCATGAGAGGTAACTTGACGGAGATGTAAACCTCCTTGCGCATCTCGAGCTGGTAGACCATTTGGTTCTGTCCTTTCTCGAGACGGCCACTGGTCGAGATCTCACCACGGTGATCCTGAATACGGAATTGCAGACGCTCTGGTAAGAGATTTTCCACCACCACAGGCGCAGACAGCGTCACAAGCCAGTTATCGTGCTCAGAGTCGATCGGTGTTCGACTGACATGACAGCTGTAGATCCACGCGGGTGCCGCAGCAGAGCGACACGAAACGAACGTCGATGCCGCGTTGAGGGCAAGAAGAGAGACCGACTCGGTGCTCCACTCGTACGAGGGAATGTCCGCCGGTCGGAATCGGAGCAGACCCGCCTGCGCCCATTGCAGAGGAAGACCAAGAGTGCTTTCTGGTTCCACGACGCCCAAATCGACAGCGCGTGTTGAACCCGCTGCTCCCATGCCAACGAGCGTAGAGGTACTCTTTAATTCCACCGCAAGTCCCAATCGAATAACAGAGTTATTTCTGATCTGAATGTTACTGCGCAGTGTGGCGACCTTCGCGCCCGACTGCGAAGAGACCTCGTAGACAAGAGGCTGTCTGTTGGCCAAAGGGATGAAGTAGGTACCAACTGTTGTGAGCGGAAGGCGATTGAGAGACGGCAGAGACGGTGAGAGCTGAACACACAGCGCGTGAATGTGCGGCGGACCGGCGCGTAAGTGAGTTCTCTGAGCGTCGCGGTCAAGCTCGAGAACATCGAGCGCATGTGATTCGTTTGACTGCAGCTCTCGTGGCTCTTGTACCACCGAAGACACAGTGCCTTCGGTTTCTCTCTTCCTGAATCGTGAGGCGTACAGCTCCTCTTCCAATTGAGCAGTACTCTGCTGATCAGCACCAACTGGCGCAGCTGGCATGAGCGAGGTAGCAGAGGGAGCTGTTTTCAGCGCATTCAGATCGCCCGCGATGTTATACGACGAGGTCTGCTTCATGAAGGAAGGAGTGGCAGCATCTTCTGATTTTCTCGCTACCGCAACAACCGAATAGAGAATTTTCTCTCCGGTCTGATTCGATATGACAAACGGATGCCATTCCTGAGGAGCGACACTGGGCTCAGAGGAAGTTAATGCAGCGGTAGCCACATTGCTATTCGAACCACCAGGAGTTGTCTTAGATGCAGCAGGCGCCATATCGCGTTGCCACGTCTCGAGGTACAGCAGGATCGATTCAATAAAGACTTGTGTGATATTCACGTTAAGATAGCTCGCAGCAGTCACATCAACAACAACAGTGTTCGGTTTATCGGGACTATGTGCTGGTGGCGGAGCGCTCGAGAACTTGATATTGAATCCAATCGGCTCCATCAGCGGCTCCCACTCGTCACGACGCGAGTTGAAGTAATCAGAACGAACCTCTAAGCGGAATTCGGCAGAGAGAGTCGATGACCACGAGCGAATTCTCGCACCAAATGCGGGCATGAAGGTGTAGAGCAGAGGCATCGAGTAGGTATGCGATTTCTTCTTCGAATCACCACTCGTGGGCGTATCAGAAGTGAGACAATCGTTGATGAGCGTCAGTTCAAATCGCGGGAATGACACTGTCATATCTTCCACAGGAGGTCGCGAGCCTCCGGAGCTGCCAGCGAGAGCTTTTCCAACACCGCCTTCATCTTCCTGCTGAATTCCCATCGCGCCCGGTGACTGCGGCGTAGTGGCAATAGCGGCTCTTCGCGGAGACAGCATCTCTGCTTGAGCAGATTTCTGCACTGGCGACGACGATTTCGGTTTGATCTTCTGCAGCAGTGCGAGGTATTGGTTCGAGAGGCTCATCAGAAGCCGAAGGTCGTGGTACGAAGCAACCATTTCGATTGCCGACATCTTCGCATCGATATGAGTGGCTGCCGGTGTGGACAAATGCGCAGCGGTTTGATCGAGCGTCAGATTCACAGACAGAGGATTCATAATTGTCGCCGAGGTTCTTTCGACGAGGTTTGCGCGGCACTTATACATCTTCACTTCGGTGACGCTCATCTGAACCTTTTTACGCGGTTCGCTCATTGCAGCTTCGAGTACGAGCGCGAGAGCAGACACGAGCGCCTGAGAGCTGCGGTCTGTCTCGTTCTCGATCAGCATCAGCTCTACAGCTTGTAACTGAACTCTCGCGTTCATCGCCACAGATTCAGCCACTGGCGCAGGGAGAGCAGCTGATATGCTCGCGAGAGGAAGCGCAGGAAGAGTAACAGTGTTTCGACCTCTGCCAATAGCAATGGCCGCTTTCTCTGGCTCTGTATGCTCGACAGCTTTCGGAGGAGGAGCTGCAGCCATATGTGAGAGAATCTGTGTCGTGGTGGCGTTGATCTTTGGCAACAGATCGTCTAAGGCGTACAACGAAACTTCGCCAACGAAATTCGGCGCCAGAGTTATTCGAGTAGCATCGAGAGTAAACAGAACATTCCTCATGCCTGGTGCCTGTTTGAACTCCAATGTGAGCTGTCGCTGTTTGCAGCGCTCCGATGGGCCCATCAGAGTCACAAAGCGGTTCTTTGTCCCACTGCGGATATCGCGAACAGCCAAACTCGCAACACGCAGAGCGAATTCCATCTGACCTCCACCTTGTGAGAAATCAAAGGCGGTCTTCTCCAACTGCGCCTCGAGAACTGTCTCAGGTCCTTTCTCCAAGACGAAGCCGAGTCGCGCGATCTGACCCGATGCGGAGATCATAAGCGGTGAAGAGACAGCGGGCGGAGGAGCGGCGGCACTTCCTGAAGGAGCAGCAGGCACTGCACCAGCTGGCGCAGGAACAGAAGGAGGGAATGGCCAAGGCACAGAGCAAATGTTCTTTGCCACAATATCCTTCAGAACTTCCAAATGCACATTAGAGAACCGCATTGCGATTTCGCTCAGCTCGACTTTCACGCGCATTCGCTTCTCGGTCTGATCTTCCTCTCGATCGAGAATGAGAGACGTATTGAATCGGTCGAGGAGCATTCGTTCGCCAGAGGCCGAGTTCAGTGCGTGAGTACGCCATGCGAGGTCCTGTATGGCGAGTTCGATGTGCTCAGGAAATGTTCCTGTCGGTCCAGGCGAAGGACTGAAACCATTCGAAGCGTACAAACGACCAAAATCTAACGCGAGATAGCTCGCGTTTGCCTCTTTCTCGTCTCCAACGATAATGGTCGTTGGATTGGAGACTGAAACCTCATACTTGAGAAGCTTTGCAGCGGAAGGAACAGGAGGAGCAGAATCTGATGACTTAATCGCAGTTGATGCAGTCTGTGTCTTCGCCTCAGCCTTTGGCATAACGGCAGAGAGCATCTTGTTGAAGTCTTGCATTGTGTCGAGGATCGTGGTGAGGAATCGCCACACCACAAGAACTCGGCACTGTCCCACATCGGCACGAACAGCCATATCGACACCAAACTCTGATTCATCACGCGATTTGTACGTTCGGAAACTCCATTCGACACCAACGGTCTCCGCCGGTGGCTGTTGTGCGAGAGACAAAGGTGTCTCAGCTGTATCAGTGGCAGAGGAGAAGGATGAGCGCAACAGACTCGGCTTCGCGATCTGCGTCTGCGATTGGCTGCGATGCAAAGGCACAGGAGATCGAGGCGGTGTCTGTGGCAGTACTGACGCAGTGGCGCTGTGATGCAGAGCTGCAGGAGGAGCAACATATGGCAGTCGAACACAGTCGCGCCAGTTCTGATGAGTGCCTCCGCTCTGAGTGAGATCAGTCACAATCACCGCTCCCACCTCTCCCGCGAGTTGAAGAGTTTTGTTTGTGAACACCTCGACACCAACCGCCATTCGTTCGACACCGGCGACAGCGAGAAGCTCCGCTCCAGAGTTTCTGTGCAGGACGACCTCTGCGCGCGCCATCGCGATACGAACCTTTCCTAACGTGAAGACCTCCTCCTCAGAGACAAAGGCAGCCACAGCAGAGTGTGCCAATGCGGCACTCGCGTTTGCAGCAGCAGCCGAAGACGCCGCCACAGCGGCGCTCTTATTCAACATCGCCTGTAGCTTGAACGTGGTTTCAGCAACAGCGACAAGAGTCTCCCGATTGAAGTTGAAGGTCAGCCGGCCGAGTAGAAGCTCTACTTGGTTATCAATACCAGCGTATTTTCTGCTGATCCGATCGATCTGTTCAAATCGGAGGAAAATGAACGCGGGCTGCGCCACAGCAGCTGCAGCGAGATCGGTACCGGCGATCGCAGACAGCGCATGCGATTTCATGAGACAAGAGAAAGAGGCATGCGAGCAGTAACGAGGAGTGCCGTCGCGGATCTCACACGAACCAACTCGGACCGTTGCCTCCATCCTCACTTTCGCCTTCTCAAAGTGCACATCGACATCAGCGACGGTGAAATCGATCAGCGGTTCAGTCTTCGCATCCTCAGAGGAGGGAGATCCTGCCGTAACGTGATGGTGATGTGAAGACTGATCGAGTGAGACAGTGACACGAGAGATCTTCAGATCGGCTCTGACGAGACGCGATTCCTCGTCTTCGGGGCGGAGGAGGCCGCGAAGTTTCGCCACAGTGGTTGACTGCTGACGCTTCTGTTGTGGTACAACAGGCGCAATCAGCTGTGAGCCAGACCGAGCCGACGCAGAGGACAGAGGAATCTGCTGCTGCGATGTCTTTGTCGCGTTCTCCGCGATCGCAAGCAGCGTCTTTATCGACCATGCATTCAGATGCGTGTGAAGATCAGGCAGAGTGCCACTGAGCAAGATCTTGGGTAGCAGAGGCGATGGTGCGGTACAGAGACGAAAGTCTAACGAGAACTCAAAGGGGTCGATGAGAGAAACATATCCCTTTGGTTGTTTGGACCCATCTGCTGAGTGGTGATGCGAAGTTCTCACAAACGCCGAAATTCCCGACAGCCGTATGAGGAATCGATCGTAGAAGTAGTCTTGCGAGATGGTCACCTTTGAATCTTGCGCAAGCAGCGCTTTCTGCTGTTTGTCGGCTTCGTCGCGCGCAGAGTGATCTGAACGGAGCTCTAACAGACCCAAAGAGACAACGAGTGTCGGCGAGCGGTCATCAGTGAGAGACTGTGGAACATGCAGCACCGGTGCCGCAAGATCGAGCGATATTGCCACGAGCTTCTTCTTATCGAGCGCGTATTTGATGCTCGTCGCAGCCGCCTGCTGCAGCTGATCGATGGAATTAAATGCCGCCATCTGAAGCTGCTCAAGAGCATCGGAGCGATGAGAGAAGAAGACGGCGAGACGGTCAACAAGAGGTCGCGCAAAGAAGGCGTGAAGCGCTTGAGCTTTCACTTGTACCACCACATCTTCTTTCCGAGTAACTGGCTTCAGCTCGAGTGTGCCTGCTAGCTGCTGTTCAGTCTCCTTTGCGCTGTGCAGAATCGCGAGGGGCTTTCCAGGCACAGAGAATGCATCCATCACTCTCATCTGCTGCAGCGAGAACGAACACGACATCGAGCCGAGCGGTCTCATATCGACACTCGCCTGTATGCCGTTCAGCGAACCAGCGACGAGCTCTTTGCCGTCAGAGTAGTTGATCAGTTTGACACCTGTGGAGGCGAGTTTGAAGACAGCGCGCATCTTCACGAGCTCAGGCGGTACACTCGAGGGCAGAGGTTTCGATTCCTGGAAGTCGATGGCGGTGTAGAGACGCTGCCAGTCCTCTGTGCTCAGTGTCTCCTGAGGAGACGCACCTGGTGCAGGTGCAGCACCTCCGAACCAGCCACCAAACCAGCCGGCTTTCGCTTTCGCTTCCTCCTGCGCCTTCTTATCGCGCCGAACGAGAACCTCTGCGAGCGAGCGGAAGAGAAGGATGTCTGCGATGTCCCATTGCTCCTCGAGCGCCTCAATGCGTTTCTCCTCTTCGGGTTTAGTCTTTTTGATCTTATGCAGTCGCCAAAGACGAACGTATTCTACGCGCGCCTCTTTGCGGCTCTTCAGGTACGTCCAGCTCCAACGGTATTTCTTTCGCTTGATATCAGCCACGATCGTATCGCGTATATAAGCCCACCAGAGCTTTGCTGCGTGCGGATGCGAAGTCGGTCTGAGATCAGGCCGATGCTGAAGATATCTCCTCACACGAAAGTACGCCACGTAGTTCTCCGCAAGATCTTGAATCGATCGGAACTGAGATTCGTTCAACGACAGCCAGATCTGATCGATCGCCATCTCAAAGACCATCTTGGGATTAAGGAGATCGGGAACGTCGGAGGTGTTCATGACGACGTGCAGCTGACCGCTGATGGGCTCGACCAGGTAACGATGAGTGCCTCCTCCCTTTCTGCCATCATCCTTATAGATCAGCGCATTGAGCATTGCGCCGAGCTCCGCCGTGGTCGCGTACTTCAACGGCGCCTCGTCGTTATCCCAATACACCGCGAGGTTCTTCAGCACAACGTTCTTATGCACTAACTTTCCTGGTGCATTGAGGAAAATTGGTTTGCCGCTCTCGTCTACGGTGTACGCGTGCAGCAGCTCCAATGTGATACCGAACGCACATTGCGCCTTTGGGTCTTCGTATCGGATATGAACCTCATTGACGTACAACTGAATGTTATGCACGACACGTTCGATAAGCTTTTTCGCGAAGCCGCTCTCCTGATCTTCAGTTGGCACTTTCTTATCTTCGTCACCACCGCCAGCGCCAATGAGCTCAGCAAGCTGAAGTTGCTTTCGTTTTGTGCCCATCGCTTTTCGTTTCTCAACAGCAGCAGTTCGCTCCGAATCAGGGACAGGAGAAATCAAAATAAACACTTTCTCGATATTGATAACTGTTGGCTGAGAGCCAAGGCTCTTCCAGGGGATCTTCATAGTTAGTTTCCCAAGGAAGCCCGACTTAATGCGGACTGGAATTTGAAGCTCGTCGAGCGCATTCGGGTTCAATTCTAATTGGCAAGGGACACGTCTCCACTAAAGATACCAAGGCGTAGATTTTCCGCTTGCAGGCCGACAACATAGTCGCCGAGGTACTTCACGAGGATGCCACTCACGAGGCCCTCGAGAACCATTCCTCTTAAGAGCTCGTTTAATATTTATATTAGCTGAAACTGGGGCAGATATGGAGACGAGGTGAGTCAATGAATCTGCG
>Ga0170475_101295475_pt1 | contig 11198 bp, 10 predicted proteins | sample Soicark_Litter_5_FD_111474 | JGI IMG/M metagenome (GOLD analysis project Ga0170475, IMG submission 111474) | Avena fatua rhizosphere microbial communities from Hopland, California, USA. Combined Assembly of 48 SPs | reverse complement strand
GCTGACACCGACGGTCGGGTGGCGCGCTTGCCGCAGGGGATGGATCCCGATGATTTCGTTCGGCAAGGGGGTGGCGGCCCCACGTGCCACGGCGTGGAAGACTTCCGCAAGCTGGTGGAGCACGCCCGGCCCATGCTGGATCAATTCATTCAGGACGCCATTCGCGAGATGAGCATTCCGGGCAAGGTGGCGGCGGTGGAGAGCGCGGCGGCGCTCTTGGCGCGGGTGAAGAATCCCACTGCCCGCGATCTGAGCGCCCACACGCTGGCCGTCGCCGCGGGCGTGACGCCACAGCAACTGCTCCGCACCATGCGCCAGCAGGCCGAAGCGCAAGCCCGACATGTCGGTTCCGCTCGTCAGGCCCCACCAGGCGTTGCGGCTGCGCGTCCCGACGCTTCTGTGCCCTCGCCGACGCCGGAGCTGGAAGCCCGACCACTTCCTTCCGACGAGCTCGACCTGCTCGTGCTCTTGGTGACATTCCCGCACCTAGCGAAAGAACCCGAAGCGCGAGAAGCTTCGGACTTGTTGGTCGATCCCACCGCTCGTCTGCTCGCCTCGAGTCTTTCGCGCAAAATGGCGGCGGATGGTCGGCTGGACGTGCCCGCCTGGCTGGAAGAAGCGCCGGCTTCGTTGCGGCCAGGTTTGGCCGCGGCGACCTTGGATGGCCGGTACGCCAACGTGCCCAACGCCGTCGATGTTTTGCGGCGTTTGCGGGGCCGGTTGGCCAAACTTCGAATTGATGCTGAGATCGCTCTCAATCATCGCCGTCAGCAAGAGGCGTTGGCGAGAGGCGACGAGGCGACAGTGAGAGCCATTTCCCTTCGGGAGATCGAGCTCATCCGCACGAAGCAAAGGCTCCAACCGTGAGGTCCTAGACACCATGGCCACGGACGACGAAGACACGGGCAGCGACGACGCCGAAGACAAAGACTTCGGCGTCGTGGGTGACGAAGGTGAGAAGGTTGAGAAGGACGGCAAGGGCGGCAAGGGTGGAAGGAAAGGCGGGGCTGCCGCGAGTCAGTCGCGCCGTGCCGGTCGTCCCAAGGCCATGCCGAAAGCCAAGGCGCAAGCGCAGGACGAGGAGCGCCCCGAGCGCTCTGAGGACAGCGACGACGATGACGACGACGAAAAGTCGGACAAGCCCGAGAAGGCAGACAAGGGCGACAAAGGTGAGCGCAAAGCTCGCGACCTCATCACCCGCGGCAAGGCGCAGGGCTACCTCACCTACGACGATGTGAACGATCACCTGCCGGAGAACATCGTCACGCCGGACCAGATGGACGAATGGCTCTCGACCTTGTCGGGTGAGGGCATCGAGCTCATCGACGCGTCGGCGAAGATCTCCGTCAGCGAGAAGATGGTGGCCGCCCCGGAGCCGGGCGAGGAAGAGGAGGCCAAGAAGGAGGACGAGGAGGAAGAAGAGGACGACGGCTACTCGAAGGTGAACGATCCCGTTCGCCTGTACTTGCGCAAGATGGGCTCCGTCTCGCTGCTCAACCGCGAGGGCGAGGTCGAGATAGCGAAACGCATCGAGGACGGCGAGCGACGGGTGTTGCGCACCGTGCTCAATTCGTCGGTGGCTGTCGAGGCCATCCTGGAGCTCGGCGACCTCTTGCGCTCCGGCAAAGTCCGGGTGCGCGATGTGGTGAAGGACGCGGAAGACGTCGAAGAGGCGGAGTTCGACGAAGCCTTTCACATCGAGCGCGTCTGCAAGGTGATCGACAAGGTCGCCCACATCTACAAAGACCTGCAGAAGAACGCGGAGAAGCTCACCGGCGACGACGAATCGGACGCTCACAAGAAGAAGGCGGTTCACCAAGTCGAGGAGGCCAAGCAGCAGATCCTCGACGAGCTCATCGCCGTCCGGATGCAGAAGCGTCAGATCGATCGCATCGTGCTGCGGCTCAAGCAGTTCGTCACGCGCATCGAGCAGGCCACCCTCGAGATCGCCGCCTGCGAGCAGCGGGCGGGCATGAGCCTCAAGGATTTCCGCAAGACCTTGCGCGAAGTCAGACAGTCGCCGCTGCGGCAGCGAGCCGTCTCGAAGAAGCTCGGGCTGCGCCCCGAAGAGCTCGAGCAGATGTCGGAGGTCATTGCCGCGGCTCAACGTCAGATAAAGCAGGTGGAAGACGACGCCCGTCTCGACGAGAGCGTCCTGCTGACGACGGTCGCTGAGATTCAAGACGGCGAGCGCAGCGCGGAGAAGGCCAAGGCGCAGCTCATCGAAGCGAATCTGCGCTTGGTGGTGTCCATCGCGAAGAAGTACACCAACCGCGGGTTGCAGTTCCTGGATCTCATCCAGGAAGGCAACATCGGCCTCATGAAGGCGGTGGACAAATTCGAGTACCGCCGGGGCTACAAGTTTTCTACCTACGCTACGTGGTGGATCCGTCAGGCCATCACCAGGGCCATCGCTGATCAGGCGCGCACGATTCGCATCCCCGTGCACATGATCGAGACCATCAACAAGCTGATTCGAACCAGCCGCCACCTGGTTCAGGAGCTGGGCCGGGAGCCATCGCCCGAAGAGATCGCCGAGAAGATGGAGCTTCCGGTCGACAAGGTGCGGAAGGTTCTGAAGATCGCCAAGGAGCCGATCTCGCTGGAGACGCCCATCGGCGAAGAAGAGGATTCACACCTCGGCGACTTCATCGAGGACAAGAGCATCATCTCGCCGGCGGATGCGGTGATCTCCATGAACCTCGCCGAACAGACGCGCAAAGTGCTGGCCACCTTGACCCCGCGCGAAGAAAAGGTGCTGCGAATGAGATTTGGCATCGGCGAAAAGTCGGATCACACCCTGGAAGAAGTGGGGCAAGACTTCGAGGTCACGCGCGAACGCATTCGCCAGATCGAGGCCAAGGCGCTGCGCAAGCTGCGCCATCCGTCGCGATCGAAGCGGCTCAAATCTTTCATGGAAGGTTGAGGCCAAGGTGGCCAAGGAGGGCGAAGCTGGGCACTGAGATCGTCGGTTGCCCGCGTGTTCGTGCCCGTGCCCTTTCCAGGTGAGCGGCTGCGTTGTTGAATGAGCCGCATGCCCGACTCGCCTCTCATTCCTCCGCCGCCCAGAGCCGACGGGCGTAACCCGCCCGCGCTCACGCGCGTTCTGACGGTGAAGGTCGACGGCGAGGCCCGTGTGGTGCGTTGGGACGCCTTGACCGAAGGACGGGTTCACATGGAGGTGGACGGACAGTCTCGTGAGTTCGAGGCGCAGCGGCTCTCTGACGGGCGCTGGCTGCTTCGGGAAGGCGCCTCCCAGGTGGTGGTGGACGTCGATGGACGACTCCCAAAGGGAGTGGCGACCGTCAGCTCTCGCGACGGCGAGGCGCGCGCGGTGAGCGTCGAGCTCGTGCCGCCGGTCGCGGGACAGAGCGTCCTCGGCTCGTCGGCCACCGAGGCCAAAGGCCCGCTGACATTGCGGGCCATGATGCCCGGGCGGGTGGTGAAGGTTCTGGTGGAAGCCGGGCAAGCGGTTCGGGCGGGGCAGGCCTTGCTGGTGGTGGAAGCCATGAAGATGCAGAACGACCTCATTTGTCCGCGCGACGGCAAGATCCTGGCTCTGCATTGCGCAGAAGGCGGCGCAGTGGAAGCCCATCAAGAGCTCGTGTCGATCGGATGAAGCGCCCGGTGCGCGTGACATTGGCGGCACTGGCCGTTGCGCTGCTCGGCGCCGCGGCGCCAGCTTTTGCTGCGGGGCTCGGTCCGGTGCCGCCCTTTGTGCCCGCGTTTCCCCCGTCTCCCTCGTCGCCCCCGTCTCCTCCGTCTCTGCCGGAAGAGGCACCGGTTGAGCCCTTGCCTTCGGGCGCGCCGGGAACGCCAGAGAGGCCGCCGCCGCCTGCCGCCCCAGCGCCAAGAACGCCGGCCCCTGTGCTATCCCCGAGCCGGCCGCCGGCGTCATTGCTCGATCCGCTTCCTGGTTTTCCGAGCGGTCCTCCCATGGCTCCCGGCCTGGCGGTGGGTGGCGGTGGGGACAACGACAGCGCTCCCCTCAACCACCGCGTGACCGTTCACGCCGCCGGTTCGGCGCGCCTTGGCCAAGCACCGAAGGACGTCCCTCCCCGGCTCGGGTACGGGTTCGGCGCCACATTCGGGCGCAAGTTGTGGGCAATGGGTGCGCCAGGATCGCAGGTGGCGCTTTGGGGCAACTGCGAGCTTTTTCACGACCGCTTTTCCGATCACCACGGCGTAGCCTGGGACACCTCTCTCGGCGCGGTGACGGTTTCAGCGCCGGGCCTGCTCAGCCAGACGAGCTTCGTCTTTCTCCCGGTGGTGGCCTTCGACCTCGGGCGCGTGAGCCCATGGGTGGGCGCTGGGCTTGGCTTCAGCCTCGGCTACTTTCATAGCGCCCCGTCCGCTTACGGACCCGTCACCTTGACCGCACACGAGCTAGTCGGTCGGGTGGCCGCTGGGCTCGACGTCGCTCTCGGCCGCCGCTTTGCGCTCGGTGTGCGGGTGGGTTACTCGTCGGCGCTCTGGCCCGAGGAGCCTCGCCTCCGCGGGCCGGCTTTCGGGACCAAAGAGCTCATCACCTTCGGCCCTTGGGTCGAAGCGGGCCTCAATTTCCAGTTTCGGTTTTGATGGCTCTCGCGAGCTCCTCGGCGCGTCTTCCGGCTTGGATGGCAGGCCTTGCCGCGTTTTCGCTGAGCCTGCTGGGCATGTTGCTGGTGAGCTCCGTTTCCCCGTGGCCCGACGGGGATGTGCTGCATTTTCCCGGCAGACACCTCCTCTCCCTCGCGGTCGCGGCGGTGCTCGCCTGGGGGGCGTGGCGTCTGGGCGCCGCCGCGCTTCTGCGTCTTGCACCTTGGCTGTATCTGTTCTCGTTGGCTGCGGTGGTCGCGGTGTTCATTCCGGGTCTGGGCATCAGGGCCGCCGGAGCCCATCGCTGGTTGCGCGTTGGTTCGTGGTCGTTGGCCCCGGCGCCTCTCTTGGTTTGGAGCAGCGGGCTGCTCGCCAGTGCTTGGGGCCGGCTGCCTTCCCCTGATTCGCGCCGAGAAGGACGCCGGTTCGCGTTGGTGCTAATCGCCCTGCTGTTGGCGCTCGGGGCCTTCATGAGCGAGCCGGACTTTTCGGCGGCGGGCGCGCTGGTGGTGACCGCAGTGGCGGCGCTGGCCGGCCTCGGCACCGCAGGACGCCGCTTGCTTCCCGTCGCCTTGGCGGGAGCCTTGATCGTGGCGGTGGTGGCCTCGCGCTTTCCCTACGTCGAGGGCCGGATCGCAGGCTTTCGCGCGCCGGCAGCTGATCGCCGAGGCAAAGGCTTCGAGGTCCTCGCTCTCGAACGTGCCACCTTGCAACCTGCTGCCGGGCTCGGGCGCGGGTACGCTAGGCGTGTGCTTTCTTCCCCAGCCAGCGACTACGCGTTCGCGGTGGCGCGCGAAGAGCTGGGCTGGCCAGCCGCCGCGCGCTGGTCGTGGGCTCACTGGTCGCGTTCTTGGGAGCCGTGGCAGTGGGCCTCTCGGTGGGACGACAGGATCGAAGACTGCGGGCGTTGGCTTTTGCCAGCGGTTTTTCGTTCGCCGCGCCCGCTCTTCTGCACATCGCGGTTTGTAGCCGCCTGGTTCCGATCGTTGGCGTGTCCTTGCCTCTGGTCAGCTACGATCCGGGCGCCGTGGTCGCGGCGGGGCTCGCTTTCGGGGCAATGGCGGCTGTCCAGGCAGAGACCGCATGAGCACCAGCCTTCTCGACAAACGCTTTCTCATCCTTGCCGGCAAGGGCGGCGTGGGTCGCACCACTGTGGCCGCCGCCTTGGCCCGGGCGGCCGCAGCTCGCGGGAGGCGCGTGTTGTTAGCCCAGACCGCCTCGGCCGAGCGCCTCGGCAAGCTGCTCGGCAGGCCGGGTCCGGTGGGCTCCCAGGTGGTCGCGATGGCCGATCGGATCGATGCGGTCAACATGACCCCCCACGACGCCCTTCACCAATACGCCCTTCAGGTCCTGCGCTACGAGACGGTCTACCGGGCTGTGTTCGACAATCGCGCCGTGAGAGGGTTTCTCAATGCGATTCCCGGGCTCGATGCTTACGCCATGCTCGGCAAGGCGTGGTGGCACACCACCGAGAAGCTCGGTTCTGGTTTCCGATACGACCTGGTGATCCTGGATGGTCCGGCGAGCGGCCACGGGCTGGCGATGTTGCGCATCCCGCAGGCGATCCTCGACGCCGCTCCCTCGGGACCACTCGTCACCGATGCCCGCGCCCTTCGCACTCTCCTGCTGAATCCGGTGGAAACGGCGATGGTGCCAGTGACCTTGCCCGAAGAGTTGCCGGTCAACGAGACGTTGGAGCTCCTGGCGGCCGTGCGACAAGAAAAGGCCCTTCGCCTGCCTCTTGGTCCGATCATCGTCAATGCCGTGCCGCCGGGGCGACTGTCGGAGCCAGGGGTGGCGGCGGTGCTCGATGCTCTGCCCAAGCGGACTGGGGATGCCGAGCTCGATGCGACGCTGATGATGGCGGACGGGATTCGCGCCCGCCGCCGCACGGCGGAGACCATGTTGGCTCGGCTGCGTGAGCACGCGGAGTTGCGCCTGGCCCCGTTGCCCTGGATCCCGAGCACGGATCTCGGTCTGCGCGACATCGATCGGCTGGCCAGCGAGCTCGAGGCCTCCGTAGGTTAGCGCCGGGTTAGCGCAGACGACGGGACCACTTCAGGCCCGCACTCCGACCCGGTTCGATGGGCAGCGGGGTCGGCGCGATCTGACTTGGCTCTGCGCTCACTCTCTCTTTTGCTGGTTCGATATGACTAGGACGAACGAGCGACGTCCTCGCTCGTTCGTTTTCCTGCCTCGATCTGGCTGCACCGCCCGCCGGCCCCGCCCGTAGCGGAACGAGGTCTGGCCGCGACCGCCCTCGATGGTCTACTGTGGAGTGAATCGGTTGCCGAGCGGCACTGTCCATGCAGTACGGGGGGAGGTGCTGCGGAGGAGAGGAACTCATGCATCGATGTAAGGGGCCTGAACGGCCGGCTCCGGTCGCTTGGCGACGGCGCGGTCGTCCGCCAAGTGAGACGGACGAGGACTGCACAGCACGACGGGCGGTTCTCTGTCTGTTCTTGGGACTTCCCCTTTCCTGCGTAGGCCTGCCCGGTGGCCAGTTCGAAGAACGGGTCGAGGGCGCGGCGTCGCGGCTGGAACGGGAGCCTGAGCTGAGTACCTTTGCCCGCCTGCGGTCGCTGCCGCGAGAGGGTCACGAAGCGCTCCTGCCGCTCCTCGCTTCTGCGCTCATGGGATAGGGCTCTTCCGCCAGGGCGGCGCCTCCGCTTCTGAACGGCGGGGAGCGTCGAACGATCCACTTCCCTGAAGGTCGCCGGTACCCTACATTAGGGGGTCGATGCCGAGATTCGAAAGCGGCGCGGCCCAGCGTTCGACCAACTTGCCCGACCCACCGAAAACGTGAGTCAGGCCCTTGAAATCACTGTCACCGTTCCGCGCCGAGCCACCGGGCGGGAGGGGCGCACGGCGATCCTCTTCGCCGTGGGCGCGGGCGATACCCATGATCGCATGCGGCACCCGAGGATGGTCACCGTCGGTGACGCCCTCACCATTGGTCGGCGCCCCACCGAGGGGCTGGTGCTGGTCGACCGATCCGTCTCGGGTCAGCACGCGCGCATCTTCCTGAACGACGAGACGTACTTTCTCGACGATCTCGGCAGCACCAACGGCAGCTCCGTAGACGGCCGCCGGGTGCTTCGTCCGGTCGCCCTCCGCGAAGGAGCCATCATCTTCCTGGGGGCGCAGGTCCTGGTCTTCCGCCTGGTGTCGGATGCCGAGCTTCGGGCCATCGCTATCGACACCGAAAACCCCTTCGCGCCGGTGGCGACCGCCTCGCCCGCCCTAGCCATGGTGTGCGAGCGCCTGCGGCGTTTCGCACCCGCCGATGGCGAGGTCTTTCTCTTGGGGGAAACCGGCGTCGGCAAGGAGGTGTTCGCCACTGCGGTGCACGTCGCTAGCAACCGCACGGGCCCGATCGTCGCCATCAACTGCGCCGCCCTGCCGCGCGAGCTGGTAGAGAGCGAGCTCTTTGGCTACGAGAAGGGCGCGCACTCGGCGGCGCGCGATCGTCGCATCGGCCTCATCGCGGCGGCGGACAAGGGCACGCTCTTCCTGGACGAGCTCGGCGAGATGCCCATGGAGTCGCAGAGCAAGCTCCTGCGTTTCTTGCAAGATCGACAGTACTTTCCGATTGGCTCCAACCGCCCGCAGACGGCGGATGTTCGGGTCATCGCCGCCAGCAGCCGGGCCGCGCTGGTAGGTGCGACCCCGAGCATCCAAGAGGCGCTGCTGGGCCGTCTCGGGGCTCAGCCCATCGTGCTGCCGCCGCTGCGCCAACGCGTCGAGGATATTGGTCGTCTGGTGGCTCACTTCATGGGCGCAGACAGCCGGCCCTTCGAGCCCGAGGCGTACCACGCGCTGTTCCTGCACCAATGGCCTCACAACGTTCGCGAGTTGCAGAAGGTCGTTTCGGAGGCGCAGCTTCTGTCGCATGACCGGGCCGCCATCGGCCTCGAACATTTGCCGGAGGCAGTGGTGAAGACCCTCGAGACCGGCTTGATGATGCGCGACGAGGCGCTGACGAACACAGGCTCGGGACAAAGCAACGACGACGGTGGAGGGGGTGAGGTAGAGTCCGCGGCGACCAACGTGGGGTCGGGAAAAACGCGCATCAGGCGGCCGCCGCCGAGCGCTGACGAGCTCACCTCGCTGCTGCAACAGTACAAAGGCAACGTGAGCCATGTCGCCAAGCACCTCGATCGCCAATGGGCCGTCATTTGGCGGGTGCTGCAGCGATACGGCATCAACCCCGGCGATTTTCGCGAATAGTCGGTTCGCAAATGATCGGTTCGCAAATGATCGGTTCGCATGACAGCAAATGACAGTCCTCGGAATGAGCTCCTGACTTCCCCGACAACCGAGGGTGGGCGCGACAGCAGCGCGCGCCTTTTCCTGCACAAAGGACGGGCGCGCCCTCTTTGGTTCGGGCACCCGTGGGCCTACGCTCAGGCGGTCGAGCGCGTGGAAGGCGACGCCCAAGCTGGCGACGTGCTGAGCGTGCTGGATCACGACGGACGCTTCATCGGCCGTGGTCTTTACAACCCTCGTTCCCAGATCGCCGTGCGGCTCTTGACCCGCCACGATGAAGCCATCGATCTCACCTTCTTCCGCAAGCGCTTTTCGACCGCCAAGGCCCTGCGCGCGCGGCTCGGGTTGCCGTCGGAGCGCACGAATGCTTACCGGCTCATCAACAGCGAAGGAGACGGTCTGCCAGGTTTGGTGGTGGATATCTACGGCGATGCCGCCGTGGTGCAGCTCTCCACGCTCGGCCTGGCCCTGCGCCGGGCGACTTTGTTCGACGCCATAGAAGCCGAGCTCGGATCGCGATCTCTCTACGAGGTGGCCGTGACGGGGTACGCCGAGCTCGAAGGCTTTGCGGTGGCCTCTCGCATCGTTCGCGGTGAGAGTCGTCCCTCCGTCTCGTGCCAAGAAGACGGGCTGCTCTTCGAAGTGGAGCCTCTGTCGGGGCAGAAGACCGGGCTCTTCCTCGATCAGCGCGAAGTGCGCAAGCGCGTAGGAGCGCTGGCGAAGGGGGCGCGGGTGCTCGACGTCTACTCGTACGTCGGTGGTTTCGGTCTGCAGGCGGCCCGCGGCGGCGCCGCCAGCGTCACCTGCGTGGATAGCTCCGCCAAGGCGGTGGCCCGCATCGAAGCTCATGCGGCTCGCAATGGCTTTGCGCTACAGACAGTGGAAGCGGATGCCTTTCGCTTTCTCGAGACGACCACGCCACGCGCGTGGGACCTCGTGATCATCGATCCCCCGAAGTTCGCTCGCGCGCGCAAGGACATCGAAGCGGCGCGCAAGGGCTACGAGCGGCTCAACACCCTGGCTCTGACCGCCGCCGCCCCCGGCTCCGTGCTGGTCACCTGCTCTTGCTCGCAGAACGTGGACGCCACCGAGCTCGAGCGCATCCTGGCGGCCGCCGCCAAGAACGCCTCGCGCACCGTGCGCATTTTCGAGCGCCACGGCGCTGCTCCCGACCCCCCTCTGCCGCCCGCCTTCGTCGAAGGTCAGTACCTGAAGGTCCTGTTCGCCTACGTCGAGTAAGGAGGCCGCTTACGGCAGGGCCTTCACGCCGCCAGGAGACGCGTGCTTGAGCAGCACGTAGTAGATCAGCATCGCGATGATCGTGCCGAGCGAGATCCATTCGAAGGGGATCTTCCCGAAGAGCCGCCACTTGCGATTGAAGAAGCGGCCGCGCGACCGGACGTAAATCTGGTGCTGGACATTGTCGAGAAGGTCTCGGGGCGCCTCGCGACGCAGATGCCCGAGCTGACCCAGGGTCTTCTTGAGGGAGGCCAGCTCGGTCCGGCATTGCATGCAGACGGCGAGGTGGCCCTCCAACCGGCCTTTTTCCGGGTCTTTGAGCTCTCCGTCGAGGTAGGCGGAAAAATTCTCTGCTGCTTTCTGGTGATCCATGGCGCGAGAGGGGACGAAGAAGGTGACGTAAGGCCAATCGAGGGTTGCTGAGGGCGTGTTGTTAGCAGCGTGTGGCGGTGCCGCTAACGGGTGTGGCGGTCAATGGCTTGCTTGATGGCCATCCGCGCGCGATGCAGGCGTGATTTGATCGTACCTTCGGGCAGCCCCGTCACTTCGCCGATCTCCTCATAGGACAAGTCTTCCACATCGCGGAGCACGACGAGCAACCGCTGGTCTTCGTCGAGAGAAGCGATGGCCTTTTGCATGAGCGATTCGATCTCGGCCGCCTCCAAGAGAACGTCCGGCGCATCCACGTGGGAGGACATCGGCGCCCGCCCGTGATCTGCCATGGCAGCCTCGCCCACATCATCGAGGTGGGTGCCGCTGGTTGGGCGCCGGGCGAGGTATTTGATCCGGTTCTTGCAATGGTTGGCGGCGATGCGCAAAAGCCAGGTGGAGAACTTCGACTCGCCTCGGAAGGAGTCGACCGTCTTGAAGACGCTCACGAAGACTTCTTGTGCGATGTCCTCCGCCTCGGCCCGGCTCCCGAGCATGCGGTAGACCAAGTTGAAGACGCGATCGCCGTAGAGCCGCACGGTCTCGCTGAAGGCCTGCTCGTCTCTCTCCTTGAGACGGGCGACCAGCATCCTCTCAGCCATGCTCATCGGGGAGGGAGCTCGTTCGGCTGTGCGCGCCAGAGGCAGAGAGGCTTCCACCTAGTACCCGACAAGCGGCGCGGC
>Ga0170475_114967432_pt1 | contig 11199 bp, 13 predicted proteins | sample Soicark_Litter_5_FD_111474 | JGI IMG/M metagenome (GOLD analysis project Ga0170475, IMG submission 111474) | Avena fatua rhizosphere microbial communities from Hopland, California, USA. Combined Assembly of 48 SPs | reverse complement strand
TGTCCCGTCACATAGCCGCCGCGCGGGACCGGCGCCGCATATCCGTAGCCCGGGCCACCATAGCTATTGTTGATGCCGACCGAAGTCGGTTGATTCTGCGCCCTCGCGTCGCCGAGGCCGCCATTTCCAATCCCCTCCATCTGGGCGAAGGCCTGGCCGGTGGAAAGGGCCGCGAAGAGGCCCAGAATTGCTGCAAATGCGAATCGTTTCATCTTGAATGTCCTTGGTTGCAGATGGAATGGAGGCGGATTGTCAGCTAGAACGCGCTCGAAGCTTGAGGGTTTCCCGCTCGTGGCAAACGGTCACGCCTACGTGAAGAGAGAGAATTGATGGCGCCCACTCCCCTGACCCTCGGCAAGGAATTGATCGCGGCGCAAACCGCGAAAATGCTGATCGAGGTCAAGGCAATTCTGTTTGACGCCGAGAAGCCCTTCACGTTCACCTCGGGTTGGGCGAGCCCCGTCTATGTCGATATGCGCAAGATCATCTCTTATCCGCGCCTGCGCAACGCCATTCTCGACTTTGCGGTGACCACCGTCCAGCATGAAATAGGCTACGAGGCGATCGACGTGGTCGCTGGCGGCGAAACCGCGGGGATTCCCTTCGCCGCCTGGCTTGCCGACCGGATGATGCTCCCGATGCAGTACATCCGCAAAAAGCCCAAAGGCTTCGGCCGCAACGCGCAGATCGAAGGCGATCTGCATCCCGGCGGCCGCGCGCTGCTGGTCGAGGATCTCGCGACTGATGGGCGCAGCAAGGTCAATTTCTGCAACGCGCTGCGTGAGGCGCAGCAATCCTGCGCCCATGTCTTTGTGTTCTTCTTCTACGACATCTTCCCGCATGCGCGCGAGGAGATGGAGGAACTCGGTGTGAGGCTGCATTATCTCGCGACCTGGTGGGATGTCCTGCGTGTCGCCCGCGAGAACGAATATTTCGCCACGCGCACGCTCGACGAAGTGGAGAGCTTCCTCAAGCGGCCAGCCGAATGGTCGGCGGCCCATGGCGGCATATCGGAATTCAAAGCCGCGGGTTGAGCGGCAGATAACAAGTCGGGAGGAAGGTCCATCATGTCTGTTCGCGCATCGTCCGCGCTTGCAATGGCATTTGCCCTCGCCGGCGCCTCAGTGGCTGCTCACGCCGAAATCGCGGTGTCGTCGAATGACGCGCATACGGTTACCGTCAACGGGCAGCAGATTGCCGCCGAGCCTGTCGTCCCAGATACGCTCTCGATCGTCGATCTGGCAAAATACCCGCCGCAGGTGACGGCGACGATCGACGTGCCCGGCAGCGTTGTCGGACCGCCCTATGCCGTCGCCGTAGCACAAGACGAGAGCTTCGCCATCGTTTCCTCGGCCACCAAACTCGATTCCGCCGATCCGAAGAAGATCTTGCCCGACGACCGCGTGTCCGTGATCGATCTCGCCGGCGGCCCTAAAGTTGTACAGCAGGTTACAGCGGGCGCGGGCGCGACCTCGGTTGCTATCTCGCCGAACGGCTCGCTCGCCCTCGTCGCCAACCGCACGGAAGGAACCATCTCGGCGTTTCACCTGAATAACAAGAAGCTTGAGCCGCTCGCTAAAATCGATCTCGGCAATCCCAAAGCCGGTCCGAGCGGGCTGGCTTTCGTCTCCGAGCGCGTCGCGCTCGTCTCGCGTGACGGCGACAGCATGATCAGCGTGCTGCGGATCGATGGCGAGAAGATTAGCCTCGATCCTCGCCCGCTGACGACGGGTGTGCGGCCTTACACGCTCGGCGTCGCAAGTAGCGGGACCATGGCTGCCGTGTCCAATATGGGCCGCGGCGACGGCGATATCGACACCGTGAGCCTGATCGATCTTTCCTCAGAACCCTTCCGCACAGTGGAAACGATTTCCGTTGGCGCGAGCCCGGAAGGCCTGCGCTTCTCGCCGGACGCCAAGTTTTTGGCGGTCGGGTGCCAGGAAGGCACGACGATGAAGAATGGTTCGCCGTTCCAGACCGCCAACGGGCGCCTGGCGATTTACGCCGTCGAAGGCAAGTCGCTGCGCAAGATCGCGGAGGCGCCGATCGGCCACTGGTCGCAGGGAATCGCGTTCTCCAAGAATGGCGACACGATCATCGTGCAGAACATGGTAGAGCGCACGCTCTCGGTGTTCCGCTTCGACGGCCAGAAGCTGACCGCAGGCACGCCGATCGCGATCGGCGCCGGACCTGCGGCGCTCGGCACGGCGTGGCGATGACTTACGCGCGCCTTGCGGGCGCAGATACGCTGCATGGATAGCCAAACATGCGCTCGTATCGATGTGCGGCTTGAATCCCGCGACGGCGGCGAAGTCGCCTTCGTTACCGTCGACAACCAACGCAAGCTCAATATCCTCGGACGCGCGCTGATGCGCGAGTTCATCGGCGCGATGGAAGAACTCGGCGGCCGCGAGGATTTGCGCGCCGTCGTCATTTCGGGCGCCGGTGAGCGCGCCTGGATCGGCGGCGCCAATATTTTGGAAATGGCGGAGCTCGATGCGCAAAGCGCGCGAAATTTCATCACGCTGCTCCACCATGCCTGCCGCGCGCTGCGCGATTGTCCCGTGCCGGTGATCGCCGCGATCCGCGGCTACACGCTCGGCGCCGGGCTCGAACTCGCCGCCGCCTGCGATCTGCGCATCGCGGCGAGCGATGCGATTTTCGGCATGCCGGAGGTGAAAGTCGGCATTCCCTCTGTCATCGAGGCGGCGCTCTTACCTTCGCTGATCGGCTGGGGCCGCACGCGCGAGCTACTTCTGTTCGGCGAGAATATCGATGCAGCCAAAGCCTACCAATGGGGGTTGCTCCAGCGCGTGGTCGAGCCGGGTGCCCTGGATGAGACCGTCGAAATGTATCTGCGCGCGCTGTTCGCAACCGGACCGCAGGCGATCCGCATTCAGAAGAAACTGATCCGCAGGTGGGAAGACCTCACGCTCAGCGACGCTATCCAGGCTGGCGTCCATGCGTTTGCCAGTTCGTTCGAGAGCGACGAACCGCACCGTCTCATGCAAGCCTTCCGCGAGCGGCGGTCGCGCTAGCCGGTGCCAACGCCTCCTCAATTCCGCGCCCCTCTGTGGGTGATGGTCGCGGCGCTGACCTCGATTTTCGCGATGAGTCAGGCCTATCGCACGCTGCCGGCAATCGTCGCCAATGCCATCGAGGCGGAGTTTCATCTCTCGGCCGAGGCGATTGGCTTCTTCGCCGGCGCGTTTCATCTGTCGTTCGGCCTGATGCAATTGTTTGTCGGCGTCGCGCTCGACCGCTACGGGCCGAAATGGACAGTGTGCGTCTTCTTCTCGCTTGCCGTCCTTGGCGGCGTGCTTTGCGCCGCCGCGCCGAATTTTGCCGTGCTGAATGCCGGCCAAATCCTGCTCGGCATCGGCAGCGCGCCGGCTTTCCTCGCGGTCCTCATCTTCACCGCGCAGGCCTATCCGCCAAGCCGGTTCACCAGCATCTCCGGTTACGTCATGAGCTTCGGGGGGCTCGGCATGCTGGCAACGGCGACGCCGCTCGCCTTTGTCGTGCAGGTATGGTCGTGGCGCGCGAGCTTCGCGCTGCTCGCGATCGCCTCGCTCCTGGCGCTTACCGCCACGTTCCTCATCGTGCGCGACCGGCCACCGCGCACCGACGCGAGCACGGAAACGCTCGGAAGCGCATTCAAACAAGCCACGCTGCTGTTCAAGGCGCCGCAGACGGCCGGGATTCTGGTGCTGGGCGCGATCACCTATTCATCGCTCTTGGCGCTGCGCGGACTGTGGATTGTGCCGCTCTTCGTGCAACGCCACGACTTCACGCTGGTGCAGACCGGCAATGTCGTCCTCATCCTCTCGCTCGCCATGCTGTTCAGCCCGATGATTTTCGGCCGCATCGATCCGGGCGCACGTTGGCGGCGACATGTCATTGTCGCCGGGGCGGTCATCTCCGCGCTGCTCATTCTGATCCTCGGCTGGGCAGCGGCGCGGCCGCCCGCCATGGACATCGCACTGACGCTGGCAATCGGATTGGTGTCGGGCTTCATCATCCTGCAATATGCCGACGTGCGCGCCTCTTACCCCGCCGGCGTAGTCGGTCGTGCGCTGGCGATTTTCACGATGGCGATGTTTTTAGGCGTCGCCTTCGTGCAATGGCTGACCGGCCTTGTCGCCGGCTTCGTCATCGCGCGTGGGTCAGAGCCGGTTTTTGCGGTCCACGCGACGCTCGCGGTCTTATTGATCGCCGCCTCGGCGGCCTTTGTCGCCCTTCCACGCGCGCCCATGAACAATGCCGCGGCAATGGCAATCAGAGAACGAGAATGACTCCGAAAATCGTCAGCATCGAAACGATCTACGAGGGTTGGACAAAATTCTCGCGCGCGATGATCCAGACCGAGGGCAAACCGTTAAAGCGCGAGATCGAGGATCACGGCCGCGCCGTCGGCGTGCTGCCTTACGATCCGCAGCGCCGCGTCGCCATTCTCGTGCGGCTGTTGCGCGCACCGGCGTTGCTCGCGGCGGGCGAACAGTCGCTCCTGGAAGCTCCCGCCGGTCTTATCGACAAAGACGATCCGGCCGATGCGGCGCGCCGCGAAGTGATGGAAGAAGCGGGAATTCGCATCACCGAGCTCGAACATATCGCGACGGTTTGGACCATGCCGGGCATCTCGACCGAGCGCATGGATTATTATCTTGCGCCGTTTTCGCAAGGAGATCGCGTCGGCAAGGGCGGTGGCGTCGCCAGCGAGAACGAAGGCATCACCGTCGAGGAGCATAGCCTTGCCGAGTTATGGTCCCGGGCCCGCCGTGGTGAATTAACGGATTTAAAGACGCTCACGCTGATCTACGCACTAAAAGACCGGCACCCCGAGCTTTTCGATTGAGCGCCCGTGCCCAACTCGCCTGCCCCGGTCTTCGATGATGCTTTTCGCTCGCGGCTCCTCGATCTGATCAGCTGGCGCCGCGACGTGCGCCGCTTCCGGTAACGCCGCTTGCGGAGGGCACGTTGGAGCGGCTCATCGAATGCGCCTGCCTTGCGCCCTCGGTCGGACTAAGCCAGCCGTGGCGTTTCGTCATCATCGAGGACGCGCAACGACGGGCGGCGATCCGCGCCTCTTTCGAATCCTGCAACGCGGACGCGTTGCGCGCGCAGGCCCCCGAACGCGCCGCTCGCTACGCACGCCTGAAACTCGCCGGCCTCGATGACGCGCCGGTCCATATCGCGGTGTTCGCGGACCGCGAAACGGCGCAGGGCCACGGGCTTGGCCGGCTGACAATGCCCGAGACGATCGACTATTCCGTCGTGATGGCGATCCACACGTTCTGGCTCGCCGCGCGCGTCCAAGGGATCGGCGTCGGCTGGGTCTCGATCCTCGATCCCGCCCGCATCGCCGCCATCCTGGACGTTCCCGCCGCATGGACCTTCATCGGTTATCTCTGCGTCGGCTATCCCAGCGAAGAGCACGACACACCCGCGCTCGAACGGGAGGGTTGGGAAAACCGGCGCGCGGCACATGAGATTGCGCTCTACCGATGAACGGATAATCGCCCTATGGTTGCCGAGCCCCTCCCATCCTGGCGAAGCAGAGGCGAGGAGACGTAAACATGCCGATCGCCCGCGAACCTCTCCTGAACCCCGTTCCGATCGCGGAACTCCGACCGACGCAGATAACGGTCGGAATGCGCGAGGTCAGAGCCAAGCAGAAAGAGTGGAGAAAGCGCGACCCGCAGGGCGGCGCCGCGTTTCTCGGCAAGCATATGGTTCCCGTCGTCCTTGGACCCAACAAACATCATTACGTCACCGATCATCACCATCTCGCGCGTGCCTTGCACGAGGAGGGCGTGTCCAGCGTTCTCGTCACCGTGATCAGCGATCTCAGCACGCTGGAGAAGGACGCGTTCTGGTTCTTTCTCGATAACCGCGCGCTGATGCATCCCTTCGACGCGGAGGGGAAACGGCGGGATTATTCAGAAATTCCAAAAACGATCGAAGATCTGGTCGACGATCCCTACCGCTCTCTTGCCGGCGAACTGCGTCTTGCCGGCGGCTATTCCAAGGACACGACACCGTTCAGCGAATTCTTGTGGGCCGATTTCCTGCGCCGGCGGATACGAGCGAAGGATATTGCCGGGGATTTCGATCAGGCGCTGAAGGAAGCGCTCGATTTGGCGAGGAGCAAGGACGCGACTTACCTGCCGGGATGGTGCGGGCCCGCGCACCGGCCTGAGACAAGCGAACAGTAAAATTCCTACCGAGGCCGGGACGGCAAACGGCGCGTGGAGAGTCGCAGCCGCTTGCCGCATTCGCATTAAACGATCGCGACATCGAGCAGGATCGGCCCCTGCTCGTGCTTCAGCGCCTCGCGGATCGCCGGCGCCAGGTCCTTGGCCTGTTCAACGCGGCGCCCGGGGACGCCCTGGCCTTTCGCGATCATGACGAAATCGATGTCCGGCAATTGCGTGCCGACGACGCGATCCATCTCAAAATGGTCTTTGAATTCCTCCAGCGCGGCATAGCGTCTGTTGTTCAGGATAACGAAAATGATCGGCAGCCGGTTCTGCGCCGCGCTCCACAGTCCCTGAATGGCATACATCGCCGAACCGTCGCCGATGAGCGCGATGATGCGCTTCTCGCGTTCGGCAAGCGCGATGCCGATAGCCGCGCCTAACGAAAAGCCGAGCCCGCCGCTCGCCATCGTATAGAACGTGTCCGGCCGATCGAACGGCAGATAGGCCTGCATCGGCTGGCGCGCGGTTGGCGCTTCCTCGACGACGATCGAGGCGGCCGGACGTTCCGCTGCCAGCGTCTGCATCACGAATTCCGCGCTCATCGGATCGGTCGTCGGCAGAATCGGGCGCTGCGGACGCAAGGCCGGCGCTTTGCGTTTCGGTGCCTGCGAGCCCTCGAGAATGTCGCGCAATGCGAGGCCCACGCTCGCCACGACGGTGTCGCCGACCGGCGACCAGGAGGCGACAACGGGATCTTCCGTCAGGTGGAAAAGTGTTGCGTCCTCCGGAATGTGCGGCCCCTCGCCTTCGACATGATAGGTGAAGACAGGCGCGCCGATCACCAGGATGAGATCGTGCCCGGTGAGCGCCTTGCGAATTCCCTCGCGCGCCGGCGGCAGGAAACCTGCAAACAGCCGATGCGTCTGGGGAAAAGAAGCGCGCGCCGCATGCGGGCTCATCCAGACGCGCGCCTGATGGCGCTCGGCGAGTGCAATGATCTCGTCCCAGGCTTGCTCGCGGTCGACCTCCGCGCCGGCGACAAAGACGGGGCGTGCGGCGCGGTCAAGCGCATCGACGAGTCTGCTCAGCGCTTCGGGATCGGCGCGCAGCGCACGACTGACCCAGCGCTCGGCGACAGGCGCTGCAATCTCGCCCCAATCGTCGACGGGAATTGACAGGAACACCGGCCCGCGCCGCGGCTGCATCGCAATGTGATAGGCCCGCGCCAGCGCTTGCGGCACGTCGGCGGCGCGCGCCGGCTCGTTCGCCCACTTCACATACGGCTTGGGAAATTCCGTCGCCTGCTGCGCGAACAGAAAAGGCTCGAACGGCAGAATCGAGCGCGCCTGCTGGCCCGCCGTGACGATCAGCGGCGTGGCGTTGCGGAACGCCGTGAAAATATTGCCGAGCGCGTGGCCGACGCCCGCGGCCGAGTGCAGATTGACGAAGGCGGCGTTGCGCGTGCGCTGGGCGTAACCATCGGCCATCGCCACGACGACGGATTCCTGTAACCCCAGAACGTAGCGGAAGTCGTTGGGGAAGGCGCGAAACATCGGCAATTCGGTCGAGCCGGGATTGCCGAAAATGGTATCGATGCCGAAGGAGCGCAAAAGGTTGAGCACACTCTCGCGTACGGTAATGTCTTTGCTTTTTGTCGCGCGTGCCATCGGCATTGAACCACGAAATATCAATGACCCTCGACCGGCGGCGTTCCATGCGTGTGGAAAGATTCGATCGTCTGCAATCCCCACGCCTGCCCCTTCGACCGCTCGGCTTCACTCCACACGATCGGCTGCCAATCCGGCGCGAGGATCAGCCGCGCCCCGGCATTGGCCACTTCGACGCGATTGCCGCCAGGCTCGTAGACGTACAGAAAAAAGGTCTGCTGGATCGCGTGCTTATGCGGGCCGGTCTCGATGAACACACCATTCTCGAGAAAGATATCGGCGGCGCGCAAAATTTCTTCGCGGCTGTCGAGCGCGTAAGTGACGTGATGAAAGCGCCCGCGCGTGCCGGTATGGTCGCGCGAATAGGCGAAATCGTAGCTCTTATTCGTGAATGTGATCCACATCGCGGCTTCACTGCCGTCGTTCAGAATGATCTGCTCGGTGAGACGGCCGCCGAGATAGTTTTGGAAAAACTCGCGGTTGGCTTTGATGTCGACGGCCAGCCCGTTGAAATGGTCCAGACGGCGAACGTTGGCGCCGCGCGCGGGAAAATCGCTGGGCCTGGTTTTCAATGCGGGCTTTAGGTCGGGCGGCGTGACATAGCGCTCGGTCTCGTAATAAAGCTCGATGACGTGGCCATCGGGATTATGGCAGCGATAGGCCGCTCCGTGGCCGAGTTCGTCATCGCTCCAGCCGATCTCGTAGCCCGAGCCCTGCAACGCGGTGACGCGTCGCTGCAGTGCCTGGGGGCTACGTGTGCGGAATGCCGCGTGGCCGAGACCGGATGTTTTGGTGGCGGTCAGTTTTAAGGAATAGCGCTCGTAATCATCCCAGGCGCGGAGATAAACGGAATCGGCCTTGCGCCCGCTTTCCGTCATGCCGAGGCCGTTGACGAAGATGGTGTGAACAGCTCGACATGTCCGAGATGGGCGACGTCGAGGATAGGTTCTTTCGTCATTTCGATCATGGCCCACTCAACCGCTGGCAAAGTCCTATTGTGACTAGGCAATCGGTGTACCGGCGACAAGCCTGGGGAGGCCAAATCGGCGTCTCCCGCGGAAAGTTGATTGGTCTTCCTCCTCGCGACGACCTAACCTCAGCGTTTGCCGGGAAAGAGGAGGGAGCCATGATCCTTGGCATGTCGCTTCAGGCGTTCACGCTGTTGCACGTGGTCATCAGCCTCGTCGCAATTGTCACGGGTTTCATCGTCGTGATCGGGATGATCGACGGGAAGCCGCTCCCGGCCTGGACCGCGCTGTTCCTGCTCACGACCGTGCTGACAAGCGTGACGGGCTTCATGTTTCCGTTCGGCGGGATCACGCCGGGCATGGTTATCGGGATCATCTCGTCGGTGCTGCTCGCATTTGCGCTGTTTGCCCTATACATCAGACACCTGACGCGGGCGTGGCGCTGGATCTATGCCGTGACGGCAATCGCGGCGCTTTACCTCAACGTTTTTGTCTCGATCGTACAGGCGTTCCAGAAGATAGAATTCCTCCGTGCGATGGCGCCGACACAATCGGAGCCGCCTTTCCTCATCGTGCAGGGTGCGGCGCTCGGGATGATCATCGTCTTGGGCGTTCTCGCTGTGGTGCGATTTCGCCCGGGAATACCGGTAACAGCACCGGCATAAAGTTCTCGTCAGATGTCTTCGCGCCGGTCGACATAGACGAGCCCGGCCTTATGAGCGCCTCGCGCATGTTGTACATATCGAGGCCAAGCTCGCCCGCGGCGAGCCTTTTGCGCTTGCCGTCCTCGTCAGCGAGTCGCTTCTCGCCCTTTTCAGCGACCTCTGCGGCGTGTTTGCGGGAAACCACGACGACACCGTCGTCGTCGGCGACGACGACATCGCCCGGCTCAACATTCACCCCCGCACAGACGACCGGCACGTTGACCGCGCCGAGCGTCGCCTTCACGGTGCCCTTCGCCGAGACGGCGCGCGACCAGACGGGAAAGCCCATTTCCTTCAACGGCTTCACGTCGCGGCAGCCGGCATCGATGACGAGCCCGACGACGCCGCGCGCCTTGAGCGCGGTGGCAAGCAACTCGCCAAACATGCCGTCACTATTGTCGGCGGTGCAGCCGACGACGACGACATCGCCCTTGCGGCATTGCTCCACCGCAACGTGAATCATCCAATTGTCGCCTGGCTGCGCCAGCACGGTCACGGCCGACCCGGCGATCGAGGCGCCGGCCCAGATCGGGCGCATATAAGTTTTCATCAGGCCGATGCGGCCGTAAGCTTCGTGCACGGTCGAGACGCCAAGATTGGCGAGCACGCCGCAAAGATTGGCATCGGCGCGATCGATGTTGCGGACGACCACCGGCTTCATGCGAGTTCCTCCAGAGCCATGGGAAAGAGGCGCTGGTAGGCCTCGCCATAAGTCATCGGCCGCCCGCTATTCCACCCTGGGCGCCGCGATTGAGCGCCACCCGCTCGTAATAGGCCACAGATGCTTTTGCGCCCCGAGCACCTGGAAGGCTTTGTACTTAGTCTCCCAAACCTCATCGATGTTGAGGATGACCTGCGGTTTGAAATTGCACTGCTCCGGCTGGTGCGGCTCGAATAAAAAAACGGGCGGCGCGGAATAGGTATATTTGGCGCCTGGCTTATGCCCCATCGCCTGCGCGACGACGCGCGTCTCCTGAGCAAAATGCGCGGCTTTCGGATGATCGAAATTGTAAGGATCTTCGAGCGCATGCGTCAGCACGAAAGACGGACTGAGCTCGCGATAAATGTCGACAGCACGCTCGAACATCGCCGGCGTCGTGCGTAGGGGATAGTCGCCCGCATCAAAAAATTCTATTTCGGCGCCAAGAATCGCGGCCGCCTTCTCCGCTTCCGCTTTGCGGCCTTGCTTGACCTTTTCCAGCGTCGCGTCTGGTTCCTTCCAGGCAAACTGGCTTTCGCCACGCTCTCCGAAGGATAAACAGATGATCTTGACGCTATAGCCCTTCTTGGTGTGCAGCGCGATCGCACCACCGGCGCGCCAGACGAAATCACCGGGATGGGCGGTGATCACAAGCCCTGTTTTCGCCATTCACGGCCCTCGCTATTTCTCAAGTTCACGTCTTGCAGCGAGAGTCGCTGCACTTTCCGGCAGGAAGGTCACCCATCGAACAGTGCCCGCGCCGCGCATCAGCATGCAGCCAATGCCGGTCTGCATCTCCTCCTCCTCCTGCTGTTCCCGCGCCGCCGAAGCAACAATAAGGCTCGTTGTCGAAACGTCGACTCCGTCGCATTTTTAGGACGTCCCGATTGGGCGAACGAGGACCCGCTCAAGGTGCATCCTCGAAAATATTCAATCAGAGCTCACCACCTTCGGTATATT
>Ga0170475_102539968_pt1 | contig 11202 bp, 16 predicted proteins | sample Soicark_Litter_5_FD_111474 | JGI IMG/M metagenome (GOLD analysis project Ga0170475, IMG submission 111474) | Avena fatua rhizosphere microbial communities from Hopland, California, USA. Combined Assembly of 48 SPs | reverse complement strand
GTTCTTACACCGTTTGTAAAAGTTATTGCTGTTGTTGGTGATCCTCCGCTCGAACTCGCAACATACACCGTCCCAGTAACACCTGAAAATGTATTAGCTTTTGCGTTCAACGCAGTCTGTAAATCCGTTACAGGAGAAGCGCTTTTCACTTTAGAGAAGCTATCGAATGTTGCATTCCCATCAATCCTAACGCTTCCGCTAGTTCCACCGCCATTTAACTCAATTCCGTCACTACAGAATATCTCTAGATTTCCTAACAAGGTGTCCAACCGCCCTTTAAGCGTGCCTCCTTGGGTGAAGTTTATGGATGGGCTGCCAGCGTAATCAGGTTCTATGGATATATAATTATCCGCATCAAAATACGCCGTGAACACATTTCCTGACGCACTCATTTCACACCTTGGGTAAGTACCGTCTGACGTAGCAATATAAGAACCAAATATCTGAATACCATTGATAATTCCGGCTGTAATCGTTCCTAGATTTGCCGTAATAGCGGACAATTCATCTACCGTCAGCCTGTCTGCTGTTATAGATTTGGCTCTGATGTTGGCTACGTCCAAACTTCCATTGAGAAGATAATCCATTTCCTTGGAGAATATTGCAAATATGTTGGCTACTTCTCCCACATATTTAACTAATGCTTGCAAATTAGGGTTAGCAGGTGGACTTGGTACCTTGGGAAACTGTGTTATTGGCATGTTTTCACTCCTTAGTAGATCGGGCGTTGCTCTTCCTCTCGAGCAAACTCTTTAATGTCAGCCGGTCCGGTACCGGATATCTTGTAGCGAATCCAGTTGGCAAATGATACGGTGGTAGTCGGGATAATAACTCGTGTTCCCTCAATCACGCTATCCGCTGGTATGGCTTGTACAGTCGTGAAATCGGTGTCTCCCGAATCCGACTTGCTCAGGCCCACATTCATTGTACTTCCGACTGGAACGTTCGCGGTGACCCACGCACGCTTCCACATCAGCTTTTGAGCCAATGAACCCGCTGCATACGGCTTCGAGATGACATAATAATTGATCGCCGTCCCATTGTCCGAGGTACTGCCTCCGACCTGCCTCACCTCACCTTCTACACCACCTATATAAAGCGTCCCGGATAAGGTAGCCATATTGAGTGGGGCGTAGTCTTTCCAGACCGAGAAGATGCCAAATTCGGTGTTAAACTCGATGATGGTGTCCGGCTCTGTCGCAGTATCCAGTGGAATAGCTGCATACACGTATTTACCGTTACTGCCGACCGCGCATTTCGTGATTTGAGCCGGGTTAATGCGGTTTATCAAATCTTGAATGGGCTTCGAGAACTCTTTTGAAGGTAACGTGCCGCCTCCGTATTGAAAGAATCCTGTTTTATGGATGAAGTAGAATATCCCTTCAACACTCGTAACAGCCTGATTGCTCACCGCGCCTATGTTGTATGTGACCGGGATCGTTCTGAAATCCGATGGTACAGCGCCGTATAGTTCCTGCATGGCGTTGGGAAAGAAGATGGTTAAATGGCTGTTTCCAGCTTTGATAGCGGTGATTGTTTCGCCTGCAGGTGTTTCCACGGTTTTAATGTAAGGGTCTGCGTCATCTCCTGAAAAAGTGCTCCAATTAGTAGCATTCCCCAACGCGCAACCGTGTAAATCGTTCCCCACAACGCACCACACGCGCTCTGCGAACTGTTCGATGTAATTACCACCTGATGGAGCATCGGTAAGCGACGACACTGTAGAACCATCGTACACCTTCACAGCATCAACGCCATTAGCGGCAACCATGTAAATGGCCCCGAATGCTCCCTTGAAGTTGGTAAAGCTCCAGTTTGCCGATGTGCTAAGTGATCCACCACCGGACACCGCCGACCAGCTACCGCCGGAGTATTTGTACCAAGTACCGTTTGATATGGCGCTGAGTTCCGTCTGCTTCCACACGCTAAGGCCAAGGACCCGCGCCGATAATGCTGAGCCTAATAAAGAATACCCCGGCCTCACAGAGAGGACAGGGTAATTGGCGGTTGTCATATTTTTAATGTCCGTTGCGTTGTCGTCGGGTATCGTGAACGCGTCCATCCGGTTCACGCCTTGAAATGACCGCTGTACGCTCGTCGGTAAGGAACGTCGCGTGGTCGGCCATAGAGCGAATGCCATATGTTCACCTCCAATAAAAAAAGAGCCTATAGGCTCCATTTATGTTGATTCCCGTTTTCCATCCAGTGGCACACTGATCATCAATCAGATAAATTATACTTTTCCTTAAAAGTCATTTTCACAACGCCATTACCACCACATAGTTTGCAATCATGAAAGATATCTTCAAATCCAGAACCGTCACATTCTGGACAACGTTTCTCCCATTCTGCAAGTTCATGTTTTTTTGATTCGGGAAATAGCTTAGATACCCAACGAAACATTATATATCCCCCTCAATACAACACTTTTATAATCATACGCGTTGTATTAGGATGCCGTCAAATATGCTTTACATACCGAACCAATTCCATGAAGGAGCGCTTGAATAATCCAACTTTATAGTTTCCCCAGGATCTAAGATGAGCATAAGTCCATTTGTTACAGCAGTTCCGGTAACACCCACGCTCTGACCATTAATGTATAGACCGGTAACGGCGCTTCCTACTACAAAAACCCTTACGGTATAAGGGAAAGCATTCGTGTAGTTCGTACCGGATGTTGGGATGGCTGGTGATGTGATTTTTCCCACTGGATTGTATCCAATGTTGGTTTTTGTGAAACAAGTGGCAACCGGATTGTTGAATAATATTCCACCTACTGCATTACCAGATAATTCGTTGCCTGTGATAATAAAGTTACTATTTACAGTACCGCTAGTTAGAAGTCCATATTGTTGCGTTTTTGTTGTCTGGTTATCTGTAGAGATATTGTTAGTAAAGGATATATGCTGACAGGAGTCACCTGCATATAGACCTGAGATAAAACCGTGTGATTGATTAAAGGGATCAGTAGCTCCTTTTTTCACACAATTCGTTACAATGTTACCTGTCACTTGCGAATAGGTGACTGTATCCAACATTATGCCGGCTCTGTCTACATTAGATATTACATTGTTAGACGCAACGATATTTTTTGCGATATAGATATCCATAGCGTTACCGCCGATTTTGTCAACTGTATTTCCGTCAGCCGTACAATTCCCTGCATAGTTCATATACACAGCTGCCCCATCTACATTGTTTCCCATAAACCCGCAATTAAAAATTGTATTACCTACAATATCCACGTTGGTTATGTTACCTGTAGCTGAACCGGTAACACTGATCGCGTCTGCCATTACACCGTATATAATGTTGTCATTGATTATCGAATAGGCATTGAAATAATTCGCCGTGTCCGCAGTTAACACGATACCTGCATATTGATTAAATGTGGTTTCGACAATATTGCTTTCGACGGATGAATAAATGCAATTGGACAATTCAATAGAATAACCGTAAGTGTTTTTAATATGGCTGTCCTCGATAATATACCGCGTGCATTTATATCCACCAATACCAACAATATTTGCTGTCCCCGTTTGATTAGCGCCGTTTCCATCAATGTTAATTCACGGATGCTAATGTCCGACTGGGAATCAGCCCAAATCATGGGGGATAGATTTGTTGTTGCAAAGCTGTCTTTCGCTTTTATAACAGATGGTTTCCTACTCCTTCAAAGGAGACGTTAGAAAAAAGATTAAGCTGTGTTGATATTAGATAAGTACCAGCCGGAAAAAATACTTTTCCCCCTCCTGCCGTATTAGCTGCGCTTATCGCTGCTTGTATCGCAGTCGAATCATCCGTTACTCCATCACCTTTCGCCCCATACGCTTTGACGTTATAGATGATGTTTCCCCAAACGTTTTTATTTACATTCGCGTTCGCCTGCTCAAATATCTGCTCTCCCGCATACCTAACCACGTATTACCACCCCGATTCACTATGGACTAATTTGACCTCTGGCGCTTGAAACGTGCCCATCATTTCGGACTCAAGGGCGTTATATTGCACGGTATATCCGGAAGAAATGTCAAAGTCCCTATAATTCTCCGCTATTTCCTTACAGACGTAGTATACAAAGAGCATGTGATAATCAGGATCTAGCGTAGGCGTGAAATTAAGGTCACTATCCGACAGTGTGGCAGGCTCTTCATAATACCAAATCGTCATGGTGTCCTCATAGTCCGTAGGTGTCGGGTAGATGTTGATGTAATCGCCTGTGTTCACGTCTCCTACAAAGCTATAATATCGGCTCCAGTTATCGACAGAGGTATCGTTGATCTTCTTTTGCGGGTATCGTTCAAATAGATTTGCCGTTTCATTCCCAATATCGATTTGAAAGATATCGTCGATGTTCTGCGTGATGGGATACGTTGGCTGCTCCGGTGTCAGCGTATATGAAGCATAGGTTTGCTTCCGCATCTTCCGGTATAACCGTTTTTGTAGGTAATCCATCTTGCGAACCTTAGAAGCTGCCGTTAACCCATTCGGGTACTTCTCGTCAATCTCTGCGATAATTTCATTTAGTGTCATATTAAAACCCCGCCAGATTAGTAATGACGGGGTCCTCTTGTGCAACTATAGATTCTAATTCTTTTTGAACAAGCAGCTCCATTTCTCGCTTAACAGAAGCAAGATACTGTTCCTCTGCTACTCCATCAGGCAGCAACGTTGACCATTCGTATTCTCTTACGAACACTGGATCTGGCGAACCATCTTTCAGATTCTTCGTTTCGTCTATATGAACAAGGAAATAGTACCGATGTGGTTCCTTAACCGCTTTAAGATACTTCATTTTCTCTCCCCCTTAGATAACATAGGAAAATCCGACTGAATAGGTATAGCTAGATGCATCACCGTGAGTTACTGTAAGCCTCCAAATTCGCGGTAAAGACGTGGATGAACGTCCGTTGACGTTATTTGACCCGGCCACAACACCAGAAACTCCAGGGTAAAACTCGTAGTCATACGTTCCTGTAGCTACGATCGCTGTTGGTGCGCCGTTCAGGCTGTAGAAATTGCCAGAAGCTATATCTATACCTTGGGCCCTTATCTGCAGCCCTCCTGTACCGGAAGCAACTGAAATGTCCAGCGTCACATGCAGACCGCGAGCATTATAGTTCGTTTGATTCGCGCTCATCGTTGTAGCTGTCCGCGCTGCGCTTGCCAATAGCGTACCTTGGATGTTATTCCGTTGTATATCGTACGTAGCCCCGTTGTATAACATTTGAGGTGATGGCGCTGTTGTTGCTCCGTCATTCACCGCTGGGCCAGTACTTGGAAACGCTACGTATCCCGGGTTGCCGGGAACGAATACTTCCCCGCCTGCGCCCGATCCGTTTACAATGATCACTCTTCCACCACTCATTTAACTAACCTCCTTGATATGTTTTCGCATTACTTCCGTATCCCATTTATGAAATCCCTGCGGCTTATTCGGCAATTTTGCCATAAGCTGCATGAGTTGTGGCCTCTTTAAGTGGTCGATATCGTTGGCTTGTGGTGCTTCTTCTTGTTTTGTTTCCCCAACCAGCAAGGTTAGCAGGCGGTTTGTTTTGGTTTGGGCTTCGTAAAGCTTATATAAAAGTTGATGTTCGGTGGATAAGAGATTCTTTTGGATTTGTTCGATCGGATAGATCATGTGGACACCCCCATATAAAAAATAAGAGGGCTCCAATGAGCCCCCGTGATTAAGCGTCTGCGGTCAGGCGTTTCATTGCCAATGCAGATGTGATATAAACCATTGCGGACTTCGTAGCGGCTACAGTTATTGCACTGCCTCCGGCTACTTTGATATTCGCTGCAAGCGAGGCATCGTTGTTTACGATGAAGTACATTTTACCCCCAACTGCAGAGGCTACCGGAACGATAAACGCGTTCGTTGCATGGCCTGTGGTGACTTCAATGATACCCATCGTACGCGATTGCGTGTCTGTAAGTGTCACGTCTGCTGCAAGGGTCTGCGCTGCCAATACTTCGGTTTGTTGGGATTGACATCCCAGTGTATTAATCCCGGTATATCCCGTGTAGGACTTTGATGGTATAGCTGGAACAGCCATTGTGTCTTACCTCCTTAAAAAAGAATAGGAGCCGCAATAAGCGACTCCGATGATTACGACAATACTGTGCCTACACCCGGATTGATCTTACAAATCGCCCGCCAATTATTTGGGCCTGCGCCATAACGAGCACGTCCCCGCCATACATTGTTGTCCGTGTTGTCATCAATCGAGCTTTTAACCGTCAATGCAATACGGTCCAGCCAGATCAGACCACCGTAGTTCTTGTTGAAGTTGCTGTCCATCATGTACCAAGAATCTGTTCCAGCTGTAATACCGGACGCATTAGAAAGGTACGGAGATTCAATGACCGTCCAACGACCGAACTGATACGAGAACCCACTGTTCGCCGTTCCTGGTATGCCTTCCGCTCCAATAGAATCAAATACCAATTTCTTCAAACGGGATTTATTCGGGATGATGATGGTATCCGGCATGATGTTGAGCAGGTTTCCGTCATCGTCGCGGAAGTTTTGCATGGCTTCCTCGACTAAGCACAGCGCATCGTAGCTGTACGCGTTGCCGAAGTAATTGGCTTGTGTGGTGTAACCACCTGTAATCGATGTATGGGCCGTAGAGAATAGCGCCAGACCATCATTACACGGGATATTGAACACCTTTTGATTGTTACCGAACGTCATTGTCGTGCTTTCGCCGTTGTTAAGGAACGATGCAGCGAACTTTTCTTTACCGCGATTGAATGCCGTTGTGAAAATACCAGCACCTTGCGTGATCGCTTTACCGATCTTCTGATCCTCAACCATCTTTTGCGTGATTTCGAATGAATTTTTCCACTCGTCTGGCTCGATAAGCTTGCTGTACCCTTCGCGAATGCTGTTACGCGGGTACGCACCGCCCTCTCCAACCGGTTCAAAGTCGGCCATTGCTGTTGCTGACGTGTATTTTTCCCCGTAATTAGACGTTTCGTCTTCCATGAAGACATCCGGGATCATGCTGTACTTCTGGAATGCTTCGATCTGATTCTCTACGAACATCTTAATAGGGTCTTGACTTTTTCCAAACATCGAGTTATTGACTCCACTTGCTTCACTAAAAACTACTCCAGCCATATTAATGCCTCCTGTTTTGGTTTTGCGCATAAAAAAGACCGAGGATTAGTCCTCAGTCTCTTCTTTGAATGCATATTCACCAAAGTATTTGTTTTCTGCTTCTTGTCTCGCCTGTATTGCATCTTCTTTTTCCTTGAACACGCCTAGGTATATTCTTTTCTTGTTAATCTCAATCTCTGCTTTCCACTTCTTGGTGTGATTATGCCAATGCACCCCAGTTGCACCAGATGTATTGTTCGGTATAATACCGCGATTCTGAATGTTTTGTGATCTGGTAGCAACTCTTAGGTTATTCTTTCGATTGTCATATTTATTGTGATTGATGTGATCTACCACCATATCACTACCACATTCTAAGATTATCCTGTGCAAGAGCATGGTGTTTCGTCGTCCATCCATTGCTTTGACGTAGTTCTGATGCACGTACCAGTTATATTTGCTTACCTTTTCAAAATCATCAGAATCGAAGATAAATTCCCGACCATATGCATCCGTACCAGTAACGATTCCATCTTTTTCTACATAACTCAGCGGATTCTTGACTTTTCGGTCTTTGTCCCACTTCCTTTTGTAGTACATGATGGTACCGTGCGTTACGCCGTGCAACTTAGCTAACCCCATCACACCGTGTCTACTTAAATCATCAGCGAACACAGTTTTGTCATTATATAGCGCCATGATATAATCATCCCCTTTAAGAAGATTATACCATAAAAACTATCGAAAGTATTCCCTACTTACCTCCGGAAATACCCGCGCACTGTTGAATTTGTTGTTGCTCCGTCTGTATGCGATACCTCGAACACGCCACTTGATGTTGTACCCGTTACCTGTGTACCGTTTGTTGCCAACGTAACCTTTGCGCCGACTAATGTAACAGCCACAGTCGCCGTGGAGAGTGTTTCGAACTCTCTATCGTCCTTTACGCGAATAACAGGAAGGGGCGTTACAGAAGTCGCTTCTGCTACTCTGTCGCTCAACGAAATAAACTCAGGAGTTGCGGTTGCTCCGCACTTGGTCAGGCGGCCGGAAGTCTGTACCAACGCTTCCCCTGCCGTTGCTGCCTCGTTATCTGTCAAAAGGTAATACTCGAATGGATCAGATGATCCCGCCAACGATGAAGATTGTTTAAATCCTGCACTTCCCATAGATAATCCTCCCTAAGCTTGTTTTTGTTTGGCTTGCCGTTTTTTGAATGCGATAATTTCAGCCTCAGTTGCTTTAGGCATGAGGCGCTTGAACATTGCCATTTCCTCGGCATCGATCATGATGGCGTTGTCCGCGTTCTGATTGCCTGTCGGCTTCATGTGATTCTTACTATTTGCTGCATTACGTGCTGCTTGAGCAGCTGCAGCCGTTCGCTTGCCAACGATCGTATCGCGGTTCGCCAGTTCAAAGGCATCAATGAGGTCGTATCCCTTACTAACGCGCTTCTGAATCTCCGTCCAGTTTGGAAGTTTTTCCAACACTGGTACCAAATCGCGCAAATCCTCGATTTCCCCAATCTCCACGTCTGGATAGGCAGCTTTAAGGGCGCGGATTTCGGCGTTCACGGTGTTTCTTTGGTTAGTTTCTTGCGACTTTTTAACGTCCGGATGGTTTTCCGCTTCTTCTTTCGCGATCTTACGAACCGCATCATAGTCAATGCCTTGTTCCTCGTAAGCAGCGCGTTTTTTATCCTCAGCTAAGGCGGTTTGGTACTCGTCCCATGTAGATATTCCCATGTGGCCGTAGTTTTCTTTCGCCCACTGATCAGCCTTTGATGCTCGGCGTTCAGCATCTTCCGCTTTTCGCCTAAGTTCAGCAAAGGCTTTATCTTTCTCGTAATCGCGCTCAGGTTCAGGGTCAGCGACTTCCTGAATGTCTTCGCTTGGTTCTTCCTGTTCATCGATTTCAAGCTCATGTTCATCTTGAGGCTCGGCGATTTCCTCAACGTTTTCGCCTTCCTCAGCGAATAGCTGAAGGTTGAGTTTGTATTTGTACGCTTTCATAATGTCCTCCTTGGGATTTTTGCGCTTTCCCATGCGAATTGTTTACTTGCTACCGCGTGACCGAAGGTCTCCGCCGCGCTCTACTTTCGGTTTCATAGTGTTACTTGTTGCATTAGGTGCTGTAACCTTTTGCGATGCTGCGCTTGTTACTTTGATTTGGCCTGCGCTGCCGTTTGGTCGATTCGTCCCTGCCATGTGTGTTCACCTCTTTCTAACTCGTAAACTGGACATAGAAAAGGCCAGTGGATTCTCACCAATGGCCTGCTATACATACTCGATTAATTGATCAATGTTCGCCTTCATAATGTCGTACATAATGTCTGCTTGGATGTGTCCAAGTAGCTCGTTCTTCGTACACATCTGCATTACCGTAGCTTGTTGCAATGTTTCCGTCTGTGCATTTAGCGGCAAACGCGAAGCTCTTTAGTTCACCTTCTCGAGCACGTTCCAAAATATATTCAAGCGCCTCGATAAAATCATCTTGAGACGTTTTAAACTTAACAATCTTCGCCATCACGCAACACCTGCCTGTTTCAACACTTCTGCCTGTATTTCCGGTGGAAGCTGATTAAACTGCGCTTGATGCTCTGGGTGAAGCTGCGACATCATATCCTCGCGTGTTCTCGTCTGCTCTTGTTGCGCTTTAGCCGCGTCATCTCCTGCTGCTGTGCCTGCATTTCCATTTGCTGTTGTTGCATCATGGCTTGTTGCTGCATTTCTTCCTCGATCTGTGATTTGATTTGCTTAGCCATCGGGAAATTGAGATATTCCAAGATGGTCCAGTATTGCAGCTTATCAATGGCACCCACTTGAAGCATCTCTTTGACCTGGTTAAACATGAAAATTGGGTCCTTTGGAAGTCCCGACCCTACATCAGATGAGAACAGGAAGTCAGTGTTGTAATAGAACTGACCGTCAGCATCTTGCAACAGGAATTTATATTTGTCGAACTCCTGATACTGATCGTTTCCCTTTTTGTCTTTGGACAAATACGGCCTTGGTTCATCGTAGAACGCAAGCATGAACTTGAACATTAGTTCGAACAGTTCCTTGTACGCCGCATTCTTGTTGAACTGCTTCGACTGTAGCCGTCCGCTCGCTTGCTGTACTTGTATCTGCTTCGCAACGCCTGACTTAGCGCTACCATCCTCTTTACCTTGGAATGAATCGGTAATGCCAAGCATGGATTGCGCTTGCTTGTAGATAACCTGCGTGAAGTTGATATCTTGTGTGATGTCTGCGGTTAAATCTTCCACGCCTAGCACAGCCAGCTGCTGAGCACTACCTTTGATGACCTGATAGACTTGATCTGTTATAGCAACGTTATGGTCGTCTTGCGTCTTTAAAATCGAACCGGCTTTGATGATCTTCTCTTCCATCTTCGTGACTACCTTTTTCAATGAATCCTGATGATCACGAATCACATCAAGGTCACTCTGACCTCCGAAATCAAAGTTCTTAGGCACGTTGCGCCGGATGATGAACGGATAACAGTCTGGCACGTAGTAAGGTACCTGTGTGCCCGCTGGAAGCACGACAGGGCGTGATACCTGTTTACCTGTTGCCGGGTCGATAACAGTCTCCACGCTTCCAATCTCCGTATCACTTACAAGCGTCTCGAACTCCATGATATCGCCCTGTTCGTCGCGCCGGTAATAATACTTCGGCAGGTTCTCCAGTGGTGTGTCGTTTATCCAAGTGAACTTACCAATGTCGCCGTCATCATCACGGTGCCAACACACAATTTCAGTCAACGTGTGGTCGATGATTGTTGAATTCACTCGCGATACACCGGGAAGCTCTGTATTCTCGGGATACTCTTCCGTTTGGTTGCTCATGTCCACGCCATACCTGCGTTCGATATAATCCGGTGTCACCTTGGATAGTACAAAACAGTAATCCATGTGCTTGGTACGGAAGATACCCGGCTGGATGACAAACTGTTTCGGATGACGGCTGTACAGCTCCATATCGCCCGTGTAAAGGTGGTGCTTGTAATCATTGTTCCAACATATCTCCATGATGCTGTAACCCTGTACAGGTGTGATACGCTCGTTTATATCGGTCACATACTCGGTG
>Ga0170475_131670670_pt1 | contig 11203 bp, 9 predicted proteins | sample Soicark_Litter_5_FD_111474 | JGI IMG/M metagenome (GOLD analysis project Ga0170475, IMG submission 111474) | Avena fatua rhizosphere microbial communities from Hopland, California, USA. Combined Assembly of 48 SPs | reverse complement strand
GCGCGATCAGCAGCCACCCACGGTACGCGGTTATGCGGACCTCCACGAGCATCTCGACCTTCTTCGTCAGGAAGGCCTGCTGCTAACCATCGACCGGCCGATCGACAAGGATGCGGAGCTGCATCCGCTGGTGCGCTGGCAATACGTCGGCGGGATCGAGGAGGATGCGCGACGTGCTTTCCTGTTCACGCACGTCGTCGATGCACGCGGACGCAGATACGGGTTTCCAGTCGTGGTCGGCGCCTTCGCGGGTAACCGCCGTATCTATTGCCTCGGAATGAGGGCCACTCCGGAAGAAGTGCAGCCGCGGTGGGAACGGGCGCAGTCGGATCCGATCGCACCCGTCATCGTGGATGAAGCCCGTGTCATGAAGTGGTGATCACGGGCGATGCGCTGAGCGGCGAGGGCAATGGCCTCGATGCGCTGCCGATCCCGATATCGACCCCCGGTTTCGACAGTGCGCCGACGTTGACGGCCACCAATGTCATCACGAAAGACCCGGAGAGCGGCGTGCATAACCACGGCACGTATCGCGCGGCGCTCAAGTCACCGGATCGGCTCGTGGTGAGGATGGCCACGCGCGTGGGCGGCGCCGGCGGGTACCGTCACTATGTCAAGCACCAGAAACGCGGCGAGAAGACGATGCCGTGCGCGATCGTCCTCGGCGCACCGCCGTATGTCGCGTTCGTCGCCCCGCAGAAGCTGCCGCTCGATGTCGATGAGATCGGCGTGGCGGGCGGGCTCGCGGGCGAACCGATACGCGTCACGCGTGCGAAAACGGTCGATCTCCTCGTCCCCGCCGAAGCCGAATTCGTGATCGAGGGTTTCATCGATACGACGTTCCTCGAACCAGAAGGACCGTTCGGCGAGTCGCACGGCCATGTGGCGCTGGAAGAGTTCAATATGCCGATGCAGGTGACGGCGATCACGCATCGCAAGGACGCGATCGTCGCCTCGTATCTCAGTCAGGTCACGCCGAGCGAGTCGAGTGCGATCAAGCGCGTCGCGTACGAGCCGATGTTCCTGGCGCATCTCAACAAGGCGCTCGGCATCAGGGGCGTGAAACGCGTCACCCTTCACGAGCGCATGACGGCGCTGCGCCGCATCACCACCATTACCGTCGAGAAAGGCATGCCGCGCAGCGAAGTCTGGCGCGCGCTCTACGGGGCGACATCGTTTAAGGCCGATTGCGGCAAGATCTGCATCGCCGTGAACGAGGACATCGATCCGGACAATTCCGACGCGCTCCTCTGGGCCATGGCGTTTCGCATGAATCCGGCCGACGACATGCAGGTGTTGCGCCATCGCAGCCGCGGTCACGGACCTGAGCGCGAGCATGAGTCGGAAGACGAGGACGCGACGATGCTGATGGACGCGACCATGAAGGAAGATCTGCCGCCGCTCGCGCTGCCGAAGCGCGAATACATGGAGCGTGCGCGCAGGCTGTGGGAGGAGATCGGGTTGGCGAAGCTCACACCGCAATCGCCCTGGTTCGGCGCGCCCGAAGGCGACTGGCTGCCGCAATGGGACGAAGCCGCGCGTCGTGCAGCGGAAGGGGGTTATCTCGAGAACGGCCGCATCAGCGAGCGCCTGCGGCGACAGAGGCTGAAGCCGGAGACGCGGTTCCGGCCCGATCACAAACCGGATCATCGCGACTGATCGGACGTTTCACCGCCGCAAAGAATAGTCAGGCATAACCGTGGAGTAGCCGGTCACTCGGCTTTGATACCCGCTGCTTTCACGACCGTGCGCCACTTCGACACTTCGGACTTGATCACGGCTGCGAAAGCCTGAGGCGTATCGCCGACGGGCTCGAGACCGTCGCGCAGCAGATGGTCTTTGACGTCGGGATGCTCGACCGCTTTCGCGGATTCGGTCTGCAGCCGCGTAACGATGCCCGCCGGCGTCCTTGCAGGCGCGAGCAGGCCGATCCAGGACGCATGCTCGTAGCCGGGCACGCCGGCCTCCGCGACCGTCGGATATTCAGGCGCCACGATCGAGCGCTTCGCTGTCGTTACCGCAAGCGCGCGCACCTTGCCGCTCTTCACATGAGGCAGCGCCGTCGAGATCGTCGCGAAGTAGAGTTGGACCTGTCCGCTCAGCAGGCCGACCATGCCCGGCGCGCCGCCCTTGAACGGAACCTGGACCATGTCCGTGCCCGTCATGTGCTTGAACAGCTCGGTCGCGAGATGCGTACTCGTCGCGACGCCGCTCGAGGCGTAGTTGAGCGTGCCGGGCTTCGCTTTCGCGAGCGCGATCAGCTCTTTCACATTCTTCACCGGTAGCGTCGGGTGGACGACGACAATGTGAGGCAGGGCGGCGAGACGCGTGATCGGTGCGAAATCGCGTATCGGATCGAACGGCAGCTTCTCGTGCAGGCTCGGATTGATGGAAAACGAAGCGGCGACGCAGAGCAGCGTGTAGCCGTCCGGTGGCGCCTTCGCGACCGTTTCGGTGCCGTTGAGGCTGCCGGCACCGGGCCGGTTGTCGATCACGAGTGTCTGATTCATTACGTCGGTCAGGCGTAGCGCGACCACGCGTGCTGCAAGGTCCGTCGAGCCGCCCACGCTCTGGGGAACGATGACGCGGATGGGTTTGGTCGGATAGTCGGTCGTCGCTGCGAGCGACTGAACAGTCGGCCAGACCACCAGTGCCCCCAGGCAAAGGATGCCTGGATATCGTGAACGCTGTCGAATCTGCGCGGCTCGTTGGTCAACCGACACGTTGCCCCTCCCCGACCGCTCCGCTCCCTACCCTCTCCCCGTTGACGGGGCGAGGGAGTGAATGGCCACCAGTCACGAGCCCACCATTGGCGACCACCGGTCACGAGCCATCATTCGCGATCACCATTCGCGACCACTCGCCATTCGTCACCCGTTTCTCAATCCGCATCGTAGCCCGGCAACACGCGAGCATCGATCACGCACACACCGCCGCCACGCACGATCTGGACGCCGCGCTGTGTCGCATCGTTCATCGCGTCAACCGTGACGATCGGCCCGAACGCCGTCGCCCCCTGAGAGCGCGCCATGGCCGCGATATCGATGTCCGGCTGTTCGATACGCTGGCCGATCCATGCATTGGCTGCCGGACGCCTGCGCGAAACCGCGACGTGCTCCTGATGCCGTTCATCGTTGTAGTAAGAGCGGTTGTTGCAGACGATGATCATGCAGGGGATGCCATAGTGCACTGCGGTCCAGATTGCGGTGTTGCCCATCAGGAAGTCGCCATCTCCGCACAGGCCCACGGGTATGCGCCCGCTGCCCTTGAGCGCGAGTGCGGCGCCGACCGTGATGCCCGGACCCGCACCGACACCGCCGCCGCCATCGAACCCGATGTAGTCCAGCGGGTGCCGGAAATGCGCGTAACCGCCATGCCAGCCGAGCGGAAGGCGCGTGATGCAGCGGTCGAGACCGCGTGTGGCAGCTTCGAGCGCTGCGCCGACGCCGGCCAGCGTGAGCTCGCCATCGGATGGGTCCGGGATCTTCGGCTGTGAGAGCTCCGGACGCGTGTTGCGCGGCTCGACTGCATCGATGAGGAGCGGAATGGCCGCGTCGGCCTCGCACATGAGATACACGTCCACCGGCGGGAGGACGTGATAGTCCATGCTCCAGCCGCGGTGTGAATGCGCGTCACACGAGACCTGAATGATCTTCGCCGCCGGCGTGTTGCCGCCGAACGCCTGTTTGAGCGTTCCGCCGAGATCGAGCCAATCGAGCGACAGAATGACGTCGGCCTCCGCGATCATTTTCTTCGCTTCCGGGCTGAGCCGGTTGCCGGGCGGAACGGGGTGAAGACGATGGTCGGTCGGAAACGCGGCTGCGATCTTGATGTTCGTGAGCACCGGCATCTCGAGCTTTTCCGCGAGCGCGACACGCGCCTTCCACGCGTCGAGACGTCGCGAACAGCGGCCGGCGAGCATGACCGGCCGCTTTGCGTCCGATAGCAGACGCGCCGCCGCGCTTATCGAGTCCGCGGCAGGTTGCGGCGACTGCGGAACGGGAAAGCGTGAAACGTCGGGCAGGTCCGGAAGTCTTTCGAGCTCCTGTTCCTGAAGCGTCACGTCCAGATTCACGTAGACCGGTCCGCGCGGCGCGGTCTGCGCGATCTGCGATGCTCGCAGGAATGCTTCGGCGGCCGCGAGCACCGAGCCGGGCTGGTTGTCCCACTTCGTGTAGTTGCGGATGAGGCCGGCCTGATCGGAGCACGTGTGGATCCATTCGATCCAGGGTCGCCGCTTCGCCGCATCCCATGCACCGGTGGCGCCGATGATCAATACGGGTGTGCGATCGCACCACGCGTTGAAGATGGGCATGGTTGCGTGCATGAGTCCGACGTTCGAATGCAGCGCCGCCGCCATCATCCGGTCGGACGCCTTGCAGTAGCCCTGTGCGAGCGAGACCGCTGTTTCATCGTGAAGGCACAGGACCATCTGCGGCGCCCGATTGCCGAGATAGTTGACGATGCTGTCGTGCAGCCCGCGATAGCTTGCGCCGGGATTGAGCGCGATATACGGAAGGTCGAGATTGCGCAGCATCTCGGCGATCGCGTCACTGCCGTAAACGACGTCACTCGCCGGCGTCGGAAGCGGTGCGTCGTGAATAATCGTGGTGTCGTTCATGGATTTCCCGTCATCTCGTTTCCCCTCACCCTGCCCTCTCCCCGCGTGCGCGGCGAGGGTAGCTTGCGGCTAATCCGCCGTCGCCCCCGATGCCTTGATCACTTTTGCCCACTTCGCCAATTCGTCCGCGAGGTGTTTTGCGAATGCTTCACGCGTACTGCCAACCGCGAGACTACCGGCCTCCGCCATGTGCTGCTGCATGTCTGCCGATCGCATGATCTTCGCCACGTGCGAGTTGAGGAGCGCGAGAATCTCGGTCGGCGTCCCGGCCGGTGCGAGCATGCCGTACCACTGACTCGATTCGTAGCGCTTGAGACCGGATTCCTCAACGGTCGGCAAATCCTTCAGGGCCGGCAGCCGATCCCTGCTCGTCACAGCGAGGCCGCGCACCCGCCCGCCCTTGATCAGCGGCACCGCGGCGAGCGCAGGCATGAACATCGTTTCCACTTCGCCGCTGAGCAACCCTGTAATGGCCGGTCCCGTGCCGCGATAAGGAATGTGAAGCATCTGGGTATTCGTCATCGTCCGGAACAGCTCCCCGGCGAGATGAGGCGTGCTGCCGCTGCCCGAGCCCGCGAAGTTCACCTGGTTCGGCCGCGCCTTCGCCAGCGCGATCAGCTCTTTTACGTTGCGAGCGGGCACTGACGGATGCACGACCAGCACATTGGGTGCGATCGCGGTCAGGCTGATGGGCGCGAACTGATTGATCGGGTCGTACGTGACTTTCGAGTAGAGACTCGGCGTCGTCACGAAATTCGCGCCGTTCACGAGGAGCGTATAGCCGTCCTTCGGCGCACGTGCGACGAACTCGCTGCCCACCATGCCGTTCGCGCCCGCCCGATTCTCGACGTAGAAGCTCTTGCCCAGCGTCTCGGTGAGCTTCTGTGCAAGCAGGCGCCCCATGCTGTCGTTGCCGCCCCCGGCCGGAAAGGGGACGACGACGCGTACCGCGCTGCCGGGATACGTTTGTGCGTCGGCGAGCCCCGCTGCCAGTGCGACACACGACAGCGCCATCCAGCCGCTGAGCCTCGTCATGCTCACTCGAGCGTGAAGCTAACCGTCACGCTTCAGTACCTCCTGAATCTTATCTGCCGCCACCTTGATCTCAACGCCGGCGCGTTCTTCCTGCAGCAGCATGGGAACGCGCGAATCACGCTTGGCCCAGCCGCGATTGAGCGCTTCGGTCATTTCGGCGTGCGTGAGTGCTGCGACGCGCATCGGCACGCCGATCTCGCGTGCGAGCTCGGTCGCAAGCGTCACGTCCTTGTGCGCAAGCTGCAGTGCGAAATCCGGCGGCTCGAACGAGCCCTGCAGGAACTGCTTGCCGAGGCGATCGAACGTGCGCTGGCGCCCGAGCGAGCATTGACGAACCGCGGCCCAGAGGTCGAGCGGATCGACGCCGGCCTTTACACCCATCGTGAAGACCTCGGCGAGCGCCGTCTGGATCATGTATCCCGCGCAGTTGTGCACGAGCTTCGCGACGGAACCCGCGCCGATCGGTCCGATATAGATGACCTGGTCTCCGATCGAATCGAGCACGTGACGGAAGCGATCGAAGACCGTGCGATCGCCGCCGATGAGTAACGCGAGCTTCCCGGACTGCGCGCCGGACGGGCCGCCGCTCACCGGGGAGTCGAGCATCGCAAGTCCTTTTTCGGCGAAGCGCGCGTGTATCCTTCGAACGACCGTCGGCGAATTCGTGCTCAGGTCGAACCACGCCGCGTCCTTGCGCATCGTCCCGAGCAGGTCGTTCGAAATCGCTTCCACTTCGCGCGGACCGGGCAGCGAGGTGAGGATGATCTCCGCCTCGGCAGCGACTTCGCGGGCGTTCGCTGCCCAGCGGGCGCCGCCTTCCAGATGCGGCTTGGCTGCATCGCGCCTGAGGTCGTTCACGATCAGCTCGTGTCCTCGCTTCCGTGCATTGAGCGCCATGGGACCGCCCATGGTGCCGAGACCGATGAATCCGACTTTCATGACGAGCTCCCGACAGTTGAGAAACAGCCGTGTGACCGGCTGCCGGCACACTATGTCCTACGCTGGCGGGCTTTGTCGAGCCCGGCTCGTCGCGCGTTCCTCAGCCGTTGACGAGCTTGCGCGCGAAGAAAACCTTTCTGTAGTTCGTCGCCAGCGGATGCGTCGACGGTACCGGCGGAAGCAGGATGTGGCGCCGCACTGCGTGCTCCGGAAACCACGTTTCGTCGACTGCAGTCACCTTGAACCCCGCGGACTCCAGCATACCGGCGAAGTCGTCACCATAGATTCGCAGGTGGTCCCATTGACCGAATGCGCGCTCGCGTTCCTCGGGTGTGACGAGTGAGTTGTCTTCGTACGTGACTGCGAGCTCATCCTTCTGGGGTACGGTCAGGATGGCGTATCCGTCAGGGCTCAATATGCGATGGATCTCGCGCATCGCTTTGCGGTCGTCCGGGACATGTTCGAGCACGTCGCAGGCGACGACGACATCGAACGAATTCGAACGGACCGTCTGCATGTCCGAGATATCGAGCCGCAGGTCCACATTATCCCGAAGGTAGTCCGCCGTGACGTACTTGGCCGCGTGATCCGCGAGCACACTGTGCAACACCGGTTCGGGCGCGAAGTGAAGGACGGTTCTGCCGTCGATGATTCGTGCATACGACAATTCGTCCTGACCCGCCAGCGCGCCGACCAGCAGCCTGTGGCGCACCTGCGACCGACAATTCGGACATATCGTAAACGGATGCCACTCATCGCTGTCGAAGCGACGGCCTTCCCATCCGCATACGTTGCATTCACGCAGTTTGGGATACGCCGTCATTACAGCGCGGGCTACCCGCAGGCCTTTGCGAACGATACGGCGGCTCAGGTCGCTGGACAAGCTCATTGGTTTCGCTCTCCGTTGTTAGGGTCCGATATTAAAATGGGACGACGTCGAACGCGTTTCGGTTCGGCAGCCGCGACACGGACCCACGGGCATTCGACCAGCGCTTTCCGCGTTCGGTCCGCCATCATCTAACTGCGTCCGCGTCCTTTTTGCCCTAAACTCGCAGCGCGCAATTCGCGGGCCCGGTCCGGCGCGCGCTGCGGATTCTACGATGACGGTTCGACTTCCAAAGATCAGTGACAGCCCTGTTTCCCAAACGCGCGCACCCGCTTCGAACGGGCGCAGATGGTCGTGTCGAACGCCTATGAAGGACGCAGCATGATTCGTTTCTCGCGCACGTGGCTTGCTGCGGCGTGGGGCTGCATGGCACTGGGTGCTGCGCACGCACAGCGCGGCCCGTCGCCGGCCGGCGCGGTCAATTATCCGACCAAGCCGGTTCGGCTCGTCGTGCCGAGTGCTCCGGGCGGCGGGACGGACATCGTCGCGCGTCTGATCGGGCAGGGATTGCAGGACGCATGGGGACAGACCGTCGTCGTCGACAATCGCGGTGGCGCCGGCGGCATTCCCGCGGTTGCATCCGTCGCCAAGCAGTCCGCGCCCGACGGCTACACGATGTGTCTCGGCAGCAACGGCCACATCTCGTTCGCCGTGGCCGTCCGTCCCAATCTTCCTTTCGATCCACAAAAAGATCTGACGCCGGTGTCGATGGTCGCATCCCAGCCGTTCGTATGGGTCGTCTCCGCCGCCGTTCCCACGACGACGATGAAGGACTTCATCGCCTATGCGAAGAGCAGGCCGGGTGCGTTGCGGTACGGGTCCGGTGGTGTCGGAACGGCGAGCCATCTCGGCACCGAGCTGCTGCAACTCACCGCCGGCATCAAGCTCGATCACGTGCCCAATAAGGGAACCGGGCCGGGCATGACGGCGATTCTCGGCGGAGAGATTCAAGGTCTGCTCGTGGGACTGGCGACGGTGCTGCCGTATGTGAAAGCGAAAAGCGACAAGCTGAAAGTGCTCGCGGTGACGAGCGCCAAACGCGCGGCCGTTGCGCCGGAGCTGCCGACGATTGCGGAGGCGGCGCTGCCCGGTTTCGAGTTCGACGTCTGGTATGGCATGGTGATGCCGGGCGGCACTCCGCGCGCGATCGTGGCCAAAGCGAATGCAGAGATCGTGAAGGTCCTTGCGAACCCCGCGACGAAGGAACGCTTCGCCGCGGTCGGCCTCGAACCGCGCAGCACGACGCCCGAGGAATTCAGGGATCTCCTGAAGCGCGAGATTCCGACGTGGCTCGAGGTTGCAAAGCAGGCAAACATTCGAATCGATTAAGGATCACTCATGGATTCCCCCGACCAGAAAACGCGCATGTCGCAGCCGCGCGATCTGAAACTCATCGTCGAGAAGGACGTGCTCGTCCCCATGCGCGACGGCACGCTCCTCTACGCCGACGTGTTCCGGCCCGAGACGACAGAGAAGGTGCCGGTGATCCTCAACATCAGCGTCTATCAGAAGGACAAGCTGTGGGTGCCGCCGCCGGACCTCGAGGAAAAGGCGAATCCGTACATGAACTGGGAGACCGTCAATCCCGAGTGGTGGTGTCCGCGCGGCTACGCCTGTGTTCGGGTTGATGCGCGCGGTGCCGGCCGCTCGCCGGGGAAGTCGGAACCGAGCTCGATTCAGGAAGGCGTGGACACCTACGACGCCATCGAATGGATCGCGAAACGCGCGTGGTGCTCGGGGAAGGTGGGCATGCTCGGCATCTCTTACCATGCGTCATCGCAGTGGCGTGCTGCGAATCTGAATCCACCGTCGCTCAAGGCGATCATGCCGTGGGAAGGCCGTGCGGACCAGTATCGAGACCAGGCGTATCACGGCGGGATTTTCGCGATGGGCTTCATTGGCAACTGGTGGCTCACGCACACCGCGCATCATCTGCTCGGCCGGCCGCGTGGTCCGAACCCGGACGCGTTCCACAACGACATGATGTGGAACATGATGCGCAACGATCTCGATTCCGAGTACTGGCGCATGAACAGCGCGCGCTGGGACCGCATCACCGTGCCGTTGTACAGCGTCGGCAACTGGGGCGGCTTTTCGATGCATCTGCGCGGCAACACCGAAGGCTTCATGCTCGCCGCCTCGAAGCACAAGAAACTGCGCGTTCACACCGGCACCCACTTCCATCCGTTCCATTCGGAGGAAGGGCGCACTGAGCAACTGCGCTGGTTCGATTACTGGCTGAAGGGCATCGACACGGGCATCATGGACGAGCCGGCCGTCAAGCTCGAGATTCGCACCGGCGGCAGCCCGGAGCGGTATGCATTCCGTCAGGAAAACGAATGGCCGCTCGCGCGCACGCAGTGGACGAAGGTCCATCTGCGCATCAATACCGACGAGCCTTCGGGCGAAATGATGGCTGCCGAGGGCGATCTCTTCTGCGAGCCGACGAAGGAAGAGAAGAAGCTCACCTACTCGGCATCGGGTTCGACCAAGGCCGGCATCGCATCGGGCTCGTCGCTTTCAACGACGCACGGTAATACCGGCCGCACCGGCGTGTCGTTCGAGTCGGGTCCGATGCCGGAAGACACCGAGATAACCGGTCCGCTGATGATGAACCTGTGGGTCTCCAGCACGTCGGAAGATATGGACATCTTCGTCAGCCTGCGCAACATCGGGTCCGACGGCAGGGATGTGTGCGAGGTCGGCCAGCACGGCCAGCCGATTCCGTGTGTCACGAAAGGCTGGTTGCGCGCGTCGCACCGCAAGCTCGATAACGAGAAGTCGCTGCCGTATCGACCCTATCACGCGCACGACGAGCGCTGGTGGCTCGAGCCGAACCAGCCTGTCGAATGCCAGATCGAGATCTGGCCGACATCCATGGTGTTCAAGAAAGGTCACAGGTTAAGGCTCGACATCCAGCCGCGCGACGGCGCTGGCAGCGCGCCGTATACGCACTATCACGCCGATTACAACGCGGGTGCGGACAATACCGTCTACTCCGGTGGCGACAAATTGTCCTGGCTGCTGATGCCGATCGTTCCGGCGAAGGGCTCGTAAGAAACAGGAGCCGGCGAGTCGCGGGAACATGCCTGCGGCTCGCCTGTCACAACCTGTCCGGTCGATTCGTCTGCTGGACATGACTGCCATCTCAGCGCCGCAGGACCGCGCGCGCTCGTTCGAAGAGAACCGGGGGCGCATCTGGCGAGTCGCGTATCGCATGCTCGGCTCGCGGGCGGAAGCCGACGACGTCGTTCAGGACGCCTATCTGCGCTGGCATCACGCGCCGGTCGAAGAAATCCGCGCACCGCAGGCGTGGCTGGTCACGACGGTCACGCGCATCGCCATCGATCGCCTGCGCCAGCTACGCGCGGAGCGATTTCTACACAGGTCCCTGGCGCCTGACCCGATCGTGACTGAAGCGCCACCGGCCGACAGCGCCGCTGAGATGGCGTCGGAGCTCTCTGTTGCCCTCTCCCTGGCGCAGGGAGAGGGTAAAGCCGGGCTGAATTACTGCAGCGGCGAGAACGAAGACGGCATGACGATCTTGTTCTCCTGCGCGACCAGGTTGTAGTCGCGCCCGCCTTCTTTCACGGCTTTCTTGCCGGCCGGCCACAGCCCCGTGGCCTGCGCCTTTTTCCGGATCTCTTCGCGCTGGTCGAGGGTGTTATAGGGCCAGATGTGCTGGAACGTATTCACCTTGCCGAGCTCGCAGCTCCACACCG
>Ga0170475_102478407_pt1 | contig 11203 bp, 12 predicted proteins | sample Soicark_Litter_5_FD_111474 | JGI IMG/M metagenome (GOLD analysis project Ga0170475, IMG submission 111474) | Avena fatua rhizosphere microbial communities from Hopland, California, USA. Combined Assembly of 48 SPs | reverse complement strand
CGCCGCTTGCGCTCGCTCCGCCGAATTGCTCGCTTCGGGGGCGCGATCCGGAGGAGCGGACTTTTGTAGCTAGCCCATCCCGGTTGTCACTAACCCGGCATAGGGTGCAAGGCGTGGACGAAGCGGGGCTTGAGGACCTCCAGCCCTTAGCGGCTGAGTCAGAGCCGGTCGAGCACACCCAGGACGAGGCGTTGTTCGACAACGCCGGTAGCAGCGCGTCCACAAGCGCCCCGCTCGCGCTCTACCGGCGGTACCGGCCGGATACGTTCGCCGAGGTTATCGGCCAAGACCACGTCACTGAGCCACTGCAGCGGGCACTGACCAACAACAGGGTCAACCACGCCTACCTGTTCTCCGGGCCGCGGGGATGCGGCAAGACAACCTCGGCTCGAATCCTCGCCCGATGCCTCAACTGTGAGAAGGGTCCTCGAGCTGTGCCCTGCGGCGAGTGCCGCTCGTGCCGGGATCTGGCCCGCAATGCTCCCGGCAGCATCGACGTGATCGAGATCGATGCGGCCAGCCACGGTGGCGTCGACGATGCCCGCGACCTGCGGGAGCGAGCCTTCTTCGCACCGGTCAGCAGCCGCTTCAAGATCTACATCGTCGACGAGGCCCATATGGTGACCACCGCGGGCTTCAATGCGCTGCTCAAGCTCGTGGAGGAGCCGCCGCCGCACGTCAAGTTCGTCTTCGCTACTACCGAGCCGGACAAGGTCATCGCGACCATCCGCTCGCGCACGCATCACTATCCGTTCCGCCTCGTGCCGCCCCGGCTGCTAACTGAATATTTGGCCAAGCTCTGTGACGCCGAGGGCATCTCGGTCGAGCCGGCCGTGTTGCCCTTGGTGGTACGTGCCGGCGGAGGTTCGGTCCGTGACTCGCTGTCAGTACTTGATCAACTCCTGGGTGGCGCCGACGAATCCGGCGTCTCCTACCGCCAGGCGGCTGCATTGCTGGGATATACGCCCGACTCGCTGCTGGATGAGTTTGTCGATGCCTTCGCCGCTGGAGACGCCGGTGGTGTCTTCGGCTGCGTTGACAAGATCATCGAGGTTGGCCAAGATCCCCGGCGCTTCGCTGAGGATCTGCTGCGCCGGCTGCGCGACCTAGTCATTGGCGCCGCGGTGCCGGATGCGCTGACCTCCGGACTCGTGGACGTGGCTCCCGACCAGGCTGAACGCCTGGCCTCCCAGGCTGCTGCGCTCGGTGCGGGTGAGCTGACCAGAGCTGCTGAGGTTGTCGCCACCGGACTCACCGATATGCGGGGCACTACTGCGCCCCGGCTGCATCTGGAGCTGATGTGTGCCCGAGTGTTGCTGCCTGGGGCGGATATAGATGACCGCGGGATTCATGCGCGGCTTGATCGTCTCGAGCGCCGCATCGGCGTCAGTGGTACAGCCACTGCTACTGCTGCACCGAAGCCACAGACTGAGTCGGCGCCCAGCACAAGCACACCCACCGAAACTGTCACTCCGGCGCCCACCGCCCCAGAAACCACACCGTCGACTCCGAGTCCCGAGCGTGTCGAAGTGCGCCCTGAGCAGGTTGCCGAGGTACCAGTTACGGCCCAATCGCCTCAGCTGACGGTCACCGATGTACGGCGGCTCTGGCCGGAGGTACTCGAAGAGGTCAAAGGCAAACGCCGCTTCACCTGGATCCTGCTCAGTCAGAATGCCCAGGTGGCCGAGCTGCGCAACGGGACCTTGTTGTTGGCGATGTCAAATGCAGGCGCGCGTGACAGCTTCGCCCGCGGCGGCAGCGAAGATGTCCTGCGCGAGGCAATGGTCGTGGTGATGGGCGCCGATTTCCCGATCGAGACGATGGTCGATCCAAGCGCAACGCCGTCGTCTGGTGCGGCGCGTACCCAGTGGCCCACCGCGCAACCGACGGCCACGCCGGTATCAGCACCGGAATCGTCGACGATTCGGGCCACCAACGGCGTACGACACGACACCGCTGATGATCCAGATGCGATAGCCCGTCGAGACGACAGCGACTTGGCAGAGGACCAGGAGGCGCAGACCGAGCTGCTCGCTCGTCATCTCGGCGCGGAGATCATCGCTGAGGAGGATCACGGCGCATAGGCTGGGGCGCGCGAGAACCTCCACCCCGAAAGGCCCGCGATGATTCCCGAAGGCGACATGTCCGGATTGCTGGCCCAAGCTCAGGCAATGCAGGAGCAATTCCTCAACGCTCAGCAGGAGCTGGCCGAGATGCAGATCGAGGGCTCTGCTGGCGGTGACCTGGTAACCGCGACCGTGACCGGCTCAGGCGAGCTGGTGGGACTGGTGATCAAGCCCGAGGCGGTTGATCCAAGCGACACCGAGACTTTGGCCGACCTCATCGTGGCTGCCGTACGCGATGCCACCAACAAGGCCCAGGCAGTCGCGGCCAGCAAGCTGGGGCCACTGGCCGGCGGGCTGGGCATGGGCGGCGGCCTGCCTTTCTGACAGGTTCAGCATGTACGAGGGCCCGATCCAGGATCTGATCGACGAGCTCGGGCGGCTGCCCGGGATCGGGCCGAAGAGCGCCCAGCGACTGGCTTTCCACATCCTGGCTGCCGATCCAGACGACGTCATGCGCCTCGCGGCCATACTCAAAAAGGTCAAGGAAACCGTCAAGTTCTGCGAGATCTGCTTCAACGTCTCTGAGGACACCCAGTGCCGGATCTGCCGCGACCCACGCCGTGACGAGACCACCATCTGTGTGGTCGAGGAGTCGAAGGATGTGGTCGCGGTGGAACGTACTCGGGAGTTCCGCGGCCGCTACCACGTCTTGGGTGGCGCGATCAGCCCGATCGACGGAATCGGTCCGGCTGATCTGAAGATCCGTGAGTTGTGTCTCCGGCTCGCCGACGGCACAGTGACCGAGGTGATCTTGGCGACTGACCCGAATCTCGAAGGGGAGGCGACCGCCACGTACCTGAGCCGCCTCCTGCTACCGATGGGCGTCAAGGTGAGCCGGCTCGCGAGCGGACTACCCGTCGGTGGTGATCTTGAGTACGCGGACGAGGTAACGCTAGGCCGGGCGTTCGAGGGTCGCCGCTACGTCGACGCCTGATGCGCTCTGAGCTTGTCAGAAGAGCTCGTGATCAGACCGCCACCAAGCTGTCCTCGGCGTGGTAGACACCGAGCCGCTCACACGCCTCGTTCAAGATGCGCTGTACGGCCAACGTGTCGGCCAGCGGCATGATCAGGCTCTCGGTGCGTCCGGCGCGTACGCACTCGGTCACCTCGATGAGCTCGTGTGAGTAACCAGTGCCGAGCGGCGGCCGGCTGATCGTTTCCGGTTCCTGCCCTCTCCGACACAACAGCATGCGATGCGGATGATGGAACCGCGGTGGCACCTCAATCCAGCCCTTGGTGCCCTGAATTCGCGCGGCGCCGGGGGTGTGGTGCTTCAAGGAGATCAGCAGCGTCGCCGCCCGCCCGTCTTCATACGCCAGCAGCAGACCAGCCTCGGCATCGACACCAGCCGGAGTCAGCGACCCAGTTACCTCGATGCGATCCGGTGTGCCGAGGAAGTACTGCGCGAAGGACACGACATAGACACCTAGGTCCAGCATCGCGCCGCCGCCTTGTGCCGGGTCGAAGAGCCGGTCGGTCGGGTCGTAGGGCCGGTCTACACCAAGATCAGCCTGCAGTTGCCGGACTTCACCGATTGCTCCGTCGTCGATCAGTACCCGAGCCGCTACGATCGCCGGCTGGAAGCGGGTCCACATCGCCTCCATGGTGAAGATCTGATGACGTTTGGCGGCGTCGATGATCTGTTCGGCGCCCGCCACGGTCGCGGTGAACGTCTTCTCGATCAACACTGCTTTGCCGGCGGCGATGGCGGCCAGCGCAATGGCGTGATGTTGTGGGTGCGGTGTGGCGATATAGAGCACATCAACATCCGGGTCGTTCATGATCTCGTGATATGAGCCATACGCGCGTGGCAGGCCGTGCTTGGTGGCGAAAGCCTCAGCTCGTTCGGCGGAGCGGCTCGCTACCGCCAGCGCCTCAGCACCATCGACGTACGGAAAATCCTTGATCACCAAAGAGGCGATGCGACCTGGTCCCACGATGCCCCATCGAATGATTTGTGAATTCGTCATCAGCGGCGGCCCTGCCGCTGCTGCCGCATGTTGCCGGCGATCGATGAGATGACGATCGGGATGAAGATCAACCACCAGTAGTTCCAGCCGATGGCGAAGCAGATGAAGATCACCGCGGGCCAGGACGCGGCGGCCGCAATGTTCAACGCAGTTTCTGCCTTGCTGCGTTCAGGAATTGCCGGATGCACGTGATGGGCGATCTCCGGACTGGCCGCCGGCGTACGCTGCCACGGCGGGATTTCGAAGGAGCGCTGCTCCTGCTGCCAGGGCGGCGCCTGATAGGTCGCCGAATTCTTTGGTGACGGTGGTCGCGGCTCTGGCAGATCATCGAACAAGACGGCCAACTCCGATCCCGTTTTGGCTTTCAGCGCGCGGCTCATCCGATCGTCGAATTCCGAAGCGTCGATCCGTCCCTGAGCCATGTGTTCCTGCAAAAAAGCGACCGCTTGGTCTCGATCGGCATCGCCGATGCGGGGTTCCACAGGTCGCTTTATCGGGCCGGCTGGCTGGTGCTCTGCCGCCTGGTGATGGGGCGCCTCGGCGGGCTCCGGCTCGGGCGTGGACGACTCATTCACAACCACCAGTATCCTCGTGAGGTCGTCAAGACAAAGATCAATCGCCGGGCTGACACCACTAGACTCGCGGGCGTGGAACAGGAGTCGCCGTGGGCCGTGTAGTGCAAAAGTACGGCGGTTCCTCCGTCGCTGACGCGAACAGTATCAAGCGCGTGGCCAAGCGAATCGTGGCGACGAAACAGCAGGGCCACGATGTGGTCGTCGTAATCTCCGCGATGGGCGACACCACCGATGACCTGATGAGCCTTGCGCTCGAGGTTTCGCCCCTTCCGCCCCCTCGCGAGCTCGACATGCTGCTCACCGCGGGCGAGCGAATGAGTGCAGCGCTGCTTGCCATGGCGATCCATGACCAGGGCATGCATGCGCGCTCTCTGACCGGTTCCCAGGCTGGGATCATTACCACCGGCACCCACGGAAATGCCCGAATCATCGACATCACCCCGGGCAGGATCACCAGCGCTCTGGATCGCAATGACATCGTCATCGTTGCGGGGTTCCAGGGAGTTGCTCAGGACACCAAGGACGTGACAACCCTGGGTCGTGGCGCGTCAGACACCACCGCGGTCGCCCTGGCGGCATCCCTCGGAGCCGACCACTGTGAGATTTACACCGACGTCGACGGCGTCTATACCGCTGATCCGCGGATCGTGCCCAGCGCTCGTCTCATTCCGGAGATCAACTACGAGGAAATGATGGAGATGGCGGCCTGCGGCGCCAAGATCTTGCATTTACGCTGCGTTGAGTATGCGCGCCGCGAGAACGTGCGAGTGCACGTGCGGTCCTCTTTCACAGACAAGGACGGTACGTGGGTGCAGGAGCCAAAGGAAGGAACTGCAATGGAGCAGGCGATCATCTCCGGCGTTGTCCATGATCGAAGCGAAGCCAAGATCACCATCGTGGGTGTTCCAGACCGGGTGGGTGAGGCCGCGCGCATCTTCACGGCTGTAGCAGCCACCGACATCAACATCGACATGATCGTGCAGAACGTGTCGGCCGTGGAGACCTCGCGCACCGATATTTCCTTCACATTGCCCAAGACGGATGGGCATACGGCCATGGCGACGATCAATGGACTGAAGGACGAGGTGGGCTTCGAAGACATTCTCTACGATGATCGGATTGGAAAGGTTTCGGTGATCGGCGTTGGGATGCGATCACATCCCGGCGTTACAGCGAAGTTCTTCTCAGCTCTGGCCAATGTGAGCGTGAACATCGAAATGATCTCCACGTCGGAGATCAGGATCTCGGTCGTTGTTGATCAAGACGATGTTGATCGTGCCGTGGTAGCAGCGCACACCGCGCTGGGTTTGGATACGGGCAAAGAAGCGGTCGTTTATGCCGGTACCGGCCGCTGAGCGGTTCTAGCCTGACCGATTGTTGGACAGGACCGATTGTTGCGTGGTTTTGATCCGGTGCGTAATGCAGACGATGCTCTACCGCTGCAGCTTCGGCAGCTCGACCTAGTACCCTTCCTCGTCTTCCTTGTCGACGGTACGTGTTGGTATACCAGGCACAGGACTAGTTGGATTCATCGCAGGCACCGTCATCCTGCATGGCTGGACCACCTTGGGGATGGCCACTCTGGTGCCAATTCCGCTGATCTCGGCCAGGGCTGAGACGCAATAATTGTTGGTTCCGTTCACCTGCACAGAAGTCGTTTGGTTACCCGTGTTAGACACCTTCTGGGTTTTGTCGGCGGTGTATGCCAGCGTGACTTTCACCTTGTACGAACCACTAACAAGACGCGTCGCTGTCGCGCATTTTTGGCCGGGATCCATGGCGTCTTGGTAGACCTTGAGGTTGAGACTGGGTGAACTGGAGGAATCTGATGCGTCCTGTTTGAGTGTGCCCGAGCATGAATTCACTTGACTCCCCGCAAGGGGTGGTAGCGACTGGGACGTTCCGCTTGTGGTTCCGCTTGTCGTCCCAGCCGTGGACGACGAGGACGAGCTAACGCCCCCCGCCGCGTACCCGAGCAGCGCGAGGAACAGGATGAACAGGATGAAGCCGAATGCGGAGTCTGTAGAGTCGTCAGCCATGTTTTGCCTCGATCAATGCTGTGGCTCGATCAATGCTGTGCCTCGATCAATGCTGTGCAAGAACACCTATTAACCACGCTCTGCCCGATTAAACCTCAGGCAAAACAATTGTTAACTGCGCTTTGCCTCGATCAAGCGTGTAGCAAAATCACTTTGATCATGTTAGCAATCGCGCACGGTGTCAAGTCTGCAACACGGGCCGATATCTTGCCGTTACTGCAGTACGGTCCTCAGTTGATCATCCGCAAGTACAGCAGCCCAAGCACACAAGGGATTCGGGGCCGTGCGGAACTAGATCTTGTTGGCGAGTGCGACCAGCGCTCCAGCAACAACGAGTGCTTGTTGCTTCCTAGTTCGGCGACCGTCTGAATTTCGAAGACTGCGGAGAGCATCTGATTGTGCCGTTCAGTGAGGCCCGCCAGCCGATGCCCGAGCCGACATGCGATCTGCCGTCGCAATTGGCGCCCGTACTGGAACGGCTCTCAGTGACGGAACGGTCGAGAATAGGACATAGGTGAGTCTTGGAGCCGATGGCAGGCTTGATCGTCTGCCCGAGGAAGGCGCCATGACTGATCAAAACCTAGATGCCGCCCGCCCTCATGATCGTCCTCAATGTTGCCGGTTGCCGAAGAGGTCGGGTGGACGGCTTTGCCTTCGCGCGCCTCCAAGATCGTCATGGTCCGATGCAGAACGCCATCGTCAACCCCACGGGCCTTGTTGGACTTGTCGGTCTGCCACAGTTCGAGATCTTGGTGATCATGGGCGGCGTTGTCGTTGTTGCCGCTGTCGTCATTGCCTTCACCACGCGAAGCCGTCTCGGGCTCGAACGGCCGTCAGAATCAGCACGTGCGAATCGGCCGTCCGGACCATGAGCAAAGGGGTACTTATTTGCCTGCCATAACGTGACCATCGACCCAGCTCTCGAGCAGGGGCACAGTGAGCAGAACGAGCACCGCAATGGCGCCGAGCGCATGGACGAATAGGTTCCACCACGGCGTAGCCTCACCGCTGCTGTGGTTGCGATCCAGTAGGGGATGAGTACGACGAGTCCGGCAAACAGCGGTGTCGACTGATCCTGAGTGGTCGATTCCTCCTTTCGAGCGTCCTCGAAGCCCTGACGGACCCTTTTGGTACTTTCGACTGGTGGTGCGCGAATGAAGCCAGCGGATGTGGCATCACCATCGACATACGAGCGCCCTGGGAACCGGGGCGCCTCTGCGTATCCCCCAGGCACCGACGCGTTCCTCCGCCGCTGGGTTGCGTGCACGGTGGCCGGTGAGGCCGCGGGCTTTACGGTAGCCGCGGCGCTCGCCGCGACTCAGGATCTTTCCCATACGCCGGCGTTGGCACTCCTGCTCGGTGCTGGAGCAATCGAGGGGGCCCTGCTCGGGAGGGCCCAGGCGATGGCCATGAGCAGATTGCAGCTGCCTGCTGCCATCCTTCGGCTGTGGCCGGTGGCCACCAGCGTCGCAGCAATGGTCGCGTGGTCGATCGGCCTCATTCCAAGCTCCCTCGAGAAGGTTTCCTGGTCGTCATGGGTTGCCTGGCTGCTAGCCGGAATCCTTGTCGTCGGGCTACTGGCATCGATCCCTACGGCGCAGTTCATGCTGCTTCGGACCGCACTGCCGACAGCCGGACGGTGGATCAGATTCAACGCCCTGGCCTGGCTGCTCGGACTGAGTTGGACATTTGCGCCGCCTGCGCTGGTCAAAGCCGATACGCCGGTCATTTCCGAGATCGGCGTGTACGCCATCGCCGGAATCCTTATGGCAGCGACGGTGGCACTGATTACCGGGCTCTGCTGGTTGAGCTGGTTGAAGCGGGGCAACGTACGACCGGTAGTCCGCGAAGTTCCTGACTGACGCTGCGATCGTGGCGCCGGGATGGCACCGCGTGCCTCTCGCAAGAATGGTTGTCGTGCTCAATATCGCATTACCTGATGACCCTGCCCTGCCCGTACTAACGCGGTCATTCGCGGCATGCCTGGCGTCGGCGATCGAGATGCCCGTCAGTGTGCTGCCGTTGCCCGGGTTGGAGTTGCCCAGCGCGGTGACGAGGTGGCGGAACTGGCTGGCCGGAAAAGGGCTCGGCTTAGTGCCCATCGCAGATGCCGCCAAGTTCAACTGGCCAGGGTATTGGATAGCGCTCCTCGGCAAGCAACCACCGCAATCCGACGGCCGACATGATCAGACAGCGGTGCTCATGTTCGGCACCCCGTCCGGGGTAGTGCTCAGCCCGCAAGACCCAAGCCTCCTGGGGCAGGCATCACTCGAGCTGCCGGTGGAGAAGGGTTATGTCATCGCAAACTTCGACCCCGCCCTTGCCGCGCCAACCGCGCTTCCACCGCTTTACGGAACGGTTGCGGCGATCGCCATCGCCTCGACTGCCACTGGCCCGATGCGATTAGTTGACGAGGCACAGGCGCTGGCCGGACGCGGTCTGGAGGGAGACCGGTATGCCGCCGAGGCCGGCACATTCACACCACGCAGTGGCGGCGCACACGGCTACGACCTCACCTTGATTCAAGCGGAAGTCCTTGACCAACTGGTGCTGCCCGAAGACCGCCGGCTCGGCTATGCAGAGGCCCGACGTAATGTGATCACTCGCGATATCGACCTGAACGCCCTTGTTGGCCGGCGGTTTCGGATCGGTGAGGTGGAATGTCTCGGGCAGCGGTTGTGTGAGCCTTGCTCGCACCTCGAGCGGCTCACCACCAAGGGCGTTCTGCGAGGGCTGATTCACCGCGGCGGGCTGCGCGCAGACGTCCTTACCGACGGCCCGATCAGCATCGGGTCGGCTATTGAGGCCATTGGCTGACCCCGCAACCGGCTTCTGACGTTACATTGAGCACCGGCAAGCGCCCTCGACGAAAGAGGCCGACATGACGTCGCAGGTCAATTACGACTTCTCGCTCGCGGGGAAGGTTGCTGTGGTGACCGGCGGCGCCTCGGGAATCGGTGCGGCAATCGTGGACGCGTACGCCGCCAAGGGTGCAACTGTGGTGGTGGTCGACATTGCTGTGGATGCCGCTCAGCGCAAGGTCAGTGATGGCAGCGCAGCTGCGGCTTACGGCTGTGACGTGACCAATGAGCAATCGGTGATCGATGCGATCGAAACCGTGCGCACAGAGTTCGGCCGTATCGACGTTCTGGTCAATAGCGCGGGCATTGCGGTGACTGACTCTGCCGAGCAGCTAACGATCAAGGCATGGGATCAGACCATGGCGATCAATTTGCGTGGTGCCTTCCTGGTCAGCCAGCAGGTAGGTCGGATCATGCTTCGTCAAGGCAGCGGCACTGTGATCAGCTTGGCCTCCCAGGCGGCGACAATCGCATTACCGGGTCACCTTGCCTATTGCGCATCGAAGGCTGGCCTGGTCGGGATGACCAAGGTGCTTGCTCTGGAATGGGCTGGACGAGGAGTCACTGCTAACACCATCAGCCCCACGGTGGTCATGACCCCGCTCGCCAAGGAGCTGTGGGACAACCCTGAGGGCGAGGCGCTGAAAGCGCAAATTCCCGCCGGCCGTTTTGCCGAACCTGAGGAGGTTGCTGCTGTCGCGGTCTTCCTCGCCAGTGATGCGGCGAAGATGATCAATGGCATGGACCTACTGGTCGACGGCGGCTACACCATCCGTTGATCAAGCTGCCTGCCGGGCGGTCACAAGATCAATAATTGCGACGCTTTGTTGGTCAATGATGATCAACCGGAAGCTAGTCTGCCGCGGATGCTTCTTGTTCTTGAGCTGCTTGCAATTCCTCCAAGAGGGCTGGACGGGCTTGGGAATCCCAGGCTCGAAACAGCACCGCATGTGCGACGCCCATCGCCTTGCCTTGCAACCCAGTGAAGCCTGAGATCATCTCGCGAGGGGCGGGGTGACCGGGGATCGCGGCGAGGTACTCCGCATGCGCCTCTAGCGACGCAATGCCGCGCTCCAACGGTTCACCGCTGATGTCTACGCCATGCGTTGCGTTCTCGAATCCGTTCGTGATCAGCCACCGAGTCGAATGCGGCTCGAGTCCTTCGTCCAGCAGCTCGGGAAACACCCACCGGTTCGCCGCGTCACGCATGGCATCCACCGCCGCCAGCCCGGCGACTCGATGATCAGCCTGGTTCAGGCCGATCGGAAATTCGACTTCCCATGTACTGACCGCTAGCGCCTCGGGACGAAACGACCGGATGGCCCGCGCGATGTCACGGCGCATCGCGATGCTGTACTCAAGGACTCCGTCGGGATAGGGAAGGAAGTCGACCTGAGTGACGCCGACCTCACGTGATCCCTTGATCTGCTCGCGTACCCGCAACTCCGCTGTCGCCTTGGGGTCCATTGTGTCGATGCCGGCTTCGCCTCGCGTGAGCAGCAGATAGGCGACCTCGATACCTTTCGCCGTCCAGGCCGCGACCGCAGAGGACGTGCCGTACTCCACGTCATCGGGGTGTGCCACGACACAGAGGACTCGAGTGAACGCGTCATCGGGAAACGGCTGCACCTG
>Ga0170475_120008582_pt1 | contig 11205 bp, 8 predicted proteins | sample Soicark_Litter_5_FD_111474 | JGI IMG/M metagenome (GOLD analysis project Ga0170475, IMG submission 111474) | Avena fatua rhizosphere microbial communities from Hopland, California, USA. Combined Assembly of 48 SPs | reverse complement strand
AGCCGGTGGTGCCTTCCTGGCCGTCGACGAACACGCGATGCTTTATTGCCATATCCAAACTCCTGAATCCTGAAGGATAAGCGCTCCCACATGACTGCTGCCGGTCCGCTGTCTTACAAAGTCTTCTTGCTCCCCGGTTGGCTCGATTCCGGACCGACCCATTGGCAAAGCCGTTGGGAGGCTCTCCACGGCTTTGAGCGCATCCAGCAGGACGACTGGATTTGGCCTCGGCGCGGCGACTGGATGGCCCGGCTGGACGACGTGCTGCTCGCCACGCCTGAGCCCACCGTGCTGGTTGCGCACAGCCTGGGCTGCCAGCTCATCGCCGCCTGGGCCGCCCATTCGCGGCACACGGGCCGCGTCAAGGCTGCCTTGCTCGTCGCGCCACCCGACACGGAGCATGAAGGCATGGCGCCCAACCTCTTCAACTGGCGTCCCATCGTTCGTCAGCAATTGCCCTTCGCGAGCATCCTGGTGATGAGCACGAACGACCCGTTCTGTGCAACGGATCGCGCAATTGCCATGGCCACTGATTGGGGCGCAGAGCTTGTCTCCATCGGCGATCGGGGCCACATCAACGACGAATCAGGCCTCGACGGCTGGCCGGAGGGTATTGCCTTGCTCGACCGCCTCACGGACCGTGCGTTCCGATAGCGGACAATTCGCCCATGGTCACAAAGAAACCGAAGGGCCTCGGCCTCGGCCTCGAAGCGCTGTTGGGTCCCCGAGTCAAGGAGGGGGCAGAAGTCCTGCAGGCGGCCGTCATCCAGGGCGCCCCCAACGCACTCAAGCTCGATCAATTGCAGCCCGGCAAGTACCAGCCGCGCACGCGCATGGACGAGGGCTCGCTGTACGAGCTGGCCGAGAGCATCAAGGCCCAGGGCATCATGCAACCGGTGCTCGTGCGTGCCGTGGGCGTAGATCAGTTCGAGATCATCGCCGGCGAGCGCCGCGTGCGGGCGGCCAGACTTGCGGGCCTGGACGAAGTGCCTGTGCTGGTCAAGGACGTGCCCGACGAGGCCGCGGCCGCGATGGCGCTGATCGAAAACATCCAGCGCGAAGACCTCAACCCGTTGGAAGAGGCGCAGGGCATTCAGCGCCTGATCAACGAATTCAGCCTCACGCACGAGCAAGCCGCGCAGGCCGTGGGCCGCTCGCGCAGTGCAGCAAGTAACCTGCTTCGCCTGCTCAATCTCTCCGAACCCATTCAGCAAATGCTGATGGCTGGTGATATCGACATGGGCCACGCGCGTGCGTTGCTGCCGCTCGATGGTGCGCAGCAGATTCTTTGCGCTGGCGAGATCGTGGCGAAGAAGATGAGTGTTCGAGAAGCGGAAAAGCTCGCCGCCAAGGCCGCGACTTCGCGCCAGAAGCCGCTGTTGCGCGTGCAATCGGAGAAGCCGCGCGACATTCGTCGCATAGAAGAAGAACTCTCGGATGCTCTGACCGCGACCGTGGAAATCCGGGTGAAGAAGCGGACCAAGCGCGGCGAACAGGGCGAGGTTGCCATCGCCTTTGGTTCGCTCGACGAGCTGAACGGCTTGCTCGACAGGCTGGGCTTGTCCCGGGGATGACCCGATGCGTCTGTGCATGTCAAGCCGATGGCACACAATCGTCCCCAATGCGGCGCCTTCACACGCCGATGACCGCATGACCAAGATGGAACTTAGTCACATCCGGGCATGTCCCTGCACTGGAGGGCTGGCGCAGTCCGGGCCAAGTGGAGTATCGTGAAGGCACGGGTCTTGCTGAATTGGCTGCAGGGCTTGAAGTAACGAAGTGGGAAACTACGAGGCAACCTGTCCTTGATATCGTTGCTTCAAGCGTTGTCTGGTTGAGCGAAGCTTGAATCACGCATTGCGCTGATCGCAAGGAAAGCTCTGATGGAGCCCATGACCGTGAGCGGGTGGTCGGACTTCATCAGAACTTCCCAAGGCGGTGGCCGAGGTGGCACCTCGGTCATTTGCCGACCAGATCCTGGAGGTCAGCATGGATGTGATCAGCCATTTCGCCGCTCGTTTTGAGCGCACTCGCGAAGAAGAACTCTCGCTGGAGGACTACCTTGCGGAGTGCAAAAGCAATCCGTTGGCGTACGCCACTGCCGCTGAGCGCATGCTCAAGGCCATTGGCGACCCGCAAACCATCGACACGCGCAATGAACCGCGTCTGTCGCGCCTGTTCGCGAACAAGGTCATCAAGATCTATCCTGCCTTTGCCGAGTTCTATGGCATGGAGGATTCAATCGAACAGGTGGTGTCCTACTTCCGCCACGCCGCGCAAGGGCTCGAGGAAAAGAAGCAGATTCTTTACTTGCTCGGCCCTGTGGGCGGAGGCAAGTCGTCGATTGCCGAGCGCCTCAAGCAATTGATGGAGCAGGTGCCGTTCTACTCGATCAAGGGATCGCCGGTGAACGAATCGCCGCTCGGGCTCTTCGATGCGACCGAAGACGGGCCGATCCTCGAGAAGGAATATGGCATTCCTCGTCGGTATCTGAACCGAATTCTGTCGCCTTGGGCCGTAAAGCGTCTTGAGGAGTACGGCGGCGACATCCGGAGGTTCAAGATCGTCAAGCGCTTCCCGTCCGTGCTGAAACAGACCGGGATCGCCAAGACCGAACCGGGTGATGAGAACAACCAGGACATTTCATCGCTGGTCGGCAAGGTCGACATCCGCAAGCTGGAAACCTATGCGCAGGACGACCCGGATGCATACAGCTACTCTGGCGGCCTGTGCTTGGCGAACCAGGGCTTGCTCGAATTCGTCGAAATGTTCAAGGCACCGATCAAGGTGCTGCACCCGCTGCTGACGGCGACGCAGGAAGGCAATTACAAGGGCACGGAAGGCTTCGGCGCCATTCCCTTCGACGGTGTCGTGCTCGCGCACAGCAACGAGAGCGAGTGGAAGGCTTTCCGCAACAACAAGAACAACGAGGCTTTCCTCGACCGCATCTACATCGTGAAGGTACCGTACTGCCTGCGTGTGTCGGAAGAGGTCAAGATTTACGAAAAGCTGCTGCGGGGTTCGTCGCTTGCGCATGCAACCTGTGCACCGGGCACCTTGAAGATGATGAGCCAGTTCGCGGTGCTCACGCGTCTGAAGAACCGGAGAACTCATCGCTTTACTCCAAGATGCTGGTGTACGACGGTGAAAATCTGAAGGACACCGACCCGCGCGCGAAGAGCTTCCAGGAATACCGACTACGCCGGGGTCGATGAGGGCATGAGCGGCATCTCGACGCGCTTCGCGTTCAAGATCATTTCCAAGGTTTTCAACTTCGATTCGACTGAAATCGCAGCGAACCCCGTTCACCTGATGTACGTGCTTGAACAGCAGATCGAGCGCGAGCAGTTCCCGCCGGAATCCGAGCAGAAGTATCTCGCCTTCATCAAGGAGCACCTGGCGGTCCGATATGCCGAATTCATCGGCAAGGAAATCCAGACGGCCTACCTCGAAAGCTACAGCGAGTACGGCCAGAACATCTTCGATCGCTACGTGACCTATGCGGACTACTGGATTCAAGACCATGAGTACCGCGACACCGACACCGGCGAAGTGTTCGACCGGTCGTCGTTGAACGCGGAGCTCGAGAAGATCGAAAAGCCCGCGGGCATCAGCAACCCGAAGGATTTCCGCAACGAGATCGTCAACTTCGTGCTTCGTGCACGCGCGAGCAACCAGGGCAAGAACCCCGCGTGGACCAGCTATGAGAAGCTGCGCACGGTGATCGAGAAGAAGATGTTCTCCAACACCGAAGAGCTGCTGCCAGTCATCAGCTTCAACGCAAAGGCGAGTGCCGACGAAGCCAAGAAGCACGAAGACTTCGTGACGCGCATGGTCGAAAAGGGCTACACGCCCAAGCAGGTTCGCCTGCTGTGCGAGTGGTACTTGCGAGTGCGCAAGAGTTCCTAATAAGGGCGAGGTATCGGAAGAAGGCTCCTCATGTTGCAGCAGATCATCGACCGGCGGCTGGCGGGCAAGAACAAGTCCATCGGCAACCGAGAGCGCTTCCTGCGCCGTCACAAGGACCAGATCCGCGAGGCGGTGAAGCGGGCTGTCGACGGACGCGGCATCCGCGACATCGCACAAGGCGAGGACATCCACATCCCGAAGCGCGACATCACCGAGCCGGTCTTCGGGCACGGCCAGGGCGGCAAGCGCGAGATGGTGCATCCCGGCAACCAAGAGTACGTGCGCGGCGATCGCATCGAGCGGCCCAGAGGTGGTGGTGGCGGAGGCGGCGGCGGCCAGGCGAGCGACTCGGGCGAGGGCGACGACGATTTCGTCTTCCATCTCTCGAAAGAGGAGTTCATGCAGGTCTTCTTCGATGACCTTGCATTGCCAAACCTTGCCCGGACGACACTGGCTGAAACGCCGGAATTCAAGACGCATCGCGCAGGATTTTCCAGCGACGGAACGCCGAACAACTTGCACGTGGTGCGCTCGATGCGCGGTGCGATTGGCCGGCGCATTGCGCTGGGGGGCGATTCACGCAAGGAATTGCGTCGACTCGAAGAGCATCTCGAGACGCTCAAACAGCATCCCGATACTCCGGCGCACCAACACGAGATCAAGGCCCTCGAGGAAGAAATCGAAGCCCTGCGCGCGCGGCTGGGCCGTATTCCCTATCTCGACCCCATCGACCTGAAGTACCGCAGCCGCGTTCGCGTTCCGGTGCCAACCGCCAAGGCCGTGATGTTCTGCCTGATGGACGTTTCCGGCTCGATGGATGAATCGCGCAAGGACTTGGCAAAGCGCTTCTTCATCCTGCTGTACCTCTTCCTCACGCGGCATTACGAAAAGATCGACATCGTTTTCATCCGCCATCACACGCAGGCCCAGGAAGTCGACGAAGAAAACTTCTTCCACTCGACCGAAACGGGCGGCACGGTGGTGTCGAGTGCACTCGTGCTGATGGAAGAGATTGCACGCGCCCGTATCCGACCAGCGAATGGAATATTTACGGCGCTCAGGCGAGCGATGGCGACAACTGGCATCACGACAGCGGACGTTGCCGAGAGCTGCTTGCCAACAACATCCTGCCGCTTTGCCGTTACTTCGCTTATGTGCAAGTGGCCGAGGAAGAGCAGAACCTGTGGGATGAATATTCGACGTTGTCTGCGGACGCGAAGGCTTTCGCGATTCGCAAGGTGACCGAAGCCTCGCAGATCTATCCCGTCTTCCGAGAGCTTTTCAAGAAGGAAGGGGCGACGACATGAAGCAGCGCAATGTCGTCGAGGTGCCGACCAACCCGAACGTCGAAACTAATAGTGGATCGGAGGCACCAACATGACGCGACGAGCCATAGCATTGCCGGACCCGACGACAGACATGTTTGAAACTCATGTTCCCGAACCCAAGGTGCGTGTGAGGCGCGCCGCCGACATCGTCACGCCGCCTCGCGCCGAGAAGCCGCTGCCGGCACCGAGCGACTGGACCTTCGAACTGATCGATCAATACCACACGGTGATCCGGCAGACGGCGCAGCGCTTCGGCCTTGACACCTACCCGAACCAGCTCGAGATCATCACCGCCGAACAAATGATGGATGCCTACGCCTCGGTGGGCATGCCGGTGAACTACCGTCACTGGAGCTACGGCAAGGAATTCATTGCAACCGAGAAGAACTATCGGCGCGGGCACATGGGCCTGGCCTACGAGATCGTCATCAACTCCAATCCTTGCATCAGCTACCTGATGGAAGAGAACACGATGGCGATGCAGGCACTTGTCATTGCGCATGCGGCCTACGGCCACAACAGTTTCTTCAAGGGCAACTATCTCTTCAAGATGTGGACCGATGCGTCGTCGATCATCGACTACCTCGTCTACGCGAAGAATTACGTCGCCGAATGCGAAGAGCGCTACGGCCTCGACGCGGTCGAGGAAACGCTCGACTCCTGCCACGCGCTGATGAATCATGGCGTGGACCGCTATCGTCGGCCGAGCAAGCTGTCGCTCGCGCAAGAGCAGGCCCGCCGCGAAGACCGCGAGGCCTACGCGCAGCGCCAGATCAACGATATGTGGCGCACCTTGCCCAAGAAGCAACGTGGCAAGGAAGCCGAAGAATCGCAGGTGCGCCGCTTCCCCGAAGAGCCGCAGGAGAACCTGCTGTACTTCATCGAGAAAAACGCGCCGCTGCTAGAGCCTTGGCAGCGGGAGATCGTGCGCATCGTGCGCAAGGTTGCGCAGTACTTCTATCCGCAGCGGCAAACGCAAGTGATGAACGAGGGCTGGGCCACGTTCTGGCACCACAACCTTCTCAACACCATGTACGACGACGGCCACCTGACCGACGGTGTGATGATCGAGTGGCTAAAGTCGCACACCAACGTCGTCTATCAGCCGCCAGTGGGGCATCGCGCCTACAGCGGCATCAATCCGTATGCGCTTGGTTTTGCGATGTACACCGACATCAAGCGCATCTGCCAGAAGCCGACCGACGAAGATCGGCAGTGGTTCCCCGAAATCGCGGGCGCCGACTGGCTCGAGACCATCGACCACGCGATGCGCAACTTCAAGGACGAAAGTTTCGTCGGCCAGTACCTGTCACCGAACCTGATGCGCGAGTTCCGCTTGTTCTCCATCGTCGACGACGAGAAGGAGAGCGAGCTCGAGGTGTCGGCTATTCACGACGAGACCGGTTACCGGCGCGTGCGCGAAGCCTTGTCTCATCAATACGACCTGGGAAGCCGCGAGCCGAACATTCAGGTCTATAGCGTGAACACACGCGGCGACCGTTCGCTTGTGCTGCGCCACACGCAGCACAACGACCGCCCGTTGCATGACACCGCCCAAGAGGTGTTGAAGCACGTGGCGAGGCTGTGGGGTTTCGGCGTGCATCTGGAAAGCGTCGACAACGCCGGCACTGTCACGAAGCGCTGGTCGGTGCCTGCCCCGAGCCACCCATAAACACGGTGCCACGGGAATTCCGCGCGAAAAGGTTCGCGGAGTTCATCGGGGCTGAGAGGCTGGGAGTATTTCGAACGTCTCCGAGCAGCACGTCAAAAGGCGCCTGATCTAGGCGCAAAGCGCAGCCATAGCTTGGCTATGGCGAGCATTTGCAACGACGAGCAGGGGCTTTTGGCGTGATGAGCGGGCATGATCGAAATACTCTCAGCCTCTGAGTCGGCGCTTGTAAAAAGTCCTCGCCCTCCACGGCGTTTTACGCTGTTGTTACGTCCCTCAATGAGCGCTCTTCGCACTGACATGCAAAAATTGTCCGCTGGCGAATGGAGCTCAGAAAAAATTTCCCGATCAACGCGGCGTGCCTTTGTGCAGGCGAGCTTGGTCAGTCTGCTACGTTCGGCGCCCAAACGATTCCACCTTTTTACGATTCAGGCAGTGCGTATGAAGATACTCGGCATCGAACTCAGCAAGCCGTCGTTCAACGAAGTGACGGGATCGGCCGTGATGGCCGCGGGCCTGTGGCTGGTATGTGTGGCGCTTTTCAAAGTCAGCGATCAGCCGATGGACCGAGTCGAAGCCGGTGCCGCGTTGTTGATGATTTTCTGGGGGTGCGTCGGCGTTCGTATGGGCATCCGCTTTGACCGCGGTTTGCGGCACTTGGCCGCAAACGTGGTCTGCGGAGGTGCAATCTTGCTCGCGTATCACGGAATCGTGACGCTGCTTGGCTGACTTCGTGGCCCGGACGCATACCGGGTGGGACATTCCCAACTCACGCGGCAAAGATCTTTCCGGGGTTCATGATGTTTTTCGGATCCAGCGCCCGCTTGAGCATACGCATCATGTCCACTGCTCCTGCGCCCGCCTCGGCTACAAGAAAATCCATTTTGTGCAGCCCGATGCCATGCTCACCCGTGCAGGTTCCATCGAGCCGCAAGGCGCGCTCGACCAGCTGAACATTCAGACGCTCGGCCGTTTCGCGTTCCGCCGGGATCTCGGGATCGATTAGATAGGCCACGTGGAAGTTGCCATCGCCCACATGTCCGACGATGAAGTAGGGGAGGCCCGAGGCATCCACTTCGGCTACAGTTTCCAGCAAGCACTCCGCCAGGCGCGAGATTGGCACACAGGTGTCGGTCGTTACTGAGCGACAACCAGGCTTCAGCTGCAGCCCCGCAAAGTAAGCGTGATGCCGAGCCGTCCACAGGCGCTTGCGTTCCTCCGGCGTCTCAGCCCACTCGAAGGCAAGCCCGCCATGATCGCGGGCGATCTGCTCCACCGCCTCGATCTGTTCCTTCACGCTCGCCGGTGTGCCATGAAACTCCATCAGCAGCATGGGCGCTTCGCGCAGGTTCAGTTTGTCGTGGCGGTTCACCGCCTTCACTGCGTTCACGTCCAGCAGCTCGCAACGGGCGATGGGAATGCCCATCTGGATGATCTCGATGGTCGATTGCACTGCGCCCGCGATGGACGGGAAGTTGCATACCGCCGCAGACACAGCCTCGGGCTGAGGAAACAGCCGCACCGTAACTTCGGTCATTACGCCCAAGGTCCCTTCGCTGCCAACCATGAGCCGCGTGAGGTCGTAGCCGGCGCTGCTCTTCTTGGCGCGAGTGCCTGTGCGGATCACGTGACCGTTCGCCGTCACGACCGTCAGCGCTAGCACGTTCTCTCGCATCGTGCCGTAGCGAACTGCATTGGTTCCACTCGCCCGCGTTGCGCTCATGCCACCGATGCTCGCGTCCGCGCCGGGATCGATTGGAAAGAAGAGTCCTGTATGGCGAATTTCGTCGTTGAGTTGATTGCGAGTGACGCCGGCCTGCACGGTAACCGTCAAGTCTTCGGCTTGGACCGACAGCACGCTGTTCATGCGACTCAGGTCAATGCAGATGCCGCCCTGCACGGCCAGCAAGTGTCCTTCGAGCGAGGAACCCGCGCCGTAGGGAATAACAGGCACGCTGTACTGATCTGCCAGCTTGACCACTGCGGCCACGTCTTCCGTGCTTTCGCAGAACACGACGAGTTCGGGTGGGGGGACGTCGAAAGGCGATTCATCCCGGCCGTGCTGCTCGCGCACCGCGAGCGCGCTGGAGCATCGCTCGCCAAGACGCGCCTTCAGCGCATCGATCATGGCCGGTGGCGCCGGGCGCGGGTCAACCTTGGGCAGCAGATGCGCGGTCAACGGTGCGTTCATGGCGTATTCCTTAGACCGGTGGGCCTGGATCATTGTAGGCAGCACGGCCATGTCCTAATAACATCCGGCCATGGCAAACCGACTGACGCAAATCGCCACCCGCACTGGAGACGACGGCACCACCGGCCTTGGTGATGGCCAGCGCGTGCCCAAGGATCACCTTCGCGTGCAGGCCATGGGCGATGTGGACGAGCTGAATTCCAATCTTGGCGTGCTGCTCGCCGAACCCTTGCCGGATGACGTGCGCGAGTTGCTTATCGTGATCCAGCACGAGTTGTTCAACCTCGGAGGTGAGCTGTCGATGCCGGGCTACCAGCTCTTGAAGGACGAGGCCGTCTTGCGGCTCGACGAGGCCCTGGCGCATCACAACGCTGCCTTGCCTCGCCTCAAGGAATTCATCCTTCCTGCCGGCACCCGCAGCGCAGCAATCGCCCATGTATGCCGCACCGTGGCGCGTCGTGCAGAGCGCGCGGTCGTTGCCCTGACGGCCCATGAAGCCGTGAACGCCGTGCCCAGGCAATATCTGAACCGACTGAGTGACTTGCTTTTCGTTCTGGCGCGCGTCTTGAACCGGGCGAATCTTGATAGGCTGGGCGGCGACGACGTCTACTGGCAAAGCGAGCGGCTCAAGCTCCAGGGAGACTGCTGAGAGTATTTCGATCATGCCCGCTCATCACGCCAAAAGACGCCTGCTCGTCGTTGCAAATGCTCGCCATAGCACGAGCTATGGCTGCGCTTGAATCCGGCGTCTTTTGACGTGCTGCTCGGACACGCTCGAAATACTCTCAGCCTCTGAGTCTTCGCATCAAGATCGCCAACGAAAAGAGCCCGGCACGCCGTGCGGGAGACCCACCTTTACTTTTCTCTACGGATTTTGACGTGGTATTGGCGCGAGTATGGCGAATTAAGCCGTTGGGGTCTCGGTAAATCGTCGGGATCCTCGCTGTCCACTCGCTATCCCGGTAATGGGTTCGCTTTTCCGCACATCAAGAACGCGCATCTACTCGAAAATACCGCTTGGCTGAAGTCGGATCGCGCGTCCGATCGACGCCAGGGCGGGATTTTAGCTGTCTACTCCATTGAGTTCCAACGAACAGGGATTGGAAAATCAATCGCGTGTGAATCCAGTTCGCTCCAGTTTTGAACACACGCAACATCCCCCAAACCATAAAACGTAAATCTAAATGAACAACCGCAATAGAATCCCAAGCAGTAGCCGTCCCGCTTGGCAAGAATCAGTGCTCCGCGACCGGGGGGGCGAGGGTAGTAGTTCGGCACGATCACGTGCGTTCCCTTCTCAGTCGCCCCATTCACACCCATTCCCTTCACGTCCGCCAGCTGCGCGTCCGTCCGTTTCACATCCGTTCGCTTCACCTCTGCTCGCTTCAAATCCGTTCGCTTCACTCCTGCCGGCTTCACGTCTGTCAGCTTCACGTCCGCTCTCTGCGCCACGAGATGGATCCGAATCGTCTGGTGAAAAGAAATCGAGCCAGTCGAGCAGCTCGAGCAGCTCGACATCAGAAGATTACGATGCAATACCCTCTGCCAGTGAAAGCAGTTCGGACGACAATCATGCAGTTCAAGGCCCACCAATTCTTATGTGGCCCAAGTACACAAACGATAGGTGGTGACCGCGCGTGGACTCCCCCCTGCGGCTACGCCCCACCCGAGAGATCTCGTCGTCTATGAAGGATTGGGGGGCGGAGAACTGGCGTGTCGGGGGTTGAGGGACGTGGCGAGCGGCGCTCACAGTTTCTGACCCATTCCCGCTCGTCGGAAACTGACCCACCGAGTGCGCAGTAGTTTGTGGCTGCGCGGAAGGTCGAGCTAGGGTATGTCAGTAGTGGCCGATGCCGGCGGCGTCGAGATTGCGTAGGCCCCTCTCGACGTGCTGCGGCCCTAGGCCGCGGGGGCTGGGGCTTGCCCCAGTGAAGGGCCCGTGCAGGGCCCCGGCGGAGCCGGGCGGGTGTATCCCTGGGCAAGCAGCGCAGCGATCGTGGCGGGGCAACTATTGCCCGTTGGCGGGCACTGGCAGATGCGGGCTACCTGCTGTGCCGGCGCGCCCTCAACGGCTTAGCATCGGGCGACGTCGAAGTCTTTGATCGCGT
>Ga0170475_125482801_pt1 | contig 11206 bp, 1 predicted proteins | sample Soicark_Litter_5_FD_111474 | JGI IMG/M metagenome (GOLD analysis project Ga0170475, IMG submission 111474) | Avena fatua rhizosphere microbial communities from Hopland, California, USA. Combined Assembly of 48 SPs | reverse complement strand
TATATGTCTGTCTGCTGTCTCTCATTCAAGTGCAAAATCTTACTCTACAACTCCTATCTGAGCTCCACTATATGTACAGGTTCGGTGAAGAAGACAAAGTGATGAGCTTTTAGTATAGAAGAGATCCATTGTCAAAGTTAAAGATTGTCAAAAAAGTGGCTCAAAATGAGCCAAGTTTATTTTTTAACATTGTTAAGGTCCTGAATTTCCTTAGCAGGGTCATCATCTACCTCTACAACATTACCAGCCGCATTCTTATCCTTATCCCCGACAGCATCGTTCTTATCCTTATCCCCAACAACATCATTCTTATCCCCTAAACGAGCCGTACTTGAATCTCTAGAAATTTCTCCTGAAGCATCTCCTGATATTGGTTGTCCTGATGATTTACTTGATAATTCTTTTTCTGGTTCTTCATCATCTTCCAGACGTGCATCCATTGCATGTGCTAATCTACGTGCACGTACAAGTAATGCTTTACGTACACTTCGAACAGATAAAAGAATAAAAGCAATCATTAAACCAACGGTAATTGCTATTAACATTGCTGATAATGCTGCATCGGTACGTGAGTCATAAACTGGATTATTGGTTAGAATATAACCAGCCAAAATTATATGATACAATTCCATCTGACAAAGGAGTGCTAAACGATCATCACCTTTACGAGCATATGGTTGTGCAAGAAGCATAAATTGAAGGAAAAGAATAACCACAACCATTCCTCCAGGCATATGCCATGTGAATGGGAAAAAGCTTAATAACGCAACCATAATCACTTTATGAATCATATCACAAATCTCGAAAAACCAAACATCAGTATCATATGCTTCATATAAAAATCCTAATTGTAATCGTACTCCTGGTTCATCTAAACGATCGTGATATCTCCAAAGGAAGAAAAAGAATGCCGCAGGGATGCCAACCGGATAGATTAATAACATTCCGCAAGCATAAGGTAGATTATTATTCCATCTTGGTGATCCACATTTTATAGAGAAATCTGCCATTAAATAACGATCCGGGCCGATATACTTGCAATCAAAATAACTTAATACTTGCTTACTCACTCCTGGATAAACTAAGAAAAGAGTAAATAACACCATCTTCCAGAATTTTCGACGAATACGTTTACGACTCATTCGGGCATGATCCGAATCACTCATATCCCGAGAATCGGCAATAAACATTGGTAGAAGGAAAAACATTAATAATGCAGCAGCTACTCCAATAGGTACTAAAGTCGCGATATAATATTTATCATAATAATTAAGCGAAGCTGCACATCCTAGAGATTGCCATGGAATAAAATCTAAGTTAACAAAATTAAATAAAGAAATAAAATCATGATATGTACTGGGCCATGGTACATCAACAACAAATGCTAAACCAGTAGTAATCTGAAGGAAAGTAATCATAATTTTCAGTTTGTACGTAAAGTTTGCTGTCAAACGCCGAGATGTAACCGAATCTTTTTTACCACTCCGATTTTCAGCAATAGGTTTCACATCTCCATCTGTATTGTCTGCGATACTTGCATTTTGTACAGATTGTACAACACCGCCACCACCAACTAATTCATCAGCTCCACGATAATATTCAGCCGCATCAAGAGTTTCATTATCTCGGGTTCTTGTTTCTTCTTCTAGATCACGATCAGAGCGTAAGACAACCCAATAGAGAACAACTAAAGCAGCAGCAAGTAAAAAGACTAATAAAACAGATATACCAACAGATTGTGCATGATCAGGACATTTTTCACAAATACCAACACCAGAACTAGATTTATAACCAGGGATACATAATGAACATAAAGGTCCGGTACGACTCTTTTGACATTCATTGGTTAAACCACCCAAACAATGTTCCTTTAATAAACATCGATAATAGGTATCAGTACCATTTAATCGCCACCAACCATATGCAGTCTGCATTGATGCATATTGTACACCAGGTTCTTTACATGAAGCACCAGGATTACAAGGATTACAATTAATCCTAGTTTCATTCATTGTTATATTTGTTATTTCTTCTTTAGCATATTGACCACGAGGACATATACATTCTGTTTTTTTGGTATTTGCATTTACACCATTATCACAAGCTAAGCATGTAGCTCTTCCTTCATATGGATTTGCTGTATAAGCAGGACATGCTAGACAATTTTCAGAACCGAGAAGTAATGAACTCATAGTTCCTACCGGACAATCATCACATGTGGTTGATGATTGTGTTTCTTGAAATTTACCTGATGGGCAAGGAGCACATTGTACAGATCCATTAGAGTTTGCAAAACTACCAGGAGGACATTCTTTACAATTAATTGCTTTAGTCTTATCTGAATAAGTACCTGTACGACATACTGAACAACGTGGTTGACCTAATTGATCTTGATAACGACCTACCTCACAATCATCACATGAAGTTTGTCCTGCTAATGTTTGGGTAGTACCCACAGCACAAAGTAAACAAGAACTTCGCCCTGAATTAATGGTATATGTACCAGGTTCACATGGAGTACATTGAGTACCACCTTCAGTAGCTTGATATTTACCTGCTGGACAATCAGGACAGACAGCACTTCCAGTCCCATTAGTCGCTGTGCCTTTTCCGCATCTTGTGCAGTTTTTAAGTTGTTGTAAAGGTGCAGCAGAACCAGGATCACATGGTAGGCATGCAGCCTGTCCAATTTGATTCGAATACGTTCCAGTTCTACATGGATCACAAATCACTAATCCTTGACTACCACTATAAAAACCAGCATCACAAGGGATACAATCAGAAAGGCCACGATAAGATGCATATTTACCCGTATCACATAAATCACAAGAACTTGAACCTTTATTTGGCTGTGAAGAACCAAAATAGCATTGTTCACAAGTTTGTGATCCAGTTTGATTAGTAAAAGTACCTTCTGAACATTCTGAACAATTACTTTGTTGAGTACCAATACCAATTTTACCTAATGGACATAATAAACATTCAAAAGATCCTCTTGATGGTTGATGTGTCCCAATTGGACAAGGAGAGCATGCCATTGAGCCAGTACTATTCTCAAAGAATCCTGCTGAACAATCACTACATGCTGTTTGAGCTGTCTGAGAAGTAAATTTACCTGGAGTACACAGACTACAGTTACTTGCTCCTTCGATATCTTGAGAAGTACCAAATGGGCATTCCTGACATAGTTGTTGTGAGGTTTCATTATTCCAACGTCCTGCAGCACAAGGAGAACAATCAATACTAGCTGGCCCTGCAGCAAATTTACCAATTCCACATCCAAGACAAACTGTACCTGCTAAGAAAGGTTGATAGGTACCAGGTAGACACTCATTACAATCGATTGAACGTGAAAAATTATTATATCGACCTAAAGAACATTGAGAACAGGATAACTGTTGAGAGGCAGGGTTGTACCATCCTGGATTACAGTCAAGGCAGACACTACTACCAGGGGCCGGTTGGTGGGTACCTGCAGGACAGGGTTGACAAATCAGTGAACCTGTAACATTCGTATAAAGTCCTTCAACACAAGGTGCGCAAGATATAGCACGCGCTCTATCGATAGCCTGACCAACTGCACATGGGAAACAAGTTGAGGCACCAGCGGATGGCTGAGCCAATCCAGGGTTACAATCCAAGCATTTAGTTTGATTAGTCAGAGAGTTGTAGTACCCGGCTGCACATAATGTACAAACAACTTGTCCTGGTAATCCAGAATAGGTCGCATTAGGACAAATACGACAACTAATTTGTCCTTCTTGGTTTTGATACGAACCTTCTGGGCATTCAGTACAGTCCGTATTGCCTTCACCCCGGATGTATCTACCTGCAACGCAATTGGCACAAGTAATCGAACCATAACCACCTGAAATAGTACCCTCGCTACAGGCAAGACATGCGGTTTGACCAACACTTGGCTGGAAACGACCAGGGGTACAATCCATACATGTGGTGTATCCAGTTCCATTACCACCAGCAGAGAATTTACCAGCAGGACAATCTGAGCAGGCATTGTCTTTAGTATCAACAGTGTAAGTGCCATCAGGACATGGTAAACACGAGGTTTGTCCAGCTGCTGATTGAAAACGACCAGAAGGACAATCAGTACAGAATAAAACAGAGGAATTTGAAAATCGACCAGCACTACATTGTAAACATGTAGTAGCACCAAGGGAGTTAACAACAGCACCACTAGGACATGGTAAACATGAAATTTGACCAGAAAGTGATTGATATGTACCTTCAATACATTGAGTACATGTATCGAGTCCGTCTGTTGATGAATATGAACCAGCTGGACAAGCTGGACAACCAACAGATTGTGAAGGTTTTTCAGAGACACTTCCAGCAGTACATCTAGAACATGAACTAAGTCCTGGATTTGCAGCAAATTGACCACTAGGACATGGTGTACATGATGTTGATGAAACATTACTAACAAAACCAGCGGAACATTCAATACATCGTACTACTGCAGAAGAAGTTCCTGCACTACATGCGAAGCAGTTCGCAGCTCCAGATGAACTTTGTATTGTCCCAGGAGGACATTGTGTACAATTAGTACTTCCAGGAGCAGGCGCGAAATATCCAGGACTACATGCTTGACATAGCGGTTGTCGAGGTTGTGAAGAATAAAATCCTGAAGCACATTGCTCACAGTATGATGAACCACCTAAGGGACTAAAAGTACCCTCTAAACATAACCCACAAAAAGAACTACCATAGTCAGGAGCATATGTCCCAACATCACAACTAGAGCATGAGGTTTGCCCTTGTGATGCTACATATGAACCCAATGCACATGGCTGACATTGTGGTTGACCACGATTAGGTTGATAATATCCAGCAGTGCAAATATTACAGGTTAAAGCACCTGTTAGATTTGTTGCACTACCAGGTTCACAATCAATACATGAAGGTTGACTGGGAATAGGTGAATAACGTCCAGGAAGACAATTTAAACATGAAGATGTTGATGGTTGGTCACTATAGAGACCCGGAGAGCATGAATAACAGACTGAAGAGCCTGAGGTATTGGCAAAGGTACCAGGACTACATGCTCGACAACTAATAGAAGCTTGTAGTACGGTAATACTACCTTCAGGACATGGTTGACATGTTGGTTGTCCACTTTGTTCTTGATATTGACCCAATGCACAAGCTGTACAACTCGAAGAGCCGTTATTAGGAGCTGCAAAACCAGCAGGGCAATTCTGACAACGGATACTTCCATCAACGTTTGCAAACTTACCCTGATCGCAAACAGGACAAACTGAAGAACCAGCAAATGAATTATACGAGCCAGCAGGACAAGGATGACAGGTAACTGTTCCATTGGTTGCACCAGAACTGCCCAATGGACATTCCAAACAGAAAGCTGCACCAGGTAAACTCGCATATAATCCCAGAGGACAAAATGGACAGCTAGTAGATCCTTCATTACTACCTCTCTCACTATATCTTCCAGCAGCGCATCGAAAGCAAGCAGTGAAACTGGTATCATTGCCGTAAAATCCAGAAGGACATTGTAAACAAATACCTTGACCTGACGTAGAGATATAAGATCCAATCGGACAATCGATGCATGAATTTTGACCAGCACTTGGTTGATATAAACCAGGAAGACATGACAAGCAATTAGAAGCATTATTCGGACTATAGGTACCAGCAGGACATGCATCACAGACTACAGAACCAGGATTTTGTGCAAATGTACCAGAAGAACACGGTAAACAGGCTGTTGCATTGATCGATGGTGCATATAAACCAACTGGACAATTTAGACATGTAGTACTACCATTCAAAGGTTGATAATTACCAACACTACATGCTAAACAACGGACTTGACCAGTAGCAAAAGAATAATAACCAGGTGCACAGGTAGAACATACTGATGAACCAGCTGATTCTGCATAACTCCCAACACTACATGGAGAACAGAAATAACTACCAGGATCAGTAGCTGTAGAACCAGGCGGACAAGGATGACATTGAACCTGTCCTGAAGTACTTGTAATCGCTCCAGGATTACAAATTTGACAAACAGAAGCACCTGAAGAGGGATTATATGAACCAATGGAACATAATGAACATTCAGTAGAGCTATTTGCAGTAGCAATACGTCCAGCAGAGCAAGCTAAACAACTAGCAGAAGCCGAAAGAGCAGAAACATAACCAACTGGACATGGTAAGCATGCAGCAGCTCCGGCAGTAGAGTATAATCCTGGTGTACATGCTGTACAAATTGTGCTACCAGTACTACCCGCTGAATAACCAGCAGCACAGTTAAGGCAAATACCTTGACCATAAGCATTAGAAAAAGTACCAACTAAGCATGGATCACAAGGAATTCTTGATCCATTTTGGAAAGTACCAGGACCACATTGTTGATAAGATACTGTTACAACACCCTGACTAGCTTCACCTTGTGCTTGAAGGACGATAATACCAAGATTTAGCGCATAGCCTGATCCAATAATACAAGTTAAATTACTATGCCCACGAGGTGAGGTTTCATCTTGTACAACCGATGTACATCGTGAAGGACCAATTAAAATGGTTGGTTTTAATCCAAAGTTTTTCCCGCCAATAGTTATCACAACGGTCCCATTCCGATTACAGTCAACAGTATTATTACTCGATTTTGTACAACCTGTGACACTATAAACGGTCGGTCGAGCATAACTAACTAAGTTATAAGTAGGTGATACTAATTGTAAAGTTTGTCTTTGAACTATGACAGCACGATTAAAACCTGTTCCTACAGGAAGAAGACATGTTAATTGTTCATTAGGAATAGTATAATTAACATTAACACAAAATTTATCTGCTACAGTAACTGAAGCAGTAGCATCATTACCAAAGCTTACACCATTAATCGTTATTCGTTGTGGATTTCCATTATCATCATAGCCACTAGTTGGACACCCAGCTGTACCGTTACCGTTTGTTACTGAACATCCAGTAATACTGTACACAATCGGTACTGATGGATAAGTGTAAATGTCATAACCAATAGCTGTTTGTGCTGCGCTACCTAATCCTACATGTACAGTAAATCTATAATCTCCAAGACCAGGTTGTACTTTACAATAGATAATAGTATTTGATGTTGGTGTAATTACATCACAATTAGCTAAAGAAGTACCAGAACCATAAGTAACAGTAATCTGTGTTGAATCGAATCCAAAAAAATCACCACGGAAAAATATTACTTCACCACGAGATGATGTACCATATTGCTGACAACGAGGACCTGCTTGTGGCAGAAGCGATAGTTGTAAAGTACAGTTAGTAATTGATGGAGGTGCATAAGCTAAAATATCAGCACCTATGAGAGAAGGAGCACCAGCAACATAAACAGTAAATTTAAGATTAGTCCCCACACCAGCCGATGTTGTACAAACAATCGTATTACTTACTGGTAATGTAGGATTAGTACATTGATACTTCTGAGGACTTTCTACAGGACCATAATAAACTGTAATAACCGCTGGATCAATGCCAAAGTTTATTCCTTGAAATCTTACTTGTGTTCCACTCGTTATATTCGATAATTGTACAAAAGAATATCCAAGCCCTGTGATATTAATCGGTTGACCTTCAATTCTTAGGGTATTGGGTGATAATTGCGGACCGCCATAACTTAGATAATTTACTGTTGCATTTTGTCTACCTCGTTGTACAGTTACAGGAACAAAAAGACCAACGCCGGTAGGAAGATAACATGTAAATTGAGTAGTAAAATAAGAATTAAAGGAACATATTCTTCCCAAAACATAAGCTTCAAGAGCTGGATAACCAGCAATGGTAGGTGCAACTGATGGACCAAAATTTGAACCCGAAATTGTAAGAAGGTAACCAAGTGCGGGTGTTGGTGGACAATCATAAGTAGCATAAGTTGCAGTAGCATTTGTTGTACAGCCTAGAACCGAGGTGACAGTTGGAGGGAGATAATCATAAAGTCCAGCAGCAGAGAGACCAACAAGGGAAGCACTGACAGGCTGATCAGGGCCAGAGCCAGCAGGAACTTGACATTGATATACAAGTTGAGTACGACTTGTTTCTCTACACTGTCCTCCTGCTATAGTAACAGATATAGGATCATCTGCAGCGGTACCAAAATTTCTTCCATTTAGTGTCACAATGTCACCACCCACAGTGGCACGTGGTGGTCCTACGGACGTAATGACTGGACCATCATATTGGAATGTTAGTGGCCCTCCGCTCGCAACTACACCTGCAATGGTAACTGTGATAGTCCATGTACCAACACGTGCGGGTGTGGTAAAACTTGTTGTTGTATGTGATGCAGCAAAATTTACATAATTTTGAGTAGCCCATCCGGCTCTTGCAAAAGCAATATCAGCGCGAAGACCAAGACTATCTCCATTTATAACCACAGTACTACCTGAAGTGGGTCCATTTGCAGGTGATAGATTTTGAAGAGATGGTGCAATATAATTAAGAGTACGATTATTTGAACCCACTCCATCATTACGCAAAACTCTTACATTGGCAATCCCACCAGTTAACGGATGTGATGCTGGTAACGAAACTAAAATAGTAGTACTACTCCAACTTGAAGCTGTCAATGAAAATGTTTGAAGTCCAGTATAATAAGTAACAGTTCCTGGTAAGCCAAAGAAAACGCCTGTTAACGTAAGAACGGTACCACCAATCGTTCGTACATAACCTTGATTTGTTTGAATAGAACTTCCAGTAATGACTGTATTATTACAGTTGGTTCCTGAATAAGGTACATTACATACACATAGACCATTATTAGTAAAGCCTTGATTACATGTACCATACACAGAGCCAGAGCATGGTGTAACTATTCCACCAGGACACGGAAGACATGTGTTACCCCATCGATTTGGATCACACACATTACATGCCGTTCCTGAATGATACAAATCACATTGACAATTTCCGAAAGTATCACAATTGCCGGAGTTAGTGCATGTTTGAAGGCGTGTACAGTATTTACAAGTTGGATAATTGTAATAGGTACTATTATAACATGCACCGCAAGTTGGAGCAGCGAAACCGGTATTACATACGCAATTCCCTACACTATTACATACTCCATTACCATTACATGTAACGGAGGCCAAACAATAAACGCACACTCCACCATTAGCATAATAGTTAGTATTGCATGATAGACACGTGGGACCGGTATAAGCCGCATAACAAGTACAACTGCCTGTCGATGTAGCAGTACCACGACCGTTACATGTGACTGCATCAGAGTATTGGCAAGAACTTCCTGCATAACCAGCATTACAAGCACAAGTACCACTACCACTGATACCCTGGCTGCAGAGACCATTACCAAGACATGGAGTACTGGCACCACCAGGACAAGGTGTACATGATGCAGTTGCATAACCCGGTAAACAATTAGCGCAGGTAGGAGGAGCATAATTACCCGAACATGAACACGCACCAGTAACTGAATTGCATGAACCATGGCCATTACATGTAGTTGATGCTAAACAATAAACACTGCATGTTGAACCAAAATAATTTGTTAAGCACTGGGAGCAGTCCACACCAGCATAGTTTGGAGTACAAGCACAATCACCAACAGAATTACAAGTACCACGTGCAGTACATGTTGTGTTTGCAAAGCAATATTTGCATGTTGGAAGATAGTAATTAGGTTGACCGCATGTTTGACAGTTCGTGCCAATCCAGCCACCAGTACAAACACAAGCCCCAGTTTGAGTATTACATGATCCATGACTATTACATGTCGACGTTGGATCACAATAGACACAACTAGGTCCATAATAACTAGCAGAACATGTGTTGCAGTTTGGTGTTGCCCAACCTGTATTACACTGACAGAATCCAGTAGCAGAACATAATCCTCTTCCACTGCATGTTACTGGCTCATAACAATAACGACATGTTGGATAGGAATAGTAGTACTGTGAACATGCTCCACAACTTGTTCCTGTAAATCCTGTTGTACAAGCACATGAGCCAAGAGTATTACATGTTCCATGACCACTGCAAGTAGAAGAAGCAACACAATATGTACATACAGCATAGTTATAATAGTTTACTGCACATGTTTGACAATTTGTGCCAGAATACTGTGCAGAGCAGGAACAACCACCACCAGTAAGACAAGTACCATGATTGTTGCATGTAATAACAGGATCACAAGAAACGCAGCTAGGCCAGTTGTAATAACCGGGTTGGCATTGGTTACAGGTAGCTCCTTGATAAGGAACATTGCATGCACAAGCTCCAGTAGAAGGATTACAAGACCCATATCCATTGCACGTTGATGAGGCCAAACAGTAAACTCCACAAGTCGCTCCATAATAATTTGCCGCACAATTTTGACATTGATTGCCAGCAAAATTGGAATAACAATAGCAAATGCCTCCATCACACGAAGTTGATCGTCCAGAACCACCACAATAATTAACAGTACAACTTTGAATAGTTGTATCATAAGCACATTGAGCAATCGCATAATTATAATAAGCAGAATTCGCTTGATAACAAACATAATAATCGCCACTTGGATAAGCCGCTGCAATCTCACCATATGTCCATGAACCTCCATAACATCCTCCACCAACTAATCGATAAGCAGTATTTGGGCATGTCACACTCACCGCCCAGCCATATGCAGACCAATAATTATACATTGTCGTATCGATGTTTCGAGCATAACCATAGACCAGAGTATTATAATTGTAATAATAATAATAATAATAACCCTGGTCGTAATACAGGGAAACACAGTATCCATTGTTTGTGCCATAAACACCAGTGTTCGATTGAATGTACGGGGAACTCGCAATATAACAGCCGACCGAGGAGAGTTGCTGACCGGTGTAGACATACACATATCCCCCATACGATGAGAAGCTGGATATCGACATTGTCCGAACTCCCGAGATAATGCAAACTATGTAAATATATTTGTTAGCTCCATTCCCTCCGCATTCCCAAGAAACATCATCCATTATACGGTTGCTCTGAAAAACAGATGGGTATGCATAACATCCCCCTCCAGTGATCGAATATCCTGCAGGGCAGTATATACGACCCCAGTCTCCAGTGTAGATATTTGTTCGATAGTAAAAGTTGGGATTTAGACCTGACACCACAGCAACACAAAGGAAAAGGAGGAGTGAGCCAAGAGGCACATTCATTCCACTGTGACCTCCAG
>Ga0170475_121761549_pt1 | contig 11209 bp, 13 predicted proteins | sample Soicark_Litter_5_FD_111474 | JGI IMG/M metagenome (GOLD analysis project Ga0170475, IMG submission 111474) | Avena fatua rhizosphere microbial communities from Hopland, California, USA. Combined Assembly of 48 SPs | reverse complement strand
TTTAAGAACAGACAACCTTCGAAATCTCCATATTTTTAACCGCGCATCGTGTGCAGTCACCACTCGTATTTTTTTCCATCCTTTATGCTTTCCCACCATTAGAAGTGCTTTTTCACATCGAAACGAATCTCAAAATCGATTTTCTTCAACTCGTAGCTAGTGATATTACCTTTTCTTCAATCTTGCCCACTACTTGGTTTTTGTTGAGTCACTCATCCATAAGGGGTTGATCAAGATAATCATAGTATTAACGGGAGCGGCAGGTTTCATCGGATCGAATCTTGCCGGGAGGTTATTGCATGACGGACATACGGTTGTCGGGGTCGATAATTTTCTGACCGGGAATTCCGCCAATCTGGACAACCTCCTGCGATCGTCAAATTTTACGTTTATCGAACATGACGTTACTTTTCCGTTAAAAATGGAAGGACCCGTCGATTGGGTTATGCATTTCGCAAGCCCCGCCAGTCCGCCCAAATATATGGCCTATCCGATCGAGACGATGCGGGTCAACAGCGAAGGAACGCTGCATTTGCTGCAATTGGCTAAAGAAAAGCAGGCCGGCTTCTTTCTGGCTTCCACTAGTGAGATATATGGCGACCCAAGCGTTCACCCGCAGCCGGAGAGCTACTACGGCAACGTGAATTCGGTAGGAGCAAGAAGCTGCTACAACGAAGCGAAACGGTATGCGGAAGCGATCACTTACTGGATGAACAGGAAGTACGGCATCCCGGTAAGAGTCATTCGGATCTTCAACACATTCGGCCCCAAGATGGACCTGAATGACGGACGCGTCATTACCAATTTTATTAACCAAATCATGTCTGATCGTAATCTTACCATTTATGGTGACGGAAGCCAGACAAGAAGCTTTCAGTACATCGACGATCTGCTGGTAGGGATCACGAGATTGATGGCCACCCCTTACGAACGGCCTGTCAATTTGGGGAACCCGGAAGAGTTCACCGTTCTGGAGGTCGCCCGGTTAATGAAGGAGCTAATGAAGTCCTCGGTGCAGATCGAGTTTCTCCCGCTGCCGGAAGATGACCCCAGACGAAGGAAGCCGGATATTACCGTATCACGGACGATTTTGGACTGGGAACCAGCGATCGGTCTGCGCGATGCCCTCGCAAGAACGATCCAATATTATCAAAGTCAATATATCCATTGAACTGGGGGAAAAGGCATGGAACAACAGATCATTGCGATAATCAGCGAAATCAAGGACGATACCGGACTGGTCGGAAGCTTGAACGAGCACTCCAACATTATGGAAGAAGGCGGTTTGGACTCCCTTCAACTGATCAATTTCATTCTCAAAGTGGAAGAGCGATACGGAATTGAAATCGATTTCGATCAATTCGATTTTGACCTGCTGGGATCAGTCGCCGACTTCTGCCGCTATATCTCCGAGAGGCAGCAGGCGGCATCGGCATGAAAGGCGGACGCATGCCTGAACTCATCATCGGGACGTTCGATGCGGAACGGTTCTGGCGCGATCCCAATCTGGCCTGTCTCCCGTCGGTTCGCGATCCCGAGATGGAGAATGCCGTGATGGCCATGGACGAACAACGAATGCCATAAAGCGTATTTGCATTCGAATGGATTTGCCGCTTCTTCCGAAGGAACTGGATTTCTCCTGCCAATTCCTCATCGATAAGGACGGTGCGTACCGGAGAAGCATTCCGCTGCCGGGAGCATGACGCATCTGACGTTACAGTTTGCGAATGACGTGTCCTTCGAGCAGTTGCTGGAAGCATTCCATCGCGAAGGCATTCTATATCATCCCGATCGATGCTTTGGAATATTGCCCTTAAGCGCGAATACGCTCTTCATCAACAAGATGGTCAGCGAGTACAAGGGGATCGCAAACAAGCAGGTGAAAGGCAGATTGTATGATGCGTCCGCCGCGGGGGAACAGGAGAACGAGTGGTTGTCGGCGAAGGCCAAGGAAGTGCTGGCATCGTTATCCTTCAGAATCGTCGGCTGATACGGTCCGATGCGCCTATGAATCTGGAATGGAGGAATGAACCCTATGTCTCACCGGCAAGTGACGATCTTATGCTCGGGTTTCGGTCTGGGATTCTATATCCCCGGCCTGCTGGCTGCCAATGCTTTCAACAAAAGGGGCATTTCGACGGAAGTGCTCGTATTCGAAAGCTATCTGGAACAAGACAAGATGGATCATATTGCAGACAGCAGGAAGGCTTACCATAACAATTTCGCGTTAGCGAATTTATCGGCGCGCATGCCGATCGATATCGGCAAAAGCATCGATTATGACCGGGTTGAGCAATTGCTGGAAGCGTGGAAAGCGGAAGACCGGCGAGAATTCATCTCGCTCTCCGGCCACTGGGTCTACATTCTGGACATGTATCGGGAGAAGATGCTGCCCAAGCAAATTCATGTCGATCTGCTCTACGTCGATTCGGATTTGGCCCCCTCGTGGAATAGCCTAAAGAAATTTCATCCGGGTTATAACGAGCCTTACTATGACGCATGTCTATATGACACCGACAAGATGGAGATTCGGTGCGAAATTCCGGTCTCCCCGCACCCGCCGCTGCCATTCGACTCGAGGAAACGGCGGCTTATCATTCATGGAGGCGGATGGGGGATGGGCACCTATCAAAGTAAAGTGCCGGAGCTTGCGGACAAAGGCTACGGGCTCGATATCGTGGCTTACGATTGGAAGGAAGCGAAACAAGGCCCAGGACAACGGTATTGGATGAACGATCCTCAGTGGTGCGCATGGGTGAAGAGCGACAGCGGCCTGCACGAGTTTCCTCCCGGCATCGAAGTGAACGGAGACGTGACGAACGCATTCGCCGCCAAGGCGGAACATCACTGGTTGTTTGACGTCGCTTCGGAGGCGGTGGCGATCGTGGCCAAGCCAGGCGCGGGCACGTTGATCGACTCGCTTGCGGCCGCCACCCCTCTGGTCCTTCTGGAGCCGTTCGGAAGCCACGAGCAGAAGAATGCGGAACTATGGGAGGCGCTCGGATTCGGAATCCGCTACGAGAAGTGGCGGGAGACGGATTTTGCCGTGGACGTCCTTGAGAAGATGCACCATGCCATCATGAACCGATCCGGAGCACGTACGCATTATGTCGATCATTATTGTTCGAGAGTCGCGTTAACAAACGGATAAAATTTCGATAGCAAAGGAGGTCATGTGATGAGCGTAAATAAATTGAGCCTTGCTCGAGAAACGATGAGCTATCCGAGATGGATCGTATTGCAGCTGCTGGAGGAATGCAACTTACGGTGCAAGATGTGCTATGAATGGGGACTCGAAGGGCCTTACAAGAGCAAAAAGACGCTTGCGCAGCTGGATCCCGAGGTGATCAAAAAAATCATCGTCGAGTGCAGCCCGGGTAAGCCGTATTACGATTTCTTTGGTGGAGAACCGCTGCTGTACCCCTGGATGGGCGAAATTCTGGCCACAATTAACCATTACGGCAGCATTGCGGACTTCCCCACAAACGGCACATTGCTCGAGCAGCATGCCGAGATGCTAGTCGAGACCGCTCCGGGCAAGATTTGGATGTCGCTCGATGGTCCTGAGGAAATCAACGACCAGCAAAGGGGCAAAGGCGTATTCAAGAAGGTAATCAGGGGGATCGAGAAGCTCTATGAGCTTCGGCAAAGCAAAGGCAAGCAGTTTCCGAAGATGGGCGTTTCCTTTATCATAACGCCCCTCAACTATATGTACGTCGAGGAGTTTTTCTTCAAGCATATCGACTTGTCGATGCTGGACCATATCAGCATGGAAGTACAGCTCTATGCTACGGAAGAACAGTACGCCCAATATAAAGAAGTGCTGAGAGAGGAATTCGACGTTCACGACGCTCCTTATGCCAGAGGGATGGTTTGGGGGGACATCAGCTCGTTCAGCCAGATCGATATCCCGGAATTGACGAGACAGATCAATACGGTCAAGGAGTATTGTTTGAAAAACAGCATTCATGTCATCACCTATCCGAAGACGATTGATGAATTCAATTTGAGCAGCTATTTCTCGGGGCAATTCAAGCAGATGGCAGATAAACGGAACCGATGCTCGCTGCCATGGGTTTATGCGGAAATTACGGCAAGAGGCGAAGTGTCGCCTTGCCATGCCTTCTATGATTTGACCTTTGGCAACGTCAACGACGAGAATCTGCTCGATATCTGGAATAACGCCAAGTTTAAGGATTATCGCGCCTATATGAAGAAGAATATGCTCCCGATTTGCACGGCTTGTTCAAGGTATTACATCTACTGATCCGGGTGAAGGTCCAAATACTGGCATTAGGGGCGTGTTCATATGAAACCGAAATCGGAGATCAAGCATTCTACCAAGGATTTGCAAATCTTGAAACGGACCATCAAGAATACCGTGGAGACGAAACGGAACAAAGAGAAAATGCCGGGCTACGCGACCCCTTTGCCGGAGTCTGTCGGCATCAAGCTCACGAACCAATGCAACCTGCGCTGCAAGCACTGCTATCAGTGGAACGACTCCGGCTACCACCATTTCATGACGCCGGAGCAGCAGCGGGAGCAGCTCGATTACGGGCTGCTCGAGAAATTGATCCTCGGGACCGAACCAGCCAAGTCTAGGCTCTATATATGGGGAGGTGAACCTCTCGTATACAGCGAGTTCGACCGTCTGGCTGACTTGCTGGTCGCCCATCCGCGCGAAACGACGATCTGCACGAATGCGATGCTGATCGAGCGGAAGCTGGACGCCTTGCTGCGCATCTCAGACAATCTGGAGCTGCTTATTGCGCTCGACGGGTTCGAGGAGGAGAATGATTCGCTTCGCGGCAAAGGGGTATTTGGCAAGGTGACCGACGCCATCCGAATGCTTGTCGATCTGCGCAAGGAGAATCGGTATAAGGGTAAAATTTCGATCCATACCGTCATTAACGATTCCATGACCGGCAAGATATACGATCTGCTGGACTTTCTGGAGGGCCTCGGCGTAGATTTGGTCATCGTCTGCTTCCCGTGGTACATCTCGGATGAATGCTCGCAGGGGATGGACGATTACTTCGACCGGAAGTTCGACTTCCTTCCGGCGAGCGGGGACAGGAGCGAACGAAGCTGGCACGCCTTTAAATACAAACTGGACCCGGGGCATATAACGGCATTGATGGGCGAACTCGACCGGATTAACAACCGGACCTGGAAAATGCGTCTTCGCTACCAGCCGAACCTTGAGCATGACCAGATCGAAGATTTCGTACTCGGCAAGGAGGTAGAGGGCAAAGGCACGATGAACAAGAAGTGCCTCGCGCTCTCAAACCGGATGGACATTACGCCGGATGGAACGATCGTCGCGTGCAAATTTTTCAAGGAGTTCGAGATCGGCAATTTAAAGGAAGTCTCGGTGGAGGAACTATGGCATAGCCTGACCTATAGGAGGATCAGGGAAATGATGGACGAACGATTGACACCGGCCTGTTCCAAGTGCAGTGTGCTGCATTTGCACGGCGTTTAGCTATTCTACTACAACTTAAACGGGGTGCTTCAGTGAGCATAATCAAAGTCGAAGGCTTATGTAAGAGCTTCGAGTACTACGAGAAAGAGCTAGGGTTCAAACATTCACTGAAAAATTTGCTGAAGAGAAAAACATTGATCAAAGAAGCGGTAAGCGACATTTCCTTCGAGATCGAGCAAGGGGATATGGTCGGATTCCTGGGCCCTAACGGCTCAGGCAAGACGACGACGCTAAAGATGCTGTCCGGCATTCTGTATCCGACAAGCGGCGAAGCGAAAGTGAACGGCTATGTTCCGTGGGAACGCAAGAAAGAATTCAAGATGCAGTTCTCAATCGTGATGGGGCAGAAATCCCAGCTGTGGTGGGATTTGCCGGCTAACGAATCGTTGTACCTGAATAAATGCATTTACGAGCTTGAAGAAAAGCCCTACAACGATGTCCTGGAAGAATTAACGGAGCTGCTAGACGTGAAGGATCTGCTCAACATCCAGGTAAGAAGGCTCTCGCTTGGCGAACGGATGAAGATGGAGTTAATCGCGTCGCTAATCCATCGGCCCAAGGTCATTTTCCTGGATGAGCCTACAATCGGACTCGATCTGATTTCGCAGAAGCGCATCCGGGAGTTCCTGAAATATTATAACCAGCAGATGAAAGCCACGGTCATCCTGACGAGCCACTACATGGCCGATATCGAGGACCTGTGCAAAAGAACCATCATCATCAATCAAGGCAAGCTAATCTATGACGGAGATCTTCGGCGCGTAAACGAGCTGTTCAATGCCAAGAAGATCATCAAGCTGCAGTTTACGGACGAAGTGCCGATGAGCGCGTTGATCGACTATGGCGCCATCTTGGAGTACGACGGCATGAATGCCGTCCTGGAGGTCGATAAGCAGGACCTCCAGCGGATTTCCAAGATGATGCTGGACCGGTTCCCGATCCTTGATTTCACAATTGAAGATATACCGATCGAGAAGGGCATCGAAAGCTTATATCAGAAGGATGTGGTCAGAGATGAAAGCTTTGCAGAAGTATAAAAGGACGTACCTCCTTGCCCTGCAAAACGCGATGGAGTATCGGACCGATTTCCTGCTGGGCATCATCAGCGGCAGCTTCATCGTCGTCGTCCAATGCTTCCTGTGGACGGCCGTTTATCGCAGCTCGCCGCACGAGATCATCAACGGATATACATATTCGCAAATAATTATTTATTCCGTGTTTTCAGGCGTCGTCTCCAGGCTGGTTTCGGCCGGCTTCGAAGGGGAAATCGCAAACGATATCAAGACGGGCGGCCTAAGCAAATTTATTGCGCAGCCCATCAATTATTTCAGCTACCGGATCTGCAACTTCTTCGGGGGAAAGACGGTCCAGACGGTCATCGTCCTTGTTCTTAGCGCCGTGTTGATGTTTATTTTCTCCCAGATCTGGGATGTTCAGCTCAGGGTGGTTCAGGTCATGCTGTTTCTGGTCAGCATCGTGTTCGGGCTTCTCATCAACTTCCTCCTGTTCTATTCGATCAGCGCTCTCGCGTTCGTCATTACGGAGGTCTGGGGTGTGTTTATCGCATTCAGCCAAGGGGTGTACCTATTAAGCGGCGCCATCTTCCCCCTCAATATTTTCGGGGAGACAGCTGCCACGGTCTTTAGCTATTTGCCGTTTCAGTACATCGTATTCTTCCCGGTAAACATCATTAATGGGAATCTGGCGGATCATGCGGTTGCGCAAGGGCTTCTGGTGCAGGCGGTCTGGGTGGTTGCGCTGATATTGATTTCTAGACTTGCTTGGGCTTCAGGGATGAGGAAATATGTGGCCGTTGGAGGTTAGATAGGTGAATGTTAGTCTAAAGGAAATCCGCAAGCATGTGCGCATGTTTTTTATATTTGCCAAGAACAGTCTGGTCGGTTACATGGAATACAAGGCGAATTTCTACTCCAGCTTGATTATGGAAATCGTCTTCCTGATGTCCAAACTGATCTATATCTTGTTCGTATTCCAATTGGGGATCGAGATCAACGGGATTTCCCCGGATGAGATGTTGATCTTCTCCGGGACCTATACGATCATGATCGCGATCTATACCGGACTGTTCATGGACAATTTCTACGCCCTGTCTGGCCATATCCGCAACGGGACGCTGGATATGTATATAACGAAGCCGCTTTCCCTGCAGTTCATGATTTCGTTCCGGCATGTCAACTTCGCGCTTCCGATTCCGAACCTGATCGCCGGGATTGCGATGGTCGTGCTGGCATGGCAGCGTCTCGGCATCGATCCAAGCTTCGTCCACGTTGCCGGCTATATCGGCGTGATCCTGAGCAGTACGGTCGTGGCATATTCCGTGCTGCTGTTGCCACAAATTCTTTCCTTCTGGACGGTGAAGTCCGGCTCCATTACCGAAATGCTCGACAAATGCTGGGAATTGAACAATATGCCGATGTATATCTATCCCAAGTGGCTGCGAAGAATGGGGCTTTACGTGGTGCCGATCCTGTTCATCACCAACATGCCGTCGGTCTATATGATCGACCGATTGAATGTGTTCATGGGCGTATGGATTTTTGCGGCCCCAGTCTTATCACTTATCGCGGTCAGGCTGTTCTGGAAGCTGGCCATCAAACGCTATGCAAGCGCGAGCAGTTAGCGGCATGCCCGGCAAATAGAAACGAACGAAGAGGTGATTCGAATGGGCAAAACGGAGCATGAACGCCATCCGTCGCAGACCGTCTTGAAGAAACGGCTGCCCAACGGGATCGAAATCTATCAAAACAACGAAGGCGAGACCGAGTTCCTTTATAATGAAATTTTCTGCAAGGAAATATATTTAAAGCATGGCATTACACTCCCGGATCACGGTACTGTCATGGACGTTGGAGCCAATATCGGCATGTTTACCTTGTTCGTGTGCAGCAAGAGCGACTGCAAGGTGTATGCCTTTGAGCCGCTGCCTCCGACTTACAGCATCTTATCGTTGAATACGAGCGTATTGCCCCATGTAACGACAGTTAATGTCGGGCTTTCCAACGAGAACAAGGAAGCGGCTTTTGCCTATTTTCCCACGATGTCCACGGATTCCGTCCAAATCAAATACCGGGACAACCATGATCAGGATCTCCGGTACGGATTAATTAACCATTACAGGAATGATTTTGCCGAACCACGAATGCTGAACCGGTTCGTCGACCATCTTATGTCGCCGAAGCTCTTGAATGAGCAGACCTATCTTTGTAAGCTAACCACGATTTCCGAAATGATCCACAGCTACGAGCTGGTAAAGATCGACCTGCTCAAAATCGACGTGGAAAAAAGCGAATTCGAGGTGCTCGAAGGCATTCTCCAGGAAGATTGGGGGAAAATCAAGCAAATCGTGATGGAGGTACACGGGCTGGACGGCGAGCAGATCAACCGGCTCGAGAACATTTTCAGAACCAACGGCTTCGATGTCGTTATCGATTATTACGAGGACTTGAACATCCCTAATTATTACAATGTGTACGCGATCAATCGAATGCACAAGAAGTCAACGGAAGCCGAATAAAGAAGCGATTCATTGGGGGGCAGCCGTATGTTTCAGCACCTGCAATCCAAGCTGGTTTGCTCCAGCTGCAAGGGCGAGTTGGTCCAATCGGATACTCTTCTGCAATGCCTCCGCTGCCAAGCTGCTTATACGATCGAGCATGGTTACTTATCGATGCTTGACTCGCGCGAACAGCTGACCCGTCCTTCCGATTGGCTGAGAAAGGAAGGTGAGATACGAGATTATACCGAGATTTCGGATTCGCTTGCGGAGGCCGGCATCGGCCGATTCGCTGCATTTCTGAATTACGGCTATGTCCCGAACGGGAATGAGCAGTACGCTGAGATGGAAACCCATGAGGTATGGAATAAAAATTCGGTCAAGCTACTGCTGGAGGCAGTGGGCAGGACTGAGATATGGGACCGGGACATTATCGATATCGGTTGTGGCAGGGGAGGCAACTTAGTCGCCTTAGCCAAATATTTCAAGCCGAAGACGATGGTCGGTCTGGATGTCTGTCCGGCGAATATTGTGTATTGCAGCTCTAAAAACCGGCTTCCCGAAGCTTCCTATCTCGTCGCCGATGCCGAAAATATTCCTTTCACAAATGAAAGTTTCGATGTTGTGCTTAATATGGAGTCGGCCCATGCCTATCCGAACCGCGCTAAGTTTTATGCAGAGGTTTACCGGATCTTGAGATCCGGCGGCACATTTCTATACACAGAGCTGATGCCGGCGGAACAGGTGGAGCGGAACGTGAGGCTGCTCAAGGAAGCAGGCTTGTCCGTGATCCGAAATCAAGATGTGACTTCGAATGTCTTGTTGTCGTGTGAAGGGAACGCAAAGCAGCGGACGGGGCCGCAAGGGATTGCGAAAAGAGCCGAAGCGGACATGAACATTGCGGACATCGGCGATTTCATCGCACTGCCCGGCTCAAAGAAATATCAAGAGATGAGGAACGGAACGGGGCAATACCGAATGATGAACCTTGTAAAGAGGTAATCCTAGAGGAGCAGGGGTGGTACTTTGAACACGACTTTTGAAACCATTCATCCGATGACGATTTTTGATAGTTTCTGGATGGACTGCCTTTCGAATAATTTGATCAATCTATTAATTACAGAAGACGAGTCCAATAAAGCCTTGCCTTATCTGATGAGGAACGAATATTTTATGACCCCGATCAAAGGGACTTACCCTAATATGCAATTCGACGAATGGCACTTAAAATCAGGAAATTCAAGTGTACAGGTATCCTTCGCTCCGCCGCCATATGGAGAGTTGATCGACAAATTTGAACGTGTGGACATCAAACTGCATCAGGATGAGGATGTAATCGGTAGAATGGAGGAATGTTTGAAGGAAGGATATTATGTATTTGTTACCGTTGACCGATTCTATTTTCCCTCCACACTCGACTATAAAAAGAAACATTTGATTCATCCAACATTAATCTACGGGTTCAACTCTTCAAAGAATGAATTTTATCTGGTTGATGATGTTATCAAAAACGGAAAGCATGACAAGTATGTTCTGTCGTATGCATCCTTTCTTGAATCGACCGGCAGTGTGAAGGAAATAAGCGAGATCGAATTGGGTGCCGTTCGTGTAAAAAAACCGATGATAGTTCATGACTTTGAGGAACGGATCATCTTGGATAATCTCCGTTCCATGCTGGAGTTTAAAATCGTACCGGATCCAGAAGATGACAAGGATTGGATTTATGGAATCGATCTCCTATTAGAATACAGTAAGATTATGGAAGACGTTCTTCCGATTGCAGAGGATCCAATGAGATGTATCTATCTTGCCAATCAAGCCTATCAAGTGCAGTTCAAAAATTTGGAATTGGTTAACATCCTCTTCAGCAGAAAAAGATTACCAGACGACCAATTACGAATACATTTCGAAAAAATTTGCTCGAAGTGGCAATTATACAAATATTTTATGATTTTATATCATGAGAAACAAAAAGCATTTGAAATCAGAAAAATGAGTGAGATTTTGAAAAGTGTTCATGCTATGGAAGTCGAAGCTACAGAACTGTTTATCCGGCAATTGTCATGAGTGTCGGCCATGCTGCATGATGCCTTTTGCGAGGCATAGGGCAAATGAGAACTGTCCGGTGACTTGTCATCGGACAGTTTGCTTTATGTTACGGATCGTGATTCCATTTGTTCGATAATGACACAAGCGCAAGCGGTGTG
>Ga0170475_100157777_pt1 | contig 11212 bp, 11 predicted proteins | sample Soicark_Litter_5_FD_111474 | JGI IMG/M metagenome (GOLD analysis project Ga0170475, IMG submission 111474) | Avena fatua rhizosphere microbial communities from Hopland, California, USA. Combined Assembly of 48 SPs | reverse complement strand
CCGCAAATCGTATGAATGATCGGCCGCGAAGATAAGCAGCGTGTCGGTTCCACGCACTCGGCCCGCCACTTTCCGGATCAGATCGTCGAAGGCAGCGACAAGCTCGAGAGTTTGCCTGGGTCATCGAAGTGGCCGTTCGACTCGACCATGAGAAAGAAGCCGTTTGGGTTCTTTCCCAAGATCCCCAACGCTCCGTCCACGGCGGCTGCCAAATCCATGGTTTGTTCGTCTCCCGGCAGCAGGCCAATCATACGTATGGTCCGGGCGACCGATAAACCTTTGGGACATAGAACCCACGCGTACCCGGCCTTCCGAAACTGATCTTTGCTGAGGCCAGATTCTGCCATCTCCCGCAGAATTGTTTTCTGTCCGCTTCCGATCACCACGTCAACGCCGTCACCGAATCGGGGCTTCAGGATCTGAGCGAGTATTCGACCCCACCGCCCGCGGTCTTCCTCGTGAGCATACAGCGCGGCTGGAGTTGCATCGGCGGGAGGGCAGTTCGTGACTACGCCCGTGCTCAGCCCCCGCTCTTCCGCATACTCGAGGATTGTCTTTAGTGGCCTGCCTGCCTCATCCATCGAAACCATGCCATTGCGTGTTTTATGGCCTGTGACAATCGCCGTCATGCCAGCCGCCGAATCGGTAACCCAGCTCGATTCGGCAGATGTTTCTGCCAGACCCAGATATGGCATCGAGTAGACGTAAAGGGCCTGAGGTTTCTGATATCGATACAGACTTGCGGCATGAAGTGTAGCAATTCCTACGCCGTCACCCAAAAACAAGATAATGTTCTTTGCCGGCTTTGCCGCTGGGACAACCACGGCCGCGCAGACTACATTGGCTGCAATTACACTTGCTGCCAGAGCCCTTATAGCGGCAGCACACAAACCGTACCTGCACAGTCGCGCCAGGATCATCCAGTTCATTCAGTTTATCGTCGCGACGGACCTTTGTCGTATCATTTTGGGGATTGTCTCACGAGGTAAATCAGAGCAATCGAATCTTACCTCATAACCATTTCAACACCGTATGAGTTGGCAGGAGTGCGCTGGATAGAGATAAACAACATAGTTGCCGGCCTCTTGGCCGTCGAACGCGCTACTTCCTCCGCCTTCTACTATTGAACGCATCTACTTTGTGCAACCGGAACCATTGCCAATCACTCGCGATGAACGCGCCGTCCCGGACGTGATCATCAGATCAGACCTTTTGCACAGGAGCGTCACCACTAAGGAGTTGTTGCGCGTTGTGCCCGAATCGTAATTAACATCGGGTAATTAGGATCGTGAGCATTAAGTTCATGGGTGGTCAGCTCTTCAACCGCGAGTCCTTCGAGAAATGCCACGGATGTGAGCACGTTCCCGCATGCGTGGATCTGGACCTGATCCGGACCGAACACCTCACCAAAAAGAGCCGCGCATGATGCGGTTGTAAAGCGCCAAAAGTCGCTATCTACTCCTCCGGTCCTGTGAATGCGGCTGACGGTTGGTACGGTGGATAGCAGAACGCCCCCATTCTTCAGTAGCCGGTGTGCACCACTAACTGCTGCCTTTACATCGAAGATGAGTTGTAGCGTCTGAGTGAGGATGAAGCAATCAAACGACTCGGCAGCAATATTGTCCGCCCTGCTGAGGTCTGCAACAAGTGTTACATGCGGGTTGTTAGAGTCGATATCAATAACATGGGACTCAGTTACCGCAGACCCGAATCGTCTGGTATAAGTGCTGTCCTTTACTTCAAGCACCCGGCCGACAATATCGGGGCTGTGCTCTGCAATAAAGCGCTCTATATAGTATCGATCTACAGGTCTGCCGCGATCAGATCCCCAATTGTCGCTAATAGGAGTCAGGCGCCGAAGGGTGCCAAACCACGCCGGGCGTATAATGCGCCGCAGCATCTTCGCCGCTGGATGCCTGCGCAGGTGATCCCTCGAATTGCTTATCGCCAGGTTATTAAGCGTAACACTCATGTCTAACCGGCCTCTATCCGCTGCGGCGTCTGACTGAAGCTGCCCATTCCAGGTATCCTGCTAAAACGCCGGCACTATAGATCAGGTCTCCACAGGCACGGCGTGGTGTTCTTACCAATCGCACGGGAAATGCCAGCAGCCGGGTAGTGAGATCGCGAATGCACCTTTTTAATATGTGTGGATCACTGAGGGAGGAATGCTTTGCATAGAATCCGCCCTTCCCTCGTCCATACCGCCAGCGCATGAGCGGATACATAGACTTTTTACGCCATGCTCTGTGGTAGAGAATCGCCTCTGGAACATAACGGATACGAATACCAGATTCAAGCAGTTGATACCCCAGATCATTATCCTCAGCTGCGGGGAACCGTGATCCCGCTCCAAGCTTTTCGTCGTATCCGCCTATCCTGGTCAGGGTACTTTTATACGCGGACATATTTCCCGATGCCAGAACATCACGATCAATTCGCCCACTATATGTCTCGGGTTCTTCGCTGATCACCACCGCGGGAACGAAACAGCCTGGCGCCGATGTGGAAAGGACTCGGCCAGTTATCACAGCGTCCGGACCCTCGTCGAGCTGTGTACGGACGATTGTTCCCAGCCAGTCTTCATGAACGTACATGTCATCGTCTGTGAAGACCAGAATGTCAGTGGATGCAAGGGCAATCCCCTGGTTCCGTGCCCGACTCAGACCTCTCGAACTGGTGTGCACATATCGGATCTGACAATCTGTATTTACAGATCCAAACGAAGGTGCATTTAATGGCACATCACTTTGATCAATAATGATCAGTTCGCATGGCTGGTGATTTGAGGCGAGTAAGGACGTAACAGTCTCGACCAGCATCTGCGGTCTGTTTCTGGTCGTAATTATAACCGTGATACGGAGCACAGAGGTGTTGACTGTTTCCTGAAGCATTCAGTGGAAACGACGGCGAGTATTATCGGCTCACGGCAGGTGATGCAAGCCAACCCTCAAGTTTGCTGCTGAACGTTTCACCATCCCAGTCTGGCACCGCAAATCGCGGAATGCTGTAGACACACCCTAGTGAAGCGACGCCTCTCGGTCGACTGCAGCAGGCATACTCATAACCGCATGAGCGTACTACATCGATCGTGCTTTCATCATAGACTCCATGCGGATAAGAAAAACCCATTGGTGTGATGCCCGTAATATCCCTGAGCACATTTCTGGCATTGATAATCTCGGCTGATCGAGTTACTGTATCAAGTCTGGTTAAAACCGGATGCGTCATAGTGTGTGCGCCCAGCTCTATGAACGGGGATTTTGCCATCTGCCGGAGCTGACCAGAATCCATCACGCGATGAGACGTACGGACCGGCGGTTTTTGGCCACTTCGGGACCATAAACGGCTGAGAATATTCGGTCTTTCTGATTCCTTTGCATGCTGCAAACGCGCATAGTAATGGTTGAGCTCCGCATGATCGAACCCCGGCAGTGAAAAGATGTAGTCAAGCTGATCCCACCAGAACTCTCGAATGCTGTTGAGCATGCCCGCTACGACAAAGACGGTAGCCGGCATTTTGTAATGCTCCAGGAGTGGGAGCGCCCAGTCGAAAGTGGATCCGTAGCCATCGTCAAAAGTGACAGCTACAGCCGAGCGAACGGGCTGCCTGCTGGCGCAGTTCCTGATGAGCGTCTGCAATGCGACCGGCTTTGCATATTTCCGGAGGATCTCCAGATGAGAAGCAAAATGCTCCACTGTGACACAATTGCGAAAACGGTCCGTTCCGTTGCCGATTCGGTGATAAAGCAAAATGACACAACTGGGACGGAATGCCTGTTTAGCCCGCCGGACGGCGCGGCGGAGAACGGAATTAGCAGGAAAGCGCATCATTCTGTTCGGCGCGCTTCATGTCCTGGAGCAACACTATGCCACGTTTGCCAGAATTGTTTCTCTCTTCCTGCTGGTTAGCCTTTCAAATAATCGTCTGACGATGTCGCGTTCCACCTGTACCGCGGGCTGCAGCAGAAAGAATACAACGTATAGAGCGGACGCAAGGCTAAGTATTATGCCCGGTACAAAGATGGATGCCGGGCTAAACAAGCGGACCAGCACAATGGGCGACACAATCCAGCATAAAAGGGGAATTGCGACTGGCAGTATAACCTCTCGACCAATACGTGCCCATGAAATTCCGAGTACTCCAATTGCATACGGCCAAACAAAAAGCAGGCATTCTGCGACAGTTGGCAGCAGGGTAGCTGTTGCAACTCCAACAAGACCATACCACCGAAGAAACACGATCGATAGAATCAAATTGGCAATGCCGTTGGCCAGTGCGGCTATTGCCAAAACCCGGTGCCGAGCCATTGCCTGCAGGATCGATGCCGCAGGCCAGACGCTGGTGTTGATCATCGCTGATGCAACGAGAATTACTGCCACCGCTGAAGCCTTTTCATACTCACGTCCCACCCACTGTGTCAGAATTATGGACGAGGATGCCGCTAAAAGCAGTCCGACCGGCATAACGGCAGCAATCGCTATGCGTGAACTGGTCACAAACAATCTGCAGAGCTTTTCATGATCCTTTGTCGCATGAATCTCCGAAGCAACCGGGAGAATTACCTGCAGGAACTGATCCACCAGAATTTGTGGCAAAACGCTCAGGCGCCGGGCCACTGTATACGGAGCAGTTGCAGCCAGGCTGGCCATCATTCCAATTACGATTTCGTCTGTTTTGGTCTGTAATCGGCCGGAAATCTGAACAGCAAGGACAGAGATGCTGAACGAAAAGATTTTGTGAGTATCACGTTTAGCCGGAATAACCAGCTTAAACGGAAGTTCCGGAGCAATCTTTCGAACTGCGGCAACTGACAGTACCTGTCCAACAGCAAGCATGATCAGGTTCAGATAAAGCATGCCTACCAAACCGCAGCCTGCTTTCAGAACAGTTACTGTTGCGATTACCCCGGCAATCGTTGTGAATACATTTATCGCATTTACGAGTTCGAACCGCTGGAGACCGCGCAGAACCGCGGATGGAACTGCTCCCGGCAGCGCCAGGGCGATGTTGCAGCCGATGAGAAAAACAACTACTGGAGCGTCGATACCGTGAACAGGTTGCCAGTGTCGGAGCAGGAACGCAGCTATTGAGCTTATTACCAGACCGAGGAGACAAAAGGCCGTATAGAGTGTAAGTGATGTTGCCACGAGCGGCCCTGCTGCGACCAGTTCCCGCCTCGCCTGATACTCAGCGACATACTTTATAAGCGTATTGGCCATACCACAGTCGAGAAGAACGCCATACCCGGCAATGGAGTTAATCATCATCCACAAACCATAGGGTGCAGGGCCGATACTATGCAGTATGACAGGCGTGACGAGAAAAGTAGCACCTACAGTAACCACTTTGCCGCAATAGTTAGTGGCGGTTGCAATGGCTACACGATGACGAAGTGTCAACGTTCCGGCCTCGTGAGTTGCCAGCAAACGGCTCCACTCAGAAGACCGGCTACAAAGACTGCCTCTCCTCCCGCCAGGTGCATATTCCGAATAAGGAGCCAGGGGAGGCGTACGGTTCGTCGTATCACGTCTTTGGACATGCGCCACAACATGTGCCGGTCGTTCAGTCTTGCATGTTTGGCATAAAATGCACCCTGCCCGAAACCATAGGACCATCGCACCGACCGATATGCACTCTGTGGCCGCCAGCAACGGTGATAGACTATCGCCTCCGGGACGTAATGAATCCTGTAGCCACTCTCGAGTAGTCGGAAACCGAAGTCATTATCCTCCGCCGATCGAAAACGGGCGCCAGCTCCGAAGTGTTCGTCGAATGGTCCCGTTTTGGTGAGAACAGATCTCCAGGCAGCCATATTGCCGGCAAACAGCACATCGGTCCACAGTCTGCCCTGATAAACCCGGGCCACCGATTCAGTGGTCAGGGAAGGAGCGAATGAAGAACTCAGAGACTCTGGCTCAGCCGCCTGCACCTGGCCCGTAACAACTCCATCCCGCACATTCATCAGCGCGGACACAAGATTCCCGAACCACTCGGTACAGATATACATGTCGTCATCGAGAAAGATAAGGATGTCATGACGAGCCGTGCGAACGCCTTCATTCCTGGCTTTACCTAAGCCTCTCGAATTACTTGACACATACCTGATTTCGCATCCGTTCTGAAATGTCTGCTGCCCAATATCAGGATTGGGCGAGTCGCTTTGATCGATGATGATGATCTCAGTAGGCAACTGCTTCCCGGAGAGTACAGACTTGAGTGTTTCCGACAATAACCTGGGCCGGTTGCGGGAACAAATGATTAATGAGGAATTCGGACGACTCATGCTGCCCTATAAATATGAGGTACGGTGACCGGTGTATATGGTCGGGGTCAGAGTGGCTGCAGTTCCCCTGGCAGTGGCATACAGGACCATTACTTCTTCCCGAAGTCCGGAAATATTCCCGGACCACACTGCCCGGAGAAGCAGACGTCCTCTTAGTAAGAGCCATTGCGCAAGAACTAATAACATTCGCAAATCCAGTGCTCGCAACCGAATCCCGCAAAATGCTCCAATTCCAAATCCATATGTATATCGGGATGCTCTGCGTCGCGGCAGATCCTGCCGTTCGTGTAGTACTACAGCATCAGGATCATAAATAATTCGGCCCCCGGCACTTAACATACGATAGAACAGATCCATGTCTTCGGCAGCCTTGCCGGGGGAACCGGCCCCAAGCCTTTCGTCATAGCCTCCCAGTTTTTCCAGCCAGTGCCGCCGGGTTGCAAAGTTCGCCCCCGTTCCGACCACCCATGGTTTTATTGGTCGACAGAACTGCCGGCGCACAACGTCAGTACGTGATGAGACCGCGAACAGGCCTGGCACTTCGGGACCCAGGGGAAGAACGCGACCGGTCACAGCATCTGGTGCCTGATCGCCGGACAAATTTCGGGAGATTGTGGAGAGCCAGCCCCTTCCTGGCACACAATCGTCATCAGTCACTGCGATGATATCTCCGGATGCGAGGGCTACCCCGGCGTTTCGTCCCGCTGACAAACCCCACCTGGGCTGTCGATAGTAGAGCAGGCGCACACTGCCAGAGTGGCATTGAAGAAGTTCCCGTTCACAAGATCCCGTATCTCCCTGATCAACAACTACGATCTCTGCAGGAATGGTGTCTCCTTTGAGGAGCGCATCCACGCATCGCCGCAGAGCAGCCGGTCTGTCAACAGTTGTTATAACAACGCTGGTGTTCTCCAGCAGCGGTCGATTTACACAGACGGAAATCACGCTCTCGTCCGAGAATGGCTGCCGAGACTTGTGGTGCTCAGAAGATGATCGTACAGTTCATCATAACGGGCGATGCAGTTAGTCCATTTCAGACCTGCATCGACGGCCCGTCTTGCACGACAACCCATTTGAGCTCGTTCCTGCTCGTTCCTGAGAAGCCGCGCAATTGCATCGACGAACTCGTCGTCTGTTTCGGCAGGCAGATAGTGATCATTTGGTTTTACGGGCAGCCCGGCTACGGCCAGCGAAGTAGCCACTACGGCCTTACCGTGTGCGAATGCTTGTGCCATCTTTACCCGCATGCCTCCTCCGGAAGACAGAGGCGCTACGAACACATCAGTATCCCGCAGGCACAGGGCTATGTCAGAAGCATACCCGGTGATCTTAACGTTTTTCCCGCGAGCGGAAATCATTTCCCTCGTTGGGTGCTCTCCTATTAACTGCAACTCTACATTGGAAATATATTTTACGAGCCCGGGATAAATACTTCGCAGAAGACGTTCTGCAGCCTCGATATTTGGATAATGTATATAGTTACCAACAAAAGTAACTACATTCCTGCCTGATCCCGCGCTGGAGTAACTTTCGGGGAGTTCTGTCCCGAAGGGTATGCACCATACGGTCGCCTCCGGGTACAAAGACAATACATGATGTCGGTCGGCCTCTGTGAAGACAACGACGGCAGCCGCCTTTTTCAACACAGTGGGCTCAAATTTCTTCCAGGCAAGGAGATTGCCATACATACCGATCTTACTGACACCGTTGCAGAGACGTAGCCTGCTTCGAATTGCCAGAATTCCTGGCTCGTGCTCAACGAGCACCCGAACAGAATCAGACTCCTCCGCCGCAGGAAAGTATTGCCCCATGACATGAAACTCCGCCTGCAATATGTGCGGCCGCCAACATTGCAGGATATCGCGAACACGTCGATCGAACGCTGCGCTGCAGGTACTCTGAACCCAGGTTGGACGCCCGTTAAGGACTCCGGCGACAACGCACAAATGGGCTCTGCCGCGTTGTCGATCTGGCGATGAAAACGATTCTGCAAAAGCACACTTCCGGACAAGGCTGGCATCCATCTCCGGTTCGTGCTCGCTCTTCAGATACAGTACGCCGACGGAGTTAACCTCAGCGAGGTAACTTAACGTCTGACCGAGTACAGCAGCTCCGCCGTGCCGGGCATCCGAACGGGGTGCGAATGGGCATAACAGAAGGACGCGCCGTTTCATCAGCTAAACTGCAGATGCCCGAACGTTGTATCGCGAGTCGAGACAACCCACCTGAGAATTTCAAGGAAGGGCTGTTCCCGGGTGCCACTGCTATATTCGTTCCAGGCGTGGTGAAGCCAGCAGGCGTGGAAGGCAAGAGCAACAGCGATGGGCGGAGTTTTCAAATCTTTTGCTGTTTTCATGACGAGGCTGCGGACAAGCGCCGCATGTCGACCAGCAGGTACAAACGTTTCCTGCATCGCAACAACCCGGTTCCTGTAGCTGCTTGTCGCAGCGACGGCATCAGCAGCGGCATAAAACAGGTCGGTGAAAGGTAAGACCGATTGGCTGTGTTCCTCCCAGTCGAGGATTCCGAGGCCACCGTCTCCGCCGACAAGCACATTCCGCATTGTTAGATCGTTATGCGCGTCCGCAAGGGTCATCTCATTGTCAACCGCTTTGGTAAACGTTGCTTTCAGCCAGGCAACATAACCCGCTGCGGAGATCTTTCCCGACAGGCACTCCGCGCGATTCAAAATATCTTGTCTAAATCGCTCAGGGGTGAGCGTTCCCTGTATTGCAGTTTGTTTATTCCACTCACAAAGCCAGTCGGCGAGACCTTGAAGAATGACAGGTAACTTCCCCGCGTTACGCCGCAATACACGCGCAGCAGAATAGCCGGGGAGGCGCGAGACATACATGATCGGAAAGTCTCTCGTTCCGCCCACATCCAGCAGATGGGGTATGGCGATTCCCGGTTTTTGCGCGGAGGAAGGCAGTTTTCTCAGGCATTCAGCTTCACGTAAAGTACGATCAGAATCGACACCGCGGAGGCGAATCTTGCCCACGCACAACGGTTGGGAGGAAGATTCGAATAACTGGATCGTAACTGGTCCCTGAGATGACTTCCAACTGGTGCAGCTTGCGGCCATTATCTCTCCAGACTTACATCTTCCCGGTACCAGTGCCACTTCAGGAGATTTGGGACGGTTATGTAATCCAAATAAAAGACCCGCCGAGGGCAACACTAAGGCACAGCGCCACAACTTTGAAATCAAAGGTCCGGCAAGTCCGCTCAGAAATGAGGCGCGCCGTCCCGGTCCCGCTGCTGTTTCGAGCAGATACGCTACACATCCTCCCGACACAGGCAAAATCAGGCGACTATCTGTCAGTGACGGAAGATGTACAAGCGCCCTTTGAAACTTAAAGCCCTTGACGTGCAACGCTTTTGCGATTCTGAACCGGGACGGCAGCGGCGCGATTACATAGACGACCGTGTCATCGCTGGCTCTCCGGCATATATCATTGATTGCGGCATTTAGCCATCCCGATTCAGCACGCTGGACGGCATCCGGTGCGAGGATAGCGATGTCAAGTTCACCTGCTCCAGAGTGAACCTCGGGCGTCAGATGTTCCGGTATGCCGGACCCATAGACTGCGGATCGTGACTCGAGACAACCTGAAAGTACAATTTCCAAAGGTGAGAGCCGATTCCGCTTCATACGCGCTGTGTGTTGGACCCTAATGGAGGAGAAACCGCCGCCAGACACCGACAAATCCCGCCGCGCGACATCGTCTCTGACGTGACCGTGATGTCACGCTGACAACATAGTCACGCAGGCAACGACAAGATAACAGTACCTTGATTGAGGCGAGTGCGACCAACAACTGTACGCCCTGGTAATGTCGCCTGTAAAACCGTATGGTACTTACGATGAACTCACCAGCCATGACTTCCGGGCTCTGGTTTGTGCTCTCGCATGCATAGTGAATAACATCGGTTACAGGGGAAAAGTGAATTTCCCAGCCTTTGAGAGAGAGACGGTAACACAGGTCGGTCTCTTCGTAGTACATGAAAAACGACTCGTCAAATCCGCCAAGCGAGCGCACGGCATCTGTACGCATGGCGAACGCTGCTCCGGTCACAAACGGTACAATACGCCTGTCGTCATGTGCCCAGGTACTAAGAAACCTGCTTTTTAGAAGTGGAATCCTGCAAAACACAGGTGCGAGCAGCCGGTTATCCAGTAACCACGGCAGAGTTCCAGGAAACTGTCTGCACGACCGCTGTAGTGACCCATCGCCATTCGCAGGCGCGGCCCCACGATGACAGCGTTTGGATGTGCATTGAGATATGTTTCCAATGCTCGCACTGAACCCCGACTCAATACAGTATCGCCATTAAGTGCAATCGTGTATTGTGATGTAACGTGTTCAAGAGCGCGGTTTAGTGCCGCGCCATAACCGGAGTTATATCTGTTCGCGATGAGCTCTACATCCGCGAACTCAGCACGTACCATTTCTGCAGAACCATCGCTGGAGCTGTTGTCGACAACAATAACGTGGTTAGGACCGTCCGCAATAATACTGGCCAGGCACTCCCTCAGGCGATCACGCGTATTGTAATTGACAACCGCAATAGTTGATTGTAGCATTAGCCGGCACCAATAGGCCCCGCGATGCCGCCATTGGTCGTGGGTTCATCTGGTTTGTCACCCCATGTTAGTTTATCAACACGTTTCCGCCCTCCAAAAGGCCCGTATCTTACACAGTGGCAACTCACACCCTGCATTATGATGACAATAACCCCTGTATGTGGCGGCCGATCTGACTGTATGTTATTAAACGTAGACTGACCGGATACATACATCACTCCCGGGCTTGACACCCCCACGATGAATAGTGCTACTCTCTTCTCAGGACTAGTACACATTGGCAGATAGTACCTGCCGTGCATCGGATAATACCGCTGCCTGACGGCCCGGTGCATTT
>Ga0170475_117042790_pt1 | contig 11215 bp, 9 predicted proteins | sample Soicark_Litter_5_FD_111474 | JGI IMG/M metagenome (GOLD analysis project Ga0170475, IMG submission 111474) | Avena fatua rhizosphere microbial communities from Hopland, California, USA. Combined Assembly of 48 SPs | reverse complement strand
TCGTAGTTGAGGGTGAGCCACACCAGCATCGACTGCGCGACAACCAGCAGGCCCATCAGCGCGCCCCACAGCAATGCCCGCCGCGTGCGCGTGCGAGGGTGCGGAATGTCGGGCACCGCAGGGGCGGCGGTCAGTGGGCTCATGGTCGGGCTTGGGGCTTGCAGTATTGCGGAGGCGGGCCCCGGTCGGCGTACGCAGTTTCGCGCATGGCCCGGCAGCCGGGCGGCATCACACTTGCGGCAGCTTGTGGATGCCGGTGCGGTCTGGGCTTGTGCCTACTGACCGTCGGCAGATGATGCACATGGTCACGACGTGTTTGCGCGTGCCGGCTTCTACAATGCCCAGAGCTTCGCGGCAATCGGTCGGGAAACACGGCCCGACACTGATACGAGCCGCAACAACAAACCACGCGAGACCAGGCCATGTCCGACAAAGAGCAAAAACGCGCCGAGTTGCGACGCGCCGCCCTCGAATATCACGAGTTCCCCACGCCCGGCAAGATCGCCATCGCGGCCACCAAACAGATGGTGAACCAGCGCGATCTGGCGCTTGCCTATTCGCCAGGCGTGGCGGCGGCTTGCGAAGAGATTGTGGCCGATCCGGCCAACGCTTTTAGATATACCTCGCGCGGCAACCTGGTCGCGGTCATCACCAATGGCACGGCGGTGCTGGGCCTTGGCGACATCGGGCCTCTCGCGGCGAAGCCGGTGATGGAAGGCAAGGGGGTGCTCTTCAAGAAGTTCGCGGGCATCGACGTCTTCGACCTCGAGTTGCAGGAGAAGAACCTTGACAAGCTGGTCGACATCATTGCGGCGCTCGAACCGACTTTCGGCGGCGTGAACCTGGAAGACATCAAGGCTCCGGATTGTTTCTACGTTGAGCGCCGCCTGCGAGAACGCATGAAGATTCCGGTCTTCCACGACGATCAGCACGGCACGGCCATCGTCGTCGGCGCAGCGTTCTTGAACGCGTTGAGAGTCAGCGGCAAGGACATTCGAAAGGTCAAGCTCGTGACCTCGGGCGCTGGCGCGGCGGCGCTGGCCTGCGTGGGCCTGCTCGTGAAGCTGGGCGTGCCGCGCGAAAACATCTGGCTCACCGACCTCGCGGGCGTGGTCTACGAGGGCCGACTCGAGTTGATGGATGAAGACAAGGCAGTCTTCGCGCAGAAGACGACGCATCGCACCTTGGCGGAAGTGATCGTCGGCGCCGATGTGTTCCTCGGTCTGTCTGCGGCGGGGGTGCTGAAGAAGGACATGGTCGCCAAGATGGCCGACCGCCCGATCATCTTCGCATTGGCGAATCCAACGCCCGAGATCCTTCCGGAAGAGGTCTTGGAAGTTCGCGCCGACGCGTTGATCGCCACGGGGCGGACGGACTATCCAAATCAAGTCAACAACGTCCTGTGCTTCCCGTACATCTTCCGCGGCGCGCTCGACTCGGGAGCCACGACCATCACGGACGAAATGGAGATTGCCGCGGTGCACGCCATCGCTGATCTCGCGCAGGCCGAGCAAAGCGAAGTGGTCGCCGCCGCCTATGCGGGTGCGACGCTGAGCTTCGGCCCCGAATACCTCATTCCAAAGCCTTTCGATCCGCGGCTCATGATGAAGATCGCCCCGGCCGTGGCCAAGGCGGCGGCCGAGTCGGGTGTGGCCGAACGGCCGATTTCCGATCTCGACGCGTACCGCGAGAAACTGCAGACCTTCGTCTATGCGTCGGGCACGACGATGAAGCCGATCTTCCAACTCGCCAAGCGCGCCGAGAGGAAGCGGGTGGCCTATGCCGAAGGCGAAGAAGAACGCGTGCTGCGTGCGGTGCAGGTGGTGGTCGACGAAAATCTTGCCCGCCCGACACTGATCGGAAGACCAGACGTCATCGCACAGCGCTGCGAAAAGTTCGGGCTGCGACTCGAAGCGGGTCGGGACTATGACCTCGTCAACACCGAGAACGATCACCGATATCGCCAGTACTGGCAAACCTATCACGAGATGACCGCGCGCAAAGGCGTGACGGCGCAGCTTGCAAAGATCGAAATGCGCCGTCGTCTCACGCTGATCGGCGCGATGCTATTGCAAAGTGGTGAAGTCGATGGAATGTTGTGCGGCACCTGGGGAAACACGGGGCTGCACCTTCACTACATCGACCAGGTGATCGGCCTGCGTGAAGGCGTGAAGACCTACGCCTGCATGAACGGACTGATTCTTCCAGGCCGGCAGGTGATGCTTGTCGACACCCACGTCAACTACGACCCGACGGCCGAGCAGCTGGCCGAAATCACTGTCATGGCGGCGGAAGAAATGATGCGCTTTGGCCTGCGTCCGAAAGCGGCACTGCTTTCGCACAGCAATTTCGGATCGAGCAATCAGCCGTCGGCCGTCAAGATGCGCGACGCGCTTCGTATCTTGCAGCGTGATGCGTCCTGGTTGGAGGTCGATGGCGAAATGCACGGCGACACTGCGCTCGACGCCGCCTACCGACACGAATTGATGCCCAAGAGCACCTTGTCCGGGGAGGCCAACCTGTTGGTGCTGCCGAACATCGATGCAGCCAACATCTCGTACAACCTGCTGAAAACGGCGGCCGGCGGGGGGATCGCTGTCGGCCCCGTGCTGCTCGGTGCTGCCATGCCGGTGCACATCCTCACGCCTTCGGCGACGGTCCGCCGAATCGTCAACATGACCGCCTTGACGGTGGCGGATGCCAACGCGGCACGTCAATAAGGAGTAAGGGGGCATCTTGGCAGAATGCAAGCATGGCCCTTGTCGCGCTGCAAGGGCTAAGGCCAATAGCCGGCAAAGAGCACGGGGATTGTGACAATTGCGTTACTCGCATAGTGCGCACGGCAGAAACGAGAATGATTTTCTGAAAATTCGCCATGAATGCAGGTGTTGCTGGTATGTGTGCATACACTTGCAAATCGAGTGTGCTGCCCTAATTTGAGGCACCCGCTTGAGATTTTCGGTCTGATTCGATACCATCGCTGTTTCAGGTTTCAGGGAAAACCCGTGTCTCTCCCCAGTCAGGCGCAGGCGTGGCAAACCCTTCGCCGGGTTGGATTTGCGATTTCCTTAGCTGGTGCCGTTTTCGGCTCCGGCGCCCTCATTCCTTCACAGGCGTGGGCGAAGGGGCGCGCAACCCAGGACATGGGCAGCGTGGCGATTGCCGAGCTGCCAAAAGAGGTACAGGCCACCGATCGCTTGATACGCGCCGGAGGCCCCTTCCCCTACCCGAAAGACGGCATCGTGTTCGGCAATCGCGAACGAGTGCTCCCTGCCAAGCCGCGTGGCTTTTACCGGGAGTACACGGTCAAGACGCCGGGCGAACGGACCCGAGGAGCGCGTCGCATCGTGTGCGGCGGGCGCGAGGCAACCCGACCCGAGGCATGTTTTTACACCGGCGATCACTACGCGAGCTTTGTCCTCATCGCGTATTGATCGAAGGTCATGGCAGTTTCATTGGTGACTTGAGGAGGAACGCGACATGCTTTTGCAGACCGTCCGTCCGAACATTGTTCAATCGATCCGCGCATACCGCGTGGAGGACCTGCAGCAGGCGGCACAAGACGTCGGCCAGCATTTCCTCTATGCGAATCTGACTGCGGCCCAGTCCAAGCAGGAAGTTCTCGACAGCATTGCCGAGTCGTTCCTGTTCCCGGTGCATTTCGGCAAGAATCTCGATGCACTCTATGACTGCATGACTGATCTTGTGCACAAGTCGGGTCAACAACCCGGCTTCGTGGTGGTTCTCGAGCAATTGCCCGACAACCCGAGGTTCGACCGCGAAGCGCGAGAGCAATTGTTGGACGTCTTCCGTGACGCTGCCGATTTCTGGGCGGAACGAAAAATACCCTTCAGGTGTTTCTATTCTTTTCAGTAGCCCGCTCCCAAGAACAAGGGTCATGGGAGCGGGCGACAGAAGTGGCCCCAAGCATCACAGACAAGCCCGCCAAGGCGGCTTCGAAGAGTGCAACGACATCGAGCTTCGGCATGAACATGCCGCTCATGAGCAGCGCATTCGACACGGCAATGTGGCTTAACGCGGCGTAAGCCAACGAGCCGCGTTCGACAAAAACAAAAAGGCGACCTTCGGGCCGCCTTTTTGTTGGGTCAAACGGATTTGACCAAATGGAGATATTCGCTGACGGGAACCTCCTCGGCCCGGCGCTGCAGATCGAACTGACCGCCGAACGATCGCTGTTCCAGCCACCGACCAAGGGTATGTCTCAGAATCTTTCTCCTTTGCGAGAACGCGACCGTCACCATCTCGCTCAGAAGCGCCGAATCGACGTCTGGAGGCTCGGGATAGGGTTGCATGCGGACCACGGCCGAATCGACGCGTGGCGGAGGGTCGAAGGCCTCCGGCGGCACGTCCAGCACGTTCTCGATGTCGTATCGCCATTGCAGCATCACGGACAGTCGACCGTACTCCTTGCCGCCAGGCGATGCAGCCATGCGGTCCACGACTTCCTTTTGAAGCATGAAGTGCTGGTCAACCACTTGGTCGACTGATCCCAGCAAGTGAAACAGGATGGGCGTGGAGATGTTGTAGGGCAGGTTGCCCACCACGCGTACTTTGCGCCCGGCTCGGGCCGCCAAGGCCGCAAAATCAACCCGCAGCACATCCGACTCCACCACGTGCAATTCGGTCCGTTTGCGTAGATTTGCGGCGAGATCGCGATCAAGCTCGATCACCGTCAGCTTGCCGCTTCGGGCAATGAGCGGGTCGGTCATCGCGCCCAAGCCGGGGCCGATCTCGACCAACGCTTCGCCTGGCTTCGGGTCGATCGCATCGACGATGCCGTCGATGATCATGCTGTCGGTCAAAAAATGCTGGCCGAAGCGCTTGCGTGGAATGTGCCTCACGCGCGTCCTGACTCCCACGATTCAGCGGTTGCCGCGGGAGCGGTGGCCCAGCGTCCGGTCATACCGGCGGCTCGCGCATCTCGATGTAGGCGCGCGCACGCAGGTCGCGCAGCCAGTCGAGGTAGGCCTGATCGAATTTCTGCTCGCGTAAGACGTTGCGAGCCTGCTCACGCTGCTGCTTGGGCTCGAGCGTGGTCTGACGGCGGTCGATGACCTGGATCAGGTGGACGCCGAAGCGTGATATGAGTGGCTCTGAAATGCCTCCGATGGACAGCGCGTTCATCGCCTCCTCGAACTCCGGCACAAACTGGCCGGGCGATGCCCAGCCCAGGTCGCCGCCTTGCGGCGCGCTGCCGTCTTCGGAGTTGTCGCGCGCGAGCTGCTCGAAACTCTTCGCGTGCGAGGCAATCTGGCGCTTGAACTCGGCCAGACGCTTGATCGCTGCATCCTGTCCCAATTGCGGTGACGGGCGCAGCAGGATGTGCCGCGCATGCGTCTGCGTGATAGAGAAGCCGCCGGCCTCTCGGCGCTCGATCAGCTTGAGCGCATGGAAGCCCGCTGACGTGCGCAGGTAACTCGGCGCGATCTCCCCAGGCTTCAGGGGGCGCACATGGTCTACGAACACATCGGGAAGCCGATTGGATGGTCGCAGCCCGATCACACCGCCCTGCCCCTTGTTAGCGTCTTCCGACACCTCCCTGGCAACGGCCTCGAATGGCTCGCCCGCCTTGACTCGCTCCAGCGCGGCGTCGAGCTTGGCGCGGCGCTCGGCCACCAGGGCATCGCTTGCACCCTCCGGCACGCTGACCAGGATCTGTGCGATGTTGTATTCAGTCGCCGAACCGGCCTGCGCACGCTGCTTGTCGAGCACGGCGTCGATTTCGGCATCAGTCACGCGGATTCGAGCCTGCACCTCGCGTTCGCGAATCCGCTCGATCATGATCTGGTCGCGGATGTTGTTGCGAAAGCGGCTGAAGTCCATGCCCTCGGCGGCGAGGCGCTGCCTAAGCTGCGCCATCGTGACCTGGTTCTGTGCCGCCACATTCGCCACGGCCCGGTCGAGCTCAGCCTCGTCCACGCGCTGGCCGTTGTCGCGCGCATGCGTGACCTGCACACGCTCGTCGATGAGCGCATCCAGCATCTGCTTGCGAAGTTCGGCTGGCGGCGGCAGCTTGGAGTTGCTGCGTGTCGCCTGGTCCTTGATGCGGGTGATGCGCTGCTCGAGTTCGCCGTTGGTCACCAGCTCCTGGTTGACGATGGCGAGGATGTAGTCGGCCGTCTTCGGCGCGGATCGCGCCTTGTCCGTCTGGGAGAAGGCTGGCCCTGCGCCCACCAGGAACGCGGCCGCCAAGGCACCCGCCCCGAGCCTGCGTGCCAACGCCAGGAAGGAAACGGTGCGCCCAAAGGCGGCTGCATTGGATTTGAATTCAGTCATACAAAGAGGTTGTCGCAGGAGCGGAGGTGCCGTCGCGCAGCAGGCGGTAGCCTGGGATATTGTCCTTCAAGGACTGCAAAGGGTTTGAGCCAAGTCGTGACAAGCCGACCAGTTCCAGTTGCACGAACAAGCGCGTGGTTGACTCGCTGCGGCCTGTGGACAGTTGTTCGGCCCCGATGCGTCCGATCCAGCAGCCGGCGTCATATTCGAAACCCACGATCGAATCGGTAACTCGGCGGTCGAGGGTGCTGTAGTTCACTCTGCCAACCGCATACATGGTGCCCTTGCAGCTCTGGCCGCCAGTGGTGCGCAGTTCCTTCTGTGCAGCATGCATGTCCGAGACACCCGACGGCACAGGACCATAGAGCGGCCACTGCCAGCCGAGTTCAATCTGCTCGCTCAGGCCGCGGGCCAGTCGGTAAGTGGCGTTCAGGGTGCGGTATGGTCCCGGCGAGTACCTCGCTCCGATGATCGAGCGTATGGCGCGCCGCGTGTCGGGGTTGTATTGCACGGAGGCGTCCAGCGACCACTGCGGCACGATGTTGCTGGAACCCAGCAGCAGGATGTCCGAGAAACGGCGTGTGAGGGGCGGCCCTTCCGACGCAGTCGGCGCACCCGTGGTCGTGGTCGGTGTGTCCGCGGCGTGATGAGCTGATCACGGAACAGAAAGCGTTGCACGATGCCCAGGCGCACGCGTTCGGCGCCGGTGACTGGATCGAGCAGCCGCGTCGTGAGACCCGCCATGACCTGGTGGGCATCCGACACACGGTCGACGCCGGAAAAGGCGTTTTCGGTATAGATCGACTCGAAGTTGAAATCCTTGCCCGCCGAATCGAAATTCGGCAGCGCGCTTTGGTCGCGGTATGGCGTGTTGACGTAAAAAAGGCGCGGCTCCAGCGTCTGCCGTACATCTCGGCCAAACCATGTGGCCTCTCGTTCGAACACCCAGGCGCTATCGATGCTGAAGGTCGGGATCACGCGCGACGCTGAACTGAGGCCATTGCTCAAGGGCTGATCGAGCGAATACGACGCGGCGTTCAACGACAGCTTGGGCGTGATCGACCAACCTGGCGTCACCCAGGGGCGACTGATGCTGGCCAGCGTGTGGACCCGAATGCCGGTGGGCCTTGGCAGGTCGGCCGCGAGCGTGCCCACCGGGTTCGCGAATCGGTTGATCTCGCCCTCGAACCCGAGCTCGAGACCGCCACCCATCCGTTGCACGGTGCGCGCGCCGATTTGCGGAAGGCGCTCGTAGGGCGCTGCGGTGATGGGGTTCTCGGCGTTTTGCAGCACCTGCCAGCGCATCACGCGGGTGTAGGCTGTCCAGTCGCCGATGGGCTTGCTCGCCTGCAAATCCGACAGCAGAAGACGCGGAGTCAGGCTCGTCGTGAAGTGCGGGAAGTCTTTCCAATAGTCGTCGTCCGACACCCGCAAGACGCGGATGGAAAGGTTGGTGTTGCTGACCAGCGATGCGTCATGCGTCCAGTTGAAGGAGTGGCGCGATGTGCCGGTGAGCCCGTCGTTCGGCATCGCATCGATGTTGGCGCTGCCGCTGTAGTGCGGCTCGAGGTAGCGGAACTCGGTGCCAAGAGAAAGTCCGCGCTTCGTGCTGATGCCTGGTGTAATGGTCGCGTCGTGGTTTGGCGCGATGTTCCAGTAGTAGGGCACCGAGATCTGAAAGCCGCTTTTGTTGTCTGGGTAGAAGTTCGGCGGCAGCCAGCCCGACTTGCGCGCGTCCGTCAGCGGAAAGCTCAATACCGGCGCGCCCAAGATAGGCACTCCCATGAAGCGAAGTACCGCGCCCTCCGCGATGCCTTCGTTCGCTTCGAAGTCCATCTTGACCTTCGATGTGGTCAAGATCCACGCCGGATCGCCGCTGCCGTCGGACGGGCAGCTGGAGTAGGTCGCGCCGGTCGCCACGGCGCGCTGGTCGTCGATGAAATCGATGCGCTGCGCCGAGCCTCCCGCGCCCGTGCGGCTGAAAAAGTACGTTGGCTGCAGGAAGAACCCCTCGAAGCGCTGCACACGCAGCTGGAGTTCTGGGCCGGAATAAATGTTGCCGTCGCGGCTGATGCGCACGTTGCCGCGGGCGGTCGCGAGATCTTCAGGATGGTCGTAACTCAACCGATCGGCGCGAATCACCATGCCTCCACGGCGGAATTCGGCCTCGCCCTCGGCCACGGTCTCCACATCGGGCCGACCGCGCAGTTCGTGCGCCTGGACGATGATCGGTAGCTGCTTGGCTGCATCGCCCCTCGGCGGTGCGGACAGATTGGCGAAAGTTGCAGCCCGATGCCTTCGCTGCTGGTGACGCCCTGGGCCAAGGCTCCACCCGTTGCCATCATGGCCAAGGCGGCGCCCACCGGCGCGAGTCGGGCAGGCGGCATGCAGGACAAAGATAGAGAGCGACGCAGCAAAAGCGGAAGGGGAGTACGGGGGATTCTGGATGCCCGGCCCTGGTCGACGACGCCATTCGTTCGAATGGGCAGAAAGTTGACAGGCGTGTCGGGACTGTTTTGGACCGATTTGTAGAATCGATTATCCATGAGGTACCGCGAAGGCGCGGTACACGACCCTCGACAGCGAACGCCCTTGCGGATCTGATAGCGACCTTCATGACCAACAACGCAACCCACGACCCCGCGCATTCTGTTCACTGGGCAGACGATGCGCGTCGCCAACTCTTCGACAATTGGCTGGGCCGCATCGCGTCGCGCCATGGTTTACGCGGGCAGACGCTGCGTCCTGCCTCCAGCGATGCGAGTTTCAGGCGCTATCTGCGCATCGAGGGGACAGGCAGCACGTTCATCATCATGGACGCGCCCCCCGTTCACGAGGACGTGCGACCCTTCGTCCAAGTGGCCGAGCTGATCCTTGCCGCCGGCCTGCATGCCCCGCGCATCGTCGAGCGGGACCTGGAGCATGGGTTCCTGCTGTTGACCGACTTGGGCAATCGGCTGTACCTCGGCGAGTTGCAGGCCGCGGTGAAGGCGGGCGACTCGACGACCATCGCGCAACTGATTCGCGATGCGACCTCGGCACTCATCACTTGGCAGCAACTCGTCGATGCGCGTGGCCTGCCGCCTTACGACGAGGCCTTGTTGCGCCGTGAGATGCAGCTATTCCCCGACTGGTGCGTGGCCCGCGAATTCGGCCATGGCTGGACGGACGCGCAGCAAGCGCAGTGGCAGGCCGTGACCGACCTGCTTGTGAAGAGCGCACTGTCCCAGGCGACCGTCGCCGTGCACCGGGACTACATGCCGCGCAACCTCATGGTCTGCGATGCGAACCCGGGCATCCTCGACTTCCAGGACGCCGTTCGCGGCCCCATCAGCTACGACGTGGCATCGATGCTGCGCGACGCCTTCATCAGTTGGGAAGAAGAACAGGAGATCGACTGGGCCGTGCGCTACTGGCCAGGCCAGGAAGGTAGGCCTGCCTGTGCCGGACGACTTCGGCGATTTCTGGCGGCAACTCGAATGGATGGGCCTGCAGCGCCACCTCAAAGTGCTGGGCATTTTCTGCCGCCTGAAGCATCGTGATGCGAAGCCCAGGTACAGCGAAGACCTGCCGCGATTTTTCCGCTACGCGCACCGCGTGGCGACGCGCTACAACGGCCTCGGGCCGCTCGCGCGATTGATGGAACCCTTGATGGGCGAGACGCGGACCGACGCCTTCTACTGAAGAGGCTGAGAATGCTCAGCCGCTTAGCCGCTTAGCCGCTTAGCCGCTTAGCCGCTTAGCCGCTTAGCCGCTTAGCCGCTTAGCCGCTCAGCCGCTCAGCCGCTCAGCCGCTCAGGCCGCCGCGACGGACATCGGGCAAGTCTTCCGCCCCATGCGCAGAGTTTCGCACCCGGCGGCGGTGAGCCACGGGTCCTTCTCTTCGCCGCCGAAGACCTGCACGAGAAAGTCCACGAAGGCCCGCGTGCGTGCTGGTACGTGCTTTCGCCTGGGCATCGCTGCGTAGAGCGATACCGTGAAGAGGTGCCACGCGGGCAGCACGCGTTCGAGCGCATGCTCCATCAGCGCGTCTTCCGCCACAAATGATGGGAGGCCCGCGATTCCGAGCCCATGCAGTGCGGCGGCGTACAAGGTGTCGGTGTGCACGGTGCCGAGCAGCGGCCGATGCGGTGTCAGCGTGAAGGATTCGACCCCGGCATCGTCGTCGTCGAAGGCACCTTGCACAAAGGTAATTTCGCGCAAGAAAGTCGGCAGCATCGCCTCGTGAAAGGCGAGATCGCTCGGATGCGCGGGGCGGCCCTTCTTGTCGAGGTATTCGGGCGACGCGCAGGCGATGACCTCGGAATTCGCGAGGCGCCGCGCCACGAAGTCGCCGTCGAGCGGACGACGTCCCATGCTGATGATGGTCACGTCGAAGTTCTCGTCGACGGTTTCGACTGGCCCTGGTGCAGACAACTCGATCGTGATCTTCGGGTACCGCGCGTGGAACTTGGGCAGGTGCTTTGCAAGCTGGTGCGTCGCGAACGCCGGCGGGGCGAGAAGTCGCAGGTGACCGCGGGGCTCAGAACTCGCGGTACTGGCCAGGGCTTCCGCCTCTTCCACCTCGGTGAGGATGAGCCGGGTGCGTTCGAGATAGGCCTCGCCGATGTCCGTGAGTGCCAGACGTCGCGTTGTTCGATTGATGAGGCGCGCGCCCAGGTGTTCTTCCAGGTCGGCGACGAGCCGTGTGACGACGGCGGGAGAAAGGTTCATTTCGCGCGCGGCGGCGGCAAAGCTACCCGAATCGATCACCCGGCAGAAAACTCGCATGGAATGGAGTCGGTCCATGGTCACCCCTTCATTCTTTCGATTTTAGAAATGGCTAATCGAAGTCTAGGCCATTTATTGATCTCTTCTAATGCATCCGGTTCAGCCCAATGGGAGGCCCCGCGCAATTTGCCTTCCGCGAGCATCAGAC
>Ga0170475_102788228_pt1 | contig 11219 bp, 21 predicted proteins | sample Soicark_Litter_5_FD_111474 | JGI IMG/M metagenome (GOLD analysis project Ga0170475, IMG submission 111474) | Avena fatua rhizosphere microbial communities from Hopland, California, USA. Combined Assembly of 48 SPs | reverse complement strand
TTGTGGCGGGGGTTTTCGCAGATCACGCGCAGGACGTTCTTCCGGCGAATGACTTTGCACTTCTCGCAAACCTTCTTGACGCTGGGCCGTACCTTCATATCGAGCCTCTGTCCGTTACTTCTTCCGGGTCTTGATCCGCCCTCGGGATGGGTCGAGTGGAGAGATATCCACCACTACACGATCGCCAGGGATGATCTTGATCGTTACCTGTCGAGCTACTCCTCCGAGCGAGGCCGTGATGATTTGGCCGTCATCGCAGCGCACACGGTAAAGCCCCTTTGGTAGGGCCTGTTCCACAGTGCCTTCGCTCTCTCGGATGGATGTCGCCGTGAACTTCTCCGTAATCGCCCGGGCAGAGGCCCGGTTCCTAGTCAGGAGCCTCAGATACCGAGGGCTTCCTTGATGCGGTCGGTCACCTCGTCGAGGGTGCCGACTCCGTTAACCGCCGAGACCAACCCGCGCGCGAGGTAATAGCCAAGCACCGGCCGGGTTTTGTCGTCGTACTCGGTGAAACGCTTGCGAACGACCTCTTCGGTGTCGTCCTTACGTTGCACCAATTTCCCCTCCAGACCCGGGGGGGGCGGATCATAGCGCAGATGGTAGATGCGTCCAGTCTCTTCGTGGATGCGTCGTCCCACCGCGCGCTCGATCATCTCCTCGAGGGGCACCTCGATGGAGATCACCTTGTCGATCTTGCGACCCAGCTTCTGGAGCATGAGATCGAAGGCGTCTGCCTGGGCTACCGTGCGCGGGTAACCATCGAAAATCGCTCCATTTTTGGAGTCGTCCTGGGTCAGGCGCTGCTCGATCAGCTCGAGCACCAGCTCGTCCGGGACCAATAGGCCCTGGGACATGAAGTGGTCGAAACGCTGGCCCAGATCGGAACCGGAGGCGCGCTCGGCACGCATCATGTCGCCGGTGGAGATCTGCGGGATCTTCAGCAGGTCGATGAGGCGCTTGGCCTGCGTACCCTTGCCCGCGCCGGGCGGTCCGAACAGGACGAGATCCATGCCGGTCACCCCTTTGCCCGCGCACGGATGCGCGGTCCGCGAGGACCGGTGAGGCCCTCGTAGTGACGAGTGATGAGATAGGACTCCACCTGCTGAACCGTGTCGAGCGCAACGCCGACGACGATCATGATGGAGGTGCCGCCGAAGTAGAACGGCACGTGGAAGTAGCTCTGCAAGAGCGAGGGCACGACGCACACGAACGCCACGTACACCGCGCCGCCTGCCGTGATGCGCATGGCGATACGATCGATGTAGTCGGCCGTGGTCTTGCCGGGACGAATGCCGGGTATGAAGGCGTTCTGCTTCTTGAGATTCTCCGCGACCTCGACCGGCTGGAAAGTGACCGAGGTATAGAAGAAGCAGAAGAAGATGATCATCAGCGAGAATGCGCTGCGATAGAGCCAGCCATCGGGCGTGAGCTGATTGGTCAGCCACTGCATGCCCGGGATTTGCAGGCGCTGCAGGGTCGACGGGAAGAGCAGCAGAGACGACGCGAAGATGGGGGCGATCACGCCGCTCATGTTCACGCGTAGCGGCAAATGCGAGGTCTCGCCGCCGTACATCTTGCGCCCGACCATGCGGCGCGCGTAGTGGATGGGAATGCGTCGCTGTGCACGCTCGACGCGGCAGATGACCCACACGATGCCCATGCAGATGATGGTGACGAGCAGCAGGTCGATGGGCTGAAGGCTCTCGCTGGTCTCGAGCAGCTTGCCGGTGCGGAACAGTGCCGTGGGCATGTCCGCGCAGATGCCGGCGAAGATGATCATCGAGGTGCCATTGCCGATGCCGCGCTCGCCGATCTGCTCGCCCAGCCACATGATGAAGGCCGTGCCGGTGGTGAGCGACATCATCGTCATCAAGCGGAAGGCCCAACCCGGATCACGCACGACGTCGCCGTACTGCGTGGTGCCGTTGAGCTGCTCGAAGTAGAGTGCGAGACCCGTGCTCTGGATGATGCTGATGACGATGGTGCCGTAGCGCGTGTACTGATTGAGCTTACGCTGGCCGGCTTCGCCCTCTTTGCGCAGCTCATCGAGCGCTTCACTACCACGCCCATGAGCTGGAGAATGATGCTCGACGAGACGTAGGGCATGATGCCCAGCGCAAAGATGGAGAGCTGCTCGAGCGCACCGCCCGAGAACATGTTGAACATGCCCAAAAACGTGGCGCTCTGATCGGCCACGATGGACTTCATCACGTTGCGATCCACGCCAGGCGTGGTCACGAAGATGCCGATGCGATAGACGGCGATCATCCCGACAGTGAACAGGATGCGACGTCGGAGCTCAGGAACCTTGCCGATGTTGGCGAAGATACTCAACGGAGACCACCTTCCGTGACCAGTGGAGCTTCGTACCCGACAGGCGCGTAAAGCTCGGCTTTCGCCGAGGATAAGCACGCCTCGTGAGGCATGCACGCTCTGGTCGGGGCAAAAACTCGCATCGTCACACCGGAGTCACTTCTTGGCTTTCGGACCGCGCTCGGGACGGGGAAGGAGCTCGACGCTGCCGCCGGCCTTCTCGATCTTTTCCTTGGCGGAGGCGCTGATCGCATGGACCTTCAGCTTGAGCGCGACTTCGAGCTCGCCGTCGGCCAGGACCTTGATGCCGTCCCAGTTGCCACGCACCAGCTTGGCCTTGCGCAGCGCTGCCTCGTCGACATCGGAACCGGCCTTGAACACGGAGAGCTCGCCCACGTTCACGGGCGCGTACTCGATGTGCGAGGGGTTGTTGAAGCCGATCTTGGGCAGGCGACGCTGGAGCGGCATCTGGCCGCCCTGGAAGCCCAGCTTCTTCATGGTGTGGCGGGCCTTCTGGCCCTTCTGACCCTTGCCGCCGGTCTTGCCCCAGCCGGAGCCAATGCCGCGGCCGATGCGGTTTTTGCCGCGCACGGAGCCAGGAGGCGGAGAGAGCCGGGACAGGATGGGAATCTGCTTGTCTTGTTCAGCCATGGCCCTACTCACTCAGTCTCTTCGACCGTGACGAGGTGCAACACCTTCTTGACCATTCCGCGGAACGACGGCGTGTTGTCGACCGTGACCGAGGTATGCGGGCCACGCAGTCCGAGCCCCTTCAGGACTTTGACCTGATTGGGGATGCGACCTGCACCGCTGCGAATCTGAGTGACCTTGAGTTTGGCTTTCATGGCCGTCTTCCTAAAACTTGTTCTGGTCCCCTCTCGCAGAGGAGAGGGTTAGGGTGAGGGAGAACCTCAGTCCCCGGTGACGACGTGTTCGACCGAGACGCCGCGACGACGCGCGACATCTTCCGAGCTCTCGAGATGGCGCATGGCGTCGAGCGTGGCGTGCACGACGTTGTGCGCGTTGGTGGTGCCGATGATCTTGGAGAGCACGTCGCGGATGCCCGCCGCCTCCACGACCGCACGCACCGCACCGCCGGCGATCACGCCCGTACCAGGGCTCGCGGGCTTGAGAATCACGCGCGCCGAACCGTGGCGACCCACGATTTCGTGCGTGATGCTGCCGTTGACCAGCGGAACCTTGAGCAGGTTCTTGCGCGCCTGGTCGTTGCCCTTGCGAATGGAATCGGGCACTTCGTTGGCCTTGCCGAGGCCGACGCCGACGTGGCCATGGCCATCGCCCACGACGATCAGAGCGCTAAAGCCGAAACGACGGCCGCCCTTTACGACCTTGGCCACGCGGTTGATGTGAACCACGCGCTCCTTGAGGTCTTCGAGCTGGTTCGGATCAATGTACGCCATCGAGATATCTCCGATTAGAACTTCAGGCCCGCTTCGCGCGCGCCGTCAGCCAGCGCCTTGACGCGGCCATGGTAGATGTAGCCGTTGCGATCGAAGATCGCCTCGGAGATGCCCTTGGCAATGAGCGCCTTGGCGATGGCCGTGCCCACCGCTTTGGCCTCGACGGACTTGGTGCCCTCGATCTCGGTGAGACCTTCGCTGAGCGTAGAGGCCGTCGCGACCGTGTTGCCCGCGAAGTCGTCCACGGCTTGCACGTAGATGTGCTTGGCGCTGCGGAACACGCTGAGGCGTGGGGCGCGGCGGTGCCGGAAATCTTGCCGCGAATTCGCCGCTTGCGGCGCCCGCGTCCTTCTTCTTTCGACTGCATGGTCTAGGTCCTCTCGTGGCTGGAGTGTGCCGCTGTTCCGCGGTGGTGGCTTACTTGCCACCCTTCGCGCCGGCCTTGCCAGCCTTCATGCGAATCTTCTCGCCCATGTAGCGCACGCCCTTGCCCTTATAGGGTTCCGGCGGGCGGAAGGAGCGAATGCGCGCGGCCGCTTGGCCGAGCAGCTCATTGTCGCAGCCATCCAGGTGGAGGCGCGGACGCTTGGTGCCGCCTTCGTCGAGGATCTCGACCTTGGCGTTGATGCCTTCGGGCAGCTGGTACTTGACCTGGTGTGACAGGCCGAGCGAGAGCGTGAGCTCCCGGCCCTTGAGCTCCGCGCGATAGCCGACACCGTAGAGGTCGAGGGATTTCGCGTAGCCCTGGGCGACGCCCTTGACCATGTTGGCCACGAGCGCGCGCGTCAGGCCCTGGAACTTGGGTCCTTCGACGCCAGAGTTGGGCTTGATGCTGACCTTGAGCACGTCGTCTTCTTTGACGATGACGACGAGCGGCGGCAGCTTGCGCGACAGCGTGCCCTTGGGGCCCTTGATCTTCACCGACGTCGCGTCGAGGGTCGCCTCGACGCCCTTGGGCAACGAGATCGGAGCCTTGCCGACGCGCGACTGGCGCTCGTTTTGCGGCTGCGTTTCCATCACCAAACCTCGCAAAGAAGCTCGCCGCCGACGTTCTCGCGACGCGCGTCCTTGTCCGTCATGATGCCCTTGGAGGTCGACAGGATGCCGATACCGAGGCCGTTCATGACCTTGGGCAGCTCCTCGTGACCCAGATACAGGCGACGACCAGGGCGACTCTTGCGACGCAAGCCCGCGATGGCGCCCTGATGACCTTGGCCGTACTTGAGCACGATGGTCAGCTTGCCGGGCACGCCTTCTTCGCTGCGCACGTCGGCCACGTAGCCTTCGCGCTTCAGCAGCTCGGCGATGCTCAGCTTGAGCTTCGAAAGCGGGAGCTCGGCGCGCTCGAGGCGGGCCATCTGCGCGTTACGAATGCGCGCCAGCATGTCTGAGATGGGATCGCTGGTCATTGTTCTTTCCCTGGCTTCCGAAACGGCATACCGAGCTCGGTGAGAAGGGCGCGGCCCTCATCGTCGTTCTTGGCGGTGGTCACGAACGACACGTTCATGCCGTGAATGTTGTCGACCTTGTCGTACTCGATCTCGGGGAACACGATCTGTTCCTTGATGCCGAGCGTGTAGTTGCCACGACCGTCGAAGGCGCGCGGGCTGACGCCGCGGAAGTCACGCACGCGGGGCAGCGCGAAGCTGACCAGGCGATCGAGGAACTCCCACATGCGCTCCTTGCGCAGCGTGACCATGGCGCCGATTGCCTGGTTCTCGCGCAGCTTGAAAGTCGCGATGGACTTCTTGGCGCGCGTCACCACGGGCTTCTGACCGGTGATCAGCGCGAGCTCGGCCACGGCCGCCTCGATGATCTTGCCGTTCTGCACGGCCGCACCGAGACCCATGTTGATCACGATCTTCTCGAGACGCGGGACCTCCATGGAGCTCTTGAATGCAAACTGCTTATTCAACGCCGGCACGACGACGTCGGTGTAGCGCTGTTTTAGGCGCGGAGCGTTCTCAGCCATGACTCAATTCCTCGCGAGATCAGCCCGCCTCAGCGGCCTTAGCTTCGATGACTTTGCCGCTCTTGACGGCGACGCGGACCTTCTTGCCGTCCCGCTGCTCCATACGCACGCGCGTGGGCTTCTGGGTGTCGGGGTCTGCGATCATCACGTTGGAGATGTGCAGCGGCATGTCCTTTTCGACCACGCCACCTTCGGGATTGCGCGGCGTGGGCTTCTGGTGCCGACGCACACGGTTGACGCCTTCCACGACCACCTGGTCGCGCTCGGGCACGACGCGGGTCACGGCGCCGGTCGAACCCTTGTGGGCACCGGAAATCACCACCACCGTGTCGCCTTTGCGAATCTTGCGGGCCATCACACCACCTCGGGCGCGAGCGAAATGATCTTCATGAACTTCTTGCCGCGCAGCTCGCGAGCGACCGGGCCGAAGATGCGCGTGCCGATGGGCTCGTTCTGGGCGTTGATGAGCACGGCGCTGTTCGTGTCGAACTTGATGTAGGTTCCGTCCGGACGCTGGTACTCGCGCGCGGTGCGAACGACGACGGCCTTGGCGACCTCGCCCTTCTTGACCTTCGCGTTGGGCAGGGCCTCTTGCACGGCCACGACGATGATGTCGCCGAGACCTGCATAGCGGCGCTGCGAGCCACCGAGCACGCGGATGCACTGCACACGGCGTGCACCGCTGTTGTCCGCAACGTCGAGATTGCTTTCGGTCTGGATCATGATCAGGCCTCCTCGGGACGCTCGACCAGGCGCGTTACAACCCAGCGCTTGGTGCGCGAGAGCGGGCGGCTCTCCTTGATTTCGACCATGTCCTGGGTGCGGAACTCGTTGCGTTCGTCGTGCGCGTGGAAACGCTTACGACGCTTGACGTACTTGCCGTAGACCGGATCGCGGTAGCGGCGCACGACCTCGACCACGACCGTCTTCTGCATGCGGCCGGGCTTGGACGTGTCGTTGATCACGCGACCGACGAGGCGGCGGCGAAAACCGCGCTCATCCTCTGCGGGGGTCTGTACCTGTGCGTCGGTCATGTCTTGTCGCCCTTCAGGTCACGCTGCTGCAGCACCGTGTTGATGCGCGCGATGTCGCGCTTGAAACCGCGGAGCTTGGCCGTGGAATCGAGTTGGTTCGTGTGGTTCTGGATGCGCGCCTTGAACAGCTCGCGACGGAGGTCGGCCTCCATCGTCTTGAGCTCTTCACTGGAGCGCTCACGAATCTCTGCGGCTTTCACAGCTGCTCCTCCCGGGTCATGAAACGGCACTGGATGGGCAGCTTGGTGGCGGCCAGCTTGAACGCCTCGCGCGCCATCGCCTCGGGCACACCGCCGAGCTCGTACATCATGCGGCCGGGCTGCACGAGCGACACCCACTCCTCGACCGCGCCCTTGCCGTGACCCATACGAGTCTCGAGCGGCTTCTTGGTGACGGGCTTGTCGGGGAAGATGCGGATGAAGAGCTTGCCCTGGCGCTTGGTGGCGCGCTGGATGGCCATACGGGCTGCTTCGATCTGGCGCGCGGTGACGCGGCCAGACTCGAGGCACTGCAGACCGAAATCGCCGAAGTCGACGTCGGCGGCGCGGTACGAGAGACCGCGGTTCTTGCCCTTACTCTGCTTGCGGAACTTGGTGCGTTTGGGAGACAACATGGGAACTCTCCGAAGCTCTCGTCGCGCTCGCGACTGATATCGCGCTCGCGACTGATGACTAGCGAGCCTGTGAAGCCGCGCGCTGGCGAAGGCGACGCTGCGGGATGATCTCGCCCTTGAAGATCCAGCACTTCACACCGATGGTGCCGTAGGTGGTGAAGGCCGTGGCCTCGCCCAGCTCGATGTCGGCGCGCAGTGTGTGCAGCGGGACGCGACCTTCGCGGTAGCTTTCCGTACGCGCGATTTCCGCGCCGCCGAGGCGGCCCGACGTACGAACGCGCACGCCCTTGGCACCGAACTTCATGGCCGTCTGCAGCGCCTTCTTCATGGCGCGGCGGAAGGCGACGCGACGCTCGAGCTGGGTGGCGATGTTCTCTGCCACGAGCTGCGCGTTGGTCTCGGCCTTGCGGATTTCTTGGATGTCGATGAAGAGCTCGTTGGCCGTGTGCTTCTGGAGCTCACCCTTCAGCTGATCGACGCCGGCGCCACGCTTGCCGATGATGATGCCGGGGCGCGACGTGTGGATGATGACCTTGGCCTTGTTGGCCGCGCGCTCGATGTCCACGGCCGCGATGCCCGCGTGCGCGAACTTCTTCTTGATGGCCTTACGAAGCTTCTGATCTTCGTGGAGCCACTGCGCGTAGTTCTTGTCCTCGTACCACTTGGATGCCCAGGAGCGATTCACGCCCAGTCGGAACCCATGGGGATGTGTCTTCTGACCCATGATCAGCCTTCCTCGCGCGATTCGAGCACGACGGTGATGTGGCTCATGCCTTTGACGACGCGCGTTGCGCGACCATGCGCGCGCGGACGCCAACGCCGCATGTGGCTGTCGGGCGCTTTGTCCGCATAAATCGCTGCGATGACGAGACCGTCGAGGTCGACGTTCGCGTCCTTGACGCGTGCGTTCGCAATCGCGCTGTCGAGCAGCTTGGCGACGATGGGCGCAGCGGCCTTCGTCGTGAAGCGCAGCTCGTTGAGCGCCACGGCCGCGTTCTTGCCGCGCACCATGTTGCACACCGTTCGCGCCTTACGAACGGAGATTCGCTGAAATCGTGAACTCGCTGTGGCTTCCATGACCATTTTCCCGTCTTACGTCACCCAGGAGCGGGCTGATATTCGCGATTTTGCGAGGCTTTTGGCACTCGCCCGGCGGGAAGTCGCCGGATCTAGCACGCGTTTATCGAGCCCTCAAGAGCGAGGTGGCCGCTTCGGCCGGGGACCCCGCACAAATGTTAGTTCGTCAGCGCTCAGCGCTTGCCCGTGCCGGGGTTGATCTTCTTGGCGCCGGCCTTTTTGTCGGCGGCGTGACCGTGGAAAGTGCGCGTCGGGGCGAACTCGCCGAGCTTGTGCCCGACCATGTTCTCCGTCACGAACACCGTCACGAACTTGCGTCCGTTGTGCACGGCAAATGTGAGCCCGATGAACTCGGGGGTAATCGTCGAACGCCGCGACCAGGTCTTGATCAGCTTGCGATCGCCGGACTTCTGCGCCGTCTCCACCTTGTCTGCCAGGTGGTGATCGACGAACGGACCTTTTTTGACTGAACGTGCCATCTAGGTTCTCCGCCCCATCACTTCGCGTGCCGGCGCTTGACGATGAACTTGTCAGTGCGCTTGTTGTTGCGGGTCTTGAGACCCTTGGCGAGCTGGCCCCAGGGCGAGCACGGGTGGCGACCACCGGACGTGCGACCCTCACCACCACCCATCGGGTGATCGACCGGGTTCATGGTCACGCCGCGGTTGTGCGGACGGCGACCCAGCCAGCGTGAGCGACCGGCTTTGCCGTGCGAGATCTTCGCGTGGTCGAGGTTGCTGACCTGGCCGATGGTGGCGCGGCAGCTGAGATGAACCATGCGCACTTCGCCCGAGGGCAAGCGCACCTGGCCGTACTCCTTGTCCTTGGCCATCAGCTGCGCCGCGGTGCCGGCCGAGCGCACCATCTGCGCGCCCTTGCCGATCTTGAGCTCGATGGCGTGAACCATCGTGCCCACCGGGACGTAGCGGAGCGGCAGCGCGTTGCCAGGCTTGATGTCGGCATTGCGCGAGGACACGATCGTGTCGCCCACGGCGAGGCCGTCGGGCGCCAGGATATAGGCCTTGTCGCCATCGAGGTAGTTGAGCAACGCGATGCGCGCCGTACGATTGGGATCGTACTGGAGCGAGGCGACCTTGGCGGGCACGCCGATCTTGTTGCGCTTGAAGTCGATGACGCGATAGCGCTGCTTGTGGCCGCCGCCCCGGAAGCGCGACGTGATGCGCCCCTGGTTGTTGCGACCCGCCTTCTCGCTCTGGTGCTCGGTGAGCTTTTTGACGACGGCCGTGTTCTCGTCGAGCTTCGAGAAGTCAGCGACTTCGTAGTAGCGACGAGCGGGCGAACGCGGCTTGAATGCTTTGATAGGCATCGGGGTCAGGCTCCCTCGAAGAATTCAATCGTGTCGCCTTCCTTCACGGACACGATGGCTTTCTTCCAGTTCTTGGTCTTTGCGTGTCCGCGCCCCATGCGCCGCATATGGCCGCGCACGATCATCGTGCGCACGTCGGTGACTTTGACGTTGAAGAGACGCTGGACGGCGTCGCGGATCTGGATCTTGTTCGCGCGGCGATCGACCTCGAACAGGTACTGACTCTGCGACTCGCGCAGCACGTTACCCTTCTCGGTGAGCAGCAAGGGCCGCTTGATGACTAGTTCGACCTGCATGGCAATCCTCAGGTGTTCTCGTCGCTGCAGCGCTTTTGGATAGCGGCCGCTGCGTCTTTGGTGAGCACGACATGGTCGTGACGGAGAAGGTCGTACACGTTCACGCCCTCGGGCGGCAGGAACTGGTGATTGGGCAGGTTGCGAGCCGACATCTTCAGCTTGTCGTTGCCCACCACGTCCACGATGATCGCGCTGGTCGAGACCTTGAGTGCTTCGAGCACCTGGGCGAGGCCCTTGGTCTTGATCTCCGCGAGCTGGAAGTCGCTGACGACCTTGAGACGGCCCTCCGCGAGCTTCATGGACAGCGCGCTCTTGAGCGCACCGACGCGCATCTTGCGCGTGGGACGGTAAGCGTAGCTGCGCGGCTGCGGACCGTGCGCCTTGCCGCCGCCCACGTACTGCTGCGCGCGGATCGAGCCGTGGCGTGCGCGGCCCGTACCCTTCTGCTTGTAGAGCTTGCGCGTGGAACCAGCGACCTCGGCGCGACCCTTCGTCTTGGCAGTGCCAGCGCGACGCGATGCGAGCTGGGCCTTGACGATGTCGTAAAGCAGCGCCTCGTTGACTTCCGCAGCGAAGACGTCGTCCGCGAGCTCGATCTCGCCGGCTTCTTCGTGGCGCAAGTTGTAAACCTTGACCTTGGGCATTCTCTCGTCTCCGAACCGAACGCGTGCCTGACTAAAGGGCACCGGGCAGCCGGGTATGCGCTCATGCGCACCCGGCACCACGCAGTTACGACTTGATCTCGACGTCCACGCCCGCCGAAAGGTCGAGCTTCATGAGTGCATCGAGGGTTTGCTGAGTGGGCTCGAGGATGTCGAGCAGGCGCTTGTGGGTACGAATCTCGAACTGCTCACGCGACTTCTTGTCGACGTGGGGACCACGCAGCACCGTGTACTTGTTGATGCGGGTCGGCAGCGGAATCGGGCCCGCGACGCGCGCACCGGTGCGGCGAGCCGTCTCCACGATCTCGCCCGCCGACTGGTCGAGCAGGCGATGATCGTAGGCCTTCAAGCGGATACGGATTTTGGTGGTCTGCGCCATGTGCTTACTCGAGGATCTTGGTGACGACGCCAGCGCCGACGGTCTTGCCGCCTTCGCGGATGGCGAAGCGCTGGTTGTTCTCCAGCGCGACGGGCGTGATGAGCTCGACGGTGATCGACACGTTG
>Ga0170475_119228993_pt1 | contig 11221 bp, 7 predicted proteins | sample Soicark_Litter_5_FD_111474 | JGI IMG/M metagenome (GOLD analysis project Ga0170475, IMG submission 111474) | Avena fatua rhizosphere microbial communities from Hopland, California, USA. Combined Assembly of 48 SPs | reverse complement strand
GTCCGCAACCAGAAAGTACGGCAGGGCGAAGGCGGAGAGCGCGGCCGCTACGCCGAACGCCGCGCGAAACCCAGAATGCTGGATGACCCATCCCATCGTCGTCGATCCGGTGCCGATCCCAGAATCGAAGGCGGCGAGAATTGCGCCGAACGCCGCGCCGCGGCGATCGGCTGTGACGCCCCGCATCACGTACCCGATGTATGAAGGATAGGCGCTGCCAAATCCCACGCCAAAGATCACGGCCGAGAGCAGCATCCACGGGCGGGTTCCACCGACCGCCAGACACGCAAGACCGGCGGAGATCAGCACCAGGCACGGGACGAACACACGTCGGTATCCGTAGCGATCGCCCAACCTCGCGAGCGGCGGCCTGGTGCAGAGCATGACGATCGCCAGGGCCGTCAAATACAGGCTCTTCGGCGTGACACCGTTGACGTCGGCGTACATTGCCGTGAAACTCGTGATTCCGCCGTAGCCGAACGAATACATCGCCAGCGTTACGGACACCAGAAGCACTCGCAGCTCGATCAGCCTGCGGCGACGCGGAGGACTCGTCGGGGGCTGAACTCGATGCTCGGGCAGCGAGGTGGCGATGGCCGTCATCCCGACGTTCAATGCCGTCGCTCCCACACAGATCCACAGCCATCCGCCGGTGCGATAAATCCAGAAGCCCACGGTGGGTGCCACGGCAATGGCAGACAGGGTCGACAGGCCCCAGTACCCGATCCCTTCGGCGCGCCGGTTCTCGGGAAGAAGACCGGTCATGTACGCAGCCGACGCGGACAGAAGGGCAGACCAGAAGACGCCATGGACGAGTACCAGCCCGAGCATCACCCGGTAATCGGTGATCACGGCATAAGCGATCGAGAAGACAGCGAGCGCAAGGCTCGACCCGATCAGAATTCGCCGCTGACCCGCGCGGTCGACAAACGCTCCAGTCAATGGCGCCGAGAAGGCGGACGAGTACGTCAGAAACCCGAGAAACAATCCCGAGGCGAAGGTTGTGCCGCCGAGATCGATGATGTGGTACGGAGCCGTCGGCAGCAGCTGGAACGCAGAGAGGAAAACCGTGAAGCTGAATCCGCACATCACGAAGAAGCGCGGAGTAAAGAGGCGGTCCGGCAAGGCTGCAGAGATCGTATACGATAAGATTCCGGGATGCAGGATTTCAGCGAGTTCCGCCCGTCTAAGTTGTGGAAGAAGTTATCCGCGGAGCGCCGCATAGCCGCCGCGGAATTGTTCTGGTCGGATGAGCAATCGACCGAGCAGCAGATCGAAGCCGTCAGCGCGCTGGCGACACACATGAAGTTCAGGCCGAAGACGTTGATCGGGCTTCCGATCGAGAGGAAGGCCAGGTACCTCGCGACGCTCCCGGCGATCTCCGACGTGGTTGCGGCGCGCGCACTCATCAACTACCACCTCGAGCGGCAGCGTCCGATGATGAGCGCGTTTCTCGACCTGCTCGGCATCACGCACGAAGACGGCCTCATCAGCGAAGAGAACGTTGCGAAACCGAGCGCCGACAAACTCAGGGAAGCGGCAACGGAGCTGTCATCGAAGTACTCCAGGGAAGATGTGACTCTGTATTTCAGCACGCTGGTCTCGCAGGATCCCGACACCTGGGGCGGTCTTGTGGAATTCACCGGCGAACCTGCCGGCAAGCAAGGCTGAGGCTACGATGGCACTGAGCGCTGCGGCCGGCCACCGCGCGCACCGAGCAGTCGACTGTGATGCTCGTACCAATCGCTCGTGAACAACGCTCTCGGATCGTACTCGCGCTTGCGATCGAGAAACTCGCGCAGCCGCGGATGGCAACGTTCGATCTGCTCGCGGGTGGCCCACCGGTGATACGTCAGGTAATAGCTCCCGCCTAAATCGGCCGCACAGTCGATCAGGCGCCTGAAGTCGGCCTCCGCTTTCTGAATGCCCGCAGGGCAGTGATCGACGTGGAGGTTGAACACGATGCAGGCCCACGGTTCGCGCGCCCAGGCAAGGACGCTTTCGGTATCCTGCTCGATGAGGCGAATCGTGCCATAGACAATGTCGATGGCGTGCCGCCGTGCCGCGTCGCCCGCCGTCTGCATGAACGCAGGAAGATCGGACCTCCGGACGTACAGTTCCGAGATCATTTCGCTGCCCTTCACAGCAATCTCACGGGCGCCATCGATCGAATCATGGTAGCCATCGGTATAGCTCGCCAGTTGGTGGCTGTCCGACCAGTAGACCTGGCGATCCGTGCTCATGTAGTAGCGGGCATATTCGGCGAAGGCCGCCGGCTTGTCGACATGCGCGAGCCACAGGAGTCGAACCCAGTCGGCCTTCGTCAACTCAAGCTGGTTCTCGGGGATCGATCGATCGTTGGCAACTGGGCGGTAGCAGGAAAATACTCCCGATCTCAGAAACTCCTCCGACGTCGACGATGTGGCGAACTGAAAGTCGCCGTACTCGAAACCGTCCTCGATCCGTTTTCTGAACAGAGCGGGGAGGTCGTCGACGTTTGCGATCGAGACGCGGCGCTCCACCTTGTGCCGGCGCGTGAGTCGCAGCGAGACGCGGGCGATCACACCGAAGAGGCCATAGCCGCCTATCGCCAGCGAGAACAGCTCAGGATTCACCGTGCGGCTGCAATGCACCAGGGCGCCGGTTGGGTCGACGAGGTCGAACGACTCGACGTCGCCGATGATTGGCCGAAGCCGGAGTCCGCGCCCGTGAATGTTTGCGGCAAGCGCCCCTCCGAGAGTCAATCGATCGGCGCCCGTCTGCTTCTGGATGATGCCCCACTGTCCTGGCTGGTCGCCAGCGGCCCACAGCAGATGCGTCACCAGCTGCGGCCACTGGATACCGGCCTCGACCAACACGATGCCGCGCTCGGAATCGAGCTCGATCACTCGAGACAGGCGCGTCGTATCGAGGAGCAGCGTTCCGGTGCCGAACTGCTGTCCTCCCATCGCGTGCCGTCCACCGGCAATGCTGATTTGCTGCCCTGTGGCAGCCGCGGCGCGAATGACCTGCTGCAGCTCCTGGACGGATCCGACGTGGACGACGCGACTCACCGTGGTCTCGTTCAGCCGGGAGTGGATGTCGTTGACGACCTGTGGCGACGTCGGACGCAGAACCAACTGCCAGGGTCGAATAGCGTCTGTGACACAGAAGCTGCATTCCTCATCTGTGTTGGTCCGTGTTCTTCCGCGGCCTGTGTTTGTCTGTGTTCTTCTGTGGCTCATGGACCGAGCGTAGACCCGTCCCCGGTGAGAAGTGGTGAAGAGAGACTGAAGAACCGTGAATTCAGCGCGCGTTGTGCGCGAGCGTCGCGAGAATCTCGCGAAAATCCGCCCGTTCACGGAGCGGAGCGAACAGCGGCTCGATCGGGATCGTCCACCCGCTGAAGGGCAGCTCCGGTTTGTCAACGAGCCGCTTGAGTGCGACCACCGCCTGGTCGGGACGCGCCTGGACAATGTGCATGAACGCTTCGGTCATGGTCGCTTCTCTCGTGCGACCACCTCGCCGAAGCGCCTCGATGGCTTGAGTGGCGTGCTCGAACGCGGTGCGGGCCCCAGCATCGTCGCTCGACAACGTCAACGCCGACGCGAGCCCGACCAGCGATCGGGCGTGCTCCGGAAACAACTGGAGCGCCCGCTTGAACATCGCGACCGCCTCGCCGGCGTTCCCAGCCGCGAGCGCCGCGAATCCCGCGCCGTCGTAGGCGTTCATGTTGAATTCGGCCGCATACAGCTGATTGGCACCGACCGCGCTCTCGCGATCGAATTCCTCGCGGGCTTCGTGCCGATCGCCGCGCGCCAGGCGGACGAGCCCGAGGAGCCAGTGCAGTCCTTTGGCGGGGTAGCGTTGTTTGAGGTTGGCTTGCCGATCCTGGACGATGGTGCCTTCGCGGAGGACCGATTCCGCTCGCTCGAGGTCACCGCGCGCGATGTGCACCATCGCGGCTTCGAAATGCGCGAACGGGAAGTCCGGATACAGATCCAGTGCCTTGGCGAGCGCTCGAAGCCGTTCCTCTCCCCATTCCGCATGCGCCAGTCGAAACTGATTGCCCCAGTAACCCGGCTCCAGCGCAACGGCGCGGCGGGCCGCTGCAAGCGCCTCAGCGAAGCGGCCGGCGCTGACGAGCAGGAATGCCAACGTCGCGTGCGCCTCGGCGAGGTTTCGCTCGAGCTCGATTGCGCGTCGCACGTGATCGATTGCGTGCGCCAGCAGGGCGGCGTCCGGCTGGTTGCGCGCGCGAGACATCTCGTACTGCCAGAACCACGCGTTTGCCAGGCCGACGTGTGCGAGGCCATACCTCGGGTCCAGGACGATGGCGCGTTCGAAATCAGCGATCGCGCCCGGAACGAGAGATGCGTCGAGCGACTCCAGCCGCACGCGTCCTTCCGTGAACGCCTGATAGGCCTCCAGGCTGCTGGTCTCGCGATGCGCCCGCCTCGCGGCTGATGCTTCGGGCCGATCTCGCCCGAGCGTCTCGGTGAATTGGGTCACGATGCGATCCTGCAGCTCGAAAACCTGTTCGAGCTTTCCGTCGGCTTTCGCCTCCGCCATCGCCTCGCCGGAGTTCGCATCCACCACCCTGGCCGTGATCCGCAGCCGGTCCGCCGATCGCTGGAAACTTCCGACCACGGCGAGATCGAGATGCAGATCCTTACGCAGGCTCGCGAGGTCGGTGCCCACACGGCGCACCGCTTCGACGACGCGCACGCGATCGATGATGCGATGCGTTCCTGCCGCGCGCAGATCGTTCGTCACGGTCTCGGCGATGCCGGACGCCAGCCATGCGAGCTCCTTGTCCGTGCTGACGTTCGTAAAGTCGAGGACGGCGATTGCCGCCGGTGGAGCGTCGCTTGCGGGCTCATGCGATGGCGATGCCGGCGGCTGCGCCGGCAGCAGCGGTTCGACGGCAGCGATGAAGCGGTACCCTCGTCGCGCGACTGTTTGAATGTAAGTCGGCTTCGACGAATCATCGCCGAGCGCCTGGCGCAGTTCAGAGACGGCCTGGGTCAGGGCATTGTCGGTCACCGCGACGTCGGGCCAGAGAGCCGAAAACAGCTCGTCCTTTCCGACCAGTGCCGATTGGCGCGCGACCAGATAGAGCAGGAGATCGATGATCTTCGGCGAGAGCGGAATGACGTCAGTGCCGCGCAGCAGGCGGTACGAACTGGCGTCGACGGTGAACGGACCGAAGCGGTACGAGGCAACCATGGTCATCGGGTTCGCCGGAGGCGCCCTCAGCATAGCATTGGGCTACCGTTGCCGCCGGCGCAGCCTCGTTGCGATCCGACGTGTTTCGCTTGTCGAACGTGATCGTTGAGATCACATCCCCTTCGACAATGTCGATGATGTCGTCCGGCTTCTGGACGGCACCAAACACGGTGTATTCGAAATCAAGTCGCGGGTTGTCGACCAGGTTTATGAAGAATTGCGCGTCCCCCGTGTCGCGTCCACGCGTCGAGAGCCCCACGGCTCCGGGGCCGTTCGGCAGGCTGCTGATTTCGTCACGCATGTACAACGTATCGCCCGAGTACTCGTTGCCGGCAGGACTGCCGCCCTGGATGACGAAGTTCGGAACGACGCGATGAAACGACAGGCCGTTGTAATACCCGTCCCGGGCGAGCCGCACGAATCGCGCAACCGTCAGCGGGGCGTCCGTCGGTCGAAGATCGATGAAGAACACCCTTCCGCTTTTCATCTTCACGCGCGCAGGTTCGGTTGACGTTTCGGCATTGGCGGGCACCGCCGGACGCGGGAGCAGTTGCGGATCGATCTCCGGCGTCCTGCCGGTCCACTCCTGAATAACGATCATGGCAAGCCGGGCGACCGGAATATCGAAATCTCGGAGGAGCGGGACGATGGCGCCCGCCTGGTTGGGAGTTCCGAGTTCCTGCAGCCGCTCGAGGAGAGCGAGGCGAGTGTCGCGCGACGTCTCCTTCTTCTCCGCCGTCACCCGGCGCAACGCGTCGAGCAGCGCGGTTGCGATCGGCTCCGTGGGCCTGGCTCCTTTCAGCTCGAGTGCCGCAGTTCGAAGGAGCTGATAATCGTTGCGCCCGAGCGCGGCAATGAAGTACGGCTCCGCCTCGTCGCCTTTCAGGCGCCGGAGCGCTGCGAGTGTGGCGTCGCGGACGTTGTCTTCCTGATCGTACGCCAGCCTCTCGAGCGACGCGACCTCGTTCGCAATCGCCGCGGCCCGGGCGGCATACATCCGGACCTGCCACGTCTCGTGCTGCACATGGCCGCCGAGCAGCGCGATGAATGCGCGCCCAGGCGCGCGCTTCGCCAGCGCGACGAGCGCGTGCGATGCACGGTGCCATTCATTGGTGCCGGGAGCTTTGGCCTCGCTGGTCAGCCGATCGGTCACATTCACGTCGTCCTTACACGAATCGCCGAGCGCATCGAGCGCGGCGATCACGACGGGGACGGCGGGATCCTTGAGCATCTCCAGGAGTCGCTGGCAGCCGGTGACGCGGCTCTCCTGGCGGGCCCACGCGCGCACCGCTTCGATGCGCACGATGGCGGAACTGTCTCGCAGCAACTCCGTCAACAGCTCCATTCGTTCGGTCGGCGTCACCGGGGCGCCGGCACCTCCGAGCGCCACCACCGCCAATCTTTTCACGTTGCTACGGGCAGTCGAACGAAGCGTCTCTTCATCAACGCCCCCAGCCGCTATCAGAGCCATCATCGCTTCGGCTTTCGGCGCGTCTTTATCACCGCGGCGATTCACCGCAATGTTTCGCAGCTCGTCGATCGTGTCGGAGCTCAGTGTCGCCAACCGCCCCTGCGTTCGCGCGAGAATTTCGAGTCCGCGTGCGATCTGCCAGATTGCGGGACGAAGGAGTGGATCGGTGTCGGCCGCACGCATCATCGAAAGCATGTAGGACTCGGCGGCTTTCACCTGATCGGCGCGTTCATACGGAAGGCGTCCGAGCGCCAGCGAAACAGCGCCAATCGATCCAGGCATCTTGCGCGGGTCCGAGGGGATCGGTCCGGCCGAGACCAGCGCCTCGAGCGTCCGGTCAAGCAGTTGGCTTGCGGTGTCACCCGGCAGTGAAGGACCGCGAAACGCCTGCGCCACAGCCCGCGCCGTTTCATCGGTGGTCGGCAGCGCCAGGTATGGCAGGAGTTCAGGAATCACTTCCCGGCGCTCGAGTCTGCCCAGTGCGCGGATCGCTCTAGCCTGAATCAGGACGTCTTTCGATCGCGCGTACTCCAACAGCAAACGGAGATCCTCCATCTGCTTCGCGCGGAGCGCGTCGATTCCGGGCGTGTGAAGATCGTCTGGAAGCGAGAGCCGGGAATCCTCTGCGGCGAGAATGGCCATTTGCGCCGCGGCGCGCTCGGCCGGCGACCCAAGGTTCTCCGTGCCGACCCGGCCAGTCTGCGCGCTGGCTCCGGTGTGAAGGCAGGCAATGAGTACCGCCGCAGCCGCAGCCGCGCGCTTCATGTGAGCCTGCCCGAATACTCCAGCATCTGCTTCGTGAAATCGAGCGGATAGGACATGGCGACATCGGTGATCGTGCCGTCTGCAGCGCGGACCGGCTCGAGCCGGGGCTGGACGAACCCGGTGTACGACGGCATGTTCAGGTGCTCGACGCGCGCGACCACCTCGTCGCGGAGGGCCGGGTCGAAGTGCACACCGTAGGTTTCGAACAGCGCCTTCGCCGCGCCGTAGTCGCCTTCGGCTTTGATCCGCTGGACTTCCGCCAGCAACCGGCCGACCGCTTCCTGAAACGCCGTCGCATCGATCATCGCGTAGTAGGTCTTGTCGTCCCGGCGCCGCACTTCAATCGCCGACGAATTGGCGAGCAGCCACTGCACGATCATCTGACGATTGCGCATGTGGTCTTCCTCGATCTGCGTCCCCTCACGAATCCGGCGCAGCTGCACGAGCGCGTTTCGCGCGTAACCTTCGTACTCGGCGAGCACGATCTGCTGGTGATCCGCGGCGTCGATCAGGCCCAGTTCGACCATCCTCGGATCGGGCAGGAAGTACAGCGCGACGAGATCCGCGCGAGACTCCTCAAGCGCGGAGTACTGCTCTTTCAAAAACGATTGCGGGCTGCCCTTGAGGTGTTCAGCAATTTTTCCCGACGCGTGACCGATGACTTCGTGGAGATCGGTGGTCAACTCGCTGGCGATGCTGCTCCAGCGCTCGGCTCGTTCCGCTTCCTCGGGTGACCAGGCGAATTCCTTGCGGAACTCCGCCGACGTCGACTTGTCGTACGCTTCGTTGACGTTGCTCAGCGACACCGATTTGCTGCCGTACTTCTCGCGGATATCCTGATCGTTTGGCAAATTGATGCCGACCGGCGTAATCGGTCCGGAGTCTCCCGATTCGACGACGACGTCGATCGCGTTGGCGGTGATGCCGCGCACGCCTTCCTTGCGGTATCGGGGCGCCCATGGCATCCGATCCTCGAACCATTGCGCCGATGCGGCGAGGCGACGTATGCCTTCGGTCTTCTCGCGGTTCACATAAAACACGAGCGCTTCCCAGGCGCCCTTCATCCCGCGAGGATCCATGTAGACCTCGACGAATCCGTTGATCGTATCGACCGGAGATTCCTTGTCCTGAACCCAGGCAATGTCGTACGCGATCCGATCGGATTCCAGCCCGGTTCTGTAGAAGCGAACCAGCGCCCGCAACGCGGTCGACATCGTCGGTGTGGCATACGGAATCGCCGCTTCGAGGTGCCCGACGATCGCCTGAATTTCCTTGTCGTACTTGCCGCCGATCCGGTAGACCTCTTCCACGATCCGGCCGTCGTGTTTCACCACGCGCGAGTTGATCGGATGCTTCTCCTCGAAACCGTCCAGGTCCTTCATCGATACACCAACGTAGAGATTGTTGGCGCTCGCCGCGAGGATGTCCTTACCCGATCCGGGAGTTTTGTTGGTCACGATGGTGTCGACGTTCGGATCGAAAAAGAGCGGCTGCATGCGACCGATGAGGCCGTCGAGCGTTTCCCCGGCTCTCAACGGAAACGACGCACCTGAAGCCGCCGCAGCGTGAGCCGCAGCGCGGAACGCCTCCGGTGGGCACTTGAGTACAAACTTCCGCGGGTGAGGTTGTTGTGGGGCCCGGTGTTCAGCCAGAACAGTTTCGTGTAACGCTGAATCTCTCCCAGGATTGCCGGGTCGACGCCGCCGGCGTGCGTGAGAATCTCTTCCAGCACGTCGCGCATCTCGAGGTTGTGCGCGTAGCGCTGGTCGTAATAGATGTCGCGGCCGGCCAATGCGGCTTGATACAGGTGCCAGATCAGAATCTTCTGATCGAGGGGGAGCGACGAAAACCCGTCGGCATACAACTGGGCCACAGCCGCGTCATCGACCCGCTCCAGCAGATATTTGCGATCGGGCGGGGCCGGATGCGGCGTCGCCGTCGCGACCGCCGCCGGTTTCGCCGCATCCCTCAACGGTGTGTTCTCGTCGTCTGCCTGGTCGGTTCCCAGTAATGTCATCGCCTCATTGTACGAGGTCCAGGACAACCGTTTCACCGTGCTCGGGCATCTTCGTCGTCCAGCCAATCCGATCGTGAATGGAGGCGGCGAGCGTTTCCATCGCGACCGGCTCGCCATGGACGATAAATGTAATTCGGGGAGCCCTGGTGAAGCCGCCGAGCCATCGAAGAATCTCATTCGAGTCGGCATGGGCGGACATCGATTCGACGAGCGCGACGTCGGCGCGGACGGAAATCGTCTCGCCATGGATTTTGACCGCCTTCTCGCCGTTCACGAGCTGGCGCCCTCGCGTGCCTTCCGCCTGATACCCGACAAACAAAACTGTATTTCGCGCGTCCGGCAGCGCGGCCTTCAGATGATGGAGCACGCGACCGCCGGTTGCCATGCCGCTCGCGGAAATGATGATGGCGGGCGTCCTGGATTGCGTCAGTTGTTTCGATTCCGCCGCAGAAGCGACCGTGCGGAACCGCTCGGTGCAGAACGCGCAGAGCTGGCGCTCGCGTTGCGCATGCCGCTGACGTGCGTCGACGGCTTCTCCGTGATCGGCAGGTCCGTGCGGGGCTTTCTCGTCGCCCACTTCAGGGTGCAGCTCGGGATCGAGCTCCGCCAGACGATTCTGGTAACGAGAGAGCGCCTCGACCGCCATGGGGCTATCGACGAACACCGGCAGGACCGGAATCCGCTTTGCCTCCTCCAGACGCTTCAGCCAGTAGATCAGTTCCTCAACGCGCCCGATCGCAAACGAGGGAATGATGACGCGGCCGCCCCTTCCTGCCGTCCGTCCGATCACCTCTGCGATCTGCGCGCCATCATCGTCCTGATGGTGGACACGATTGCCGTATGTGGATTCGACGAGGAGATAGTCCGCTTCCGACACCGATGACGGATCGGGCAACACCGGCCGTCCGAAGCGGCCAAGGTCACCGCCGAAAAGGATCGTCAAGCCGCCGGTGCGAACGCGCGCGTAGGCGGATCCGAGCAGATGCCCGGCGTTGACGAATTCCACCTCGACATCGGCTGTGACGGGCATAGGTCTGTCGTAGCCGACCGGCTGCAGCTGCGACACCGCGCGAAATGCATCGGCTTCCGTATACAGCGGCAGCGCGGGTGCATGTTTCGAGTAGCCATGACGATTCGCGTTCGCCGCATCTTCTTCCTGAATGCGACCGGCGTCCGGCAGCACGATCCGGCAGAGATCCAGCGTGCCGGCGGTGCAGAACACACGGCCACGGAACCCCTGTGCGATCAGCCGCGGCAGGTAGCCGCAATGATCGAGGTGCGCATGCGTCAGGACGATCGCGTCGATGTCGTGAGCCGGGATCGGAAACGGCTGCCAGTTCCGCTCGCGAAGTTCCTTGAGTCCCTGAAACAGCCCTGCATCAATCAGCACTTTCGACGCACCGGTGTCGAGCAAGTACTTGGAGCCGGTGACGGTCCGCGCGGCGCCGAGAAATCGAATTGAAGTCACTATTTATCCTCTGCGCTGTCTGCTTTTACCGGTGCCGCGCGGTCCCACTTTTTTAGTGCGCTTGGGGCCCACTTTCCTCAATGCGCTTGGGGCCCCACCCCCAAGCGCTCTCGCTCGGCGGCTTCGCGCCTCGCTCGGGCCGCGGGCGCTTTTGCCTTAGGCGAAGAGCCCCACCTGTCCTCCTGTATGCCAGAACAGGACCGTGCTGCCCTCCGTAAACTCGCCGCGACGGGCGCGGGCGATCAGGCCGGCCATGGCCTTCGCGGTGTACGTCGGATCAAGGAAGATGGCT